>Ga0316604_10000141_pt1 | contig 111889 bp, 110 predicted proteins | sample OWC_soil_day20_C_FD_207650 | JGI IMG/M metagenome (GOLD analysis project Ga0316604, IMG submission 207650) | Wetland soil microbial communities from Old Woman Creek delta, Ohio, United States - OWC_soil_day20_CT | ecosystem: Environmental > Terrestrial > Soil > Wetlands | place: USA: Ohio... | reverse complement strand
GCGCAACACGGAGAATCGAACATGTCCATGTCGGATCGCGACGGCTTTATTTGGCAAGACGGCAAACTGGTGCCCTGGCGCGAAGCCACCACCCACGTCCTCACCCACTCGCTGCACTATGGCATGGGGGTATTCGAGGGCGTCCGTGCCTACAAGACCGAGCGCGGCACGGCGATTTTCCGCCTCAAGGAGCACACCGAGCGCCTGTTCCGTTCGGCTCATATTTTCCAGATGCAGATGCCCTTCAGCGCCGAAGAGCTCAACGAAGCGCAGAAGGAAGTCATCCGCGCCAACCATCTCGAATCCGGCTACCTGCGTCCGCTCGCCTTCTACGGCTCGGAAAAGATGGGCGTGTCGCCCAAGGGCGCCAAGGTGCACGTCATCATCGCGGCCTGGCCGTGGGGTGCTTACCTTGGTGAAGAGGGGATGGAGCGCGGCATCCGCATCAAGACCTCGTCCTATACCCGCCACCACGTGAACATCACCATGGTGCGTGCCAAGGCCTCCGGCAACTACATGAATTCCATCCTCGCCAACAACGAGGCGACAGGTGACGGCTACGACGAAGCCCTGCTCCTTGATCCGGAAGGCTATGTCTGCGAAGGCGCCGGTGAAAACATCTTCATCGTCAAGAACGGCAAGCTGTACACGCCGGACCTGACCGCCTGCCTCGAAGGCATCACGCGCGCCACGGTGATCCAGCTGGCCAGCGAAATGGGCGTCGAGGTCATCGAAAAGCGCATCACGCGCGACGAAGTCTATTGCGCTGACGAAGCCTTCTTCACCGGCACAGCAGCCGAAGTGACGCCGATCCGCGAACTCGACAACCGCCAGATCGGTGTCGGCCATCGCGGCCCGATCACCAAGGCGCTGCAGGAAAAGTATTTCGACGTGGTCTATGGCCGCTCCGCTGCGCACGCCGACTGGCTGGCCACCGTCTAATCAGGGAGATAACGATGTCCGACAACAAAGCTGTTGAAATCACCGCCCACGACCTGCCGCTGCACTGCCCGACACCAAATGTTGCGCTGTGGAGCCAGCATCCGCGCGTTTTCCTCGACGTACTGAAGACCGGTGAAGTAACCTGCCCGTACTGCTCCACCAAGTACGTCTTCAAGGGCGAAGCGCCCAAAGGTCATCACTAATCACCGGGTGGCGGGTCGCAAGCCCGCCACTTTTGCATGAACAAGGCCCTCATCGTCGCCCCCTCCTGGATTGGCGACACGATCATGGCGCAACCGCTGTTCGCGCGCTTGCACGCCAATCATCCCGGCTTGCAGCTCGACGCCCTGGCCCCGCGCTGGGTAGCCCCTGCCCTGCAGCGAATGGATGAAATCCGCGATGTCGTCGACAGCCCGTTCGGCCACGGCCAGCTATCGCTGAAGGCCCGCTGGCGACTGGCCCGCGACCTTGCCGCCCGCCATTACGATGCCGTTTACGTCCTGCCCAATTCGCTAAAATCGGCGCTCGTGCCGTGGATGGCCGGCATTCCACAACGCATCGGGTTCACTGGCGAATCCCGCTTTGGCCTGATCAACGTTCGCCACACGCTCGACAAGCAGGCGCTGCCGCTGATGCTTGAGCGCTTTACCCAGCTGGCCGAACGACCGGGCGCGCCGCTACCCAAGCCGATCGCCCACCCCAGAATTCGCTCGAGCGCAGCCGATCAGGCAAAAACGCTGCTTGAACTAGGCCTGGAGCGCCCGGCCCGCATCGTCGCCTTCTGTCCCGGCGCCGAATACGGCCCGGCCAAGCGCTGGCCAGCCGCCCATTTTGCCGTACTGGCCAGGCAACTGGCTGAAACTGGCCACTCCATATGGCTTTTCGGTTCGCCGAAAGACCGCGCCGTCGCCGAAGAAATCTCACTGCTTGCCCCAGGCCTCTGCCGCAACCTGTGCGGCGCCACTTCGCTAACCCAGGCCATCGATCTGCTGGCCATGGCCGAACTGGTCGTCTGCAACGACTCCGGCCTGATGCACGTTGCCGCCGCGCTCGACCGGCCGATCGTCGCGCTGTATGGTTCGTCGTCACCGGGTTTCACGCCGCCGCTCTCCGACAAGGCCGACATCCTCAGCCTGCAACTCGACTGCAGCCCCTGCTTCAAGCGTGAATGTCCGCTCGGCCATCTCGACTGCCTGAACAAACTGTCCCCCGAACAGGTTTTCGCCGCCTGCCAGAAATGGATCTCGCGATGAGCAAGCCCGCCAATTTCGCCTCGCCCGACGACGTCGAGCACGCTTTCTACGAAGCCATCGCCCGTGGTGATGCCGACCTGCTGATGCTGGTCTGGGCCGAGGACGAAGAAACCGTCTGCGTTCACCCAACCGGCGTCCGCTTGCTTGGCGAGGCTCCGATCCGGGAAAGCTGGCGCAGCATCTTTGCCAACGCAAAAATCCATGTTCAACCCGAACTCGTCACCCATTGGCAGGGAACGGTGATGGCCATCCACCACCTGACGGAAACCCTGTTTGTCGGGGACGACCCCAGCCCGCACGGCCCGCTGCACGTCACCCACGTTTATGTGCGCGGCGCCCATGGCTGGCGAATGGTCAGCCGGCATGCCTCCGCGGCGGATGACAGTCATCAGGCAATGGCCGAAGCCGTGCCGCACACCTTGCATTGAGCCCCTACAAAGCGCCGAATTGGCTGCCCGGCGGCCAGGCACAAACCCTCTGGCCGCTGTTGATCAAGCCAAAGTCAATCGAACTCCGGCGCGAGCGCTGGGACACACCGGATGGCGATTTCATCGACGTCGACCACCTTGACGGCCCGGCCGATGCGCCGCTGCTGGTCCTTTTCCACGGACTGGAAGGCAGTGCCCGCAGCCACTACGCCATTTCAACCGCCCACGCCTGCCTGCAAGCCGGCTGGCGCCTGGCACTGCCCCACTTCCGCGGCTGCTCGGGCGAACTGAACCGCCGTCCCCGCGCGTACCATTCGGGCGACTCCGAGGAAATCGACTGGATCCTGCGCCGCCTGCGTGCGGGTAACTACGAGCGCCGCCTGCACGCCGCAGGGGTTTCACTGGGCGGCAACGCCTTGCTCAAATGGGCCGGGGAACGCGGTGCATCGGCCGCCGAACTGGTCACCGGTGTCGCCGCCTTTTGCCCGCCGCTCGACCTCGCCGCCTGCGGCCACCATCTGGCTCGCGGCTTCAATCGCATCTATACGCAGCATTTCCTGAATACGCTGAAAGAACGCTCGGCGGCCCGCCTCCGGCTGTTTCCCGGCCTCTTCGATGCGGCGCTCATGCAAAAGGCGGGCAATCTTTATCAGTTCGATGATGCGGTAACCGCCCCGATCCACGGCTTTGCTGGTGCCGACGATTATTGGCAGCGCGCTTCGGCCAAGCCCTGGTTGAAATCCATCGCGGTACCGGCGTTGGTGGTGAACCCGAAAAATGATCCATTCCTGCCGGCCAGCCACTTGCCCACGCCCGCCGATGTCAGCGCGTGCGTCAGACTGGAACAGCCGGCCACCGGCGGCCACGTCGGCTTCGTCAGCGGCAGTTTCCCGGGAAACCTGGACTGGCTTCCGCAAAGACTCTTACACTTCTTCACTTGCGAAACAACTTAGCCAAACACCATGCGCCAACTCCCCGCTGAGATATTCAAGGCCTACGACATTCGTGGCATCGTCAACAAGACCCTGACCGCCGATGTCGTCCGCCAGATTGGTCATGCACTCGGCTCGCTGGCTGCCGAGCAGGGCCAGAAGGCGATCGCCGTCGGTCGTGATGGCCGCCTGTCCGGCCCCGAACTGGCCGGTGCGCTGATGGAGGGAATATGCGCCGCCGGCGTTGACGCCATCGACGTGGGCTGCGTACCGACGCCAGTCACCTACTTCGCCGCCTACGAACTTGGCTGCAACTCCTGCGTTTCGGTCACCGGCAGCCACAATCCGCCGGACTACAACGGCCTGAAAATGGTGATCGGCGGCACCACACTGGCCCTCGATGCGATACAGGACCTGAAAATACGTGCCGAAACCGGCGATCTGAAGCACGGCAAGGGCGAACGTCGTAGCGCCAACGTGCTGCCGGCCTATGTTGAAAGAATCGTCGGCGACGTCAAGCTGGCCCGCCCGATGAAGATCGTCATGGATTGTGGCAACGGTGTGGCCGGCGCGATCGCCCCCGAACTGTTCAAGCGCCTCGGCTGCGAAATCGTCCCGCTGTTCTGTGAAGTCGATGGCAATTTCCCGAATCATCATCCTGATCCGTCGAAGCCGGAAAACCTGGCCGATGTGATCAAGGCACTCAAGGAAACCGATGCCGAGATCGGCATCGCCTTCGACGGCGACGGCGACCGCCTGGGCGTCGTCACCAAGGATGGCGAGATCATCTTCCCGGACCGCCAGCTGATGCTCTTCGCGGCCGACGTGCTGTCCCGTGTACCGGGCGGCCAGATCATCTACGACGTCAAATGCACTCGCCTACTGGCACCGTGGATCAAACAACATGGCGGCGTGCCACTGATGTGGAACACCGGCCACGCACTGGTCAAGGCCAAGTTGAAGGAAACCGGCGCCCCGCTGGCTGGCGAAATGTCCGGTCACACCTTTTTCAAGGAACGTTGGTACGGCTTCGATGACGGCCTGTACACCGGTGCCCGCCTGCTGGAAATCCTGAGCCGGGCGGCCGATGCCAACCCGATCCTGAAAAATCTGCCCAATGTCCCGTCAACCCCGGAACTGAACATCAAGATGGCCGAAGGCGAACCCTTCGCGCTGATAGACAAGCTGAAAACCGAGGGCAAGTTTGACGGCGCCGAGGAAATCATCACGATTGACGGTGTACGGGTGGAGTATTCTGACGGCTTCGGGCTAGCCCGCCCGTCGAACACCACGCCAGTCGTCGTGCTGCGTTTCGAAGCCGACAACGCTGCCGCCCTGGAACGCATCCAGCGCGCTTTCCGTCAGTCGCTCAATGCCATCTGGCCAGGCATCCAGTTACCCTTCTAAGGAGTTGTCGTGAACGAAGCCGCCGCCGACCAGCTTTTTCTCGGAAGACAGGCCATCCTGGACCGAGAACAGCGGCTGCACGCATACGAATTGCTGTTCCGCAATGGCAGTCGCAACTTTGCCGAGGTCACTGATGGCGTTCAGGCAACGGCTACCGTCATTGCCAATGCGTTCACTGAACTTGGCATCGAGGCGGCCCTGGGCCAGCATCGCGGCTTCATCAACGTCGATGAGCAGTTCCTGTTCAGCGATATGCTCGAGTTACTGCCGCGCCACGCTGTGGTGCTGGAAATTCTGGAAACCGTGCCACCGAGCGATGCCGTTATCGAACGCTGCAAGGCCCTGAAAGCCGCCGGCTTCACGCTGGCCCTCGACGACGTCATCCAACTGGAACCACAGTTCGCCGAATTGCTGGCCCTGGTCGAAATTGTCAAGGTCGACATCCAGCCGCTTTCCCGCGTCCAGCTGATGCAACTGGTCATGAAGCTGAAGCCGATGGGCAAGCAACTGCTGGCCGAAAAAGTCGACTCCCGCGAGCAAATGGAGCAATGCCTGAAGCTGGGCTTCACCTTGTTCCAGGGCTATTACTTCGCCAAGCCGACCATCATCGCCGGCAAGAAACTGGATCACTCGCAGCTGTCGTTAATGAAACTGATGGGTCTGCTGCTCGGTGACGCCGACACCAGCGAACTGGAAGCCGCGCTGAAGCCGGAACCGGGGCTGACCGTCAATCTGCTGCGCATGACCAACTCGGTCGGCGCCGGGTGCACCGAACGCATTACTTCGCTGGGGCACGCCATCACCGTACTCGGTCGGCGCCAACTGCAGCGCTGGCTGCAACTGCTGGTCTTCGCCTCCGGCGGCCAGAGTCCAACCGAAAATCCGCTGCTGCAGATGGCTGCCACCCGTGGTCGCCTGATGGAATTGCTGGCCGGCGAGTTGAGCCCGGGCGATAACGCGCTGGCCGACCGGGCCTTCATGGCGGGCATCATGTCGCTGATGCCCGTTCTGGTCGGACAGCCGATTGCCGATATCGTCGCCCCGCTCGGCCTGGCGACCGATGTTCGCGACGCGCTGTGCGCGGGCAGCGGCCCCTTGGGCGCCCTGCTGCGCATCGCCGAGAGCAGCGAAAACGCCAACCTGGCCGAACTCGCCACCGCGCTGGCAGAGCTGCCGGGTCTTGGCCCGAAAGCCATCAACCGCGCGCAAACCCAGGCTCTGCAATGGGCCAACGAAATCGGCCAGGAAAAACCCGAGCAATAAGCGTTACAAAACCGCTACAGCGGGACCACAAGCCGCCAGCTTGGCCCGCCTATAATCGTTCCATTACTTACCGCGAAACGACGCATGGGCAACGAACGGCAATATCAACAATTCGGACAAAACGCACTGGGACGTCCACCGCAAGGCCCGCTCGCCAAGCTGATCGCCTTCGTGCTGAGTGCGGTGTTCCTGGTCCTGGCCTTCATGTTTTCGCTGGTCGCCCTGGCCGTCGTCGCGGTCGTCGGACTGGCGCTGGGCGGCTGGTTGTGGTGGCGTACTCGCCAATTGCGCCAGGAAATCAAGCGCCAATGGTCAGCCCAGCAGCAGGACGCTACTGGTAAGCCGACGAATGGCCCGGCTTACCAGCCCTCGCCACAACAGCAGGGTGCGACGATCATCGAAGGTGAAGCAGTGCGCATGGCTGACGAACCGGCCGGCACCCCGACGCGGCGCGTCGAGTAAGCGACCGGCTCTGCTCAGCGCAGCTTGGGATTGAGCGAACCCCGGTTGTAATCCTTGTCGCCGGGCATGATGGTCCGCCCGACGCCGAACACACCACCCTGTGCGTCGACTGGGCGGGTCTTGTTTTCCGGATACTCGGCGGCGACCTTCTGCGCCTGGGCTGCCTTCGCCGCATCGACGAATTCCCAGCGCCCGTTCGGGAAGAGCCGGACCTTCTGGCCATCCGTGGTCAGCGCATCAAGCGGGCTACGATCCAGTTCAGTGGCGAGGCACTGCCCCGCCGCCAGAACCAGCATCAGTGCGAGGACAGCTTTCACAGTTTGCCTTCGACCCAGCCTGCTACGGAAGCCAGCGCAGCCGGCAGATTTTCCGGCTGCGTACCGCCAGCCTGCGCCATGTCCGGACGACCGCCGCCCTTGCCGCCGATCTGCTGGGCGACCAGATTGACCAGTTCGCCGGCCTTGACCTTGCCGGTCAGGTCAGCCGTCACGCCAGCAATCAGCGTCACCTTGCCGTCTGCGACAGAGGCGAGCACGATGGCCGCCGACTTCAACTTGTCCTTCAGCTTGTCCATGGTTTCACGCAGCGCATTGACGTCAGCCCCTTCCAGCGTCGCTGCCAGCACCTTGGCGCCCTTGATGTCGACGGCGTTCGACAGCATGTCGTCACCTTGCGCCGAGGCCAGCTTGCCCTTGAGGGCCGCCAGTTCGCGTTCCAGTTTCTTGACCTGATCGAGCACAGCCAGCACGCGGCCATGGACGTCCTTGGGCAGCACCTTGAGCGTGCCTGCGACACCGCCAAGCGCGCTTTCCATGTCCTGCATATAAGCCAGCGCATTGTCGCCAGTCACCGCCTCGACACGGCGCACGCCCGCTGCCACACCGCCCTCGGCCGTGATGCTGAACAGGCCGATGTCGCCGGTCCGCGCCACGTGGGTACCACCGCACAGTTCGCGCGAGGAACCAATGTCGAGGACGCGCACATCGTCGCCATATTTTTCACCGAAGAGCATCATGGCGCCGAGCTTTTGGGCTTCGGCGATGGGCAGGACGCGGGTTTCGGTCGCCACGTTGGCGAGAATCTCGGCATTGACGATATTCTCGACGCGGCGGATTTCCTCGTCGGTCATCGGCTGGTTATGCACGAAGTCGAAACGGGTCTTGTCCGGATCGACTTGCGAGCCCTTTTGCTGGACGTGGTCGCCGAGCACTTCGCGCAGCGCCTTGTGCAGCAGGTGGGTCGCCGAGTGGTTGCGCATGATGCGCTGACGGGCCTGCACGTCGACCTTGGCGGCAACGCCGTTGCCAACCGTGATAGTGCCGGTCTTGACCACGCCATGATGGCCGAAGACGGTGGCCTGAATCTTCTGCGTATCTTCGACGGCGAAGATGCCATGCACCGACTGCAGGGCGCCGCAGTCGCCCACCTGGCCGCCGGATTCGGCGTAGAACGGCGTGTCGTCGAGAACAACGACGCCCATTTCGCCTTCGTTGAGCTGATTGACCGCTGCGCCATCCTTGTACAGGGCGAGCACGTTGGCCTTGTATTCCAGCGCGGCGTAACCGTGAAAGGTCGTGGCCGGACCGTCGTATTCGAGGTTGGTCGCCATCTTGAACTTGCCGGCGGCGCGCGCCTGCTCCTTCTGACGAGCCATCGCCGCATCGAAGGCGGCGGCATCGACCGTGATCTTGTGTTCGCGGCAGATGTCCTGCGTCAGGTCGAGCGGGAAGCCGTAAGTATCGTGCAGCTTGAACGCGGTATCGCCGTTGAAAACCCCACCTTCGCCCAGCGACTTCAGTTCGCCTTCGAGAATGGCCATGCCGTGCTCGATGGTTTCGAAGAAGCGGTCTTCTTCCTGTTTCAATGTAGCGACAATCTTGGCCTGATTCTGGCCCAATTCCGGATAGGCCATGCCCATTTCGGCAACAAGGTCGGGCACCATCTTGTGGAAGAAGGCAGCGCGGGCGCCGAGCTTGTAGCCGTGGCGGATGGCACGGCGGATGATCCGGCGCAGCACGTAGCCGCGGCCTTCGTTGCCCGGAATGACGCCATCGGCAAGCAGGAAGGAGCAGGCGCGAATATGGTCGGCCAGCACTTTCAGCGACGGGCTGTCGAGATCGGCATCGCTGGTTTCGCGTGCAGCAGCCTTGAGCAGCGCCTGGAACAGATCAATCTCGTAGTTGGCATGCACGCCCTGCAGCACGGCGGAAACACGCTCCAGGCCCATACCGGTGTCGACGGACGGCTTGGGCAGCGGATGCATGACCCCGGCTTCGTCGCGGTTGAATTGCATGAAAACGTTGTTCCAGATTTCGATGAAACGGTCACCGTCTTCTTCCGGCGATCCCGGAGGGCCACCCCAGTATTTTTCGCCGTGGTCGTAGAAGATTTCCGTGCATGGGCCGCAGGGACCGGTGTCGCCCATCATCCAGAAATTGTCGGAAGCGTAGCGGGCGCCCTTGTTGTCGCCAATGCGGATGACGCGCTCGACCGGCACGCCGATTTCCTTGGTCCAGATGTCGTAGGCTTCGTCATCCTCGGCGTAAACCGTGACCGTCAGCTTGTCCTTGGGCAGCTTGTAGACCTCGGTCAGCAGTTCCCAGGCGTACTTGATGGCATCGCGCTTGAAGTAGTCGCCGAAACTGAAATTGCCGAGCATCTCGAAGAAGGTGTGGTGACGGGCGGTGTAACCGACATTTTCGAGGTCGTTGTGCTTGCCGCCGGCGCGGACGCATTTCTGCGAGGTCGTGGCACGGCTGTACGGGCGCTTGTCAAAACCGAGGAAAACGTCCTTGAACTGGTTCATCCCGGCGTTGGTGAACAACAGGGTCGGGTCTTCGTGCGGCACCAGCGAACTGGAAGAAACGATCTGGTGGCCCTTGGAGGCGAAGAAGTCGAGGAACTGCTGGCGGATTTCGGAGCTTTTCATAAGCTGGCGGCCTTTTCGGCGTTGGAATTCGAAACCGTCGATTTTAAATGAAAGTGTCGTCCTTCAGTGCAGGCTCATGCCGTCAAAAGCGAGGTAACGCCCTGCCGAAAAAGAAAAAACCCGCTCGATGGCGGGTTTCGGATGGAACTCAATCTGCGCTTAGCGGCGAAGCGGGCGATCAACGCGGCCATTGTGGTTGTAATCGTGCTGACGATCATGCTTTTGCGCATAGATACGGTCACTCTGGACGTTTTGGGCCCGATTCAACCGGGCCCTCTCCTGACGGGTCACCACACCATCGGACTTGGCGCGATTCTCCATATTGTCCACATGCTGCTGACCGCGTTCGAGGCGGTTGGCTTCACGCTGGGTCAGGCTGCCGGAGGCAATACCCTGATCGATACGACGTTCCTGATTGGCCTGGCGCTGGTCGATCCCCGGCGTGTTGGCCTGGGCAAAAGCCAGGGACGGCAGAACGATGGCGATAGCGGCAAGTGCTTTGATGGTCTTCATGATTTCCTCCTCAGAGATAGGGCGAACTCCCTGAGCGACATTAGAGGTTAAACGGCGTTAAAAATCAGCCGCCTAATTGCAAGCCTTTGTAAGCACTTGTTTCTGATGAAAACAAATCAAGACGGTCAGTGAATACAGCACTAACCCCACGCTCGAAAAGCGCTTTTGCCTGCTCCGTCTGGTTGACCGTGTAACAAAGCACCGGCACACCACACTCGCACGCTTCGGCCAGCACCTGGTCACTGACATGGCTGGCTGAACAATGCAGCGTCAGCGCCTGCCAGCGAGACATCTCCTGCAACCAGTCATCCGGCACCGACTCGAACAACAAGCCGCGGGGGATATTCGGTGCCAGATCACGTGCCACCTCGATGGCTTCCAGTGAAAACGAGGAAATCAGCGGTTGAATTGCAGCGCCCTGCCAGAGTTGCTTTGTCATGAGCGCAACCGTCTCCGCCGTCTGGCGCTCGAAGCCAGTTGCCGGCTTGATCTCGACATTGGCCAGCAGGCCATATTCCCGACACAGTGCTACCGCCTCGGAAAACCGGGGAATGGGCTCGCCGTTACCGGCATCAAGCCGAAACAACTGTGAATCAGAGGTCTCGCAAACCCGTCCGCTGCCGTTGGTCGTCCGTTCCAGCGTTTCATCGTGAATCAGTACAGGCGTACCGTCCCCGGAAAGCATCACGTCAAATTCGACGGCTTTGTACCCCAAGCGCGCCGCCAGCCGGATACCGGCCAGCGTATTCTCCGGTGCCAGCGAGCCGCCACCGCGATGGGCAAACCAGCGCGGCAGCGGATGCTTCATTTAGAAGGGCTGCGCCTTCTTCAGGGCCGGCTTGGCTGCCAAGATGGCGTTACCGCGGGAAACCGCCGTATCCAGCGCAGCCTTGGCGGGCTTCTTGTCGGACCACACGGCCTCCAGTTCCTCATTGGTCAGGATACGCACCGCGTCGGCATCGGAAACGTGGGGAACATGCGAAGCCCCCTTGCCTTTCATCGAGGCATAGGCAACTTCCAGCGTCTTGTCACCATCCTGCAGCAGCTTGCTACGGGCTGCGGCACGGGCGGCTGCGGTCAGCGGTAGTCCGCCATAGACACGCACCATCTCGATCTGCATTTCCGGAGAGAGCAGGAAGGAGACGAATTTTGCTGCCTGCTTGTACTCCGCAGGCGACTTGCCAGCACCAACCCACAGCGACGCCCCGTCGGCCAGCGAATTCTGGCGGCCGCCGTAAACATCATCGTGATAGGGCAGCGGGGCAACGCCTAATTCGACGCCCTTGGCATCACGAAAATCAATATGTTCGCGTGAATCGGTCGTGATCATCGCGCATTCGCCGTCATGGAACTTGGTGCTGGCTTCGTTGCGACGACCGAACAGCTTGAAGTAATTCGCCTTGGTCCAGGTCGCCATCATCGCCACGTGCTTGACCTGCGGCAGGCCGTTGAAGCTCAGCGTGCCCTTGTCGCTGACTGCCGGCACACCAGACACGGCACTGACGTTATCAATGTGCACCCAGACTGGCCACGACGATGTGTAAGGGCAGGTATAACCAGCGTCCTGCAGCTTGTCGAGTACGCCCTGCATTTCAAACCAGGTCTTCGGCGGCTGCTCGGGATCCAGCTTCGCCTTGCGGAAAGCATTCTTGTTGTAGAACAGGACCGGCGTCGAATAGATCAGCGGCAAAGCGACCAGGCGTCCCTTGGCATCGACCGCTCCTGACTTCAGATCAGCCGACAACTCGCCAACCTGAAGCGGTTGCCCTGCCTTGGCCATCATCTCGTACAGCGGCACGAAGGCCTTTGGTTGAACCAGTACGTCGCTCATGTCATAGCGACGGATCAGGTTGAGCCCGGCCGGCTTTTCACCCTTTTCCAGGCGTGCCAATTTCAGGTTGCCACCGTTTTCCTTGTTGAAACGATCAACCACTGCCTGCAGCTGCTCTTCGCCGTCCGGGCCAAGATTATGGGCCAACTCGAAGTCGGCAGCAGGCGCCGGAGCGTGAACCGGCTTGGCAGCAGGCTTTGCCGACTTGGCAGGCTTGGCGGCCAGGGCTGAAGAACAGGCCAGAGCCAGCGTGATGATGACGAAAGCAGGACGAAGACGATGCGACATGGGTGCTCCAGAAATCTCGAAAGCGCAAATTATAACTGCCGCCCAATCTGAAGGGCGCGCCACATTTCTTCCAAATATGCGAAAATCCAGACATGAACAAGCCCATCTTTCTCATTCTTTTCGCCCTTGGCCTGACCGCTTGCGACCAGGTCGGCCAGAAGCTCGGACTGGAAGATCCGGCCAAGAAGGAAGCCCGCATGGAACCGGAAGCCAAGGCAGTCGGCAGCGCCTGCCGACAATCCGGCCGCGCCATCGAGGATTGCTATTCGATCTATGGCTGGCTACCCAAGGCAGGCATTTATGCCGGATGGCGCGAAATGGACGAGTACATGCGGGAAAACAAGCTGGAAACCATCGTTCCGCAATTGCCCCCCCCGGAAGCCCCGGGCAGCAAGAAGAAAAAGGCTGTCCAGCAAGCTGCTAGCGAGACCGAAGCCAAGGTAGACACCGAAAAGAAACCTGAGAAACACTGAGTTCACCGGACAGGCGAACTAGGCGGAACAGGCAAGGAGACAAATGAAACTACCAGCCTTTCTCAGGGGAATACGCGGCAAGCTGATTGCCATTTTCGTCCTGATCAAGGTGGTACCGCTGGTATTGCTTGCCTGGTTTGCCTGGTACGCCATCAGCCAGCTCGGAGAAGAGGTTTCAGTCAAGGCTGGCGGCATGGCTGACGCCATGCTGACCACCACCAAGTCGGTCGGCAAGACGGTCACCGACGATTCTATCCGCGCCCTCGACCTGCGCTCCCGCGAGGCCATCGAGGCCTTGACCACTGACACGGCCAAGGAAATCGCCAGCTTTCTCTATGACCGCGACAACGACATCCGGCAGGCAGCCGATCTGGAACCGTCGGAAGCAGCCTTCCGCCGCTTCCTCAACGAGCGGCGTCGCCTGATCTATCAGCACGGCCCCTGGAAGCTGGCCGAAGACGGCAAATCCTGGGTTCCGGAGAAGCCCGTAGTCCGCGAAGCCAAGGTCACCCGCCCGGTCTTGCCGGACAACGCCAAGGACTTTCACGCCCGACCGCCAGAGTATTTGGGCGAGGCCGAACAACGGCCGCTGTTCGTCGAAATGACCTACGTTGATCTCAATGGCAACGAAAAGATCAAGGTCACCAGCGGGACGCTGACCGAGAAAGGTCTGAGAAACATCGGCGATCGGGGCAATACCTTCAGCAAGGCCGAAAGCTACTTTGCCGACCTGAAAAAGCTGAAGCCTGGTCAGATTTATGTCTCCGATGTCATCGGGGCCTATGTACCAACACAGGCCATCGGCCCCTATCTGCCCGCCGCGCTCGAAAAGGCCGGCAAGCCCTTCAAGCCGGAAGAATCGGCCTATGCCGGCACCGAAAACCCCGTGGGCAAACGCTTCCGGGGCATCGTCCGCTGGGCGATGCCGGTGACCAAGGGTGGCCAGACCGTCGGTTATGTCACGCTGGCCCTGGACCACGATCACATCCGCGAGTTCTCCGACCACCTGATGCCCACCGAAGAGCGTTACACGCCGATCGCCGATGCCATCAAGGGCAATTACGCCTTCATCTGGGATTACAAGAGCCGCTCGATTTCACACCCCCGTGACTACATGATCGTCGGCTACGACCCCCTGACCGGGCGCCCCGCCACTCCTTGGATGGACGAGGATCTTTATGCCGAGTGGCAGGCCAGCGGCAAGCCATCCGATGAATTCCTGGCCGGCATTCCACCTTTCCGCGACCAGAACCTGAAACGTAAACCTGCCAAGGCGCTGGTCAAAGCCGGCACGGTCGGCCTCGACTGCCGCTATCTGAATTTTTCGCCGCAGTGCGACGGCTGGAATGCAGTGACCGAACACGGTGGTTCCGGTTCCTTCGTGATCTTTTTCTCCGGCCTGTGGAAACTGACTACCGCCGCCGCAATCCCCTATTACACAGGGCAATATGGCAACACTCCACAGGGTTTCGGTTTCGTCACCATCGGTGCCAATGTCGATGAGTTCCACAAGGCGGCCACCGACACCGCCGCTCAAATCAATACGCTGCTTGAGGAAAAGGATGCCGGCTTCAAGACTCAGCGCCGCGAATTGCTGGAACAGGTTGCGCAGAGCCTGACCTCGACGGCAATCGGCCTGTGGACCTCCACGCTACTGATGATCGGCCTCGTGATCGCCATCGCCGTGTGGATGGCCGGCCTGCTGACCCGGCGGATAACCGGCATGATTTCCGGCATCCACGCCTTCCAGGAAGGCGACCTCAAACGTCGGCTGGACGCCCGCTCTTCGGACGAGATGGGCGAACTCGCCGCCTCGTTCAACCGGATGGCCGACTCGGTTCAGGATTCCTTCAAGCGGCTGGACGATGCCCGGGAAAAAGCCGAAGAGGCCAGCCGGCAGAAATCGGCCTTTCTGGCCACCATGTCCCACGAATTGCGCACGCCGCTCAACGGCATTCTCGGTTTTGCCGAGCTGTTGAAATACGAACTCGACAATCCTGCTCACCGGGAATACGCCACGGTGATTCAGCAAAGTGGCGAACACCTGCTCAACCTGGTCAACGAGATCCTCGATCTGGCCAAAATCGAAGCAGGGGAAATGCTTTTCAAGCGGGTTCCGACACCGCTGGCCGGCCTTGTTTCAGAGTGCGTGGCGGGACACCAGGTCACAGCCTCAGCCAAGGGCCTGGGTTTTGATCTGAACATGGCAGAAGGCCTGCCTGAACAACTGGTCACCGATCCGGTTCGTCTGCGCCAGATACTGAACAACTTGCTGAGCAACGCTGTCAAATTTACCGAGCAGGGCAACATTTCACTAACGGTCAGACCGGCGGGCCAGGAAATTGCCTTTGTGGTTAGCGATACTGGCGCCGGCATTCCGCCCGAGAGCCTCGATATGGTCTTCGAAAAATTCAAACAGCTCGAAAGCTTCCTGACCCGCGAACATGGTGGCACCGGCTTGGGTTTGTCACTGGTCAGGCAGTTGGCTGAGCACATGGGCGGGCGCGTGACGCTTGAATCGGAAGTTGGCGTTGGTTCGACCTTCACTGTTTATCTGCCCCTGGACACCACGGATGACTGAACAACGGCATGCCCTGATCGTTGACGACCACCCGACCAATCGTCTGCTCGCCTCTGCATTGCTCAAGCGACTGGGCTGGATCGTTTCGGATGCCGTGAATGGCAGCATGGCGCTTGAGCTGGCCTCCCAAAAGCCCTTCCGGCTCGTACTGCTCGACATCAGCATGCCAGGACTATCTGGCGAAGAGACCTGTGCCAGGTTGCGGGCAACCCCATCCGGCAGTGCCCTGAGAATCATCGCCTACACGGCCCACGCCTTCCAGGAAGACAGGGAACGACTCCTTGCCGCCGGCTTCGACGACATTCTGGTCAAACCCATCAGCATCCAGGCACTTGAAACCCTTACCGGAAGCCTGTAAGCAGCAATTCACGCCGCCGAAGCAGGCAGGGCAACGTAATCCGGACTAGCAACGTGGAGGCGGCCGGACATATCCGGGTGATCGGCTCCCGGTAGGCGTATAATCCTGCCCCATGTCTGAAATCAATACCTTAGCTGGCGAGAACGCCATCATCATCGCTGCCGACGCAGTGCCTGAAATCACCTTTGCCGACCTCGGCCTGGCGCCTGAACTCCTGCGCGCCGTGCTCGACGAGGGCTATACCAAGCCGACGCCGATTCAGGCCCAGGCCATCCCCCTCGTCATCTCCGGCAAGGACATCATGGGCGGCGCCCAGACCGGCACCGGCAAGACAGCGGCCTTCACGCTGCCCATCCTGCAGCGCATCCTGCCCTTTGCCAGCAGCAGCCCGTCGCCGGCCAAGCACCCGGTGCGTGCCCTGATCCTGGCGCCGACCCGCGAACTGGCCATGCAGGTCTTCGAGTCGGTCAAGACCTACAGCAAGCACACGCCGATCCGTGCGATGTGCGCCTATGGCGGCGTCGATATCCGGCCACAGATCGCCGAACTGAAAAAGGGCGTCGAAATTCTCGTCGCCACCCCCGGCCGCCTGCTTGATCACGTCGAAAACAAGAGCGTCAGCTTCAACTCGGTTCAGGCTCTGGTCCTCGACGAAGCCGACCGCATGCTCGACATGGGCTTCGTCCCGGACGTCACGCGCATCCTCAACATGTTGCCAGCCCAGCGCCAGAGCCTGCTGTTCTCTGCCACCTTCTCGGAAGAAATCAAGAAGCTGGCCGACACCATGCTGAAGTCGCCGATCCTGATCGAGGTTGCTCGGCGCAATCAGGTCTCCGACACCATCACCCACCGCGTCCATCCGGTCTCCGAATACGGCAAGCGTGGCCTGCTGACCAAGCTGCTGAAGTCTGGCGAAATCCGCCAGTGCATCGTCTTCTGTCGCACCAAGCAGGGCTGCTCGCGCCTGACCCGCGAACTGCAACGCGCCGGCATCAAGGCTGACGCCATCCACGGTGACAAGAGCCAGCTTGAACGCATCAAGGCCCTCGAAGCCTTCAAGGGCGGCGAAACCGATGCCCTGATCGCCACCGATGTCGCGGCCCGTGGCCTGGACGTTGACGATCTGCCCTACGTCATCAATTACGAACTGCCGCACACCCCGGAAGACTACGTGCACCGCATCGGCCGCACTGGCCGAGCCGGCAAGAAGGGCAATGCCATTTCGCTGGTCAGCGCGCACGAGGTCTGCTACCTGGTCGATATTGAAAAACTGATCAAGCGCCCGATCGAACAGGTTGAAGTCGCCGGTTTCGAACCGGAGCCGGAATACGAATACCCTCCGGGCAACAAGCGCAAGCGTTCGGCGGCACCGCCGGCAAAGGCCCCCGTTGCCCACCGCCCAGAACGTCCGGAACGCTCCGAGCGCTCCGAACGGCCGGATCGGGGTGATCGTGACCGCCGTCCGCCGCGCCGTAATCCGATGATTGCCGCCGATGGTTTCGACTTCAGCAAGCCCTACGAAGACAACTCGCCACGCGGTGAAGTGCCTGACTCACCGCAAGCCCCCTCGAAGGTCGATCCGCACAAGCCGAAGCGGGTCGTTGCCGCGCTGCTTGGCGGGCTTGGGCGCAAGTAACCCGGTCTCTTCATTCACCCAATAAAAATGGCGCCTGATTGGCGCCATTTTTTTGACCGGAAATAACGGTCAGGTCGGCAAGCGCGGCACAAATCCGGCCGGCGGCGTCGGTTTTTTCGGCACGGCTTCGTTCAGCTTGATGATCGCCAACGACAGGTTGTCACCGGCCCCCTTGGCGCGTTGACGCGCCTTGTCGATCAGAATCTCACACGCCTGACGAGCCGAGTTGTCAGCAACCAGCGCGCCCAGCTCTTCATCATCGAAGTAGGCCCACAGACCATCTGAACAAAGCACGAAAGCATCACCAGGGCTTAGCTCAGTCACCTCGTCCAGCGTAATTTTCGGATCATCCGCCCCCCCCAGCGAGGCAAGCAGCACGTTGCGGTTGGGGTGAGTCAGGGCTTGCTCCGGGGTGATTTTCCCGGTCGCCACCAGATGCTCGACATAGGAGTGATCAACCGTCCGGCCAACAAGCTTCTTGCCGCGAAAATGGTAAAGGCGGCTATCGCCACAATATCCCCAGGTCACCCGCCCCGGCTGCAGCAACAGCATCACCGCCGTACTATGCGGATCCATTTCGTTCATGAAGCGCGAAGCCTTGATCATGGTGTGAGCCTCGCGCATGCTGTTTTCAAGCATTTTCTGCGAAGTCTCATCGGCCGCTGAAAACTGATCAAGATTGGTTTTTGCCGTGTGCACCACTTGTTCTGCCGCCAAGGCTCCACCGGTGTGCCCGCCCATGCCGTCGGCGACCACAGCCAGCGCCACCCCTCTGGCTCGGGCATGCGGCAATATTGCAACGCGGTCCTGCTGTTCCTTGCGGTCTCCCTGGTGCTGCGCCGCACAGGCATCTACTGCTATCGCCATCACCCCTCCTTGTGGCCGGAAAGATTATCACGGAAGCCATGATTTCCGCTTAACACTGTGTCGTAACCGGCATTGGCAATCTTCATTCAGGCCTCGATGCTGTCCTGGAAGCGTTCCAGAATCACATCCACGAACTCGGGAAGCGCCTCTTCATTAAGACCAAGTTCAGGCAACACTTCGCCCTTGATCCGATCCCATTCCGGGTTCGGAATACGCTGGTCACGGTAATAGATATCGACCGCCAGCTGAAGAATGGCCACCATGCTGCGCGACTCATGCAAGCCCAGCTCGCCAATGGCATGGTGATAGCGAATGGCGTCGCAAAGAAATTCCGGCAGATGCCAGTGACGGGCCACCAGATAGCCGACCACACAATGGTCGGCATTGAATTTTCTATCTTCCTCGGCCAGGTCGGTCCAGCAACCGGGCGTTCCCAGGCGCATCTCGGCGCAATAGGTCGAAAAACGCTGCATCAGCAGCGGCACGCCACAATCGTGAAAGATGCCGGCCAGATAGGCCTGATCCGGAAAGACGTTGCAAACCGCGATGCGCTCATCGGCAATCAGCATGGCGAACTGCCCGATAGCATGCGAACGCGCCCAGAAAGCCTCGTAAATGAGGCGGTTCTTCTTGATCTCTCCGGCGCCTGAAAGGGCGATGGCCTGCACCAGGTTGAAGGTCTGGCGCACGCCGACGGCGTGCAGGATCTCCTCAACCGAAGCGAAGGGCTGGTGCTGCCGGTAGGCCGAATTACCAACCACCTTGAATAGCATGGCGGTCAGTCCAGGATCCTGGTTGATGACCTTGGCCAGCAGGCGAACATCCATTTCGCTGCGCTGCATGTGTTTGCGCAATTCTTCCAGCACGCGTGGCTGGGGGGGAATCTTCACCCCCCCTTCAAGCAGGCGCTTGATCCGGGCGGCATCGACCTCTCCCAGCGACTGCGTTATTTCAAAAACGGACGACCCTGCGCTACTCATTCGATAACCTCGTCAATCAATTCTATCCAGTGCCGCACCGGCAAAGTATTACCGGCCTGCAAATGGGTCAGGCAGCCGATATTGGCCGTCACCACCAGTGCCGGGCCACCCGCATTCAGGGCAGCCAGCTTGTTTTCCCGCAAGCGGCCGGCCAACTCGGGCTGCAGCACGGAATACGTACCGGCCGAGCCGCAGCACAAGTGGCTATCGGCCACCGGCGTCAACTCATAGCCAGCCATCGATAATACCTGTTCGATCGCTCCCCGCAGCTTCAGCCCGTGCTGCAGGGTACAGGGCGAGTGGAAGGCCAGCTTGCCGCGCTGCTGTGCCTGGGCGGACAACAAGGGCGACAGGCCGGCCATTTCGGCGGCCAGGATCTCCGACGGATCGCGGCACAAGGCGCTGATCCTTGCCGATTTTCCGGCATAGGCCACATCATCAGCCAGGATGTGGCCGTAATCCCGGACCTGCACGCCACAGCCGGAGGCTGTGACGATAATCGCCTCGACACCCGCTTCAACATGCGGCCACCAGGCGTCGATATTGCGGCGCATGTCATTCTTGCCGGCGGTCTGATCGTTCAGGTGAAAACGCACGGCACCACAGCAAGCTGCCTTGGTCTCCTCGAACAATTCGATACCCAGCCGGTCCAGCACACGCGCGGTCGCCGCATTGATGTTCGGCGCCAGCGAGGGCTGAACGCAACCGGCCAGCGCCAGCATGCGGCGGGAATGCCTCGCCGGCCTCGGCCACGGTCGGCCGTCAGGCTGGGTCGGCGGCAGCTTGTCAGCCAGCGACGAGGGCAACAAGGGTTTCAACAGCCGACCTGCAGCAACCGCTGGCGCAAACAGCGCCGGGTTGGGCAGCACCGTCTTGAGCAAGGCCCTGGTCAATCGATCGCTGAGCCGGCGCGGCAGTTTTTCCTCGACGACCGCGCGCCCGACATCGAGCAAATGACTATATTTGACCCCCGACGGGCAGGTCGTTTCGCAGGAACGGCAGGTCAGGCAGCGGTCGAGATGGGTGCGTGTCTTCTCGGTGACGGCCTTGCCCTCGAGCACCTGCTTGATCAGATAGATGCGGCCGCGCGGGCCATCCAGTTCGTCGCCCAATAGCTGGTAAGTCGGGCAGGTTGCCGTGCAAAAACCGCAGTGCACGCACTTGCGCAGGATTTCCTCGGCAATCTGGCCGGCGTGGGTGGCACGCAGTTCATCGGTAATTTTGGTATCCATCAGCGCATCCCCCTAAAACTCCGCATACAAACGACCGGAATTGAGGATACCCCGGGGATCAAAGGCTTTTTTCAGGCGCCGGTGCAGGGCCAGCAAGGCCGGCGACAAGGGAGCGAATGCCCCCTCCAGACAACGCAAGGACTCCGGTGCCCGATAGAGCACGGCATGACCTCCCAGACGGGATGCAGCACCGCGCACCGCCGCCTGTTCACCAGCGTACCAGCGCAACGCACCGCCCCACTCGATGGCCCGCAGGCCATCCAGGCCCGGGCATGGCGCAGTCGATGGCACGGCCAGGCGCCACAGGATGTCACCAGAGAAAGCGGGATGCGTTTGTTCGCGAATTGAAATCCAGTGTTGATCGGGGCTGACCGCTGGCGTACCGCCCAGCTTGCGGCTGGCGGTCTCGACGGCGGCGCTTGCCCCGGAAAGGCGTAACCACAAGCGCCCCTCATGCCAGAAAGAGGCTGAAACCGGCAGCGGCTGACCACCCCACTGGTTGAGTTTCTGCAGCGCCTCACCGGAATCCATTGCGAAAACCAGCGTCTGCTCGGCCACCGGCCTGGGCAACACTTTCAGCGTCACTTCGGCGATCACGCCCAGCGTGCCGAGGCTGCCGGCAATCAGCCGGGAAACGTCGTAACCGGCGACGTTTTTCATGACCTGGCCGCCGAAATTCAACACCTGCCCGCTGCCATCGACCAGCTTCACGCCGAGCACGAAATCGCGCACTGCCCCCGCTTGCTGCCGGCGCGGGCCGGACAGACCGGCTGCAACGCAGCCGCCGACCGTCGCCCCCGAAAAGTGCGGCGGTTCAAAAGCCAGCATCTGCCCCTTTTCGGCCAGCGCCGCCTCGATCTCGGCCAGCGGCGTACCGCAGCGGGCGGTCAGATAAAGTTCGGTCGGTTCGTAGGCAACAATGCCGCGATGGGCGGCGACATCGAGCACCTCGCCAGCCAGCAGGCCGCCATAGAAATCCTTGCTGCCAGCGCCGCGGATGCGCAGCGGGGTGTGGCTTTCATGAGCCGAGCGGACGGCTGAAACAATATCGTCGAGCTGCATCAAAAACGCTCCAGTTCAGGGAATTTCACGTCACCATGATGCACGTGCATGCGACCATATTCGGCGCAACGATGCAGGCTGGGCACGGCCTTGCCGGGATTGAGCAGCCCGGTTTCGTCGAAGACCGCCTTGATGCGATGGAAGGCTGCCAGTTCCGGCGGCGCGTACTGCGAGCACATCTGGTTGATCTTTTCGATGCCGACGCCGTGTTCCCCGGTAATCGAGCCGCCCAGCGCGACCGACAATTCGAGGATTTCCGCCCCGAAGGCTTCGGCGCGTTCCCAGTTGCCGGGTTGTGAGGCGTCGTACATGATCAGCGGGTGCAGGTTGCCGTCGCCAGCGTGGAAAACGTTGGCGCAGCGCAAGCCGTATTTCTTTTCCATCACGGCGATGGCCGACAGCATTTCGGCCAGCCGTTTGCGCGGGATGGTGCCGTCCATGCAGTAGTAATCCGGCGTGATGCGGCCGACGGCCGGGAAGGCCGCCTTGCGCCCGGCCCAGAAGCGCAGGCGCTCAGCTTCGGATTGCGAGACGCGAATATCGCTGGCCCCGGCGGCATTCAGCACCTCGGTCACGCGCGCAATTTCCTCGGCCACCTCTTCCGGCGTACCGTCCGCTTCGCACAGCAGGATGGCCTCGGCATTCAGGTCGTAGCCCGCCTTGACGAAGGGCTCGACGGCCGCCGTCGCCGGCTTGTCCATCATCTCCAGCCCGGCCGGAATGATGCCGGCGGCGATGATCGACGCTACCGCATCGCCGGCTTTGGCGACATCGTTGAACGAAGCCATCACCACCTGCGCCAGTTCCGGCTTGGGCACCAGCTTGACGGTAACTTCGGTGACCACGCCGAGCATGCCTTCAGAGCCGATCAGCAGGGCCAGCAGGTCGTAGCCGGGCGCATCCGGCGCTTCCGAACCAATCTCGAACACCTCGCCTTCGATGCTGACGACACGGATACGCAGCACGTTATGCACCGTCAGGCCGTATTTCAGGCAATGCACGCCGCCCGAGTTTTCGGCCACGTTGCCGCCCAGCGTACAGGCGATTTGCGAGGATGGGTCCGGCGCGTAGTAGAGGCCGAACGGGGCTGCCGCTTCGGAAACAGCGAGATTTCTGACGCCGGGCTGCACGACAGCCAGCCGTGCCTCGCGGTCGACACGCAGAATCTTGTTGAAACGGGCCAGCGACAAGACTACGCCCTGGGCATGCGGCATCGCCCCGCCCGAAAGCCCGGTACCCGCCCCCCGCGCCACCACCGGCACGCCGAGTTGGTGGCAATTGCGCAGCACGTCAATGACCTGGCCTTCAGTTTCGGGCAGGCAGACGGCCATTGGCAACTCGCGGTAGGCCGTCAGGCCGTCGCACTCGTAGGGGCGCAGGTCTTCTTCGTCGGTCAGCAGGCAATGGGCCGGCAGAATCAATTGCAGGCGCTGGGCCAGGGCGGCACGGTCGGTCTGGAAGCTGGGCTCGGCTGGTGTCATGGCGGTCATTCTACGAGGATGGCGCGAAAGTCGTTGACGTTGGTGCGCGTTGGCCCGGTGACCAGCAGATCGCCAAGGCCGGCGAACAATCCCCAGGCGTCGTTGGTCGCCAGATGGGCGCGCGGATCCAGGCCAGCAGCACGTGCCCGGGCCAGCGACTCCGGACCAACGAAAGCACCGGCATTATCTTCGCTGCCGTCGATGCCATCAGTGTCGGCCGCCATCATCTGGCGGCACGCACAGCGCGGGATCGGCCGCCGCAACGGCCGCATCGAACAAGCTGCGCAAAACCTGACGCGCGCTCATTTGGGCAACCAGCCAAGACCGGCCTCGGTCGTCGTCAGCGGCTTGTATTCGCAGCCCACCCAGCCGGCGTAACCCAGCCGGTCGAGCAAGTTGAACAGGAAGGGATAATTGATCTCGCCGGTGCCCGGCTCATGGCGACCGGGATTATCAGCAATCTGGACATGACCGATGTGCTCGATGTTTTCTTCAATCGTCCGTGCCAAGTCGCCCTGGATGATCTGGGCGTGGTAAAGGTCGAGCTGCAGTTTCACGTTGCTGCGGCCGATGGATTCAATCAGGCGCAGGGCCTTGTTCACGTCGTCCAGCCAATAGCCCGGCATGTCGATGCGACTGTTGATCGGCTCGATCATCACTGTCGCTCCGATAGTGGCGAAGCGATCGGCTGCAAATTGCAGGTTGGCGATATAGGTCGCTGCCAGTTCCGCCTCTGCAATGCCGCCAGGCCTCAAGCCGGCCATGCAGTGCACGCGTTCGCAGTCGAGCAGCATGGCGTAATTCAACGCCAGCTCGACCCCTTCCGCGAACTCCCCCTGGCGGTGCGGCAAACAGGCCAACCCGCGCTCGCCAGCTGCCCAGTCACCGGGCGGCAAATTGAACAACACCTGCTCGACGTCCGCCGCCTTCAGCCAGTCGGCCACCTCATGCGCGGGCCAGTCGTAGGGAAAGAGATATTCGACGCCTTGAAACCCGGCGGCGGCCGCCCGCTGGAAACGATCATGGAAGGGCAGGTCAGTGAACAGAAAACTGAGATTGGCGGCGAACTTTGGCATAGGAACGACAGTCTGTTGCACGGGGCTGTCAGTATAATCTGGCCCATTGAAGGAGAAACACTGTGAGCGAAATCCAGAACAACACCGATACCGAGCGCAAGGGCAACCGCCTCTCGAAGATTGTCACCCGCACCGGCGATGCCGGCACCACCGGTCTCGGCGATGGCAGCCGGACGACCAAGGACAGCCTGCGCATCGATTCGATCGGTGAAGTCGACGAACTCAATTCGAACATCGGCCTGCTGCTCTGCGAGGACATCCCGGCCCCCGTTCGTGCCGCACTGCTCGACATCCAGCATGACCTGTTCGATCTGGGTGGCGAACTCTGCCTGCCCGGCATGGCCATCATGAAGGATGCACAAGTCGCCCGTCTCGAAGAACTGGCCGAAGAGTTCAACCGCGACCTGCCGATGCTCAAGGAATTCATCCTGCCCGGCGGTACCCGCCCGGCGGCCATCGCCCACGTCTGCCGCACCATTTGCCGGCGCACCGAACGTTCCATGGTTCGCCTGCATGGCACCGAACCGCTGTCCGATGCCGCCCGTCGTTTCATCAACCGACTGTCCGACCTGCTCTTCATCCTCGGCCGTGCCCTGAACCGGGCCGGCGGACGTGGCGACGTGCTGTGGCAGAAAGGCAAGAACGCTGCCTGATACTTTCGGCGATCCGGTCAAGCCCGGTAGCCCACCAGAGCCCAGTTAAACCGTGTTCCGCGTCAAGACCACCTATCGCAACGGCACCGAGCGTCCGATCATCGAACACGGGCCCTGGCACCCTACGCGCAAAGAGGCAGAATACTGGGCCGAAACGCTGCGCGAGTTTGGCTACGTCGTCGAAATCGAGAGCCAGCACGGCAAAATCGAGGCCAAGGACGACAACGCCGACCTCGCAGCAGCCCTGGCCGGCATGGCCTGACCAGCCCACCCCAGGCGCCTCGGCGCCAAAAAATTCGCGTAACATCTGCCCAAAATCCATAAACCATAAGGAGACAAGCCGATGCAAACGCCCGGATTCAGCACCCTCACCATCACCCTCAGCGAGCACATCGCCGAGGTCTGCCTCGACCGCCCGGACAAATCGAATGCAATGAATGCGGCGATGTGGCAGGAAATCCGCCAGGCCTTCGACTGGGTCGATAGCACGCCGCAAGCCCGCGTCGCGATCCTGTCCGGGGCCGGCAAGAACTTCTGCGCCGGCATCGACCTCGCCATGCTGGCCGGTGTTCAGCAACAGATCGCCAACCCGGACGGCGCCCGCAGTCGCGAAGCCTTGCGCCGCCTGATCCTCGACCTGCAGGACTGCCTGAGCAGCATCGAGCGCTGTCGCAAGCCGGTGCTCGCCGCCATCCAGGGCGCCTGCGTCGGCGGCGCGCTCGATCTGGTCACCTGCTGCGACATGCGTTACGCCGCAGCAGATGCCATTTTCTCGATCAAGGAAATCGACCTCGGCATGGTCGCCGATGTCGGCACCCTGCAACGCCTGCCTCGCCTGATCGGCGACGGCATGGCCCGCGAACTGGCCTACACCGGCCGCAACGTCGATGCAGCCGAAGCTGAAAAGCTGGGGCTGGTGAACCGGACTTTCTCCACCCCGGCCACATTGTCGGCAGAAGTCCGCCAACTGGCGCTGGGCATCGCCGCAAAATCCCCGCTCGCCACGCGCGGCCTCAAGGAAGTGATGAACTACAGCCGTGAGCATTCGGTCAGCGATGGCCTGAACTACGTCGCCACCTGGAATGCGGCGATGCTACTTTCCGCCGACCTGAACGAATCGATCACCGCTCAACAACAACGCCGCCTACCGAAATTCGCCGATTAAGGCAGCGCTCAGCGTGTTAGCGCTAGTGCCCAGGAGGTGATAACGAAGTAAGCAGCACCTCCCGGGCAAAAAAAGACCGGCTAAGCGCCGGTCAATGCATGGAAGACTGGCGCTTGTTATTTCTGGGAAAGCACCCAGGTAACCAGTTTCTTGGCTTCATCAGGGGTCACATTGTTCGGCGGCATCGGGATTTCACCCCAGACGCCCTTGCCACCGGCCTTGACCTTGGCTGCCAGTTTGTCGACTGCACCGGCATCACCCTTGTACTTGGCGGCAACATCCTTGTAGGCCGGGCCGACCAGTTTCTTGTCGACGGCATGGCAGGACATGCAGTTCTTGGCCTTGGCCAGTGCCTCGTCGGCAAAAACCTGGCCGGAGACGCCAAGACCAACGGCAAACATCATTGCAATATGAACAGCTTTCATTTGGATAAACCCCTGGTTGAAATAATGCGAGGGCGTAATGTCGCGGCTGGAAAAATCGGCGCTTTGATGGGGATCAAAAGCCGGTAAGGGCACGGCCGGATGGGGCTCCGCGCAATTCGCCGAATTGATCAGCATCAAGACCAGACACCCTATCGCCCCGTTCAATCGCCTACTTGGTCAGGCGTTCAAACAACTTGACGGTGGTGTCGACGCTGCGCAGCAAGCGCTCGCCTTCAGCCATGACCAGGCGGGCATGTTGAGTCCTGGCAGCATGGCTGAGGTCCGGGCACAAGGAGCGGATGAACTTTTGCCATTGGCTGGCCACCACTCGAAGCTGGGCAGCCACTTCAGGCGGCGTATTTCCGGTTTTTCCCAGGGCTTGTAGATTACTTTCGAATTCCAGGCAGGAAGGCGGTATCAGCGCAGCAATTCTTGGGTCCAGACTGGCCCACTCTCGAAACAGGAAGAACTTGCCGATACGCTGTGACAGCATGCGATTGCGGCCGGCCATATTGACGTAGTGCGCTTCGGGCAGCCCACCCAGACCGGCAGCACTGCCGGTCAGCGCATCGGTCGCCTCGAGCAGTTCCTCGCTCAGTTCGAAGACCTCTTCAACTCGCTGGACGGAGATCTCTTCACTGTCCATCAGCTGCTGGTAACGCGGCCACAATAGCTTGACCAGGGCCAGTTTCTCGGTGAGATCCGGGGCCAGCTCGAGTTTGTCGAGACGGGCCAGGTTGCGCTCGAATTCCTTGTCCAGCTGCCGGAGTTTGATCAGCGCCTTATGGGGCGCAATGGCGGAAACCATCATGCCCCATGCGATGGCCATGCGCTGGGAAAGCACGCGCAGACGGCCACACATGTTGACCAGGGTGCCAACCGACAGCGGCGGCTCGGCAGTCAGTGCATTGCCTTTACGCTTTCGGCCGAAATTGAGCCGCTGTTTGGTGTCGCCGCTGACCGTATCGAGCAGGGCGGCATTCTGAATATGGACTTTGCGGCCATCGACGACGATAACGCCGTTGTCGCTCAGTTCGCGCAGGTTGCGGGACAAGGACTCCGGCGTCATGCCGATGCGCGCCGCGATCACTTTTTTGCTGGCCTTGAGAACGACGGTCGTCTCGCCGGCCAGACCAGCTCGTTCGCCAGCCGTTTCGAGCAGATAGTCAAGCAAGCGCTGGGCACCGGTCAGGCCGTAATGGTGGCTGGTGACATCGAATTCTGTCGCGAATTGCCGACGGGCCAGAGCCGTAATGATCCGGCAGCTCAAGTCAGGATAATTTTGGGTGGCCTCACGCAACTTGCGGATATCGATTGCCACCAGCAAGGCCTGCGTGATGCCGCAACAGGTGGAGGCATAGTGAGTAGCGCCGAATATTTCGCCCAGACTGAGCAGTTGCTCGCTCTGCACGAGTTCAATGACCTTGGTCGCGCCCCCCGGAATGGTCGCACTGCGCTTGACACTGCCATGGAACAGCAAATGCGCCTCACGGATCGGTTCACCGGCTTCATAAAGCGCCTGGTTGGCGGAAAGTTCGACCAGGCGGCTCGCGGCGATCAGTTCGTCGAGCAAGGCAGGCGACAGGCCAGCGAAGAACTGGCTTCCGGAGAGCAGTTCGCGCTGGGCTCGACGCGGATCGTTAAAGCGAACGTTCAATTGGCGTGTGCTTCCTGATGATTTTGTCCTGGCAACATACTAAGCAAAAAGGCAAGGGGGCATAACTCCTCTCTTGGAGGAGGCATGCCCCCTCTTTAGTCTTAGTAGACGTCGTGCTGCGTATTGAAGACGTTGAACTTGCCGGTTGGCGTGACCAGCTTCGGATCACGGATGACGGCCTTCAGCTTGCGCGTTTTGTCATCGACCACCACGATGGCAGATTCCTGGTCCTTGCCGTTCCAGACGGAGAACCAGACTTCGTCACCGGCCTTGTTGTACTCCGGCTGGACAACGCGCTTCGGACCATCCTTGATGCCCGACCATTCGCCGATCGGGATCAACTCACTACCCTTTTCCAGGTTGTTGATATCCCAAACGGCCACAGACTGGCTGATACCGGCTTCCGGATTGAGCGTGGTATCGACCCACAGGTTCTTCGACTTCGGATGCGTTTTCAGGAACAAAGAACCACCGCCCAGCCCCTTCAGCGTGCGGACAACCTTCCAGGCATTGTCCGGATGCTTTTTCGGATCGGTGCCGATCAGCGTGATGCTCTCGTCGCCGAGGTGGCCCGTTGCCCATACCGGACCGAACTTGGGATCGATGAAGTTAGCGCCACGGCCCGGGTGCGGCGTCTTGCCGACCGGAACCAGTTTCTCCAGCTTGCCTTCCTTGGTATCGATGACCGCGATCTTGTTGGAGGCGTTGGCAGCATCCATGAAGTAGCGATGCGTGGACTCGAAACCACCATCATGCAGGAAGGGAGCGGCTTCGATCATCTTGATCTTCAGGTTGTTCAGGTCGCGGTAGTCGACCGAATAGACCATGCCGGTTTCCTTCACGTTAACGAAGAATTCCGGGTTGAAGTGCGAGGAGACGATCGCAGCAACACGCGGCTCGGGATGGTAGTCCTGCGTGCCGACGGTCATGCCGCGGGTAGCAACGATCTTGCGTGGCTTGAGCGTGTCGCCATCCATGATCACGAACTGCGGCGGCCAGTAGGTGCCGGCAATCGCGTACTTGTCTTCAAAACCCTTGGCCTTGGAGCTTTCAACCGAGCGTGCTTCCATGCCGACCTTGATTTCAGCCACGGTATCCGGCTTTTCCATCCACAGGTCGATCAGGTTGATCTTGGCATCGCGGCCAATCACGAACATGTAGCGACCGGAAGCCGACATACGCGAGATATGAACGGCATAGCCGGTGTTCAGGATGCTGATGATCTTCTTGCTGTCACCGTCGATCAGCGCGATTTCGCCGGCATCGCGCAGGGTGACCGAGAACATGTTCTCCAGGTTGATGTAGTTCATTTTCCGCTTCGGCCGCTGATCGACCGGGACGATGACCTTCCACGAGGCTTCCATTTCCTTCAGGCCGAATTCTGGCGGGGCCGGTGGCGTCTGCTGGATATAGCGGGCCATCAGGTCGACTTCATCGTCGGTCAGGATGCCGGAGGTGCCCCAGTTCGGCATGCCGCCGGCCGAACCGTACTTGATAAAGACCTTCAGGTATTCCAGACCCTTTTCCAGGGTGATGTCGGGAGTCAGCGGCTTGCCGGTCGCCCCCTTGCGCAGCACGCCGTGACAGCCGGCACAGCGTTCGAAGAAGATACGCTTGGCCTTGTCGAACTCGGCTTCCGACATCTTGGGCGCCAGCGGGTTGATATCCTGGTGCATTTTCACGTCAGCCAGCGGCGAACCGCCAGCCGCCTGGTAGTCGCGCATCGCGCCATCGCCGTGTTCGGACGGCGTCCCGGCAAAGGCGAACTGGACCAGCATCGCCAGGAGCGGCAATGCCGCAAGGCCGCTGCGTTTGAATTTTCTTGAAATCATGACTCCCTTGACCCTCTCAAAATTTGAATAAGGACCGGCACTCTCGCAAGCCTGAGCTTTGCTTCTTTGACCAAAATCAAAGGGATCAGGAAGCACCAATTCAGGCGCCCCCCGGACGATTTTGCTCTTGATAACAATCAAGCTGCGACAAAGCGGGCAATCCAACACCGCGCCAACGGGCAGGAGAAATGACCGGGATTTTCTTTCCTGAAAAAGCAAAAGGCCCGACCGGCGAACCGGTCGGGCCTTTTGCGCTTTTGCGAACGCTCGCCGCTTACTCTGACGCTTCGGCGACTCGTCTTGCCCTGACGGCAGCTGCCAGTTTCTCGAGCACTTTCAGGCTGTCATCCCAGTTGATACAGGCATCAGTCACGCTCTGGCCATAGGTCAGCGGCTTGTCCGGCGAGATGTCCTGGCGGCCTTCGACGAGGTGCGATTCGACCATGACGCCAACAATGCGGTCTTCGCCACCGGCGATCTGCTCGGCCACGCTGTCGCAGACTTCCATTTGCAGCTTGTATTGCTTGCGGCTGTTGCCGTGCGAGAAATCGACCATCAGCCGGGCGGCGAGGCCGGATTTAGCGATTTCGGTGCAGGCGGCATCGACGCTGGCCGCGTCGTAGTTCGGTTCCTTGCCGCCGCGCAGGATGACGTGGCAGTCCTCGTTGCCCATCGTCGACACGATGGCGGTGTGGCCGGACTTGGTCACCGACAGGAAATGGTGTGGCGAGTTGGCCGAGCGGATCGCATCCACGGCAATGCGCATGTTGCCGTCGGTGCCGTTCTTGAAACCGACCGGGCAGGAAAGGCCGGAAGCCAGCTCGCGGTGCACCTGCGACTCGGTGGTGCGCGCACCGATGGCGCCCCAGGCGATCAGGTCGGCGGTGTATTGCGGCGTGATGGTGTCGAGGAACTCGGTGGCGCAAGGCAGGTCCAGCTCATTGACCTCAAGCAGGATGCGGCGGGCCAGACGCAGGCCTTCGTTGATGCGGAAGGTGTTGTCCATGCGCGGATCGTTGATCAGGCCTTTCCAGCCGACCGTGGTCCGCGGCTTTTCGAAATAGACGCGCATGACGACGATAAGGTCTTCGGCGTATTTCTCGGCTTCCTTGGCCAGTTTCTTGGCGTAATCCATGGCCAGTTCGTAGTCATGGATCGAGCAGGGGCCGATGACGACCAGCAGGCGGTCGTCGGCACCATGCAGCACGCGGTGAATTGCCTGGCGGGCGACATAGGTCGTTTGCGCCGCCCGAGTGGACACCGGATACTCGCGGAAAACGTGGGCTGGCGGCACCAGCTCCTTGATTTCCTTGATGCGAAGGTCGTCGGTATTCGGTTTACTTTGCGGCATCATGGCCTGCCCCATTCAAATATTGCTGGAAACCCGGCATTCTACCGGATGAGCATGGAAGATTTCGACCTCTCCCCTTCTGCGGAAATTCCGGCCACGCCGATCAAGGGGCGGGGCGCGGTAAGTAATGTCGACCACCGCTTCAGCACCGACACCCGGCAAAACATGGCCGACGGCTGGGAAGCATCTGAACCCGCCTTGCCGCAAACCCGCCTGCTGGTCGACCGTGCGAAAAGCATCATCAGCCGGAATGACTCACCCGATCTCGGTTTCGACCAATCGCTGAATCCCTACCGGGGGTGCGAGCACGGCTGCATCTACTGCTATGCCCGACCGACCCATGCCTATCTGGGCCTGTCGCCGGGGCTGGATTTCGAAACGCAAATTTTCGCCAAGCCGGATGCCCCCCGCCTGCTGCGTGAAGCACTGGCCAAGCCCGGCTACGTATGTTCGACCATCGCCCTCGGTACGGCAACCGATGCCTACCAGCCTTTCGAGCGCCAGGAGGGCCTGACTCGCGCCGTGCTGGAAGTACTGCTCGAAACGCGGCACCCGGTCAGCGTGGTGACCAAGTCCTCGCTGATCATTCGCGACCTCGACCTGTGGACTGAACTGGCGCAGCAAAATCTGGCCCATATCGCCATCTCGCTGACCACTACGAACGGACCGCTGGCGCGCCAACTCGAACCACGAGCCAGTGCCCCGCACGCCCGGCTTGAAGCGATGGCAAAACTGAGCGCTGCCGGCATTCCGGTTTCGGCGTTCATTGCCCCGCTGATCCCAGGCATCAACGATCACGAACTGGAAAAATTGCTGGGCGCCGCCCGCGAACATGGCGCCAGCCATGCCAGCTACACGCTGCTCCGCCTGCCCCACGAGGTGGCCGGACTATTCCGGGAATGGCTGGAATGGCACGCCCCCGAGAAGGCGGCACGGGTCATGTCGGTGCTTTACGATCTGCGCGGCCAGCGGGCCAATGACCCGAATTTCGGCAGCCGGATGACCGGCCTCGGTCACTTCGCCAAGCTGATCCGCCAGCGTTTCGAACTTGCTTGCCGACGCCTCGAACTGAGCGAGTCCACGCCAGCCCTCGACACCTCGCAATTCATCCGAGGCGCCAGGATAGAGCGGAACGGTCAGCTCGATTTATTCTGACCGTCTTGCCAGTCAGGCGGCACGCCCCCTACTTTGCCAGCTTCTCGTACATGCCGACGACGCCGTCCATCACCTCAAGGATTCGCTCGCTGGTCGTCGCCACGTTGATCTGACTGCTCTTCTTGTCGACCTCGCGGCCAGCCAGGGCATTCTCGAAGAAAGCCCATTGCTGACGTGCCAGTCCCAGCTCATCCTTGATCGCTTGCGTATTGACTGGTGCCGCCGCCAGTTCATCCAGCTTCTGGACAAACTCGGCCTTGTCTTTGTTGATCTCGCCCTGTGCGTTGGCCGGTGCCACGCCCCACGCCACGGCCAGGAAATACTTGCTCATGCGTTGGGACAGCATGCGCTGACGGCCGGACACGTTCACCAGCCCGCCCTGGGCACTACCGGCGTAGCTCGTCAGTTGCCCGGTCGCCTTATTGGCGATGGCGACGAGCTGATCGCTGACCTCGACAATTTTTCGGGCGTTCTCCGGCGACACCTTGCTGCCGAATAGCAAATCCTTGTAGCCAATCCACGCCTTCTCCAGGGAAACGTAGGTCTCCTTGATTTCCGGGGTCGGCGCATAGTTTTTCAACTCGATCAGACGGCGATCGTAAAGGCCGGAAACACTCTCCAGCTGGCGCCTGGAGCGATCGGTTTCGATGCCCATGCCAGTCTGGAGGTAGAGACGGGCCATCCGGTGCGCCTGAAAGCGCAGGGAGCCCGCCTTGTTGATGGCTGAATTGCTATCGCCGATCTGGGCCAGCGCCTCGCCACCCGCCATGCCGAGAACGGCAGCAAACATCAAACTGAAAATGATCTTCAAGGGGCCTCCGGCATGAATTGTCTTTGAAATAAGACAATAGCAACCCCGAGGCTGGCTAAACCATGATGAAAATCAACAATGTGCCACGACTGTAAAACTGCCGATCAAGGCAACTGCGTCAGGTAATTGGCAACGGCCGCGATATCGTCGTTTTTCAAGGTCGATGTTGCGATAGACATCAACTGGTTGTTGCGAATTCCCGTACCGTCACGATAACGGGCGATTGTGGTCTGCAGATAAGGTAGTTTCTGCCCAGCCAGGCGGGGGAAGAGTTCATTCCCACGCGCCTGCTCGCCATGACAGCGAACGCACAGCTTGGTGAAAAGTTCCTTGCCGTGAGGCACCTTGGCGCTATCCGCCGCCGACGGAGGTACCGTGACACTGGCGTAATACAGCGCAACCTGGACGCGCTCCTCGTCCTTGAGGACCTTGATCAGCCCTTGCATGAACTGATCCTTGCGCTCACCGCTGCCAAACTTGCGAATCTGCTCAAGCAGATAAGCCGGATTTTGACCAGCCAGATTCGGCACTTCGGGGGTTTTGCTGACCCCGTCTTCGCCATGGCAGTTGGCGCAAAAGAAGGTGGCTTTCTTGCCGGCTTCGACCGCAGCCTTCAAGGCTGCCGGGTCGGCCTGTACCGTTTTCAGCCGCTCCGGCGCGGTCGGCTGAGAGAAAACCGTTGTCGACACAAACAAGCCGGCCAGCAAAAGAAATGAACGCATCATACAATCCCACCACAATGTGTAGGGATTATGCCGTGCCTCCGACGGTGAGTCCATCAATCCGCAAAGTCGGCTGACCGACACCGACCGGCACGCTCTGGCCATCCTTGCCGCAAGTGCCGACACCTGGGTCGAGCTTCAGGTCGTTACCGATCATCGAGACGCGGGTCAGCGCATCCGGGCCATTGCCAATCAGCGTCGCCCCCTTGATCGGACGAGTTACCTGGCCATCCTCGATCAGGTAGGCCTCGCTCATCGAGAAAACGAACTTGCCGCTGGTAATATCAACCTGGCCGCCGCCGAAATTGGCCGCGTAGATACCCTTCTTGACCGACTTGATGATTTCAGCCGGATCGTGCTCGCCGGCCAGCATCATGGTGTTGGTCATGCGCGGCAGGGGCAGATGGGCAAAAGATTCGCGACGCCCGTTGCCGGTTGGCGAAACACCCATCAGGCGGGCATTCAGGCTGTCCTGCATGTAGCCCTTGAGGATGCCGTCTTCGATCAGCACGGTGCGCTGCGTGGTGTTGCCTTCATCGTCAATATTCAGCGAGCCACGACGGTCGGCAATGGTGCCGTCGTCGATCACGGTGACGCCCTTGGCGGCGACGCGCTGGCCGAGACGGCCGCTGAAGGCCGAACTGCCCTTGCGATTGAAGTCACCCTCCAGGCCGTGGCCAACCGCTTCATGGAGCAGGATGCCGGGCCAGCCGGAACCGAGCACCACCGTCATCTGGCCAGCCGGGGCCGGTTCGGCGTGGAGATTGACCACGGCCTGATGCACCGCCTCCTTGGCATAGCGCTGCAGGATCTCGTCGTCGAAATAGCCGAAATCGAAACGGCCGCCACCGCCAGCTGAGCCTTGTTCACGCTTGCCGTTTTCCTCGACGATCACCGAAATGGAGCAGCGGACCAACGGCCGAATATCGGCGGCCAGACGGCCATCGGAACCGGCGACGAGGATCACCTCATACTCCCCGGCTAACGAAGCCATGACCTGCATCACCCGTGGATCGAGCGAGCGGGCAAAACCTTCAAGGCGTTCGAGCAGCTTGACCTTGGCATCCGCCGGCAGGGAAGCGATCGGATCGTGCGGCACATACAGCGAGCGGGCCGCCGTCGTGGCTGAGAGTGCCGGCAGAATGCCGCTCTGGCCGGCTGCGGCAATCGCCCGCACGGCCTTGGCGGCATCGCCCAGCGCCATGGCGCTGATGTCATCGGAGTAGGCAAAGGCCGTTTTTTCGCCGGACAGGGCGCGAACGCCAACGCCCTGGTCGATATTGAAGCTGCCTGACTTGACGATGCCTTCATCGAGGCTCCAAGCCTCTGAGCGGGAATACTGGAAGTAGAGGTCGGCGTAATCGACCTGATGCGTCAGGATCTGGCCAAAGGTCCGCGTCAGGTCGCCTTCGGTCAGAGAGAAGGGAGCCAGCAGCAGGGATTCGGCTTGCGCCAGCGCGCTGTTTTGCATCATGGATACTTCCTTAAAGTTTGCGATGTACGAGCGCCGGTAGGCTCTCGCGAATTTCGGCGATACGTTGGTGGTCGAGGTCGGCGATGACCACGCCCGGCCCCTTCAGCTTGCGGTCGAGGATTTCACCCCAGGGGTCGATAATCATGCTGTTGCCGTGCGTCATCCGGTCGTTTTCATGGCGACCGCCTTGTCCGACAGCGAGAAGATAACATTGGTTCTCGATGGCCCGGGCGCGCAGCAGGATTTCCCAGTGCGCCCGACCGGTCGTTTCGGTGAAGGCGGCCGGCACCAGGATCAGGTCGACCGGGGCCAAAGCCCGGTATAACTCCGGGAAGCGCAGGTCGTAGCAGATCGACAGGGCGATGCGACCATAGGGCGTATCCACCGCGACGGGTTGATCACCCGGCTCGATGAAGCTGGCCTCATCGTAGGACTCATCGCCCTTCCTGAAGCCGAACAGGTGAATCTTGTCGTAGCGTTGTACGCACTCGCCACCCGGGTTGAAGACCAGGCTGGAATTGCGCATCTTGTCGGGAGTGCTGGCGGCCAAAGGAATCGAACCGGCAAATAGCCACAACTGGTAGCGCCGCGCCGTCTCGGCCAGCCAATCCTGTACCGGACCATGCCCGAATTCCTCACGCGCCCGCACCCGGTCGGCATCAGCCGCCCCGATGATCGGAAAATACTCAGGCAGCACCACGAGTTGGGCGCCCTGCTCGACGGCTTGGTCGACCAGTCGCCCGGCGGTGACCAGGTTCTCGGCGACACGCGGCCCGGAAACCATCTGCAAGGCGGCGATACGGCAATTCTGCTTGATCAAGGTTTGCTTTCCACGGCTGGTTTGCTTTCCACTGGTTTACTCTCTTCTTCGGGCTTCGGTTTAAGTCCCGGCGGGGATTCGCCGGCCTTGTCGATCTTCGGATCGGCCCAGGTACCGGTGACATGATAACGATAGCTGAACAGGCGGTTGAGCGGCTTTTGCAGCACGGTGTTGGCAACCAGCGCCGCCGCCCCGACCACCGGGTTGATCAACGCCGCCGTACCGACGGCCGCCAGCCCGCCCAGCTCAGGCCGGACGACGACTTGCAGATCCTGCGTCTCATTCTTCAGATCGGTTTCGCCCTGCATCTCGACCTGGGCAGCCGGACCGCTGATCCGTAGCGGCTCGGTGGTCCGCATGACGCCTTTCCGGATGGCCAGCTTGGCATCGATGCTGTCAAATGCCAGGCCATCGCTGAAGATGTCGCGAAAATCGAGCGTCAGCCGACGCGGCAGGGATTGCAGCGAAATCAGGCCAAGCAGCTTGCCGACACCCGGTTCCAGTTTATTGAACTGCCCCTTCTCGGCCTCGACCGTCATCTGCCCGGTCAGCGACGGGTAATGAATGCCGGTCAGCGGTCCGCCCCATTGCAGGTCGCCAGTTAGCTTGGCGCTGCCCCGACGCACCGTATCGGCGTAGCCCAGCCGGTCCAGCAATTTGCCGATATCCTTGGCCGCCAGCTCGAATTCCAGCCGGGTCTGATGTCGCCCGTTATTGATCCAGACCCCCTTGCCCTTCAGGGCGCCATCCGGATTCTGCAAGTTCAGGGTATCGAGGTGCCACGCCCCCTTGTCGTTACGCGCTTTCAAATCCAGCTTGCCGAGCGCCTTGTCGCCGATGTAAAAATCCTCAACGACCAGACTCATCCCGGGCAGCGAGTTGATCAAGGTCGTGCTGCCTTCACCGATTTCGGTAGCCGGCCGCACCACCAGTCGCTTGAAGTTGCCTTCGACCCAGCCTTCGCCGGCGCTTTTCCAGAAGACATCACCAATCGCTTCGCGGGTGTTGAGGCCGATCTGCCAGCCACCATCGCGCGGTCGCAGGCTGACATCGACCTGGTTATAGTCACGCTCGAACAGACGCAGTTGCGGCGTTTTCAGCGTTACGACATTCAAGGCCAGGCCACTGCCATCCGTCGCCGCCCCGTTTCCGTTATCGGGCAGGAAATTTTTCCAGGCATCGGCATCGATCCGCGGCACCGCGACGCGAACGGCCAGCCCCTTGTCGGGCAGACGCGGCTCGGTGTCGCCAACGGCGAAAACACCACGCTCCCAGCTATCCAGCCGGCGCACGATCACCCCCTGGCCGATCTTGCCGAGCGTAATCCGGTATTGCTCGCGCTGGGCATCGGGCGTGGACCGCTCGATACGCAAGGCCAGCGGCGTTGTCGCGTTCTTGTTCAGCGGTTCGGGCAGCGGCGAGCTGACGCCCAGCAGATCCGACTCGACCACGACCTCGGCATTGCGGCGACGAATGTTGATGTCGGCCTTCCAGCCGGCGCTGCCCGTCAAATGGTTGATCAGCGGCCAGCCGAAATGTTTGCTTACCTCGCCGATATTCGCCGTGCCGCTGGCCACCACGCCGACCTTGTCACCGGCGCTCCTGACCAGAACCTTGAGCGGTCCGCCGAATACCCGGCCGCTGATATCCTGGGCGACCACCGAACTCTCGGTCAGCAGCAGTCGACCATTGACCTGGGTCAGCGGCGGCAGACCGGCCAGGGGCTGCAACTGGTTGTTCTGGAAACGATAGTCACCGCGCATCTTGGTATCGAGCGCATGGCGCAGCGGGATGTCGAGTTCGAGGCTCAGGCTGCCATTGCCCACCGCCTTCATGCCATCGGTGAAGTGATCGATTTTGTCGGAGACCGGGCTCTGTTCCATGAAGCGGAAGAATTCCGTGGTTGGCCCCTGAGCGAGGCCACGCACGAGCAGCATTTCCTCCTGCGATTCGAAATCGGGAATATCCACCGTCACCCCCGACAGTCCGGCGCCGAGGATACGCCCCTTGCTGGCGACGATTTTCATGCCAGTACCGAAACTCATGTCGGCATCGATATGTTCGATGGTCGGCCAGCCCGCGGCGTAGTCGATCTTGGCCTCGGTGGCCTTGGCGGTGACGATGAACTTGCCGCCCTTGCCGTCACGGAACGGAAAATCCTTGAGATTGCCCTTGAGCACCAACCGACCGTCGTAGCCATGCCCGGCAACAATGCCGCGCTTGAGCCAGTTCCGCGCCTCGGCATTGACCACATGCGGCATGTAGCGCCAGACGGCACGGCCGTCGGCACGGTCGACACTGGCCGTCAGGTCGATTTCGCCGGGCCCTTCGCCGGTGTAGCGATAACTCCCGAGGGCCGAACCAGCCGCATCGGGACCGGCAAATTCCAGTTTCTCCAGCTTGATAGCGACAGCCTCGGCCGAATTTTTCCAGCTGGCCCGGGCTTTCAGGGCATCCAGCGCAATATCCGGCTCGGGAAAAATGGCAGGCAGCGACAAGCCGGAAGCGCCGGAATTCAGCGTCAACTCTCCACCTTTTTCGGTCAGATCGATATTGCCGGACAGCCCCGAAGCCCCGGGAAAATAGCGATCCGCCTCGATGCCCAAATCGCGGAAACTCGTCTTCAGGCTGTAGCGTTTGAGGGTCTCGCCATCCAGCGCCCAGCTTGCCTTCAGTTCAGTGATGTGACCCTGCGGACGATGGCGGGTCAGCAGGTCCCGGCTCTGGGCATCCAGCGGCATGTAAGAGGCGAGATGCCCCAGCACCGACAAATCGAGGAAACTGGCACTGGCGTTGCCGCTGATCGCCGCACTCTTCGGGTCCTGTCGCCATTCAACCTTGAAATCGGTTGGTGCAATACGGATGCCATCCTGCGTCAGCAACTCGACCTTGTGGCCAGCCAGCGCCCATTCATCCGCCTTGTAGCGCCCCTCGAGGCGGCCGCGCATGCTGGCCAGATCGAGTTCCGGCAGCTTGCGACCGAGGCTGATACGCAATTCCTCCAGCGCCACATCGGCGGTCAGCTTGCCGGCGCCGTCGGCAATATCGCCCCAGATGCGCAAGGCACCTCTGCCCTGCGGCAGATGCACCGGGTAATCGACCCACGGTTGCCAACCGGCCAGATCGGCGTAATCGAGTTCGACAAAGACCTTGCCCGACAAATTGTCCAGCGCTTCACCAAGATCGCCCTTGACCTCACCGCGAATATCGATGCGCGCCGCCAGCGCATCCGGCGGCGCCGCCGATAGCCCGAAGCGATGACGGCGACCGCTGTTATCGAGGGCAAACTGTAAATCTTCCAGCACCAGCGGCGGCGCCTTGCGCAACCGGTCATCCCAGACAATGGTGGCATCGCGGATGCGGATGCGCTTTTGTTCCAGCACCCATTCGGCAAAGGCCGGGTCGCTCTCACCCTCGGTATCCATACCGGCGACGGTCAGCTTGCCGTTGGTTTCCCTGCGCACATGCAGCACCGGGCCGTCGAAGGCCAGCAAGGCCAGGGTCGGTCGCAGGCGCCACAGCGTCTGCCAGGACAGCACCCCTTCCACCCGCGCCAGCGAAAAGGCCGGTACCCCCTGACGATCGGCGAGCACGACATCGTCGAGCACCAGATCCGGATTCAGCCCCTGCCAGTGGGCCTCGATCCGACCGATAGTGACCGGCTGCCCGACCGCCCGTGACGCCGCCTGCTCGATCTGCACCCGGTAGTCGGCAATTTTCGGCAGCACGGTATAACGCAAGGCCAGCACCAAAACGGCAAAGACCAGCCAGGCAGCAAAAACACTCCAGCCCAGGATGCGCAAGCCGCGACCGACCGCCGGCTTGGCCAGAATAGGCCACAGCCAATGCAGGCGGTGATACAACCCGATGCGAACGTCCGGCGAAATTACGCTGGAATTTTGGCGCCGCGGTTCACTCACGCGTCAAGCCGCTTTGCCATGGAAGGTAATAGGTCACTACAATCAGGAGATAGCGAAAACCAACATTCTATCCTTTTCGGCTAAACCGCCGACCGACCATCATGGACACCACCCTCGATCCCCGCTGGCAAGCCGCTGTCGACCACAGCCGCTATCTGGCCAACCTGCTCAATTCCCGCCCGGACCTGATCCCGGAGCTGGCCGCCACCTGGCAGCAGCCACTGTCCGAGGAACTCCTGCTGGCGCCGCTGCAGCGGGAATTCGCCGACGACGATGCTGTCCGTTCCGTGCTGCGCCGCCTGCGCCATCGTGCCATGGCCCATCTTGTCCTGCGCGACCTGGGCGGGCTGGCGCCGCTGGCCGAGATTGTCGAGAGCATGACCCTGCTCGCCGACGTGACGACCAATTTCGCGCTCGACTACTACCACCGCCAGCTGGTCGCCACCTATGGCGAGCCGCTCGACAAGCTGGGCCGCCCGCAGCGCCTGCTGATCATCGGCATGGGCAAACTCGGCGGACGTGAGCTGAATGTCTCATCCGACGTTGATTACATCTTTATCTACCCGGAAGACGGCGATACGGCCGGCCCGAAGAGCATCGAGAATTTCGACTTCTTCACCCGCCTCGGCAAACGCATCATCGGCGCCCTTGGCGACCTGACCGCGGATGGCCAGGTCTTCCGGGTCGACATGCGCCTGCGACCGAATGGCGATTCCGGCCCGCTGGTCTGCTCGCTCGATGCACTGGAGAACTACTTCATCACCCAGGGCCGCGAATGGGAGCGCTACGCCTGGATCAAGGGGCGGACCATGAATGCCGGCGCCAATCTGCAACCCGAGTGGGTGACGGCAATGCAGAAAATTGGCCGGCCCTTCGTTTTCCGCAAGTATCTCGACTTCGGCGCCATCAACGCCATGCGCGACCTGCACGCGCAAATCCGCCGCGAAGTGGCACGCAAGGACATGGCAGACCACGTTAAGCTCGGCCCGGGCGGCATTCGCGAAATTGAATTCATGGCCCAGGTTTTCCAGCTGATTCGCGGTGGCCGCGACATGGCGCTGCAGATCCGGCCGACGCTGTCGGTGCTGGCGCTGCTCGTCGACCGCAAGCTGATCCCGGCCGAGACCGAACAGGAATTGCGTGAAGCCTACGTCTTCCTGCGCCGCCTTGAACACCGACTGCAGTATGTCGAAGACAAGCAGACGCACATGCTGCCGGTCGAGGCGACTGAAAAGGCCAAGATCGCCCGCAGCATGGACTTCCCGGACTGGGCTTCGATGCTCGCGGTACTCGACGACCATCGCAACAAGGTCAGCCGACACTTCGAAGCCGTCTTCTCCGATCCCGAGGCCGGCGAACATCCGCTAATCGGCCTGTGGCAGGGCCAGATGGACGAAGAAACCGCCATCGAAGCCTTCGGCAACCTTGGCTTCCGGCACCCGCGCGAGGCCATCACCCGCCTGGCCGAACTGCGTGCCTCCAGCCGCTACCAGCAGCTGCCGGCCACTAACCGCTCCCGCCTCGACGCGGTCGGTCCACGCCTGATCGAAGCCGCCGGCGCCACCGGCGCGCCCGACACGACATTGGCCCGCGGCATCACCTTCCTCGAAGCCATTGCCCGCCGCGGCTCGTATCTGGCCCTGTTGCAGCAGTACCCGATGGCATTGCGGCGCGTCGCCGACATGATCTGCGCCTCCAACTGGGCGGCCGAATACCTGAACCGCCACCCGCTGCTCCTCGACGAACTGCTCGACCCCCGCCTCTACGAAATCGCCACCGACTGGACCGGGTTCCGTGAAAACCTGCGTGCCAACCTGGCCCAGCATGCCGGCGATACCGAACGCGAAATGGACATCCTGCGCGAAGTGCACCACGGCCAGGTTTTCCGGCTGCTGGCCCAGGATCTGGCCGGCCTGCAGACCATCGAACACCTGTCCGACCATCTGACCGAACTGGCCGATACCATCGTCCAGGAAACCCTGCCGCTGTGCTGGAAAACGATCAAGAAACGGCATTGCGAAACGCCGAAGTTTGCGATCATCGGCTACGGCAAGATGGGTGGCAAGGAGCTGGGCTACGCCTCTGACCTAGACCTCGTCTATCTCTATGAAGACGACGATCAGGATGCCCCGGAAAACTACACCCGCCTCGGCCAGCGCCTGAACTCCTGGCTATCGAGCCAGACCTCGGCCGGCATCCTGTTCGAGACTGACCTTCGACTGCGCCCGAACGGCGACTCCGGCCTGCTCGCTGTCTCGGTGGACGCTTTCCGCGACTACGAGCTGAACAACGCCTGGGTCTGGGAGCACCAGGCCCTGACCCGCGCCCGTTTCTGCGCCGGCGACCCGGCGGTCGGCCTGCGTTTCGAGGAAATCCGCTGCGAAATCCTGCGCCAGCCGCGCGACCTCGCCAAACTGAAGGAAGAGGTCGTCGCCATGCGCCGCAAGATGCTCGATGCGCATGCCTCGAAGAGCGAAACCGAATTCGGGCTCAAGCACGACATCGGCGGGATCGTCGATGTCGAGTTCATCGTCCAGTATCTGATCCTCGGCTATGCCCACCAGCACGCCAGCCTGACCGGCAACCTCGGCAACATCGCCCTGCTGCGCATGGCCGGCGAACTGGGTCTGATCGACCCGCCACAAGCAGAAGCCGCCGGCAACGCCTATCGCGAATACCGGCGCCTGCAACACGCCAGGCGACTGTCAGCCAACCCCAAGGCCCTGGTGCCGCGCGAAGCGGTGGAACCGCACATTGCGGCTGTCGAAAGGCTCTGGGAGAGCGTTTTCAGCACCCGCTAGGGCTCGCTCAGCGGCGGTCGTCATCATCCCGGCGCCTTGAACGACGCTCGTCACGCTGATCGTCGCGACCACGATCGTCGCGTTGGGCACCAGGCCCACGCTGCTCGGGGGCCGTTCGCATTTCAGGCGGTCCCCGCCGGTCCATGTCCTGGGCTGGCGGCTGGCGGTTATCCATCTCTCGGCGCGGGGCCGGCGCTTGCTGCGGCGGTGCCTGATAGCCGCGCTCCTGACGATATTGCGGCGCCTGCTCGTACCGAGGCGCCTCGTATCGCTCATTACGTGGTGCCGGCGGAGGCATGCTGCGCGCTCCGCTGTCATGCTCCCAGCGCCCTTCGTATTGCCGCCAAGAATTGCCGTCGCGCTCCCAGCGCGGGGGCTGCCAGCGATAACCGGGGCGCGGTGCGTCCCAGTAGCCAGGCACCCATTCGTGACGGTGGCCGGTCCAGTTCCAGTAGCCGCCGATCCAGATATAGCCAGCCACTGGCGCATAACCCGGATGCTCGACGCGCGGCGGCGGTGGTTCGCGATAGACCGGCCCCGGCGCGACGACGCAGCCGGCGAGAACCGTGCTCGCAGCGGCCAGCGCCGCAATAAGTAGTTTTTTCTTCATGGCTTGAGCCTTGGTTGTTGAATGCATTGTTCAGCTTAACGCGCCAGTAGCCGATGCGGATATATCGCCGCCTGCTTCTGTTAAGAACTTTTGCCCCTCCGACGCCTGGGCAGGCGCAAAAAAAGCCGCCTTGGGCGGCTTTTCTGTCTCGAAAACGAGATTATTTTTTCAGCGAATCGCGAATCTCGCGCAGCAGCAGCACGTCTTCCGGCGTGGCCGGGGCTTCAGCCGGAGCAGCCGGCTCTTCCTTGCGCATGCGGTTCATCTGCTTGACCATCATGAAGATGATGAAGGCCAGGATAATGAAATTGACCAGAATGGTCAGGAAGGAACCGTAGGCGAATACGGCAATCCCCGCTTTTTTCAGGTCGGCCAGTGCCGTCAGATTGTTCGGATTATCACCGAGCACGAAGAACAGGTTGGAAAAGTCCAACTTGCCGACGACACGGCTGACCAGTGGCATGATCAGATCACCGACGATGGAGTCGACAATTTTGCCGAAAGCGCCGCCGATGATCACACCAACGGCCAAATCCATTGCATTGCCCTTGACGGCAAATTCCTTGAATTCCTGAATCATTCCCATACTGACCTCTCCGTTGATATTGAATTTTAGACGTTTTGATTATTCTCTTCGGCAAGGAACAAGGTCAAGCGCTTTTCATATTTTCAGGTTTCGTTACAGTGCTTTACAAAGCCGCTCGGCAGCGGCCCGCAGGGTTTCCTCGCGCTTGGCAAAGCAGAAGCGGACCACCTTGTCATCGCGTCCATCGGCATTGAAAACGGACACCGGAATCACCGCCACCCCCACCTCGCGCGTCATCCATTCGGCGAAGGCACGGTCGGGCAAATCGGAAATCCGGTCATAGCGTGCCAGCTGGAAATAAGTGCCGCGACAAGGCAGCAACTCGAAAGGTGTCGCCGCCATCAGTTGCCGGAAAAAATCACGTTTTTCCTGATAGAAGGCTGCCAGTCCGAGATGGCGCGAAGCATCCTGCATGTATTCGGCGATCGCCAGTTGCGACGGGGCGTGCACGGTAAAGACGTTGAACTGGTGCACCTTGCGGAACTCGGCCATCAACGCCGCCGGCCCGACCACGTAACCAATCTTCCAACCGGTGATGTGGTAGGTCTTGCCGAAGCTGGATACGACGATCGTGCGCGCAGCCAGCTCCGGATGGCCACACAGGCTCGCATGTTGCTCGCCATCGAACAGGATATGTTCGTAGACCTCATCAGAGAGGATCACGATGTCGGTGCCACGGACCAGTTCGACCAGCTTGTCGAGATCGGCCGCAGTCAGCAGGCTACCGGTCGGGTTGTGCGGCGAATTGACGATGATCATCCGCGTCTTCGGCGAGATCAACCCGGCCACCTGCGCCCAGTTCGGGGTGTAATCAGGGAATTGGAGCTGGGCGTAGACCGCCGTGCCGCCGACCGTTTCGATCGCTGGCACATACGAGTCGTAAACCGGCTCAAAAACAAGCACCTCGTCGCCAGGCCTGACGAAAGCAGCAATGGCGGTGAAGATGGCCTGCGTTGCCCCGGCCGTAACGGTCACTTCCGATTCGACATCGAATCGGGTGCCGTACAGCGCCGCCACCTTGTCCGCGATGGCCTGGCGCAATTCCGGCAAACCGGCCATTGGCGCATACTGGTTGCGCCCGGCCAGCATGTGGCGGTGCATGGCGTCGAACAGCGCCGGCTCGGCCTGAAAATCCGGAAAGCCCTGCGACAGATTCACCGCGCCGCATTCGGCGGCGAGGCGGCTCATCACGGTAAAGATGGTTGTTCCCATTTTCGGGAAGCGGGAGTCGATGCGGATCGGTGTTTCCATGGTGCGAGCGGGTGTTTTGGAAGAAGGCACTATGCCACAATGCGAACCATGAACATCGACGGCATCCCTACCCGCACCCTGCGCGCCCATCCCGACCGGCGCGCCATCGACATCATCGACCAAACCCGGCTGCCGCATGCACTGCACTGGGTCCGCGTCGCCACGCTGGAGGAGGCAGCCCACGCCATCCGCGCCATGCAAGTGCGCGGCGCACCGCTTATTGGCGCGACTGCGGCTTACGGCCTGGCCATTGCGCTTGATTTCGAGGCATCCGACCGAAGGCTGGCCGAAGCGGTCGCCGTGCTCGGCGCGACACGGCCGACGGCCGTCAATCTGCACTGGGCGCTGTCCCGCATGGAAAACATCCTGCGCCCCCTGGCCCCGGAGGCACGCTGCGATGCTGCCTGGGCCGAGGCTGCCGCCATTGCCGAAGAAGACGTGGCGCAAAACGCCGCCATCGGCCAGCACGGACTGAAACTGTGGAATGACCTGATCGTCGCTGACGGCCAGACCCTGAACATCATGACCCACTGCAATGCCGGCTGGCTGGCCACCGTCGACTGGGGCACCGCCCTGTCGCCGGTCTATGCCGCGCACGATGCCGGCGTGCCGGTGCATGTCTGGGTTTCGGAAACCCGCCCCCGCAACCAGGGCCTGCTCACCGCCTGGGAACTGGAGCAGCACGGCGTGCCGCACACGCTGATCGCCGACAACGCGGCCGGCCTGCTGATGCGCAACGGCAAGGTCGATGCGGTGATCGTCGGCGCCGACCGCATTGCGGCCAATGGCGACGTCGCCAACAAGGTCGGCACCTACCTGAAGGCACTGGCCTGCGCTGACAACGGCATTCCCTTCTACGTCGCAGCACCGCGCTCAACCCTTGATTTCGCCTGCCCCGAAGGCGCCAGCATCCCGATCGAGGAGCGCGACGGCGACGAATTCCGCCTGGTGCACGGCCTCGACAGCCGCGGCGTACCATCCGCCCTACGCCAGTTGCCGGCCGGTGAAGATGTGGCCAATCCGGCCTTCGACGTGACGCCGAACTGGCTGGTCAAGGCCATCATCACCGAACGCGGTGTCTGCCCGGCCAGCCGTGACGGCCTGCTGGCGCTCTATCCGGAGGAAGCCCGTGGCTGACCTGCGCGCTCAACTGATCAGCACCGCCCGCGCCATGCAGCCGGCCGGCCTCAACCGCGGCACCGCCGGTAACGTCAGCGTGCGCAGTGGTGAGGGTTTCTACATCACGCCGACCGGCATGGCCTACGAGGCCTTGCGCGACGACGATATCCCGCTGATGGCGCTCGATGGCACTCATACCGGCAAGCGCAAGCCCTCATCCGAATGGCGCTTCCACCGCGACCTGTACGCCAGCCGGCCGGAAGTCGGTGCCGTGCTGCACGCCCATTCGCCCTTCGCCGTCAGCCTGGCCTGCCTGCGCCTGGGCATCCCCTCCTTCCATTACATGATCGCCCGCTTCGGCGGCGACAGCATCCGCTGCGCCCGCTACGCCGTTTTTGGCTCGGAATCGCTATCAGCCGCCGCCATGGCCGCCATGGCCGAGCGCAAGGGCTGCCTGCTGGCCAACCACGGCATGCTGGTCGCCGGCCGCGACCTCACCGAAGCCCTGGCCTTGGCCATCGAACTGGAAGAGCTGTGCGAGCAATACTGGCGCGCCAGCCAACTTGGCAGCCCGGTCTTGCTCTCGGCCGACGAAATGACTGAAGTGCTCGACAAATTCAAGGGCTACGGTCAGCAATGAACCAGCCACAACACGACGTCTCGCGCTGGACCCACCAACACCAGTACGGCACCGGCAATGCGGCGGCCGAACGCGGCACCCGGGTGGTCATGTGGATCACCATCGCCACCATGCTGGTCGAGATTGTCGCCGGCTGGTGGTTCAACTCGATGGCTGTGCTGGCCGACGGCTGGCACATGAGTTCGCACGCGCTGGCCATCGGCCTCTCGGCCTTCGCTTACGGCGCGGCGCGCAAGTACGCCAGCGACCCCAGTTTCGCCTTCGGCACCTGGAAGATCGAAGTACTGGCCAGCTATACCAGCGCCATCTTCCTGCTCGGCGTGGCCGGTGCAATGGTCTTCGGTTCGCTGGAGCGCCTGTGGCAGCCGCAAACCATCCACTACCCGGAAGCGATGGGCGTTGCCATCTTTGGCCTGGCGGTCAATCTGGTTTGTGCGCTGATCCTCGGCCAGGCCGGCGATCACGGCCATCACCACCACGACGATGGCCATGCCCACCATCATCACCACGACCTGAACCTGAAAGCAGCGTATATCCACGTCATCACCGATGCGCTGACCTCGGTGCTGGCGATTGCCGCGCTGGCCGGCGGCTGGTTCTACGGCTGGGCCTGGCTCGACCCGGCGATCGGACTGATCGGCGCCGTGCTGGTTGCGCTCTGGGCGAAAAACCTGATTTTACAAAGCGGCCGCGTGCTGCTCGACCGCGAGATGGACCATCCGGTGGTCGCCGAAATCCGCGAGGTCATCGAACAACTACCGCAAGCCGGCAGCACACAACTGACTGACCTGCACGTCTGGCGCGTCGGCAACGGCGCCTACGCCTGCGCACTAAGCCTCCTGACCCACGATCAGGCCCTGACACCGTTGCAAGTTCGCAGCGCCCTGGGCGTGCATGAGGAAATCGTGCATGCCACGGTCGAAATCCACCGCTGCGACCTTTGCTAGCACTCCGCTAACAAAGCACTAAGACAGTTCGTGCCGCTCGCGCTCGATCCGGGCGATGTAGCGCTGAATACGCGTTTCGTCGCCACTCGACAAATCATTGAACTGCATGCCGATACGCCAGTGACGGGTACCGCTGCGGCGTTCCAGTTCCAGCGTATTACGGATCGTCGCACTGAAGAACATATCCTTGCCGTCGCCGGGCAGGGAAAAATGGCAGTTGGGGAGCACCACGCCGGGCGTCACCCCCTCAGGCAGCACGGCCGCATCGACCCCGAGACCTGAGATCGAAATGTCATGGACCGGCAGTTTGAGCAGGCTACCGTTCGCCATGCGGCCGAAAAACTCCAGCGGATTGACCCGCGGTGTTTCAACGCGGAAATATTCCCGACGCTGCAGGCGCACGATGTACTGCGGCAAGGCAACGGCAAACGCCTTGCCGCCTTCATAGGCCACTTCACGGGCAGCACCAGTAGTAAACTGAACGTGCACTCCTCCCGGCCGGCCGATGAAGATATTACGGTCGCTCAGCAAAAAGCGCTGGTTGGACTCGACGCTGCCACTACAATCGAAAATCAGCAGCCCCTTCTCCGGCTCCACTGCGAGCGGGGTGGTCAGGAACATCTCCCCGCCGGCCCCGAAGTGCACCGAAAACGGCTCACGCTCCTTGGCAAATCCGGCGATCAGGAAAGCCACCGGCTTTGTTCCCATGACACGGAAACGCGCTTCGATTTCGGCTTCGGACAACTGGGCAATCTGGGTCATAACTTTTCCAACACGCGTAACAGCGAGGACGTATCGTCACGCCCCCAGCCCTGCGCCATCAGCGCATTCAATTGTTGATCGACGACGGCGGCGAGTGGCACGGGAACACCGCTCTGCCTGGCCGCTTCGAGCACCAGACCAAAATCCTTGTGATGCAGGCGCGCCTCGATGCCGGCCGAAAAATCACGCCGCACCATGCGCTCCCCCATCACATCCAGAACCCGTGACGCCGCAGAACCGCCGGCCAGCGCCTGCCGGACTTTGGCGCAATCGACACCGGAAGCCGTTACCAAGCGCATTGCCTCGGCCGCAGCTTCGATGGCGGCGACCATGATCATCTGATTGCAGGCCTTGGCCACCTGCCCAGCCCCGTTCGGGCCGACGTGAACTATACGCTTGCCCAGGCAATTGAGCAGCGGCCGAACGCGTTCCAGCACCTCGGCCTCGCCGCCGACCATGATCGCGAGTGTCGCATCGATGGCCCCCTGCGCGCCGCCGGACACCGGCGCGTCAAGCATGTGGATGCCTTTTTCAGCCAGGCGTGTCCCGACCTGCCGCGCCGTGTCCGGGGCGATCGTCGAACAGTCGATCAGCACCGAACCGGCCGCCATGCCTTCGCACAGCCCCTCCCTGCCGAGTGCCACCGCCTCGACGTCAGCACTGGAGGTAATCACCGTAAACACCACCTCGCAGCAGCGCCCAAGTTCGGCCGGCGTGGCGCAGACCCGTGCCGGCAGATCGCCAATACTTTCCGGCCGCCTGGCCCAGACGGCCAGCTCGTGGCCGGCTCGTTGCAAATGCAGGGCCATTGGGCGCCCCATGACGCCCAGGCCAATGAAACCAACCCTCATGCTTGTCCTGACAAGCTTTCCAGCAATTTCAGCACGGCGATGGAATCTTCCTCGCCCAGCCCGGAACCGACCATGGCATTGAACATCTGCGCCGTGGCTGCCGAACCCGGCAGGCAAAGACCTAGTTCGTGCGCCGTCTGCATGACGATATTCAGATCCTTCTCATGCATCCAGCTCTTGAAGCCCGGCTTGAAATTACGGTCGAGCATGCGCTGACCATGGTTTTCGAGAATTTTTGAATAGGCGAAACCGCCGAGCAGTGCCTCGCGCACCTTGGCGCTATCGACCCCATTCTTGGCAGCAAAAGCGAAAGCCTCGGCGACAGCCAGCACGCCCATGCCGGTCACAATCTGGTTGGCTGCCTTGGCGACCTGCCCGGCGCCACTGGCACCGACATGCACGATGTTCTTGCCCATGCATTCAAAAGCCGGTTTCGCCTTGGCAAAAGCAGCATCTGAACCACCGGCCATGATCGACAAGGTGCCGGCAATCGCGCCAACTTCGCCGCCGGAAACCGGTGCATCGATAAAATCGATGCCGGCCGCAGCCAGGTCCTCACCAATCCGGCGCGCTGCGGCCGGGGCAATGGTGTTCATGTCGACAGCCACCAGACCGGATTCGCCGGCGCTGGCCACACCACGCATGACTTCGGCCACATCCGGCGCGTCGGCCACCATGGAAATCACCAACTCATTGCCACGGGCAGCTTCAGCTGGGCTGGCCGCCCCCTTGGCACCAGCGTCGAGCAGGGGTTGCATGGATTCGGCGCGGCGCGCCCAGACCGTCACCTGATGGCCACCCTTGATCAGGTTGAGCGCTATCGGGCGCCCCATGATGCCTAAACCGATGAATCCGATTTTCATGCTGAACTCCGTGTCGAGAAGGCTGGAATTTTAGGCTCCCGCGCCCCGGGGTCAAGACAGATCAGGTCTGCAGGGCAGCACTTTCCAGAAAACGGCCGACGCCAACGACCTCTTCCGCACAAACCGGCTGATAGAAATGGAAGCCCTGTACCCGTTCGCACTCCAGGGTACGGAGGAATTCGGCCTGGGCGAAGTTTTCGACCCCCTCGGCCACCAGTTGCAAGCCCAGCGAACGGCCGAGCAGCACGATTGAAGTGACCAGCGAGGCGGCATCCGGATCGGTTTCGACATCGGCCAGGAATGAGCGATCGATTTTCAGGCGATCAAGCGGGAAACGGCGCAGGTAGGCCAAGGACGAATAGCCGGTGCCAAAATCGTCGATGGCCAGCTTGATACCCATGGCCCGAAGTTGGGCCAGCGTCTGGATCGCCGCATCGACCTCATGCATGATCGTGCTTTCGGTGATTTCCAATTCCAGGCGCCCGGTGGGCAAGCCGGTTTCAGCCAGAATGGCCTGGACCGACGAGATAAATTCGGGCTGCCGGAACTGATGGGCCGAAATATTGACGGCCATTTCCCCCATGTCGATACCGGCATCAAGCCATTCCCTAGCCTGCCGGCAAGCCGTCAGCAAGACCCAGTGACCGAGCGGCAGGATCAGACCACATTCTTCGGCCACCGGGATAAATTCGGCCGGCGGAATCAGTCCGCGCAACGGGTGTCGCCAGCGAACCAGGGCCTCAACGCCGACGACCTTGCCGCTGAGCAGATCGATTTGCGGCTGGTAATACAGCACCAGTTGGTTTTCGGCCAGCGCGCACCACAGTTCGCTTTCGAGATGCAGGCGTTTGTTGGCCGCCGCATTCATCGGCTCGGTGAAGAACTTGTGGTTGTTACGACCATTGGCCTTGGCGTAGTACATGGCCGTATCGGCATTCCGGATCAGTGCCTGGGCATCCCGGCCATCTTCCGGATACATGCTGATGCCAATCGATGATGTGCAGTGCAATACATGTCCATCGATGTTGCACGGATCACCGATGCCCCCGGCCAGCTGCTGGACCAGTTCGATCACCGCCTCTTCATTGATCAGTTGATCGACAACGACAACAAACTCGTCCCCCCCCAGGCGGAAAAGGCGCTTCGTCAGGTCCATCTGCGCCCCCAGCCGGCGAGCCAACTCACTCAGCAGCCGGTCACCGGCATGATGGCCAAGCGAGTCGTTGATCGTCTTGAAATTATCCAGATCGATGATCAACAGCGCCAGGCGGTTGATCCCCGGGGTCGCACCCTCCAGCAGGGTATCGAGATGCGCATCGAGCGCCAGCCGATTCGGCAGATTGGTCAGCGGATCGTGGCGAGCCAGATACTCCAGGCGCTCCGCCTGCGCCCGACTTTCGCTGATGTCGGAAAAGACGGCGACGAAATGCGAGAGCTGCACACCATCCTCGCAGATGGCCGTGATGCGCATCTGCTTCGGATAGATCGTGCCATCCTTCCGGCGATCCCAGATTTCACCTTCCCAGGAACCGTTCTCGGCCACAAAATCCCAGACATTCCGGTGAGAAGCCAGACCCTGATGCCCCGCACTGAGCATGGTTGGCGTCTTGCCAAAAACATCCTTGCCGGCATAGCCGGTAATCTGCTCAAAGGCCGAATTCACCGAGAGAATGCGTTGGGCGCTGTCGGTGAGGATCATGGCTTCAGACGCGTGGTCGACGATCAGCCGTTGCAGGGCCAGCCCGGCTTCCACCTGGCGTTTTGTTGCGAGCAGTTGACGGTAGGCCTGGGCGACCAGCGCGGTGAGAAGCACGCTCAGGACCAGCAAAAAAAGCTTCCACGTCGGCAATTCGGAGGGCGTAGTCTCGCCCGGCAGAAACGAAATCTTCGCCGCAGCATGGCGACTGGCAATCCACAGATCCAGGCCAATCAGGCACCAGATCAGGACAACCGCCCCCATGGCGAACAACACGAACTTTCGGCCGGCTACGGCCGGACTTTGCGTCAAAATATTACTTTCCGGATACACACATTGTGCGGAGTGTAGCCGAGAGAAAACAATGTTTCAGCGAAATTTTCCAGGCGCCATCAAAAAAGGCATTTCGCATACACAACAAGCACTTACAATAGCTTGCTAATCTTTGATCTTAAAGCCATTTTTCAAGCGCCATTTAGCCGCAACAGGAACCGCCGTTGCTGCGCTTGACGCCCATTTTGGCCAGCAGTTTTTCCGGTGGGCAGAATCCAGTGAAGCCGCTCTGTAGAAGATTGAAACCAACGAAAGCGGTGAAGGCGAGGAACCACTTCGAGACAAAGATCGGACTACCTTCGACCCCCAGAGCGAGCGACAAAAGGATGAAAGCGCCGGCCATGATGCGGATGATGCGTTCGATGGTCATTGTTGATGCTCCTTGCGAAAAGCCGAGTAATAAAGAACCGGGATCACCACCAGCGTCAGCAGGGTGGAGACGAGAATGCCGAAGATCATGCTCAACGCCAGTCCGTTGAAGATCGGGTCATCGAGAATGAACAGGGCGCCAAGCATGGCGGCCAGCGCCGTCAGCGCGATAGGCTTGGCGCGGACGGCCGCCGACTGGATCACCGCATCGTGGAAGTTGATGCCAGCCGCCACCTGCTGCTTGATGAAGTCAACGAGCAGGATCGAATTGCGGACGATGATGCCGGCCAGGGCGATCATGCCGATCATCGAAGTGGCGGTGAATTGCGAGCCGAACAAGGCGTGACCGGGCATGACGCCGATGATGGTCAGCGGAATCGGCGCCATGATGATCAGCGGCACGAGGTAGCTGCCAAAGTGAGCGACCACGAGCAGATAGATCAGGACCAGGCCGACCGCGTAGGCAATGCCCATGTCGCGGAAGGTTTCGTAGGTGACCTGCCATTCGCCATCCCATTTCACACTGTAGCCGGCGTAGGGATCGCCTGGTTGGCGAATGAACCATTCGCCCAGCGTGCCGCCTTCCTTGAGCGCCATACCGTTGATTTTGGAGCGGATGTCGAACATGCCATAGAGCGGCGAATCCAGCTTGCCGCCCATGTCGCCGACCACATAAACGACCGGTAGCAGATCCTTGTGATAGATCGCCTTCTCGCGGGCCACGTCACGTACCTCGACCAGCTCGGAAACCGGCACCAGTTGGCCGTCACGCGAACGGACACGCAGCTTGAGCAAGGCATCAAGCGTGGATTGTTTTTCGGCCGGCAGCGTCACCCGGACCGGAATCTCGAACTTCGATTCAGTATTGCGCGCTGGCGTCACGTCCTGCCCGGCCAGACCCATGCCAACCACCTCGATGATGTCGCTCTGCGCCACGCCCATCTGCGCCGCTTTGCTCTGCATGACATGCAATACGAACTTGCGGGAATCGGCCTCGATATAGTCGTCCACCGCAACAACATCTGCCGTCTTTTCAAAGGCGGCGCGCACCTGCTTGCCAACCGCCATCTGACCGGCGTAATCCGGCCCATAGACCTCGGCAACGATGGGCGACATCACCGGCGGCCCTGGCGGCACCTCGACGATCTTGGCGACGCCACCATTACGCTTGCCAATGGCCTCGATGCGCTCACGCACCGAAACCGCGATTTCGTGACTCTTCTGCGAGCGGTGATGCTTGTCGGCCAGATTGACCTGAAGATCCCCCTTTTCCGGCACCGCCCGCAGGTAGTACTGGCGGACCAGGCCATTGAAATTGATCGGACTTGCCGTCCCGGCATAGGCCTGGTAATTGACGACATCCGGCACGCTGGCCAGTTCGGCGCCAATCTCATGCAGCACCCGCGCCGTTTCTTCCAGCGGCGTACCGACCGGCATGTCGACCACAACCTGGAATTCGCTCTTGTTGTCGAAGGGCAGCATCTTCAGCACGACGAGCTGGAAGTAAGCCAGCGAGACCGAACCGAGGATCAGCAGCACGACGACAATGGCCAGTTTGACACGGGCGGCGCCACCGGTCAGCGGATCGAGGAAGGGGGTCAGCAGCTTGCGGAAAGTGCTGTCGAGTTTGGCATCGAGCTTCGACGGCTGCGGCTGGCCATGCGCATTGCCGTGTGACTTCATCAGCCTGGCGGCCAGCCACGGCGTCACGACAAAGGCCACGGCCAGCGAAATGGCCATGCCCATCGACGAGTTGATCGGAATCGGGCTCATGTACGGCCCCATCAGGCCCGAAACGAAAGCCATCGGCAGCAGCGCCGCGATCACGGTCAGCGTCGCCAGGATAGTCGGTCCGCCCACTTCGTCGACCGCGCCCGGAATGATTTCGAGCAGGCTTTTCTCGGGATGCAGCCCCTGCCAGCGATGGATGTTCTCGACCACGACAATAGCGTCATCAACCAGGATGCCGATCGAGAAAATCAGTGCGAACAGCGAAACGCGATTCAACGTGAAGCCCCAGGCCCAGGAAGCAAACAGTGTCGCCGCCAGGGTCAGCGTCACGGCCACGCCGACGATCACCGCCTCACGACGGCCAAGCGCGAAGAAGACCAGCGCCACGACGAAAGCGGTGGCGAAGATCAGCTTGCCGATCAGCTTTTGCGCCTTTTCAGTCGCCGTTTCTCCGTAGTTGCGGGTGACGGTCACTTCGACCCCCTCCGGAATGACCGTGTTCTTCAACGCCTCGATGCGGGCAATGGCGCCACTCGCCACATCAGCAGCATTGACACCCGGCTGCTTGGACAGCTGGATGGTCACCGCCGGAAATTCGCCAGACTTGTTGCCAAACCAGGCATAGCGCTTCGGCTGGTCGGGACCGTCCTCAACCATCGCCACATCGCTCATGTAGATCGGTTTGCGCTCGCGGACGGCGACGACCAGACGTTTCACATCGGCGGCCGATTCGAGATAAGTCCCGGTCTGCACCAGCACCTCACGATTACCCGTGGTCAGGCTGCCGGAGGACTGCAAGGCATTCGAAACCTTCAGGGCGCCGGCAATATCCTGCGGCGTGACGCCAAAAGCGTTCATCCGCTCGGCATCCATCAGGACGCGGATGGCGTGATCGGGACCACCAAGGGTGGACACATCGCGCGTTCCCTTGATGCGTTTCAGTTCGATTTCAACCGCTCGCGCCACCTGCTGCAGGTCAAAGGCGGAACGGGCCGGGTCTGGCGTCCAGAAAGTCAACGAGACGATAGGCACGTCGTCGATGCCACGCGGCTTGACCACCGGCTCCTGCACGCCGAGATTGGGCGCCAGCCAGTCGCGATTCGAATGCACCGTATCGTAAAGGCGCAGGACGGCGTCGTTGTATTTGACGCCAACCTCGAACTGCACGGTAATCACCGCCATGCCGGGACGCGACATTGAATAGACATGTTCGACGCCATGCAGGCGCGACAGCACTTGCTCGCCCGGCCGTGCGACCAGGTTCTCGACATCCTTGGCCGAAGCGCCGGGAAAGGCGACCAGCACGTCGGCCATGGTCACATCGATCTGTGGCTCTTCTTCGCGCGGCGTGACCAGCGTTGCAAACAACCCCATCAGGAAGGCGACCAACGCCAGCAAGGGCGTCATCCGCGAAGACTGGAAGGCGGCGGCAATGCGCCCGGAAATACCGAGGCGACCGTTATCGTGGCTCATCGCCTACTGACCCGACTTGAGCTGGATGGCGGCCTTGACCGGATCGGTGACCACCTTGTCGCCACTGGCCAGGCCGGCCAGCACCTCGATCTCGCCCTGCCCGACGGCATCGCCCAGACGCAGCTGGCGCAGGCTCAGACGGTTGTCGGGGGTTTGTACATAGACCGCCGCCACCTCGCCACGCCGCAGCACGGCGACAGCCGGCACCGTCAGTTTTTCGGCCTGACCGGTCACGAAATGAACGCGGGCGAACATGCCAGGCATCGCATCCGCCACATCCGGCAAGCTGACGCGCACCTGCGAAACATGGGTCGAAGCATCGGCGGTCGGCAGTAACTGAACGCTATTCGAGTCGACCCATTTGCCCAGCTCCGGAAATTCGACCCGCGCCGTTTTCACGGAGCGCATCTCCTTCAGGCGATGCTGCGGAATACTGGCCGTAACCCGCAGGCTTCCCGGCTGATAAATGGTGAACAAAGGCACACCGGGCATGGCCATATCACCCAGTTCGGCATGGCGACGAGCGACAATGCCGGTGATCGGCGCAACGATGGTTGCATGACTCTGACTGGCCCCGGCCGCCGAGCGATTGGCGGCGGCTGCATCGAAATCGGCCTTGGCCTTGTCGAGCGCGGCACCGCTCATGAATTTCTGCGCCACCAGGCTTTTCGTCCGTTCGTAACTGACCTTGGCATTGGCGTACTGCGCCTCAGCCGCCCGCGCTGCCTCAGCCGCTTCGCGGGCATCGATACGCATCAGCACATCGCCCTTCTTCACGGACTGCCCGGCATCGGCCTTCACTTCCAGCACCCGGCCCGCCAACTGGGCGCCAACCGTTGCCTGTTGGACAGCTTCAACCAGCGATTCGGCAGGAAAAGTCAGATCGACCGCATGCCGCTGGACGGCAACGACCGGCAACGGCTCGACGGAAAATACCGCAGTCGATACCAAAAGAAGGCCAAAAACCAAAGGACGAAGAATGTTTGCGCTCATAAATATAAGCATACTCTAATTTACTAGGATTTCACAAGCCATTCCAGAGTCACTCCTTGATTTAATTAGACTTTCCTGGCTTCACCCAGCCTGCCAGATATTCCGGCAGCGGGTTTCCCTGATCCACCAGCAGGATGCGGCGCCCAGAATGGCGCAGATGGTGAGCACCAGAACGCCATGGCGCCAGATTTCGACATCGTAAACACGGGCGCCACTGACCATCTCGCCCTTCCAGCCGAGATCCATAATCCAGCCAACCAGGGGTTGCAGCAGCGCACCGGCCAGGAAGCCCCCCATGTTGGCGACGCTGGTCGACATGCCGGACAGCATGGGCGGATTCACTTCCTTGGAACAGGCCCAGGTCAGACTGAATCCCGCCGTCGTCAGTCCCATCAGGGCAAAAAGTGCATACGACAACGCCAGCGGCATCGTCGTGCAGGACAGCCAGATCAGCCAGATTGCGCCATAAAGGTGCGATGCGACGATCAGCACCGGTTTGCGCCGGCCCAGACGGTCGGACAAACCGCCGATGAACAGGCAACCAATGGCAAAGCCGCCAAACCACAGGGACAGGTGTGTCGCCGCGACGGCACGCGCCAGGCCATGCACTTGCATCAGATAAGGCATCGCCCACAAGCCGGCGAAGGTAAAAAAGGCGCCGGACATACCGGTATTGACCGCCACCGCCGGCCAGGTATCCCTGTTTCTGACCACGGCCCACAGGTTGGACAACACCACCGTCCGGTCGAAGTGTGGCTTAGGGACGGCCACCCCGGATTCCGGCGCATCGCGGACGATCAGCCAGCACAAGGCGCCCAAAACCAGCGAAGCAAAGCCGACACCGATGAACACGCCACGCCAGCCGGTCGCCTGGGCCAGCGCCGAGAGGGGCGCACCGGCCAGGACCGAACCAAGATTGCCGATCAGCATGCAGATACCGACCATGGTGGCAAAGCGGTTTTCCTCGAACCACACGGCAACCAGCTTGAGCATGGCGATGAAGGTGACCGACACACCCAACCCGATCAGTGTGCGACCAACCAGAGCCAGCTCAAGGCTTGGCGCGAATCCGAAAAGGAAGCTGCCGGCACCGCCGATCAATCCGCCAAGAGCCAGGATACGCCGCGGCCCGAGCGTATCGACGAGGATGCCGGTCGGCACCTGCATCAGCGTATAAACGTAAAAATAGGTCGCAGCCAGGATGCCGAGCGAAGCCGCCGACGTCTCGAAAGAGGCCGCCAGATCCTGGGCGATCCCGGCCGGAGCGAAACGCTGGAAGAAGGACAGGATATAGGCCAGCGCCACGATGCCAAGGGCCAGCCAGCGGCGGCGCATCTGTTCTCGGGTCAGTGATTTCAATGGCTCGCCTTTACTGGTTTGGGCGCCCTGATCGGGCGCCCGGTGAATCTGCTTACTGCGTCACTTCTGGGAAAGCACCCACTTGGCCAGCGTTGCCGCTTCGGCGTCGGTCACATTGTTGGGTGGCATCGGCACCATGCCCCACTCATCCTTGCTGCCATTTTTGATCTTTCCCACCAAGGTTGCCTCGGCCCCCTTCTCGGCGGCACGCTTGCTCGCAATGTCCTTGTAGGCCGGACCGACAATTTTCTTGTCGATGGCGTGGCAGGTCATGCAGTTCTTGGCCTTGGCCAGTTCCGGCGAAGCCTGGGCGGTACCGGCGGCAAGCAATGAAGCCCCGATCGCCAAAATCATCATTCGCATTGTTTTTCTCCAAAACATTGAGGTCAAAAAAGTCTCGGCAAATCAGGCCGCCATATCGATCAGCAGCGTTTCGATTTCCGTCCGCCCGACTGGGCTGGCCATGGCAATCAGCATGTAGCCCGGTTTGAGCAGGAAGTCCTTGTCCGGATTGAACTGCCAGCTGCCATTGCGCTCGCGCACGGCAAGGAAAACATAATTGGCACTGCGCAGCTTCAGCGTGCCCAGCGGCTTGGGAATGAATCCGGCCGGCACCGGTACCTCCTCGACCCGCAGATTTTTTTCCGACTTCAACATTTCGTCGAGGAAGGAAACCACGTGCGGGCGGATCATCGCCGAAGCGATGCGCATGCCGCCGGTAAAGTCAGGCGAAACGATGGCATCCGCCCCCGCCTTGCGCATTTTCTCGATATTGCGCTGCTCCGTGCAACGCGCCACCACACGCAAATCGGGCTTCAACTGCTTGGCCGTGATGACGATCATCAGGTTGCGTGAATCGTCGCCGGTCACCGCGAACAGACCCTTGGCATCCTCGAGATCGGCGGCCAACAGAATATCGTCGTCGCTGGCATCGCCATGCAGGTAAAGAAAGCCCGGGTTTCTGTCCTTGTAATCCTCCAGGCGCTGCATATCCTCGTCGATCCCGACGAAATGCCGATTGGTCGCCTCCAGTTCGTGCGCGATGTTGCGTCCGACGCGGCCGTAGCCACAGAGGATGTAATGACCTTTGAGTTTCTTGATAGCTTTTTCCATGCGTTTTCTCCGCAGGGTTCCATTGAGGTCGGTCTCGAGCAGCGCCACGGTCACGACCGAAAACAGCAGCGACAGATTGCCGGCGCCAAGAATGCCGATGACCACGGTCAGAATCCGGGCCGGCTGGTTGCTCGACATGTCGATGATTTCACCGAAGCCGATGGTGGCGACGGTGATGAAGGTCATGTAGAACGCGTCAAACCACGAATATTTTCCCTCGGTCAGCACCATGTAACCGACCGTGCCAAACACATGTACGGCAATCAGCATGCCGACCGCGACATAGAGCAGCCGGATGATGTAGCCGGTCTGCAGGGCCCTGATCGGGGAGACGCCGGAATCGCCGCTCATTCCGCCAGCGGCACCGATTGCGTCATGAAGATCACCGCCTTGCCGCCATCCATGTTGGCGTGCAGCGACTCGACCAGCGGCGGATTGATCGGCTGTTCGGCTTCCCATTTGATGATGAAATTGGCCCCCGAACCGCCGGATGCATCGTTTAGTTCAACGAACAACTCCAGCGTTCCCAGTGGCGGCACGATCACCGGCGCCGGCACCCGCTCGCCAAGCAGCTTGCCATGCGTATCGAAATATTTGGCGGTCAAAACCCGCAGTGGCCGCTTGCTATCGGTATTGCGAATGCTGACCAGCGCCGAGAGCAGTACATACGAGGCCTTGCCGCTCTTGCCCAGATTGCCGTACAGCATGTGGGAATAGATCGGCAGGTACAACGTCTGCCCCTTGACCAGCTGCCGCGCCTCCTGCGCCAACGCCACAGTCGACGTCCCGAGAATAGCCAAAATCAGGGCGCCAAAAAATACCCAGGAAAATTTCCGATGTCCCATGTCTCCCCCTTATGCGTACCGTCGGTACGTGGCCCCCAGGCCATTTCATCCGATTCTGCCACAACCATCACCAGCCGGGGCAACAAGGAAAAAGCCGGGCGACGGGCCTTAGGGGGGTGAGGTGCCGAGCATGGTTCGCAACAGACCGGCCAGCGACGGCCAGTTAACCGGCTTGGCAATGTAGTCGGCCGAAAGTGCCTGCGCCTGGGCGATAAAAGCCGGATCACTGCGACCCGTGACCAGCACCACAGGAAAGCCTGCACCATGACTGGCCCGGATCGCGGCACCGACCTCGAAACCATCCAGCCCCGGCATCTCGACATCGAGCAGCACGATGTCAAATGGCTGCCGTCGGAATTCGGCCAGTGCATCGCGGCCATTGTCCACGATGGTCGGCACGAAATCGCCACCAGCCAGGGCTGCCTGCGACAACAGGGCAACCGTCGGGTCGTCATCGGCGACCAGAACCCGCCATGCCCCCTGGCTCATGCCGCCACCTCCGCCAATACGGCCTTGAGCGCCGCATCGACCCGCCGCCATTCGCTGCGCAAGCCATCAACCCGGGCCAGCAATTCACGCATCCGGACCTCCCGGGCCAGTTGCTCGACCTCCCGGCAGCGCTCGGCGAAGACAGCGGCACCGACATTGAAACTGCTCGACTTGAGTGCATGGACAGCGCCCGCCATCAACGCCGCATCGCCATCGGCCAGGCCCTGATCAAAACGCCCCCATTCCCGCTCGGCGGCTTTCAGATAGGCGACGACCACCTGGCGCACCAAAGCATCACCCCCCTCGGGCGACAGCGCACGAATCTTGTCAAAAGCCGTCTGTTCCAGCGGTGCGACGGGCTCCGGCAAGCTCGCGCCCGCTACCGGCTGGGCGTTGGCGACGGCAGGACTTGGGACAGCGGACTTGCGCCGTTCAGCCGGCAGCCAGCGGGCCAGCAGCGTCAGCAACTCTTCGCCGCTGTAGGGCTTGGCCAGATACTCGTCCATCCCGGCGTCCTTGCAACGCTCGCGGTCACCCTTCATCGCATTCGCGGTCAGCGCGATAACCGGCAGATGCCGGCCGGACGCGGCCTCCCGCTCGCGTAGCGCCATGGTCGCTGCAAAACCGTCGAGCACGGGCATCTGGCAATCCATCAGGACCAGATCAACCGTTTCTTCGGCCAGAATATCCAGCGCCTGCTGGCCATCGCCGGCAGCGATGACCTCCAGTCCCATGCGCTCGAGCTGGGCGCGCGCCACGACGAGATTACTTTCATTGTCTTCGGCAACCAGAACACGGCCGCGCAATTTCCTGGCTGGGCTATCGATCACCGCTGTGTCGCTCACGGAGCGCCGTTGCAGGGTCGTTTCGATGGCCCGCAGCAACTCGGCCTGACGGACGGGCTTGGGCAGGCAGGCGGCAATCTGCAGACTCGCCCTTTCCGCCTTGCTCAATGCGTCCACCTGGGCCGAAATGATGATCACCCGCGTCGGCGCCAGATTCTGGTCGGCGCGCAAGGCGCGCACCACATCGCAGCCAGGCAGATCCGGCATCTGCGTATCGATCAGCAGCAAGGCGTATGGCTCTCCCTCTTCAACCGCGGCCTTGAGCACGGAGAGCCCGGCCAGGCTTGAGGCTGCACCTTCGGCGATGAATCCCCGGCCACGCAGCAGGGCAAGCAACACCTCGCGTTGGGTCGAGCTGTCATCGACCACCAGCACACGCGCCCCGGTTGCAGGCAGGGCCTGCTTTTCCGGCGACGCCACCGGCAATTTGCCGAGCGGCAGGTCTAGCTCGACGGTAAAAGCAGCCCCTTTTCCAGGCGTACTCTCAACGTGAATCCGCCCCCCCATCATATCGACCAGATGCCGGCAAATGGCCAGCCCAAGGCCCGTTCCACCATATTTCCGGGTCGTCGAACCATCGGCCTGCAGAAAATGCTCAAAAATCTTTTCCTGGGCATCCAGCGGGATGCCTATCCCCGTATCGCTGACGACCAAGGCCAGCTTCAGGCCATTTTCACGCGGCTCGACAACAAGCAGCCGCAGCAGAATTTCCCCGGTCTCGGTGAATTTGATCGCATTGCCCAGCAGATTGGTCACGATCTGGCGCAAGCGCAACGGGTCGCCACGCACGACCAGCTTTTCATCCGGTGGCAAGTCCGCCACCAGTTCCAGCCCCTTGCGCCGCGCCGGTTGCGAGAAGAGCTCCAGCGACTCTTCAAGCAGGTTGCGCAGGTCGAAATCGACCACATCGAGTTCCAGCTTGCCGGCTTCGATTTTCGAGAAATCGAGAATGTCGTTGATGATGTGAAGCAAGTGCTTGCCGGAACGCTCGACCGCTTCGACGAACTGGCGTTGCGTCGGCTCCAGTTCCGTACCCAGCAGCAACTCCGTCATGCCAAGCACCCCGTTCATCGGTGTCCGGATTTCATGGCTCATCGTCGCCAGAAACTCGCTCTTGGCCTGGCTGCCGGCCTCCGCCGCCTCCTTGGCGAGGCGCAGTTCGCGCGTCCGCTGCTCGACGATCTGCTCCAGATTGCCCAGGTGCGTCGACAACCAGTGATCGCGCTCGCGGATTTGCTCGACCATCTGGTTGAATCCGGTCACCAGCTGATCGATTTCGGTGACCCGACTGTCGGCAGCACGGATATCAAGCCGCCCGACCGAAACATCGGCCATGTTCCGGGTCAAGTCCTGCAGCGGCTCGATCAGTCGCCCCACCTGCCGGGACTGCAGATGCAGGGCAATGGCCAGCGCAGCGGCCATTTCGACCAGAATCAGACCGAGATAGCCAAGCAGATGCTGATAGGCCCCGCCCAGGTCTGTGCTCAGACGCAGCCAGCCGGCGGGCTGCCCGGCCACCTGGGCTGGCGCCAGAAAATCAATACGCCGCCAGGAATACGCGTGTCCGGCAACCGGCCTGGACAGCGGTGCCGGCGCAGCCACCTCGGTCCCATTGCGATCGAAGGCGACGAGCAGCGAAAGATCCTCGCGGAATACCGCGACCGAATGCAGATAAGGCATGCCCTTCAAGGCAGCAAACTTGTTCTCCGCCGCCGCCCGGTCATTGATCATCAACACAGGCTGCGCCTTGTCCCTGAGCTGATCAAGGTGCCGGTAACCCGACTCGACATGCGCCTGCATCGTCATCCAGACGAAGGTAAAGACAATGAAGATGGTGGCAAAGACGATGGCTGAAGCCAGCACATAAAAATTGATGCGTGCCAGTCGGGACGGCAGTGGGGTCGTCGATAACGGCAAACTCACGCCGAGCCTCCCGGCCCCAGACGATTCTCCTTCCAGGCAGTGGCGGCCGCCTGCCACGACTCGCGAAAATCATTGCCGAGTCGCTGTCGCAAGTCTTCCGGAACCACCGATTGGCCGCCAGCGAGACGCCCCAGCAGCAAGTCCTCCAGCGCACCGGCCGTCTCCGCCAGGCGTCCCGCCCCGACATTGGCTGCCGCGCTGCGAATGGCATGCACCCGCTTCCGCTCCTCAGCATCGTCGCCAATCGTGCCCCGCCACGACTGCTCCCAATCGGCATAATGCTCAACGAACAAACCGACGGCCTGCCACCATAACAAAGGCTGGCCGAGCATACGCTCGACCGCACCCATCACGTCAAAGCCATCCAGGGAGTGAGGAACAGACATTGGTTTGAAAATGCAAAACAATCATCAAGAAGCTAATTCTGCGCCGATAAGCTGCCTCATTGTTAAAGAATCGTAAAACATTTCCTTTCAATTACATTGGATTACAATCACTTCTTTATTGCGCAAAAGAAATGAAAATAGCATGCGCCAGACTGCACTGATTGTTGAAGATGACCCGGGCACCCGCCACGTATTGAGCACGACACTGGCCACCGCCGGGATCGACAGCATCTACGCCGAAAACGGAGCAGCCATGTGGCGGCAGCTCGACGAGAAACCGGATGTCGTCATCCTTGACCTCAGCCTGCCGGATGTCGACGGGCTGGAACTGCTGCGCCAGCTGCGACAAACCTCCGAAATCCCGGTCCTGATCCACTCGACCCGCTCCGACGAGATCGAGCGCATCATCGGCATCGAGATCGGCGCCGACGACTTCCTGCCCAAGCCCTGCAACATGCGGGAACTGCTTGCCCGCACCCGTGGCCTGCTCCGCCGTTGCCAGCGCACCAGCCCTCCCCGCCACGAAATGCGCCGCCTGCATTTCGGCGAATGGACGCTGGATACCGCCTCCCGCGAACTATCCCGGGCCGGCAATGCGCCAACACCGCTCGGGGTGTCCGGCTATGCGCTACTTGTCGCTTTTCTTGAGCAGCCGTTCGAGCCGCTTTCCCGCGAATACCTGTCACGCATGCTGAAACGCGAATACGTTCCCTACGACCGGATCATCGACGTCCACGTCAGCCAGATCAGGCGGATTCTCGGCAAGCAGACCGATGGCAGCGCTTTCATCAAGACGCTGCGTTCACAGGGTTATGTCTTTATCGCCCAGGTCGAAGCGACGAACTAATCAGGGCTGAATTTTGTGCCTGAGCCATGCTCGCGAGCATGGCTTTTTTTCGTCCGCGTCGGCTGTGTCGCCAGTAATGGCAGAGAAATCGCGAATCCCCGGCCGAGGAGCGATGTATTTTCATTTTGATGGTGGATAATCGCGGAGTCTCGCCTTCCCGCTGTCGTTCTCCGACCCTTTTCACCGATCATTCAACGACTTGAGTAACCGAGCCTCCCCGCTTCGCCTGCTGACCATTGCGGCCACGCTAGTCGCGCTATGCCTGAACGGCCTGCCGCTGGCGCTGGGCTGGGATTTCGAGCATCTGCAACAGCTGGTCAGCAGCCGTTTTGGCGCCGGGCAGCTGCCCTTGCTGCGCGACTGGCAACGCACGCTGGTCGAAGGGCGCAACGCCCAAGAGAGCGACAAGCTGAGGCGAATCAACGACTTCTTCAATCGGCGCATCGCCTTCGACGATGACATGTCGGTCTGGGGCCAGAACGACTACTGGGCGACGCCCAGCGAAATCATTGGCCAGGGGCGCGGCGACTGTGAAGACTTCTCGATTGCCAAGTACTACTCGCTGATCGAACTCGGCATCCCGATCAACAAACTCCGTCTGGTCTATGTCAAGGCCAGGCAGACCGGACCCGCCGGCACCTTCCTGGTCGCCCACATGGTGCTCGCCTACTACGCGACACCGAATGCCGACCCGCTGGTCCTCGACAACCTGAACCCCCAGATCCTCCCTGCCTCGCGGCGCAGCGATCTTTCCCCAATTTTCAGTTTCAACAGTGCAGGCCTTTGGCAGGGCACCGGCAACCAGTCCAGTCAGAGCAATCTCTCCCGCTGGCAGGATCTGCAGGCCCGGGCGCGCGCCGAAGGCTTCCAGTGAGGTAATCGACATGTCCTTATTCCGACAACTCTGGCTCGCCGTCATCGCGAGCACCCTGATCGCCTTCGCCGGCAGCTTCGTGGCCAGCATGCTGACGGCTCGCCACTATCTCGAACAGCAACTGGCCATCAAGAACAACGACAACGCCGCCTCGCTGGCGCTATCGATGTCACAACTGGATAAGGATCCGGTCACGGTCGAACTGCAGGTTGCGGCCGTCTTCGACAGCGGCCAGTACGCTGCCGTCCGCCTGATCGACCCGAACGGCAAGACGATGATCGAAAAAACCAGCCCCCCCGATGCCGGCAATGTCCCGGCGTGGTTTGTACGCATTTTCCCGATCGCCTCGCAACCCGGCCACGCTCAGGTCAACGCCGGCTGGAACCAGTTCGGCACCATCGAACTGGTCAGCCACAGCCAGTTCGCCTACAAGGAACTATGGGATGGCGCGCTCAAGCTGCTCGGTTGGTTTGCCGTTGGCGGCGGCATCATGGGCCTGCTTGGCATGCAGGTCCTGCGCCGTATCCGCCGCCCGCTCGATGCCGTGGTCGGTCAGGCCCAAGCGATCAGCGAACGCCGTTTCATCAGCATCCCGGAACCCAAAACACCGGAACTGAAGAGCCTGGCCAGCGCGATGAATGCCATGGTCGACCGCCTGAAGGCCATGTTTGCCGAGGAAGCCGCTCGCCTGGAACAGGTGCGCCGCGAAGCGACGCTGGACAGCCTGACCGGCCTGGCCAACCGTGACTTTTTCATGAATGAGCTGGCCGCCGCGCTCAGCGACGATGACGCGACCGCTTCCGGCACCCTGCTCATGCTGCGCCTGGGCGACCTGACCGGCATCAACCGCCGGGCCGGCCGCGAAACTGCCGACGAAGTGCTACGCCGGATTGGTGCCACGCTCAACGCACTGGCCGCCGACAAACCCAACGCCGCCGCCGCTCGTCTGAATGGCGCCGACTTTGCGCTATTGCTGCCCGGCGTCCGGGACCCGGCACTGCAGGCCGAAAAGCTGCTGCACACCCTGAGCGACCTCACCGCCGCCGGCCTGATCGAGGGGGAGCGCATCGGCTACGTGGCCAGCGGCGCCTACCTGCACGGCCAGACCGTCGGCAGCCTGCTCTCCCGCATCGATGCCGCGCTGGCCTCGGCCGAGACGCAGAGCGGACTCGCCTGGTGCCGCGCCGAAAGCAATTCCGAACAACAGGCCACCTCGAATGCCGACTGGAAGAAACTGCTTGATGGCGCCATCGAAACCCAGCGCCTGCGTCTGATCGAGTTCCCGGTCGCCGGCAGCGGTGGCCAGTTGCTTCACCTCGAATGCCCGCTCCGCCTGCAGGCCACTGAAGACGGCGAATGGCTGGCCGCCGGCGCCTTCATGCCGATGGCCTCGCGCCTGTCGATGACCACTGAGCTCGACCTGACGGTGGTTCGTCTTGCGCTGGACCGCATTGCTGCCGGCCTTCCCGCTGTCGCGGTCAACCTGTCCGGCGAATCGATCCTCGACGCCTCGTTCCGCGCCCGCCTCTACGCCCAGATCGCCGCCCGCCGCGACCTGGCACCGCGCCTGTGGATGGAAGTCTCGGAAATCGGCGCCTTCCAACACTTCGAGGAATTCCACGCCTTCTGCGACGCCCTGCGGCCGCTCGGCTGTCGCCTCGGCATCGAGCACTTCGGCCGCCAGTTCAGCGAAATCGGCCGCCTGCACCGCATCGGCCTCGACTACCTGAAGGTCGACGGCAGCTTCATCCGCGCCATCGACAGCCAGCCGGGCAACCAGGCCTTCCTCAAGGGCCTGTGCAGCATCGCGCACAATATCGGCCTGACCGTCATCGCCGAAAGCGTCCAGACCGCTGAAGAACTGGCCATCCTGCCTGAATTGGGCTTTGACGGTGCCACTGGCCCGGCCGTACCAAGGAACTGATCAACATGAGCACTGAAATCGAACTGAAGCTGCAACTCAGCCCGAAAGCCGCCCGCAAGCTGGCCAGCCACCCGCTGCTCGAAGGTATTCCTTCACAACGCCTGCATCTGCTCAACACCTACTACGACACCCCGGCGCTCGAGCTGCACGCCCGGCGCATTGCCGTCCGCTTCCGCAAGAAGGGCTGGCAGTGGCTATGCACGGTCAAATCGGCCGAACCGGCCAGTGGCGGCCTGGCCATGCGCAGCGAGTGGGAAACCGCGGCCACACCGGGGGTCTTCGATTTCAGCCACGTCGATGCCCCTGATTTCCGGGAATTTCTCGAACAGCGCAGCGAGCAGTTCGAGGCCATCTTCACCACTGATTTCCACCGCCAGATCTGGCATGTGCCGTTTGGTGACTCACAGATCGAATTGGCCCTTGATCGCGGCAATGTTGAAAGCAAGGGCCAATCGACACCGATCTGCGAAATCGAACTGGAACTGCTCTCCGGCACGGTCGACGACATCTTCGGCCTGACCCGCGAACTGCAGGAAAACCTTGACCTCCACCCAGCCATCGCCAGCAAGGCCGAGCGTGGCTACAGCCTCTTCCTCAACGAACCGCTCCGCCCCTTCAAGGCCCGGCTGACGCCGATCAATGAAGAACAGACACCGGTCGAAGCCTTCCGCAGCATCGCCCTGGGCTGCCTGGAGCATTTCCAGCGTAACGAAAAAGGCCTGCTGACCGGCGGCGACGCCGAATTCATCCACCAGGCCCGCGTTGCCCTGCGCCGCCTGCGTTCCGCGATCAAACTGTTCGCCCCGGTACTCCCCACTGAATTCGTTGCCGCCTACGGCCAGACCTGGCAAACCCTGGCCGGCGCGCTGGGTGACACGCGCAACTGGGATGTCTTCCTCGAAGAAACGCTACCGCCCATTGCTGCCGCCTTCCCCGACAACAAGGACATCAAACGCCTACGCAAAGCCGCCCAACGGCGCGCCAGCAGTGCCCGCAAGTCAGTCATCGGGCTGCTCGCCGTCAGCGAATACCCGCGCCTGCTGCTCGAATTCACCGCTGCCGTTTATACACTCAGCGACACGCTGGCCATGCCTCTCAAGGACTTCACCAAGCAGCAGATCGCCCGTCATGCCAAAAAAGCGCGAAAGCTGGCCAACCGTCACGCCGAACTCAGCCCGGCCGAGCGCCACAAAATGCGCATCGCCTTCAAGAAACTACGCTACACGCTAGAGTTTTTTACCCCGATACTGCCGCCCAAGCACCTGAAACCCTATCTGGCTGCACTGGCGCAACTGCAGGATGAGCTCGGTTTGATCAATGATCACGTCACCGCCGAAACCCTGATCGCTGAAGCCCTGGCCGGACACCCAGCCGGCCCGGTCCACGGCTGGATTGCCGGACGGCACGAACTGCTGGTCAGCGAATTGCCGGAAGTGCTGCATACCTGGCTGGCGCAGCGGACGCCTTGACTTACTGACCGAAGCACTCTTGCCCGAGGTAGCAGGTTAACGACCTGAATTCGCCGACAACGATCTGCTCAGCGGGGCTTGAGCACTTTCCCGGCGGCCCGGCAATACAGGCATTTCAGACAAGCATAAAAAAACCGGGGTGGATACCCCGGTTTTTTTAGAGGGAACAAGTCCCTTTGGTTAGCCCAGATTACTTACGGCATTCGGCCGGCACATACTTCCAATTTGCAGCGGCAGAAGTACAAGACCAAGCGATGGTGCCGTCAGCATTAACTGCCGGGGAAAGGGTCAACACAACACCCTTTGCCTTGGCGGTACCCGTCAAGATAACCACACCCGTACCGTCAGCGCAGGTAGCCGACAAGGTGTTGTCGGTCGCCGTAGCCAAGTCGGTAACACCACGGCACATGCCAGCCGCAATATTGCCGCCATTGTTGGCGATATTTTCACCAATCGTGCCTTTCATACCAGAACCCAGAATTGCCATTTCAGAAACACGGGCACGCACGGTGTAGTCCTGGTAAGCCGGCAGAGCAACAGCAGCCAGAATACCGATAATGGCCACAACGATCATCAGTTCGATCAGGGTAAAACCTTTTTGCATGTTCGACATTTGAATCTCCTTTAGGATAAAGACGGGGAAAACCGCTGAGTTACCTATAACAGTTTCCGTGCCAGCTTTTTTGAACTCGCCATCAAAATCAGCAACAATCGCGCAAACCCCTTGTCATTCATGGACTTGGCCCGTTTTGTCGGCCGATGTAAATAAATATAGTCGCCAAACCGCCCCGGCGAAATGACAATTTACGGCACCCCGACTTGACGTAATGCGTCAGACATATCACTTTCCGGCTGAAAATATGGCAAATTCATCACCAACAACGTAGAGCCAGACGAAAAATCAGCAATCCACCTGCTGCGGTTTCAGGAAAGCCTTGGCATAGCGGCGGAAAACCTCGCCCTTGACGAAAACTTCATGCAGATCAGGGTCGATATGGCCATTCCGGCTGAAATTTTCGAGGATAGCCAGCGCCCGGGATAGCGTCATGCCGTCCTTGTACGGCCTATCCTTGGCGGTCAATGCTTCGAAGATGTCAGCGATGCCCATCATGCGGGCCTGCCAACTCATCTCTTCGCGCTTCAGGCCTTTCGGGTAGCCTTTACCATCCATGCGCTCGTGGTGACCGCCGGCGTATTCCGGCACGTTCTTCAGGTGCTTTGGCCACGGCAACTGTTCGAGCATCCGGATGGTGGTGACGATATGGTGATTGATGATCTCACGCTCGGCACGGTTCAGCGTGCCGGAACGGATGGTCAGGTTTTCGAGTTCATCCTCACTGAGGAACGGCGCTGCTTCACCAGCGGCATTTCGCCAGCAGTAACGCCCGGCGATCTGGCGGACGCGTGCGATGTCTGCATCCGGCATTTTTTCGCAGCCGATGTTGGCCTGACGCAAAAAGGCGCGATCAAGATCGATGTGCTGGCAGGCCGCGGCATAGGTAGTTTCCGCCGCAGCCAAATCTGCACCTGCTGCGATGGCTTGCCACTTGCGCACCTCGGCATCGCGGCGGACGACTTCAAAGCGGGTGTCGATCAAATGAATGCGGTCGTAGAGCGTTTGCAGCTTGGTCGCCTTGTCGACGACATGCACCGGCGTCGTCACCTTGCCGCAATCGTGCAGCAGCGCGGCGATGCGCAGTTCGTAGCGGTCCTTGTCGGTCAGCCGGAAGTCGGCGAGCGGCCCTTCGCGGCTGGCGTCGGCCGCTTCAGCCAGCATCATGGTCAGTTCCGGCACCCGCTGACAGTGACCGCCGGTATAGGGCGATTTTTCGTCGATGGCCGTGTTGATCAGCTGGATGAAGGACTCGAACAGCACTTCAAATTGCTGCACCAGCTGGCGGTTGCTCAGCGCCACCGCCGCCTGCGAGGCGAGTGACTCGGCCAGCCGCTGGTCCCCCGGCGAAAATTCGCGCACCTTCCCGGTGGAAGCATCGATGGCATTGATCAGTTGCAGGACCCCGATCACTTCGCCCTCGTGATTTTTCATCGGCACGGTCAGAAAGGACTGCGATCGATAGCCGGTGTGCAGATCGAAGGCGCGCGTCCCGGAAAAGTCGAAGCCGTCGGCGGTGTAGGCATCGGCAATATTGACGGTTTTCCCGGTGATGGCCGCATAGGCAGCCACCATGCAGTCATTCGGTGAGCCATCAGGTCGATGAAGCGGCAGATCGGGGAATTTGCCCGGTATCGGCCGTTCGCTTGAGCCACCGAAGGCGATATTCAGCGAATCGGTCCGGACGATTTCGAAATGCAGGTAGTGCCGGTCTTCGGAAACCAGATAGAGCGTCCCGCCATCGGCCCGGGTAATCTGCTTGGCTGCGAGAACTATTCGCTCAAGCAGCAAGTTGAGATCGCGCTCGTCGGAGAGCGAAGTACCGATCTCATTGAGCTGATCGAGGCGACGAAAAAGATCGTCCAGGGTTTCCATGGAGGGATTTAGCAAGCGATGCCGATGTCTTTTGGCCACATGTCAGAACTCAAAAACCTGATCATTCTGCAACATGCTCAGGTCAAAATCCCCCAGGCAGCCTCCGATTTCCGCCATGGTTGTCTCCACCTGCCCCGGCTTAAGATGGGTGATGTGGATTTCGCAACTGCGCTCCAGTTTGCGGAGTTCCGCAGCCAGCAGGGTCGGACAATAATGCTTGGAGGCTTCCGCCAGGCCCTGCTCTTGATTGGAGAAGGCGCACTCGATGATCAGATGACGCAGATTATCGAGACGATTGAGCACCTGCCAGAAGGCATCGCAGGGTCCGGTATCGCCGGAAAAGACCAGGCTCGCGGCCCCCGAATCTAGGCAATAGCCGACTGCGGGCACGGTATGATCGACCGGCAGTGCGCTGATGCCACGATCGCCAAGGGTGACAGTGGCGCCCGTTTCAATGGCCTGGTAGCGCATGAACGGCTGATCGGCACGGGGCAGGACCGAAAAATCCGGCCAGATGGACCAGTTGAAAATGTGTTGCCGAAGCGTATCGAGCACCGCCTGGGTGCCATAGACCATCAACGGTTTGCGTCGACGATCGCCAACGGAGTCGATCATCAACGGCAGCGAAACGATATGGTCGAGATGGGCGTGGGTCAGGAAGACGTGGTCGATGGCCGCCATTTCGGCTATCGACAATTCGCCCACCCCGGTACCAGCATCGATCAGGATGTCGTGATCGACCAGAAACGAAGTGGTTCGCTGGTGCCTGCCGCCAATGCCGCCGCTGCAACCGAGTACACGTAGCTTCATGCCTGTCCGGTCTGGAAAATGATGCGCCCCTCACGGTCATCACTACGTCAGAGTGCGAATGAACAGCCATTTTCGCGATGAAAACAGCCACCCGAAGTTATCCGGATTGTATATCCGCCGCTCGGCCCAGTTCGTGAGAAAAATCACACTTCCCGGGATAGCGTTCCCGGCAAGAAGAAGCCCTTTCCCCGCTTAAGCCTTGTGAAAAAACTCCATCTTGATGCCGGCGATCTCGATCACATCATGGTCACCCAGCGGATAGGCCTGTGCATCAAGCGCCTTCCCATTGACGACCGGGAACTGACTCCCTTCAACATGGGTGATGAAATAACCATGCGGCCGTTTGGCGATAACGGCGACCTGAAAACCGGGCTTACCCAAAGTGGTCAATGTCTTCGTCAGATCGAGTTCCTTGCCTGCGTTGGGTCCGTTCAGAAGCTGAATCGCGGCCGCCAGGTTCGGAACCGGCGGCTTGGGCTGAGAAGCCAGGCCGACGCTGGAGCGCACCAGGGTATCGGTAGGCTCCAACTGCAATTCGGAAGGCATCTTGATTTGCCCGGAGCGCGTCGCCACATTTTTTTCGAATTCGCTGGCGGCTGCGCCCGCCTGCAGGTCGGCCATGTATTTCAGCTTGTACTTGCCGAGTTCAATGACGTCGTTGTTGCGCAGGAAGTGCTTCTTGATCGGCTGGCCATTGACCAGCGTGCCATTGGTGCTATTCATATCCTCAAGAAAGGAATCGGCCAGGATGGTCACAACCACGGCATGCTCGCCGGAAATGGCAAGGTTGTCGATCTGGATGTCGTTATGAGGTTTGCGACCGATACTCAGGCGCTCCTTGTTGAGCGGTATTTCCTTGAGCACCAGCCCATCCATCGAGAGGATCAATTTAGCCATATTCCTTACCTCATCTCACTTCAAACAACCAAACAGCCGTTGCCACCAACCCTTGGGCGCCGAATAGTCGCCAAGCACCTTGACCAATATCACTGAAACATTATCCCGTCCGCCATGGTCATTGGCCAACTGAATCAGATGATCGGCAGCCAGAGGCAGATTCCCCCCAAGAGCAGATAGCGTCAAGGCAATATCTTCATCTTCGAGCATGTCATTCAGGCCATCCGAACAGAGCAGGACGATATCCCCTGGCTGCACGTCAAAATCATGGACCTCAACATCTACCGAAGGATCAACCCCCAAAGCCCGGGTGACCAAATTCCTGTTTTCAGCATATCTAGCCTCTTCGGGGCTGATCATGCCATTGTCAACCTGCTCTTGCCGCAGCGAATGATCACGCGTCAGCAGCTCGAACACCTGGCCGCGCAGACGATACAAGCGCGAATCACCGACGTGGGCCACGCTCATCCGGTTATCGTAAAACCAGGCCAGGACCAGCGTCGTCCCCATCCCTGCATATTGCGAACAGCTCTGCGAGGCATGGAAAATGGCAAAATTTGCAGCGCCGACCTCGTTGACGATATGTCGCTCAATGACTGACGGATCGCAGCTCCCGCTTCCTTCTTGCGTGACACACGAGCTGATGACACGGTTCAGGTCATCGGCCAGGCGGGTTATCGCCATGCCACTCGCCACCTCACCGGCGTTATAGCCCCCCATGCCGTCGGCCAGAATGGCGATGCCTAGACCGGCCTCGGCAAAAACCGCATCTTCATTATGTGAACGAATCAAGCCCGGATCGGTACGCACCACCATTTCCAAGGCGTCACGCAGCATCATTGAGGCAATTCCCGCGCACACGCCATCCGGCAAACATGGCCCGTGGCACGCGCAGGTGCAGAAGCCCGAGTTCGCCCGAAACACATGCATGCCATTTGTATCAACAAACTGGTCATTCTCATTTCCCTGAAGCGCTCTTCCCGGCACGAACCGGAGGCACCGAATCCTGACATTCTTACCCGGAGTTAATATCCGGTCAAACCCCGCTAAATCGGCAGCTCGCTACCGAGCCCTCTCGCATCCGCCGCTGCCAGCACCCGCAAAGCGACCGCAATGTCCTGAATGGCCATTCCCTGGGATTCAAAAAGCGTGATTTGCTCGCTTGACGCACGCCCGGCATGACGGCCAATAATGACCTCGCCCAACTCAAGCAACTGGCGGGAATGCAGACGCCCCTTTTCCAGCAGCGGCAACAAATCCCCTGCCTCAGCCAGCGCCGTCGGGACCGAGTCAACGGCGATCAGGTCACAGCGCCTGACAGAGGCCTCCGACAACTCCTGACGAATCAGCGCATTGGAACCCGCCGCATTGATATGCATGCCGGGTTCCAGCCAGGCCGCATCGAACAGGGGCTGTGCCGCAGTCGTCACCGTTCCGATCAGGTCACTGCCACGCACCGTTGCCTCGGCACTCTCCGCCGGGATAACCGCCACCCCGGTGATCGTGCTGAGCCGCTCGCAAAAAGCCTGCAAGCGCTCAGTCTTGCGACTGAAAACCTTGACGCACTCCAGCGGCAAGGCGGCACAGATCGCCCGGACATGGCCTTCAGCCTGCCAGCCAGCACCGAACACGCCGGCGATCTTCGCGTCAGGCTTCGCCAGCCATTTGGCCGCGACGCCGCTGGCCGCGCCGGTCCGGATCATGCCTAGATAGTCTGCTTCGATAATGGCCTTGAGCTGGCCGCTCGCGGCATCGAAGAGATGAACCAGAAAGCGGTTGCCGGAACGGTTGCTGGTATAGGCCTTGTAGCCGAGAACGCCTTGGGCCGGCAGCCCGCCCTGCAGGAGATGCAGAGCGGTCTGCGGCAGACGGGTCCGGGCCCGCGGCGTATCCAGCGCCTGCCCCAAGGCCAAATCGCGATGGGCCGACTCGACGCCCTCAAGCGCCATTTCCACTGTCAATACCTGCTTGACGTCATTTTCTGAAAGAAACAAGGCCATGATTCCCGCCTCCTAAACGATTGTGACATCCTGCCGAGCCAGGATTCGCTGTTCAAGCCAGCGTCCGACCACGACCACCAGCAGCGCGCCAACCGAACCGGCCAGCGTCGCTGACCATGCCGGCATCGGCGGCAACAGGCCGAGAACACCGGGATCGCTGAAAATCATCTGGCCCGCCACGTAGCCGAGCAAGCCGGCCCCCAGCAGGACGATGACCGGAAAGCGTTCCATCCAGTGCAGTATCAACTGGCTGGACCAGACGATCAGCGGAATACTGACGGCCAGTCCGAACAGCAACAGCACCAGGCTGCCATGAGCTGCCCCGGCCACCCCGATGACGTTATCCAGACTCATCACGAAATCGGCCACGACAATGGTCTTGACCGCCCCCCAAAGGTGGCTAGACGGTTCGATGTCATGACCGTCGTCCTCTTCCGGCAACATCAACTTGACTGCAATCCAGACCAGCAACAAGCCGCCGACGAGTTTTAGCCACGGCAAATTCATGACCAGCGCAGCAAACACCGTCAGCACGACGCGCAGGCAAACCGCCCCGGCCACCCCCCAAAAAATGCCCGTCCTGCGTTGTTCAGGCGAAAGATTACGGCAAGCCAGAGCGATGACGACGGCGTTATCCCCGGAAAGAACAATATCGATCAGGACAATCTGCCCGACGGCGATCCAGAACAGGGATGAGGTAAAGTCAATTTCCATAAAAACCAAGGCGAAAAAAAGGCGGACACGCGGCCCGCCTTTTTGGTTGAGCTAGGCTCGAATTTTACAGCAAGGCCTTGAGCAGCTTGGCCATTTCGGACGGGTTGCGCGTCACCGTGAAGCCACAGGCTTCCATGATTTCCAGCTTGGCATCAGCGGTGTCGGCGCCGCCAGAGATCAACGCACCAGCGTGACCCATGCGCTTGCCGGCCGGTGCGGTAACGCCGGCGATGAAGCCAACGATCGGCTTCTTCATGTTTTCCTTGCACCACATGGCAGCTTCGGCTTCGTCAGGACCACCAATTTCGCCGATCATGATCACAGCGTCGGTATCCGGATCGTCGTTGAAAGCCTTCATGACGTCGATGTGCTTCAGACCGTTGATTGGGTCACCACCGATACCAACGGCAGACGACTGGCCGAGACCGATTTCGGTCAGCTGGCCAACGGCTTCGTAGGTCAGGGTGCCGGAGCGGGAAACCACGCCGATGCGACCCTTGCGGTGGATGTGACCCGGCATGATGCCGATCTTCACTTCATCCGGGGTGATCAGGCCGGGGCAGTTCGGGCCGAGCAGCAGGGTCTTCTTGCCGCCCTTGGCTTCCTTTTCCTTCATCTTGTTGCGCAGCATGAGCATGTCGCGAACAGGAATGCCTTCGGTGATACAGATGGCCAGATCGAGGTCGGCTTCAACGGCTTCCCAGATTGCGGCGGCAGCACCCGGGGGCGGCACGTAGATGACGGAAACGGTCGCACCGGTTTCGGCAGCGGCTTCCTTGACGGAGGCGTAGATAGGAATATTGAAGATGGACTCGCCAGCCTTCTTCGGGTTCACGCCGGCAACAAAGCATTCCTTGCCGTTTGCGTATTCCTGGCACTTTTCCGTATGGAACTGACCGGTCTTGCCGGTGATGCCCTGGGTGATGATGCGGGTGTTTTTATTGATGAAAATGGACATTCAATAGCTCCTTACTTGACCGCAGCAACGATCTTGGTGGCGGCTTCGGCCATGGAATCGGCAGAAATGATCGGCAGACCGGAATCCTTCAGGATCTTCTTGCCCAAATCTTCATTGGTACCCTTCATGCGCACGACGAGCGGCACGCTGAGATGGGTCAGCTTGGCTGCAGCGACAACGCCTTCGGCAATGGTGTCGCACTTCATGATGCCGCCGAAGATGTTGACCAGGATGCCCTTGACCTTCGGATTCTTGAGCATGATCTTGAAAGCTTCGGTCACCTTCTCGGTCGTGGCACCGCCGCCGACGTCGAGGAAGTTGGCCGGCTCGGCGCCGAACAGCTTGATGGTATCCATGGTCGCCATGGCCAGACCGGCACCATTCACCAAGCAACCGATGTTGCCGTCGAGGGAGATGTAGGCCAGATCGAACTGGGAAGCTTCGACTTCGTCCGGATCTTCTTCGTCCAGGTCGCGCATGGCGACGATTTCCGGCTGACGATACAGCGCATTGGAGTCGAAGTTGAACTTGGCGTCGAGTGCCTTGACGGTGCCGTCGCCTTCGTGGATCAGCGGATTGATTTCGGCCAGCGAAGCATCCGTTTCCATGTAGCAGGTGTACAGGCTCTTCAGCGTCTCGATACACTGCGGAATCGAAGCTTCGTTCATGCCCATGCCCTTGGCCAGGGTCAGGGCCTGCTCGTCGGTCAGACCAACCAGCGGATTGACGAAGACCTTGACGATCTTTTCCGGGGTCTTGTGGGCAACTTCCTCAATGTCCATGCCGCCTTCGTACGACGCCATGATGGCGACGGACTGGGTGGCGCGGTCGGTCAGCGCAGCAACGTAGTACTCGTGCTTGATGTCAGCGCCTTCTTCGATCAGCAGGTGACGGACCTTCTGGCCTTCCGGACCGGTCTGGTGCGTGACCAGCTGCATGCCGAGAATCTGGCCGGCGTACTCGCGAACTTTTTCGAGCGAGGTTGCAACCTTGACGCCACCACCCTTGCCACGGCCACCAGCGTGAATCTGGGCTTTGACGACCCAGACCTTGCCGCCCAGGGTTTCGGCTGCCTTGACTGCGTCTTCGACGGTCGTGCAGTGAATCCCGCGCGGAACCGTAACGCCGAATTTCTTCAGGATTTGTTTGCCCTGATATTCGTGAATTTTCATGCGCTTTCCTTGCGTTTAGTTGAGTTGCGAGCAATGAGCAGTAGCCGAACGATCCCCCGACCCCACCCGGTTATAGCGTGTTCAGCCCAAAATGTTACCACAGACCGAAAAAACTTCGGCAGGCCAAAATTCATAATTATGGAGTCGATTCCGCCGCTTGAATGGCCTTGCCCAACAGCGGCAGCAACATGACGGCTGCGAAAACCAGACTGATCACCGAAGCCAGCCAGAAGCCAGCCACGCCGAGCGGCGGTTGCCAGCGGTAGCAAAGCCAGGCACCGCCAAGCAAGCCGATACCCCAGAAGCAGAAAGTCTGGACCAGCATCGGAAAGAAAGTCACCCGATAAGCGCGCAAGCAGTGGCCGGCAATCGTCTGTAGCGCATCGAAGAACTGGTAGATGGCGATATAGGCCACCAGCCCAAGCGCCACGGCACGAACGGCCGGATCATCCGTATATGCATTGATCAACGGCTGCGCCCCCAGCCAGAGCAAGAGTCCAAGCAGCGAGGACGAACAGGCGGCAAGGACCAGCCCTGCGCGAATGGTCGCCCTGGCCCGCAGCGGGTCACGTGCCCCGACCGCCTGACCGAGCGCCGCCATCGTTGCAATAGCCAGCGACAACGGCAGCATGTAGATCAGCGCCGAAATATTGGCCACGATGCGATGCCCGGCCACCACCGGCGCGCCGAGCGAGGCGACGAACAGGGCGATCAGGGTGAAAGAAGTAATTTCAACCAGATTGGACAAGCCCATCGGCACACCGATGCGCAGCAGTTCCCGCCAGATCGGCCAGCGCGGCGACTGCCAGTCGGCAAACGGCTGGTAACGCTTCCCCAACGGCCCGAAAGCCAGGTAGGCGCCGCCGCTCAGACAGGCCAGCCAGCCGATCAGTACGTTTGACAGGGCACAACCGACCACGCCGAGGGGTTCGCCGAGCCAGCCCTGCAAGGCCAGCCCCCAGGCCAGCACGGCATGCAGACACAAGCTGAAAAAGCCGATACCCATCAGCACCCGCGGCTTGCCCAGCGCATTGCAGAATGCCCAAAACGTCCGGTAGCACAGCGATGCTGGCAGGCTCCAGGCAAGCAGACCGAGGTATTGCCGCACCTTGGCCTCGACCGCCGCGTCCATGTCGGCCATGCCGAGCGCCACGCCGGGATGGGTCAGGAAAAGAATGCCTGGCACCGACAGCAGCAGGGCCAGCCAGAACCCCTGCTGCAAGATGCCCGCCACCTCGTCGTCGCGTTTCGCTCCGTGCAAATGCGCCACAACGGGCGCCACGGCCTGCAGGATGCCGACCAGCGCAAAGACCACCGAGACATGAATGCCGCCGCCGATAGCCACGGCAGCAAGATCGAGCGAGCTGACATGACCGAGCACGGCGGTATCGACCACCATCATGCCGATGGAGGACAGCTGGGCAATCAGAATGGGAAAAGCGTGGGCGATCAGGCCACGGACGGCTGTTGCGAACATGGGGCGAGATTGTCGCATGACCCCATTCCAAGGTGCTTTGATTTAGCCCTGTCCAGTCGATAGGCATAGACAGTTAGCCGGGAAATACCAACAGAGTTGATCTGGCTCAAGCGCCTCGCTTTTCCACAATATGAAAATTGACGGTTCAGGAGGGAGTGAATAATGAGACTAGGCCTACACGCCATAGAAAATGCCAGCCGCGACGAAATCGTCGCCCTGCAGACCGAACGATTGAAGTGGACGCTGAACCACGTTTACCAGAATGTGCCGCACTACAAAGCTTCATTCGACGCCGCCGGCGTGCATCCGGATGACTTCAAGTCGCTGGCCGATCTGGCCAAATTCCCGTTCACCACCAAGCAGGATCTGCGCGACAACTACCCCTACAACATGTTCGCCGTGCCCCGCGAAAAAGTGGTCCGCGTCCACGCCTCGAGCGGCACGACCGGCAAGCCGACCGTCGTCGGCTACACGCAGAAGGACATCGACACCTGGGCTAACCTGATCGCCCGCTCGATCTACGCCTCCGGCGGCCGCCCCGGCGACATCGTCCATGTCGCCTACGGCTACGGTCTGTTCACCGGTGGTTTGGGCGCCCACTACGGCGCCGAAAAACTGGGTTGCACGGTAATCCCGATGTCCGGCGGGCAGACGGAAAAGCAGGTCCAGCTGATCTGCGACTTCAAGCCGAACATCATCATGGTCACGCCCTCGTACATGCTGAACATTGCCGACGAGTTCCGCCGGCAAGGCATCGACCCGCGCAGCACCGATCTGCGCATCGGCATCCACGGCGCTGAACCCTGGACGCACGCCATGCGCCTCGAGATCGAGAACGTCTTCGGCATCGACGCCATCGACATCTACGGCCTGTCGGAAGTCATGGGCCCGGGCGTCGCCAACGAATGCACCGAGAGCAAGGACGGCCCGGTGATCTGGGAAGACCACTTCTATCCGGAAATCATCGACCCGATCACCGGCGAAGTGCTCCCCGAAGGCAGCAAGGGGGAACTGGTCTTCACCTCACTGACCAAAGAAGCGATGCCGATCATCCGCTACCGCACCCGCGACCTGACCCGCCTGCTGCCGCCAACCTCCCGCTCCATGCGCCGTATCGACCGGATCACCGGCCGTTCCGACGACATGCTGATCATACGCGGCGTCAACGTCTTCCCATCGCAGATAGAAGAACTGATCCTCAAGCAGCCGAAGCTGTCGCCGCATTACCTGATCGAAGTCAGCCGCGACGGCCACCTCGACTCGATGAAGGTCAATGTTGAGATCAAGGCAGAGTTCGAATTCGCCAGCGCTGCCGAGAAGGAATTTGTGGCACACGACCTGCAGCACCACATCAAGTCCTACATCGGCGTCTCCGCCAAGATCGACATTGTTGAAGTCGGTGGCATCGAACGCTCGGTCGGCAAGGCCAAGCGGGTGATCGACAAGCGTCCGAAGTAACGCAACAGAACGCCCACCCGATACTACCGAAAAGCGCCTCTGCCGGAGAAATTGCTGTCGGAAAAATTTACAGCCGGCAGAAAATAAAATCCCAAACGAATGATTCGCTTGGGATTATTTATTTGGCATTAAGATTGCTATGGATAATTTAGCGCACCCAGCAATACGCTAGGTGCGCTAAATCCTCTGCAAAAAACTTGCCCCTTGCGCAACCTCATCGTGGCGCCTCCTAAGATATGGCCCACCAGCAAGTAGCTTGCTGCCAAAGCCGACCGGAACACGACTTCGGGAAAACTCATGATCAAAAAAATACTGGCCTGTTGCCTGCTCTACGCAGCGCTCCCAGCTCAATCGGCGATGACCTACACGATTAACCCGGCAAGCAGTTATGTCAGCAGCCTGGCTCCGGTATGGACATTCGCTTACTCGGAGTATTACGCAAGCCTCCCTGGAGAGCCAGCCATTCCCCCCACCAACTATTGGCAGTTGAACTGGCAACCGGTGCGATACGCTTTATCGGGCAGTTTCGAGGCTGAGATCATTTATTCGCCTTACAACCCGGCGATTCGCCGCCTCCAGCTCAGCAATTTCAACTTATCGACCGACGCACCAAGTTATGCTGGATTTGGTCTCCCCTTACAGCTTTCGTTGTCCAATAATGGGGAGCTCTACATGTCAAGCGTCGCATGCTACCAAGACTTTTTCGACATTCCCCTCGGCAACAATTGGTCATGTAGCGGTGGCAACTTGGGCATGGTACGGGTGGATTCTGGTTCGTTGAACAGCTCGGGAATCGAACTTGCCGGAGGTGATAGCTGGCAACTCCCGATTATCTCCCCACTGTTTGCGAGCCCAAGCATGCCCCCACCCGTTACGGACTACTCCCCGGCATACGGTTCGTTCGGATACGTCATCCAGGCCACCACCATTCCCGAGCCCGGAACCGACCTTCTGATTCTAGGTAGCCTAGGTCTCTGCGGGCTGCTAACTCGTCGCAGAAGAGCAGCCGGGCTGCAAAAAACCAGTCAATAAGTGGTTGCTCAAGGAGGCAGGGACATCCGCCCCCTCCCCTGTATCAAGCGAAGAATTCCGACGCCCCCTGAAGCCCCGCTCCTTGCCAGAAACGGCAACGGAGCGGGCGATTTGCCACTAACGAATCTGCGCTTGTAGCGGACACAAGCCATCGACACCCGCTTCCAGCACATCGCCCCGAACAAGCGGCCCGACCCCGGCCGGGGTTCCGGTGTAGATCAGATCACCCGCTTCCAGCCGGACCAGCGTCGACAGATTGGCAATGATGTCCGCCACCGTCCACATCATGGCTGACAAGTCACCCTCCTGGCGAATCTGACCATTCACTTTCAGCCAGATACGGCCCGCTTCGGGATAACCGCTGAGTGCCACCGGGGTGATCACACCGGCGACAGCTGACTGGTCGAAGCCCTTGCTCATGTCCCACGGATGGCTCTTGCTCTTGGCTTTGGCCTGCATGTCGCGTCGCGTCAAGTCAAGGCCGACGGCGTAACCGAAGATCAGGCCCTTTGCCGCATCGACCGCAACATTCTCCCCCCCCGCCCCCAGCGCCACGACCATTTCCACCTCATGGTGCAGGTTGCTGGTTTGCGGCGGATACTTGACGCTCAGCTCTCCTGTCCCGCCAACCACCGCATCGGCCGGCTTGGTGAAGAAAAATGGCGGCTCACGGCCTTCGGCCTGATCGACCGCACCCATTTCGCGAGCATGATCGGCATAGTTACGGCCGACGCAAAAAACCCGGCGTACTGGAAAACGCTGCTCGGTACCGAGTACCGGCAGCACAGGAACTGCGTGGGGAGCAAAAACGAAGTCCATCTCAAGGCTTTCGTAAAAATCGGGCTGAGCGAAAGTGTGCAATATTTCACCCCAAACTCGCTACCCAAGTGTTAGATTTTAAAAAAATGGGAAAAACAAAATAAACAGAGAGAAACAACATGAGAAGCAAACTGACGAGCATTGTCGCACTGACCGCCGCACTTGCTCCTGGCGTCGGAAACGCCATCGGATTCGGGGAAATCACGCTTCAGTCACGTATCGGCGAAGCGCTCCTGGCTGAAGTGCCGATTCTGGCGACAGCAGAAGAACAACCCATTACGGCCTGTTTTTCCCTGGCATCAATCCGTGGCTCCGACTTGCCGGTGATCACTGCAGCCAAGACAAGATTGATCCGCCGCGGTCAGAATTATGTCTTGCACATTCTGGGCACCCGACCGGTCAGCGAACCCATTTTCGCGATCTCCCTGCAAGCGGGCTGCGGTTACGACATTGTGCGCGACTACGTGCTGATGCCGGAAGCGCCATTTGCGCAGGCAGAAATCCCTGCGTCTTCAGGCGCCATTGCCACGCCAAGAGGTAAACAGCCCAAATTTGCGGAATGGCATGCCCGCGAGGGCGACACGCTCGAGGACATTGCCGACGCCCAGGCGCCAGCCACTCTTTCCGAACGTCAGCGCCTGATTGCCGCCCTAAAACGAGCCAATCCGGACCTCGCCCCAGACACCGTACTCAGAGAGGGCTCCATTGTTCGCATTCCGGCAAGCAAGCAGGTCGGCGCCGAGAAAAGAGAAAGCCCCTCTCGTGCATCGACGCAAGCGACAAGCTTTGAGGAAACGTCACCAAAGCCAGTTGTACCACGCAGCAAGCCCAGGCCAAACACCCCGCCAACGAAAGGCATGGACCAACTGCTCGTGGGCGCTGCGCCAGAGGAGACCAAGCCGCGCGAAAAAGGAAATTCTGCGCTCCTGTCACTGGCCGAGACCGAACAGCGCCTTCTCAAGCTTGAAACCACCCTGCATTTGCTGACGCAGGAAGTGGAAAAAATGGATCAAGCCCTGGACTTGGCGACCAAGGCCATTGAAGCACAAGGCAAATTGCAGCGGGCGCAGGCGCCCCAGGCTGCTGTAGCGGCGACCAGTGCCCCCGCGCTGCCTGCCAACGCCCCAGCGAAAGCCAACTGGCTTGAATTGCTGTTGAGTGCAGCCCTCGGCGCGGCCATTTCAGTCGGTCTTGCCCAATACCTGGGACGTCGCCATCGTTATCCGGGAGAGGAAGAAGCGCCACTGCTCTTCGCCCAGCATCGCGACGCAGCGCGCCCGGCCACACAAGAAACGACGGACGTATTCGACATCACAGAAAGCGAAACATCTGACTCAAGCCCGCAAGTCATCAAGCCATCCCTGCCGCCATCGCCTGAAGAAAGCCCAGTCTCAGCCAGCGCCCCCAACCCGGACGAAATGCAGGTGGAAGACGATCACTCGCTGCTGGAACTGGCGGAAATCATGCTCTCCTTTGGGCGCCTGCGTGGCGCAGCCGACACTCTAGCGGCACACATTGACGAGACGCTACCCAGGAGTATTGAGCCATGGAGCATGTTGCTCGACCTCTACCGCCGAGGTGGCATGCGCCAGGAGTTTGAAGCACTGGCGGAAAAGATGCGCCGCCACTTCAATACCGAGATTCCAGCCTGGAATGACTCGACAACCCCCATCTCCGGACTGAAAACACTGGAAGACTTCCCGCACGTCATTCAAAAGGCATCCCGACTCTGGGGCACCCAAGACAGCGTCGATTATTTGTTCAGTCTCGTCCACGACACCCGAATGGGGCAACGCAACGGCTTCCCTTTGGAAGTCGTTGAGGAAATCGCCTTGCTCATGCGTATTCTGGTGGAAGCCTACGGTCTCAAACGCTGCAGCTAAATTTCGTCAAACAGGATTGTCGAGATCAACGAACTCGCAGGCAATCCCAAACTGTTGGGACAGATGCTCGGCTAGCGCTTGCACCCCATAGCGCTCGGTCGCGTGATGGCCGGCTGCCAGATAGGCAACCTTGCTCTCCCGGGCCAGATGCACTGTCTGCTCTGAAATTTCGCCAGACAAGTAGGCATCGACACCGAGCGCGATCGCCTGCTCGAAATAACCCTGCGCCCCGCCCGAGCACCAGCCGATGCGACGGATAAGTCGATCACCACCACCGACCACCAGCGGCTGGCGGCCGAGCACACCGGCAACCCTGCTCACCAATGAAGACAAATCGCAAGGCTCGGCGAGCGCCCCCAGCCAGGCAATATCCTGTTCGCCGAAACGCCCCTCGGGCAAAAAGCCCAAAAGGCGCGCCAATCGGGCGTTGTTACCCAGTTCCGGGTGTGCATCCAGCGGCAGGTGATAAGCCAGCAGGTTGATGTCGTTGGCCAGCAGACTGGCCAGCCGCTGGCGCCGGATACCGGTGACCCGGCCATCCTCGCCTTTCCAGAAATAACCATGGTGCACCAGAATGGCATCGGCATGCCGCTCGATCGCCGCATCCAGCAAAGCCTGGCTGGCTGTGACGCCGGCCACGACACGGGTGATCTCGCTACATCCTTCCACTTGCAGGCCGTTTGGGCAATAATCCCGGAACTTTCCGGGCACCAACAGCCCATCCAGATAGTCCACCAATTCTTCACGCTTCATTCGAGACAATATCCATGCAGAGGTTGTGGCAGATTTTTGCACAAACGGTCACCGTTGCGCTCGCCATTCTGTTCGTCGTCTCCACGCTGAAACCGGAATGGCTGCCGCAACGACAGGGTGTCGTTGCACTCCAGGAAGCGCCGACCACCGGCGACGAGATCAAGAGCACACCGGGCTCCTATCGCGATGCGGCACGCGCCGCCTTGCCCTCGGTAGTACACATCTACACGACACAGGAAATCAAGCAGCAGCGCCACCCGCTGTTCGATGACCCAATCTTCCGCCATTTCTTTGGCGACCGCCCGGAAGGTCAGCCGCAGCGTAACTCCGGCCTCGGTTCCGGCGTCATCGTCAGCCCCAACGGCTACATCCTGACCAACTACCACGTCATCGAAGGCGCCGACGACATCCAGGTCTCGCTCAACGACACCAAGACCTACAAGGCGAAAATCGTCGGGAGCGACCCGGAATCCGATCTCGCCATCCTGCAAATAAAGGCCGACAAGCTGCCGGCGATCACCTTCGGCCAGATGGACAACCTGCGCGTCGGTGATGTCGTGCTCGCCATCGGCAACCCGTTCGGTGTCGGCCAAACAGTCACCATGGGCATCGTCTCCGCCCTCGGTCGCTCGCACCTCGGCATCAACACCTTCGAGAACTTCATCCAGACCGACGCCGCGATCAACCCCGGCAACTCCGGCGGCGCGCTGGTCGACATTCACGGCAACCTGGTCGGCATCAACTCGGCCATCTACTCGCGCACCGGCGGCTCGCTCGGCATCGGCTTCGCCATCCCGGTGTCCAGTGCCCGCAGCATCATGGAACAGATCATCCGCACCGGCACCGTGACCCGTGGCTGGATCGGCGTCGAGGCCCAGGAAATCACGCAGGAACTGGCCGAATCCTTTGGCCTGCCGGACAACGAAGGCGCCCTGATTGCGGGTGTGGTGCGCAGCAGCCCGGCCGACACAGCCGGCATCCGCCCCGGCGATGTGCTGCTCTCGGTCGATGGCAAGCCAGTCAAGGATCCGCAAGTCATGCTCGACCTGATTGCCGCACTGACTCCGGAGGAACGCTCCGCTTTCCGCCTGCGTCGCGGCAAGAACATCGTCGAGGTTCAGGTCAGGATCGGCAAGCGTCCGGCCATGCGGGCCGAACAGGAGTAAGCGATGTGCCAACTGCTGGGCATGAACTGCAATGTCCCGACGGATATCTGCTTTTCCTTCAGCGGGTTTCAGGCGCGGGGTGGTGCTACTGACGTGCATTCCGATGGCTGGGGCATCGCGTTCTTCGAAGGCAAGGGCACCCGCCTTTTCCTCGACCCGCAGCCCTCAAGCACCTCACCGGTCGCCGAACTGGTCCGCCAATACCCGATCCGCTCGAAGAATGTCATCGCCCATATCCGCAAGGCGACGCAAGGCTCAGTCGGCCTGGAAAATACCCACCCCTTCATGCGTGAGCTGTGGGGGCGATACTGGATTTTTGCCCATAACGGCAACCTGTTCGACTTCACGCCGGAACTGGATGGCAGCTTCGTTCCCGTCGGCCTGACCGACAGCGAGCGGGCCTTCTGCTGGCTACTGCAGGAATTGCGCCGCCGCTTTGGCAGCAGCGTGCCGGAAAGCAGCGCCTTGTTCGACGCCATTCATGCCCTGACGCTGGAAATTTCCCGGCACGGCGAGTTCAATTTCCTGCTCTCGAACGGCAACTGCCTGTTCGCGCACGCCTCGACCAAACTCAGCCACATCGTCCGCCAGGCACCGTTCGCTCAGGCCCATCTGAAGGATCAGGACGTGACCGTCGATTTCAGCGATGTCACCTCACCAAACGATCGCGTCGCCGTCATTGCCACGTTGCCCTTGACTGACAACGAAGCCTGGACCGACATGCCGCCGGGAACGCTGTGGTGGTTCGAGGAAGGCGCGCCGGTCAAGACCTTGCCGACGCGTCCGGGGCCGGTCAAAAAACAGGCCTGATTCGCTGGTCAGTGCTCAGACAGCTTGCGGAAGTCCTCTTCAGCCTTGGCCATCTCGCTATCCATTTCGTCTGAATTTTCCTGAGTCCCCTCTGCCGGAGCCTCGACCGGTCGAGGTGCTGACACAAAGCGTGCGGCGAGGATACCCAGTTCATAAAGCAGGCACATCGGGATGGCCAGGGCGAGTTGCGAAACCACATCCGGTGGCGTGACCACGGCAGCCACGATAAAGGCACCGACGATGAAGTAGGAGCGCCACTCCTTCAATTTCTCGACCGAAACCACACCCAGCTTGACCAGCACAACCAAGGCAACCGGCACCTCGAAGGCAATACCGAAGGCCAGGAACATGGTCATCACGAAAGACAGGTAGGCCTCGATATCCGGCGCTGGCGTAATACTCTTCGGGGCAAAGCTGTTAATAAAACTGAAGACCTGCCCGAAGACGAAGAAGTAGCAAAAGGACATGCCAGCCATGAACAGCACAGTGCTGGAAATAATCAGCGGAATGCCCAAGCGCTTTTCATGGGCATAAAGACCCGGCGCAATGAAGGCCCAGGCCTGATAAAGGATGAACGGCAGGGCAAGCACGAAGGCAACCATCGCCGTCACCTTCAGCGGCACCATGAACGGCGTGATGACGCCGATGGCGACCATCTTGGTGCCTTCCGGCAAGGCCTTGGTTAACGGCGCGGCAAGAATGTCGTAGATTTCACCTGGCCCGGGGTAAACACACAGAATGCCGAGGATAACGGCTATGGCGATCAGGCTGCGCAACAGGCGGTCGCGCAATTCGACCAGATGCGAGATAAACGAGTCTTCGGGTGCTTCGCTCATGCCTGGGGCTTGTTGGTGGTATCGATGGTCGGCAAGCCTTCTGCCAGCTTGGCAGTCGATTCAAGCTCTGCGACAGCCTCCTTGGCTGGCGCCTCAATCGCACTGCGTGCAGATTCGTATTCGCTGCGCACCGACGCCTCCATGGCGCGAGCCGAATCCGTCACTTGCGTCTGCAGTTTCTTCAGTTCATCAAGCTGCATTTCGCGGTTGATGTCGGACTTCACATCACTGACATAACGCTGGGCACGGCCGAGCAGGTGGCCGAGCGTGCGCGCCACCTTGGGCAGCCGCTCGGGGCCGATAACGATCAGCGCAACAACGCCGATCACCATCAATTCAGAAAAGCCGATATCGAACATGGTTTAAAAGCCTGCTCAGGAAGGGGGAAAGCCCCGCTTCCGAACTTAAGACTTGGTCTTTTCCTTAACTTCGACGTCGATGGTATGGCCGCCAACCTGCTGGGTCGGCTGAGCCTCCTCGGCCGGCTTGTCGGCATTGGCTTCCTTCATGCCGTCCTTGAAGCCCTTGACCGCACCGCCGAGATCCTGGCCGACATTACGCAGCTTCTTGGTGCCGAAAATGAGCATGACGATAACCAGAACGATCAGCCAGTGCCAAATGGAAAAACTGCCCATGATTTATCTCCTAAATGCGTTTGAGCATGGGGCCGACCGGTTCCGGACCGCCCACGATATGCGCGTGCAGGTGCGGCACCTCTTGCTGCCCCACACGTCCTGTATTGATGATCACCCGGAAACCATCCGGACTTCCTTGAGCCACCGCAATTTCGTTCGCTTTGGCGAGGATCTTGCCAAGCACCGGCGTATCTGCCGCCACCACCGTCGCCAGCGAAGTGATGTGCTTTTTGGGAATCACCAGCACATGCACCGGGCGCGCCGGATTGATGTCGTTGAAGGCAAGGATATCCTCGTCCTCATAGACCTTGCCGGCCGGGATTTTGCCCTCGACGATCTTGCAAAAGATGCAATCGCTCACTTCGTACCCCGTGATGCCTTTTCGTCAATGCCGGAGATCCCCTCCCGACGGCGCATTTCCTGGGAAACGTCCTCAATGCTCAAGCCGTAGAAGGCGAGCAGGACCAGCACGTGATAGATCACGTCAGTTGATTCCCAGACGATGTTCAGACGCTTGCCATCCTTGGCCGCCATGATCAGTTCGGCACATTCCTCACCAATCTTCTTCAGGATCGAATCCGGCCCCTCGGAAAACAGCTTGGCGGTATACGACTTTTCCGGGTCGGCATGGCGACGGGAAGCCAAAGTCTCGGAGAGACGGTGCAGGATGTCATGGGTGCTCATTTGTAGATTTCCTTCGGGTCTTTCAGAACCGGATCAGCGGGAACCCAGCGATCCCCGTTCAATTCATTGAAAAAACAGCTTTCGCGGCCGGTATGACAGGCAATCCCGCCCACTTGTTCAATGCTCAGCAACAAGACGTCGCCGTCGCAATCGGTGCGAATGGATTTCACTTTCTGGAAGTGCCCGGATTCTTCACCTTTGCGCCAAAGTCGCTTTCTCGAACGCGACCAGTATACCGCGTTGCCGCAGAGAACCGTTTCCTGAAGCGAGTCGCGGTTCATATAGGCGAACATCACGACGCGACCGTTTTCATCCTGGGCAATCGCCGGAATCATCCCGTCGGCGTCCCATTTCAACGCTTCCAGCCAGTCCTGGGAATTGTCGAGATCGGCCATAGAAATTTAGAGCCGAACTTCGATGCCGCGCGAGGCCATGTATTCCTTGGCCTGACGGACGGTATATTCGCCAAAATGGAAGATGGAGGCCGCCAGCACCGCATCGGCACGACCTTCGGTGACGCCATCGGCCAGATGCTGCAGGTTACCGACGCCCCCTGAGGCGATGACCGGAATTTTCACGGCGTCGGACACGGCACGAGTCAGCGCCAGATCGAAACCGTTCTTGGTGCCGTCACGGTCCATGCTGGTCAGCAGGATTTCTCCGGCACCCAGCGCATCAATCTTCTTTGCCCACTCGATGGCATCCATGCCGGTATCGTTGCGGCCACCGTGCGTAAAGACGTGCCATTGGCCGGGCGCAACCTGCTTGGCATCAATGGCGACGACGATGCACTGCGAACCAACCTTGCTGGAAGCATCGAAAATGAGATCCGGATTCTGGACCGCGGCGGTGTTCATCGACACCTTGTCGGCACCGGCGTTGAGCAGACGACGGACGTCTTCCACCTTGCGTACGCCACCGCCAACCGTCAGCGGAATGAAGACCTGCTCGGCGCAGGCCTCGATGATGTGCAGGATGATGTCGCGCTGGTCGCTGGAGGCGGTGATGTCGAGGAACGTTACCTCATCGGCCCCCTGCTCGTTGTAGCGGCGGGCGATTTCGATTGGATCGCCGGCGTCACGCAAGCCCACAAAATTGGTGCCCTTGACGACTCGGCCTGCCGTGACATCAAGGCAGGGGATGATGCGCTTGGCGAGCATCAGGCGCCCAACTCGTCGGCCATGTCTTGCGCGGCCTTGAAGTCGAGCGAGCCATCGTAAACCGCACGGCCGGCAATGGTGCCAACGATGCCTTCGCCTTCAACCGCGCACAGCGCCCGGATGTCGTCAAAGCCGGTCAGGCCACCGGAGGCGATCACCGGAATGGTCAGCGCCTGGGCCAGACGTACCGTAGCCTCGATATTCAGACCAGAGAGCATCCCGTCGCGGCCGATGTCGGTGTAGATGATCGACTCGACGCCGTAGTCCTCATATTTTTTCGCCAGATCGACGACATCGTGACCGGTCAGTTTGGACCAGCCATCGGTCGCCACCTTGCCATCCTTGGCATCGAGGCCAACGATGATGTGACCGGGGAAGGCGACGCAGGCATCATGCAGGAAGCCGGGGTTCTTGACCGCAGCAGTGCCGATGATGACGTAGGACAAGCCACCGTCTATGCAGGCCTCAATGGTGTCGAGATCGCGGATGCCACCGCCGAGCTGGACAGGAATTTCGCCAGCGACTTCAGCCAGGATGGCCTTGATCGCCGCAGCGTTCTTCGGCTTGCCGGCAAAAGCGCCATTCAAGTCGACCAGATGCAGACGACGCGCCCCCTGGTTCAGCCAGTGGCGAGCCTGTTCGGCCGGGCTATCGGAAAAAACAGTGGCCTGTTCCATCAGGCCCTGCTTCAGACGGACGCATTGGCCGTCCTTCAGATCAATCGCAGGAATAATCAGCATGGGAGTCTAGGAGATTAAATTCGACAGAAGCGAATCAGGGTTGCCACTCAACGAAGTTTTTCAGAAGTTGCAAACCGTCGCGAGCGCTTTTCTCAGGATGGAATTGAACCGCGAAGATATTATCCCGCCCCACTGCACAGGTAAAGGGCACGCCATATTCGCAAGTGCCCGTCACCAGCGCCGGATCGGCCGGCTCGACAAAATAGCTGTGCACGAAATAGAAGCGCGAGCCGTCCGCGATGCCACTCCACAGCGCATGTGGTTTCTGGCGCACCTCGTTCCAGCCCATGTGCGGCACCTTTAAGCGCTCGCCTGTGGGCAGGTGCATTTTCTCATCGGGGAAGCGCTTGACGTTGCCGCCGAAGACACCGAGTGCCGGCACATTGCCTTCGTCGCTATGCTCGAACAGCATTTGCTCGCCGACGCAGATACCGAGGAAAGGCTTGTCCTTGGCCGCAGCCAGCACGGCGGTGCGCAAGCCACGCGCATCCAGCTCGCGCATGCAGTCCGGCATCGCGCCCTGACCGGGAAAAACAACACGTTCCGCGGCGGCGACAACGGCGGGATCGGCGGTGACAATAACTTGCTTGCCGCCAGCCACGTGTTCCAGAGCCTTCGAGACAGAGCGCAGATTGCCCATGCCATAGTCGATGACGGCAATGGTTTGGCCAGCCACCGTCACAGTGAACCCTTCGTCGACGGCATCGTGCCGGCCATGCGCGGGTCGGGTGTCACCGCCATGCGCAGGGCACGGCCAAAGGCCTTGAAGATGGTCTCGGCCTGATGGTGAGCATTCTTGCCCCGCAGATTGTCGATGTGCAGCGTCATCCCGGCGTGATTGACCAGGCCGTGGAAGAATTCGCTGACTAGATCAACGTCGAAAGCCCCGATCACGGCGCGCGTGAATTCGACATGCAACTCCAGCCCCGGGCGACCGGAAAGGTCGATCACCACGCGTGACAGGGCTTCGTCGAGCGGAACATAGCTATGGCCGTAGCGGGTCAGCCCTTTTTTGTCGCCCCAGGCCTTGGCCAGCGCCTGGCCGAAGGTGATGCCGATATCTTCGACAGTGTGGTGCGCATCGATGTGCAAGTCGCCCTTGGCCTCGATGTCGAGATCGATCAGGCCATGTCGGGCGATCTGGTCGAGCATGTGGTCGAGAAAGGGCACGCCGGTGGCAAATTTGCCCTGGCCGGTGCCATCGAGATTGAGGCGCACAGTGATCTGCGTCTCCAGCGTGTTGCGTGTGATTTCGGCTTGCCGCATGGTTTAAGGCTGCAAAAGGCTTTTAACGGAGGGCCATGATACCATTTCAGCCTACTTTTACGCCTTCCGTGAAAACCCATGAGTCGCTTCTGGAGCCAGGTCGTCCGTGACCTCACCCCCTACGTACCGGGCGAGCAGCCCAAGATCGCCAACCTGATCAAGCTCAACACCAACGAGAACCCGTTCCCGCCCTCACCCAGGGTGCTGGCGGCGATTCAGGCAGAACTTGGTGACGATGCGGCGCGTCTGCGTCTCTACCCCGACCCGAATGCCGACTTGCTCAAGGCTGCGGTAGCCAAGAGGCACGCCGTTTCGGCGCAACAAGTCTTCGTCGGCAACGGATCGGACGAAGTGCTGGCCCATATCTTCATGGCGCTGCTCAAGCACGACCAGCCCATTCTCTTCCCCGATATCACCTACAGCTTCTACCCGGTCTATTGCGGGTTGTACGGCGTCGAATATCAGACGCTGCCGCTGGCTGATGATTTCTCGATCAACCCGGCTGACTACTGTGACCGTCCGAATGGCGGCATCATCTTCCCCAACCCGAATGCACCGACCGGCCGTCTGCTGCCGCTCGATGCCATTGAGCAGATGCTCAAGGCCAATCCGGACTCCGTCGTCGTCGTCGATGAAGCCTATGTCGATTTCGGTGGCGAAACGGCTATTTCACTGGTCGACCGCTACGATAACTTGCTGGTCGTCCACACCCTGTCAAAGTCACGCTCGCTGGCCGGCATGCGCGTCGGCTTCGCCGTCGGCCATGCCGCACTGATCGAAGCACTGGAACGCGTCAAGAACAGCTTCAACTCCTACCCACTGGATCGTCTGGCCATCGTCGCTGCCGTCGCAGCGATGGAAGATGAGGCTTATTTTGCGCAATGCTGTCATGCGGTGATGGCCACCCGCAACACGCTGACCGCTGAACTCACTGAACTCGGCTTCGAAGTCCTGCCCTCCACCGCCAACTTCATCTTCACCCGTCACCCCCAACGCGACGCAGCTGAGCTGGCCAAGGCGCTACGCGAGCGCAACATCATCGTGCGCCACTTCAAACTGCCACGCATCGACCAGTTCCTGCGCATTACCGTCGGTACCGACGGCGAATGCAAGGCGCTGACTGACGCCCTGCGCCAGATCACCGGCTGAACCACCATGCAAACCATCTGGAAACGCCCGGACGGCAGCATTGTCGCCTGCACTGAGAAAATCAAGGTGTTGCGCGAAAACCTCGAAGAACTCCGCCAGATGGCGCAAGACGCCTTCGAGGATGCGCTGTTAATGGAATGCGAGGAAAACCAGATTCGTACCGTTTTCCAGGAAGTCATCAGCGGACTTAAAAACCCCTACAACGATATCTAGCAGGCAAAAAAACCGGATTTCGCTGCCCAGATCCGCCAGCCCTCCCCCTGAAGGACGGAAGGCCTAGCGCGCCAACCGCGCACTCGCTGAAAGCAACTGCTCAACCTTATCGTAGATGGCGCCGCACTTGGGGCATTCATAGCTGGGGGTCGCCCCCTCTGATGCAAGGCGAACATGGCTACACTTCAGGCATTGGCGACCGACATTTCCACTGTTGTTTTCCGCGGACTGTTTTGGCTCGATGTCTTCCAGAGTCAATTCGTCGAGATTAAAGGTTTTTGATTGCATGATTTCCGTACCAAGAAAAGGCCCGACGACTATCGCCGAGTGAGCAACTGGAGCGAAACTCTACCAGAGTGTCCAACGGCATCGCTACGGGCAACGCACGAAAAAAATGGAAATCAGATCACTCCGAGCAAGCCAAGCGCCGCGCCTACCCCGATAAACCACAGCGGATGCAGTTTCGTCCGCAAATTGGCGACCAAGGTGACCGCGACCAACAGCCAGGCAGCCCACCCAAAGGCAGCGGCTTGTGCGATGAGAGTGGCACCAGAAAAAATCAGCCCTACAGCGAGCGGGGCCACGCCAATGCTGACCGCCTTTTGCCAGCGCTTGCCGGAAAAGCTTTCCCAGCGATCGATCAACAGATAAATCAGTACGCTCATTGGCAAACACATGGCCAGCGTGCTGGCGAAGGCGCCAAGAAGGCCGCCAATCTCCCAGCCAATCAGCGTGACGACCAGCACGTTTGGGCCGGGTGCAGCCTGAGCAATCGCGTACAGGTGCGTGAAAGTCGTATCGTCCAGCCAATGATGATTTTCGACGACGACACGATGCATTTCGGGCAACAGTGCCGTTGCGCCGCCAAACGCGACGAAAGAGAGCAGGCCGAATTCAAGGAAGAGCTCAACGACGATCATTTACGGCCCAGCTTCCAGTAAGCCATGCCACCAGAAAGCAGCAGCCCGCCGACCATGACGATGGGCATCGGCCAGCGGAGACCGGCGATAGCGAGCACCGTTAACACCGTAAACGGCAGGAACACGGATTTGTCCTTGATCGCCGCGCCCATGCGCCAAGCCATGCCGAAGAGCAGACCACAGCCAACGGCGGCAATGCCCCGCAGCATGGACTGGACCTGCTGCAAACTGCCATAGCGGTCGTAGAGCAAGGCCAACAAAAGCACAATAACAAACGGCCCGGCGAGCAGGCCGACCGGCGCAACGATGGCGCCCGGCAAGCCACAGTAGCGCTTGCCGACGACGACGGCCAGATTGATGACATTTGGCCCAGGCAGGAACTGACAAAGGCCGAGTTGGGCATTGAACTCCTCAGCCGTCATCCACCTGCGCTCTTCGACCAGCATGCGCCGAGCGAAGGGAAGGACGCCACCGAAGCCGGAAAGTCCGACCGATGAGAAGCCCCAAAAAAGCGCCCGGAGGTCCGGGCGATTTCGGGATTCGGGAGTTTCCACGTTCATCCGCGCCCCGAAGGAAGTCCCCTTGGGGGAGAAACTTCGCTCAATTTTCGAGCCGGAACTCTGCCGACTTGGCGTGCGCCGGCAGTCCTTCGCCATGGGCCAGCGTCGAGGCGATCTTGCCCAAGGTCTGCGCACCAGCCTTGGACACCTTGATCAGACTGGTCCGCTTCTGGAAGTCATAGACACCCAGCGGAGACGAGAAGCGCGCACTGCCGGAAGTCGGGAGTACGTGGTTCGGGCCGGCACAGTAGTCGCCAAGCGATTCGGAGGTGTAGTGCCCGATGAAGATGGCACCGGCGTGGTGAATTTTGGCAATCCATGGATCAGGATCAGCCAGCGACAGCTCAAGGTGTTCCGGTGCCACGCGGTTGGCGATGGCGCAAGCTTCTTCGAGATCGCGGACGAGGATCAGCGCCCCACGGTTGGTCAGCGAGGTTTCGATCACTTCTCGACGCGGCATGGTCGGCAGCAGTTTTTCAATGCTGGCCTGCACGCGGTCGATATAGGCTGCATCGGTGCAGATCAGGATCGATTGCGCCAGTTCATCATGCTCGGCCTGCGAGAAGAGGTCCATCGCCACCCAGTCAGGATCGCTGCTGCCATCGGCAACGACAAGTATTTCCGACGGGCCGGCAATCATGTCGATGCCGACGATGCCAAATACCCGACGCTTGGCACAGGCCACATACGCATTGCCCGGACCAACAATCTTGTCGACCTGCGGCACAGCCTCGGTGCCGTAGGCCAACGCACCAACCGCCTGCGCGCCACCAATGGTGAACACGCGGTCGACGCCGGCCAGACAGGCGGCCGCCAGCACCAGTTGGTTGTGCTCGCCACCCGGCGTTGGGACGACCATGATCAGTTCCTTGACGCCCGCCACCTTGGCCGGAATCGCATTCATCAGCACGGAAGAAGGGTAAGCCGCCTTGCCGCCCGGCACATAGAGGCCGACGCGGTCGAGCGGAGTGATCATCTGACCGAGCATCGTTCCGTCGGCTTCAGTATAGGACCAGCCTTCCATCCGCTGCTTTTCGTGATAAACGCGAACGCGATGAGCGGCCGCCTCCAGCGCCTGACGCTGATCAGCGGGCAAGCCATCCAGCGCCTTCTGCATTTCGGCCTTCGACAACTCGAGGTCGGCCATGCTGCTGGCAGTCAAACGGTCGAACTTGTTGCTGTATTCGACCACTGCGGCATCACCGCGCGCCTTCACATCGGCCAAAATGCCGATGACGGTGCGTTCGATGCCTTCATCCTGCGCTGCCTCGAAAGCGAGCAGCGCATCCATTTGCGCCTTGAAATCGGCGTCGACCGTCGCAAGACGTTTGATGGCGACCATTTACTTCTCCACCGCCTGTGCGAAGGCGTCAATAATCGGTTGCAGGGTTTCGCGCTTGACCTTGAGCGAGGCCTGATTGACCACCAACCGCGAGGAAATCCCCATGATGTCCTCGACAGCGACCAGCTTGTTGGCCTTCAGCGTACCGCCGGTGGACACCAGGTCGACAATCGCATCGGCCAGGCCGGCCAGCGGTGCCAGCTCCATCGAGCCATACAGCTTGATCAGATCGATATGGACGCCCTTGGAAGCAAAATGTTCCCGCGCCGTCTTGGTGTACTTGCTGGCGACCTTGAGGCGATTGCCCTGGCGCACGGCATTTTCGTAATCGAAACCCTCCGGCACAGCGACCATCATCCGGCACTTGGCAATGTTCAGGTCGAGCGGCGCGTAGAGGCCTTCGCCGCCATGCTCGATCAGCACGTCCTTGCCGGCCACACCGAGGTCGGCAGCACCATACTGGACATAGGTCGGCACATCGGTGGCGCGAACAATGACAACCCGCACATTCGGCAGGTTGGTCTCGATGATCAACTTGCGCGAGGTTTCCGGGTTTTCCTTGGGAACGATACCCGCCGCGGCCAGCAGCGGCAGGGTTTCGTCAAAAATGCGGCCCTTGGAGAGGGCAATGGTGATGGTCGTCACGGGCAGGCTTGCTAAAAAGGCGAAAGCGCCATTTTAGCAGACCCCCTTACAGATACCCGAGGTGACGCGGCAACCAAAGCGCCAATTCCGGCACAAATGTCACCAGGAACATCGTCCCCGCCATCGCCGCCACCATCCACAATACCCAGGGCACGGTCGATTCCATCGAGACCCCGGCCATGCGGCAAGTCACCATCAGATTGACGCCGAGCGGCGGATGGAACTGGCCAAGCGCCATATTCATCGTGATGATCACGCCGAACCAGACCAGATCCCAGTTGAAATGCATGGCAATCGGCACCAGTAGCGGCAGGAAAATGAAGTAGATCGATATGGCATCGAGGAACATCCCAGCGATCAGCAGCAGTAGCTGGATGCTGAGCAGCATCGGAATTTCCGAGAGACCAGTGCCAAGCAAGGCCGCAGCCAGATGATCAAAAGTGCCCAGCGTATTGCTGCCCCAGGCGAAGACGCTGGCCAGCGCCACGACAGTCAGAATCACCGAGGAAATCTCGGCCGACTCGACCAGCACGACGTAGACATCCTTCCAGGTGAGTGTCCGGTAAATCACCATGCCGACAATCAGGCCATAGAACACCGCCACCACAGCAGCTTCAGTCGGCGTAAAGAAGCCGCTGCGCATACCGCCCAAGATGATGACTGGCGCTAGCAATCCCCAGCCAGCTGCCTTCAGGCTTTGCCAGAATGGCGGCCGTGGCTCGGCCGGCTCGGCTTCGAAATTGTTTTTTACCGACAGCCACCAGGCAACCAGAATCAAGGTCAGCCCTGACAAAATACCGGGAATCATGCCGGCCGCGAACAGCGCCGGCACGGATGCCTGTGGCACCAGCAGGCTGTAGATCACGAAGGCTATGGACGGCGGAATCAGGATATCGGTCGAACCGGCTGCTGCAATGACACCAGCCGTGAAAGAGCGCGGATAACCAGCCTTCAGCATCGACGGCAACATCACGGCACCAACGGCCGCCGAGTCGGCTGGCCCGGAACCGGAAATCCCGCCCAGGATCATCGCCACCAGAATAGCGACTATGGCCAAGCTGCCACGCCGCTGCCCGACCAGCGCCGAGGCAAAACGCACGATGGTGGCAGCAACACCGGCCTTTTCGAAGATCAGACCGGCGATCACGAAAACCGGAATAGCCATCAACGGATATTTGGCAATACCGGTATAAACGTTGGTCGGCAAGGACATCATGCCAAGATCAGCGACCGCAACCACTGCAATGCCAGCCAGCCCCATGGCAACCGCAAGCGGCACGCCGGAGAGCATCAGCGCAATAAAAATACCAAAGAGCAGCCAATCCATCACTTTGCCCCTCGCCAAAGCACGGCCAGCAGGCGCATGACAATCACGATGGAAAGCACTGGCAACCACACGGTGTACCACCACTGCGGCACCCCCAGCGATGGCGACGTGACCTCGAAATTGTAGTCATCCCAAGCCATCGAAACACCATACCAGGCGAGCAAGCCAAACATCACCAACGAACAGAGCGCAGCAAACCGGCGAGCAGCGCCCAGCAACTTCGGCCAGCGATCGACAAAAAAAGTAATCGCAATGTGGTGATTGGTAGCAAAGGCATGCGAAGCGCCAATCAAGGTCATTACCACCAGCAAAGCCACCGAAATCTCCTCGGTGAACGCGAAGGAAATGTCGGTGAAATAGCGCACCAGCACGTTGGCCATGGTCAGCAGGCACAGAAGCCCCATTGACGCAGCCATCAGTACCCGTTCGACCGTGGCGAGCGTCAGCTTGCCGCCTTCAGTGGCGGCATTATTGTTATCAGACATCGGCTGTTCAACGCTTGGCGATGGCTGTTTCGGCCTTCTTGACCAGTTCGGAGCCAATGCTCTTTGACCACTTTTCGTAGACTGGACGGGTCGCCTGAACGAAAGCGGCGCGCTGCTCGGCCGTCGGATTGGTCACGGTCACGCCGGCAGCTTCGATCTGCTTGAGGACGGCATTGTCATTGCCGGCAATGCCCTTGCGCGCCTTTTCAACGTTCTCACGCCCGGCCTGCAATGCGGCCTGCTTCACTGCCTCGCGATCGGCCGGCGTCCAGCTAGCCCACACCTGCTTGTTGACCACGAAGATCAGCGGGTCTGCCACGTAATGCCACAAGGTCAGGTATTTCTGACCAACAGTTGGCAGCTTGGCCGCCACGAACACGGACAGCGGATTTTCCTGGCCATCGACCGCACCGGAAGCCAGCGCCGGCTGGGCATCAGCCCAGCTCATCTGGGTCGGGTTCGCACCAAGTGCCGAGAAGGTTTCGTTATAGAGAGGGGAGCCGACGACGCGGAACTTCATACCCTTCATGTCAGCCGGCAATGCGATCGGCCGCTTGGAGTTGGACATTTCGCGGAAGCCGTTCTCACCCCAGGCCAGCGGTACGACTTCGCGCTTCTCCAGGACAGCAAACAAATCCTTGCCGACCTCGCCTTGGGTCAAAACATCAATCGCCTTGTAATCCGGCATCAGGAAGGGCAGCGAGAAAAGGTTCAGTTCCTTGACCTGCGGCGACCAGTTGATGGTCGAACCGATGGACATGTCGATCACGCCCTGGCGAATCGCCGTGAATTCGCGCGTCTGGTCACCACCGACCAGCGAGTTGCCCGAGTAGAGCTTGATGACGATGCGGCCTTGCGTTTTTTCCTTGACCAGTTCAATCCAGCGCTCACCGGCCTGCCCCCAGGGAAATGCCGTACCGAGCGTCGTCGACAGACGATATTCAGCTCGATAAGTCTGCGCCTGAAGTACGCTGGCACTCAACAGGGTGGTAGCCACAGCGGCGGCGATGAAGGTTCTGCGCAGCATTGTTCTCTCCTTGGTCTTGTCGGGCAAAGCGAAGATTATGGGCGTAGCCCCCGCCCGGCGCAACCGCCGAAATGGCGGGCGTAAACGCAAAAAAAGCCCGGCTAGCCGGGCTTTTCGATACAGGCGTATCCGCGACTTATTCAGCCGGGCGGATGTTAGCAGCCTGCTTGCCCTTCGGGCCATTCACGACGTCGAAGGTCACCTTCTGGTTCTCGGCCAGGGTCTTGAAACCGTTGCCTTGAATTGCGGAGAAGTGAGCGAAGAGGTCTTCACCACCTTCGGACGGGGAGATAAAACCAAAACCCTTGGAGTCATTGAACCACTTAACGGTACCATTTGCCATTTGAAAGCATCCTTAAAAATAAACGGGCTTGCGCCACAAAAATACGAGAACCAAGACCGAGGAGCTGACAAACCGTGGTACGGCGCAGGAACAAAACACTGCCTGGAAATCCCGAATCTCGGAGTATGGGGCAGCATTTCAAATACGCCAAGCATTTTTTTCACTTTTCTGCAGCCAACGACCGAAAAGAGACAAATTTCCCCTGGCGCAACAGGGTCAGTGCACTCGCCTGACCGCCGCACCCAACTTGGCCAGTTTTTCCTCAATTCGTTCGTAACCGCGATCCAGATGGTAAATACGGTCGATCACGGTTTCGCCCTGGGCGACCAGACCGGCAATAACCAAAGAGGCGGATGCACGCAGGTCGGTGGCCATCACGGTTGCACCTTCAAGCCTATCGACACCACGCACAATGGCGTTATTGCCTTCGATCTGGATGTTGGCGCCTAAACGCATCAGCTCATTGACGTGCATGAAACGGTTCTCGAAGATGGTTTCGCGAATCGTTGCCACACCTTCGGCAATGCAGTTGATGGCCATGAACTGGGCCTGCATGTCGGTCGGAAAGGCCGGATACGGTGCCGTGCGCAGGCTGACCGCCTTCAGGCGTTTGGGAGCGACAAGGCGAATCGCATCGCGTTCGACGGTGATTTCGCAACCGGCATCCATCAGTTTATCCACGACGGTATCAAGGTAGGCCGCCGAAGTCTTCAGCAGGCGGATATCCCCACCGGTTGCCGCCGCGGCACACAGATAGGTACCGGTCTCGATGCGATCCGGCATGATGGCGTGCGTTGCGCCATGCAGCTTATCGACCCCCTGAATGCGAATGACGTCAGTACCGGCGCCGGAAATGCGGGCACCCATGGAGACCAGACAGTTGGCCAGATCGACCACTTCCGGCTCACGCGCGGCGTTTTCGATAATCGTCTCACCCTCGGCCAGACAGGCGGCCATCATCAGGTTCTCGGTACCGGTCACGGTGACCATGTCGGTACAGATGCGTGCGCCCTTCAAACGGGTTGCCTTGGCATGCACGTAGCCCTGCTCGACCTTGACCTCGGCGCCCATCGCCTGCAGACCCTTGATGTGCTGATCGACCGGGCGGGCGCCAATGGCGCAACCGCCAGGCAGCGAGACACGGGCCTCGCCACAACGAGCGACCAGCGGACCAAGCACGAGAATGGAAGCGCGCATGGTCTTGACCATTTCGTACGAGGCGACCGGATTATTCAGGCCACCACCATTGAGAACGATGCCGTCGATACCATCCATCGTCACACCGACGCCCATATCACCAAGCAGGCGCAGCATCGTCGAGATATCGTTCAGGTGCGGCACATTGGTGAAATGCACCGGATCCGAGGTCAGCAACGAAGCACAGAGAATCGGCAGCGCAGCGTTCTTGGCGCCAGACATGGCCACTTCACCCGAGAGGACCTTGCCCCCTTCAATCAACAACTTATCCACGCTGTGCGCTCCATTCTTCCGGGGTCAGGGTTTTGAAGGAAAGGGCATGCAATTCCCCGGTATCCAGTTTTTCCTTCAGGGTCTGATACACGCGCTGCTGACGCTGCACGCGGCTCTTCCCAACAAATTCCTTACTTACAACCAAGGCCTGAAAATGCTGGCCATCGCCATCAAGTTCAAGCAGGTCACAGGCCATGCCGGCAAGGATAAGTTCCTTGATATGGTCGGGATGCATCATGTTCAGCCTCTCAGCTTCCAGCCCCGCTTCAGCAGGTTCAAAGTCACTACGGACACGGCGGCGAAGCAGGTAACGACCACCGCCAGACTGATTTCAGGCGCCACATCGGAGACGCCAAAAAAGCCATAACGGAAGCCATCGATCATGTAAAAGACGGGATTGTAATGCGACACGCGCTGCCAGAATGCAGGCAAGGTGTAAATCGAATAGAAAACACCGGACAACATGGTCAGCGGCATGATCAGAAAATTCTGGAAGGCGGCCAACTGATCGAACTTTTCGGACCAGATACCGGCGATCATGCCGAGCGCCCCGAACAGCGCACCGCCCAAGATGGAAAAGACCAGAATCCACAGTGGAGCCACCACCCTCAACTCGGCGAACCAGACGGTTGCCACCAACACGCCGACGCCGACCAGCAAACCACGGACCATGGCTGCCAGCACATAGGCGGCGAAGAAAGCGCTATAGGGAATCGGCGGCAGCAGCACGAAGACAATCGAACCGGTGATCTTGGCCTGAATCAGGCTCGATGACGAATTGGCAAAAGCATTCTGCAGCACCTGCATAATGACCAGACCGGGTATCAGGAAGCTGGTGTAGCGCACGCCATGGACCAGAACATGCTCGTCGAGCACATGACCGAAAATCAACAGATAGAGCAAGGCCGTCAGCACCGGTGCCGCGACGGTCTGGAAGCTGACCTTCCAGAAACGCAGGAATTCCTTCTCGAAAAGCGTCAGGAAGCCGATCATTGGTTCATCGCCCGAACAAAGACATCCTCTAGTGTTCCACCCGGATGAGCCGCCATCAGGTTGGCCGTCGTGTCCAGCGCGACGATCTTGCCCTGCTTCATCAGCGCGATGCGGTTGCACAGAGCTTCCGCCTCTTCCAGATAATGAGTGGTCAGGATGATCGTGTGTCCTTCGCCGTTCAGGCGACGAATAAACTGCCACAAACCTTGCCGCAACTCGACGTCGACGCCGGCGGTCGGCTCGTCGAGGACGATAACTGGAGGCTTGTGCACCAGCGCCTGGGCAACCAGCACCCGCCGTTTCATACCACCCGAAAGGCGGCGCATGTTGACGTTCGCCTTGCTGGTCAGGTCAAGGTTCGCAAGAATCTCATCAATCCAGTCGTCGTTATTGCGAATACCGAAATAGCCGGACTGAATGCGCAGGGTTTCGCGGACATTGAAAAACGGATCGAAAACCAGTTCCTGGGGCACCACGCCCAGCAAACGGCGGGCCTGGCGAAAATCCTTGATCACGTCATGACCAAGCACTTTCAGCGTTCCGGAATCGGGTCGCACCAAACCGGCCAGCGAGGAAATCAGCGTTGTCTTGCCGGCACCGTTCTGGCCAAGCAAGCCGAAAAACTCACCTTGTTCGATATCAAGCGACACCCCGGCCAGTGCTTGTAGTGAACCGAAATGCTTGACGACGTCGACGATAGAAACAGCAGGAATCATGGAATGCCCCCTTAGGCGAGGGGCAGCAGTTCGGTAACGCCGTACAGTTCAGCCAGCGCACGAACGCCGGTCGGAATATGGGCAAACTTGACAGTCGACTGCGTCAGGCTGGCTACGCGTAGCCAACCAAGCATGACGGCGATGGCCGACGAATCAGCCTCGGTCACTTCGGAAAAATCGAAGACCTGCTCACCGGCCAGCAAAGCAGAACGGCCTGCTTCAAGCAGACCGCGTGCATTGGCCATAATTAATGGCGCCTTGACCAACAGACGCCCGGCTTCGCGTTCAATCATTTCTTGGGGGAGGTTTCCAGGGACTTGTTCTTGGCGGCGATTGAGGCAATCAGGCCATCGATACCGCCGTTACGCACTTCCTGGCCAAATTGGTCGCGATAGTTGGTGACCAGACTGATCCCGGCCACCACGACATCGTAAACTTTCCAATTAGCGTCCAGCTTTTCCAGACTGTAATCAAGCTGTACAGGCTTGTTGCCCGGCTGGTGCACTTCGGTCCGGACCAGCACATCGGTATCAGTCGGCGCCATCTTGGTCGGCTTGTACACCACCTTCTGGTTTTTGTAGCCGGTCAGTGCATTGGAATAGGTACGGACCAGCAGGGTCTTGAACTCAGCCGTCAATTGCTGCTGCTGCTGCGGAGTAGCCTTGCGCCACTCCTTGCCAAGCGCCAGCGCGGTCATGTGCGTGAAGTTGAAATTGGGCAACACTTTCTTGTCGACCAACTCAATGACCTTATGCGTATCACCGTTCTGGATGTCCTTATCCTTACGAATAATCTCCAGAACTTCTTCGGTCACACGCTGCACCATGACATCCGGTGCCTCCTGGGCAAACACAGCGCTCGACACGAAACCGGCAAACAACAGGGCAAATAGCTTTTTCATCATCTGTTACTTAAGAAATCAATCATCCAGCCGCGGCGGGCGGCCATCGAAAATCTGGTTACGACGACGCTGCAGATAGGCGTCACGAATGTACGCATATTTATCGAGCGCCGCTTCCTCAACCACCTTATCAGCCGGCAACAGACTGGCTCTGATGTCGACAAAGCGCAGGGCGACCATGCTATTGCGTACCGGGACCGCATGGATGCGCCAGACCGGATCGATGTAGGAATCAACACCAAACCCAGCCGTATCGCGCACATTGCGCGGGCCGATTACCGGCCAGAACAGATAACCACCGCTACCCACCCCCCAGACAGCCAGGGTTTGGCCAAAATCCTCTTCGTGTTTTTCCAGGCCAAGTTCGCTGGCCACATCGAAAAGCCCGAAAATCCCGACCGTCGAATTGATCAACAAACGGCCAATATCCGCGCCGGCATCAGCGAACTTTCCCTGCAAAGCACTGTTGGCACCAATCCACAGGTCGCCGACATTGCTAAAGAAGTTGCCGACACTGGCTTTGACCGGCAACGGCACGGTATTGTCATACGCTTGGGCAACCGGCTTGGCTGCATATTTGTCGATCGCCTCGTGTACGGCGAACATTGAACGATTGAAACCTTCATAAGGGTCGTTCGGATTTTCTTCGGCCGATAGATTGCCGACGCAAGCGAGGGCCACAAGCCCCCCCAGGGCCCACCGCCGTCCACTGCGCATTCCAGATAAGCCGAGACTTTTCGTCATTTCTTGTCCTGTCCGTCCGCTGCCTTGCTGAATAAAAACTGACTGATCAATTTCTCAAGCACGATTGCCGATTGAGTCTTGGCTATCGTCTCACCCGCCTGCAACATCTTTTCGTCGCCACCAGCATCCAGTCCGACATACTGCTCGCCGAGCAGACCGGCCGTATTAATCGACGCGAACGTATCCTTCGGAAAGTGGTAACGCCCATCAATGGTCATGCTGACCACTGCCTCATAGGTCGCAGCATCAAATCGGATATCAATGATCCGCCCGACCACGACACCTGCACTCTTGACCGGGCCACGCACCTTCAGACCACCGATGTTATCAAACTTGGCTTGCAGCTCGTAGGTCTCAGACAAGTGAGACGACGACAGGTTGCCAACTTTGAGCGACAAAAAAAGCAAGGCAGCAAGGCCAAGTGCCACGAAAAATCCGACCCACAGGTCGAGTACGGTACGGTTCATTAAGCTCCCCGGAACATGAACGAGGTTAAGACAAAATCCAGCGCCAGCACGGTCAGCACCGAAGTCACGACGGTTCGCGTGATGGCGCGCGAGACACCCTCGGCCGTCGGCACCGAATCGTAGCCTTCAAAAACGGCGATCAGCGAAACCGCAATACCAAAGACGAAACTTTTGACGACACCATTCCAGATGTCGTAGCGAAAATCGACGCTCGCCTGCATCTGCGACCAATAAGCACCGTCATCGACACCGATGAAGACGACACCGATCAACCATCCGCCAAGCACACCCATGGCAGAAAAAATAGCAGCCAGCAATGGCATCGAAATGACGCCACCCCAGAAACGCGGCGCCACGACACGGGCGATCGGGTTGACCGCCATCATATCCATGGCCTTGAGTTGCTCGGTCGCCTTCATCAAACCGATTTCAGCGGTCACCGACGACCCAGCCCGCGAGGCAAAAAAGATTGCGGCCAGAACCGGCCCCAGTTCGCGGGTCAGCGACAGGGCGACCAGCGTCCCCAGCGCTTCGGTTGAACCAAAACGCTGCAGAATTTCATAGCCCTGAAGACCAAGCACCAGGCCGACGAACAGGCCGGAAACCATGATGATCAACAGCGACAGCACGCCGCTGAAATAGATTTCACGCAAGGTCAGCGGCAAGCGGCGGAACGAGGAGCCGGAATGCATGAGCACGGCCCAGAAGAAGCGCGCTGCAAAGCCAAGCCGCCAGATGCGCTCGACCGTTTCATGGCCCAATCTCCGAACCAGGGAAATCGGGTCAAGCATGCCCGACCCCGCTCAGGAACTCGTCGCGTACTGACGGGGCGGGATAATCAAAATGCACCGGGCCATCCGGTTCGGCATAAACGAATTGGTGCACGAACGGATCCTTCGAAGCACGGATCTCGTCCGGCGTTCCTTCGGCGACGACCTGGCCGCCGTTCAGGAAATAGATGTAATCGACGATCAACAAGGACTCGTGAATATCGTGGGTCACCATGATGGACGTTGCGCCCAGCGCATCGTTCAATTTGCGAATCAACTGGCCAATCACGCCAAGTGCAATCGGATCAAGACCGGTAAACGGCTCGTCGTACATGACCAACATCGGATCAAGCGCCAGCGCACGCGCCAAGGCAACCCGTCGCGCCATCCCGCCAGACAATTCACCCGGCATTAACTTATGCGCACCACGCAGCCCAACCGCCTCGAGCTTCATCAGCACCAGATCGCGGATCATTTCTTCCGACATATCCGTGTGCTCATGCATCGGAAAAGCGACATTGTCGAAAACGGTCATGTCGGTAAACAAGGCGCCGAACTGAAAAAGCATCCCCATTCGGCGCCGCAGGCGATACAACTCAGCCTCGCTCATCTCGCACACCTGGTGCTTTTCCAGCCGAACCCGACCGCCGGTCGGCCGCAACTGGCCGCCGATGCAACGCAACAGTGTGGTTTTGCCGCAACCGGACCCCCCCATGATAGCCACCACCTTGCCACGCGGAATCTTCATGTTGATTCCTTGCAGCACAGGCCTGCCGTCATAATTGAAGTGGAGGTTCTCGATATCGACCAGGATGTCGTCCGACAAAATACGTTCCTCGAAAAAGACTGGCGATTTTAACAGAAATGCCAAGCGTCGCCGGGAAACGACAAGGCTATAATCGTAAATATTTCACACTGACTGTTGCGCCATTGCCCGCTGCCAAGCCGCTCCTGCTGATTGTTGATGACGATTCACTAATCAGCGAATCGCTCAATTTTGCGTTCGCTCAGGAATATGACGTTCTCACCAGTCACTCCCGGGCACACGCCTTAGCCCTGCTGCGACAACTCCGTCACCCGCCCCGACTCGCCCTGGTCGACCTTGGTCTGCCACCCTTGCCCCACCGCCCCGACGAAGGCTTTGCCCTGATCGGAGACTTGCTGGCCCTGTCGCCGGACATGAAAATCATCGTTCTCTCCGGTCAGAGCGATGAAGACAACGCCCGTCACGCCAGAACGCTAGGCGCCGTGGAGTTCGTGGCCAAACCCTGCGATCCAGGCCGTTTGGCCGAGCTGTTTCGCCAGACCCTGCGTTTTGGCAACCAAGCGCAGGCAACGCAGGCATCGGGACTGATTGGTGAAAGCCTGCCCATGCAGCGACTGCGCCTGCAAGTTGGGCAATATGCCAATCTCGCCTACCCGGTATTGATTGAAGGCGAATCAGGCAGCGGCAAGGATATCGTCGCCAGCCATTACCTGCACCGCCTGACCGAACGGCGGGATAAACCATTCCTGGCCCTGAATTGCGCGGCCATTTCGCCCACGCTCCTCGAGCCCACACTGTTCGGCTACGCCAAGGGCGCCTTCACCGGAGCCACTTCGGCCAAAGCCGGCTATTTCGAAGACGCCGACAGCGGCACGCTGTTCCTAGACGAAATCGGCGAACTGCCGCTGGATCTGCAGCCCAAACTGTTACGCGTCCTGGAAAACGGCGAGTATCAGCGCGTTGGCGAGACACAGACACGGACATCCACTGCTCGCATCATTGCCGCAACCAATCGCGATCTGCGCCAGGAAATGCGGGCAGGGCGCTTCCGGGCCGATCTATTCCACCGTCTGTCCGTCTTCACATTATCCGTTCCCCCGGTACGAGAAACCGGCCTTGACCGCCTGCTCCTGCTCGAACACTTCAGGAAAACCTGCGCCGCCGGAGCACACAGCGAGCCCTTCCTGCTCGCGCCAGCCGCCCAATCGCTTTGGCTTGATTATGGTTTTCCGGGCAACGTGCGTGAACTGCGCAATATCGTCATCCGCCTCACCGCCCGTTACGCTGGCCAGACCGTCAGCGCCGAGCAACTTCGGGCTGAATTCGACCATCTCGACAGTCCGGAACAGCCTGCTGTCGCCGGACTGGTCGCCAACGATCTGGCCGACGTCAAGCTGGCGGCCCGCCAACACCTTGAGAAATCATCCCGCCTCAATCTCGACGCCACGCTGGAGCTTTGGCAGCGCGGCTACATTGAGGCCGCCATCGAACTCAGCGGCGGCAACATGAGTGAAGCCTCCCGTCGCCTCGGCATCAACCGCACCACTCTCTATAACCGCATGGAAGGCTGGAACCGCCGATGAGCCTTTATCTTGAACACTTCGGGCTGCGTGAGCCCCCCTTCCGCATCACGCCCCACACCGATTTCTTCTTCACCGGCGCCAACCGCGGGCCAACGCTCGACGCCCTGATCTATGCCATCACCCAGGACGAAGGTATCGTCAAGGTGACCGGAGAAGTCGGCAGCGGCAAGACCATGCTCTGCCGGATGCTGCTTGAACGCCTGCCGAAGAACGTCGAAACCCTCTACCTGGCCAACCCTTCGCTCTCCCGACAGGAAATCCTTGGCGCCATCGCCGATGAACTGGGCATACCGACCGATGGCAAGGCAACGCATTCACTGACCCGCGCCCTGCAGGATGCACTGATCGAGCGCTACGCCGAAGGCAAGCGCGTGGTGCTGCTGATCGACGAAGCGCATGCCATGCCTGCCGAATCACTGGAGGAAATCCGACTTCTGTCGAACCTCGAGTCGAAGGCAACCAAACTGCTGCAAATTGCCCTGTTCGCCCAGCCGGAACTCGATGAACGCCTGGCCGCCACCGACATGCGCCAGCTGCGCGAGCGGATCACCCAGCACTTCAACCTGACGCCCCTCAAGCAGGACGACGTTGCCGCCTACATTGAATTTCGCCTGCGTGCAGCCGGCTACCATGGCCCCACCCCGTTCTCGGGCGAAGCCATCCAGATGATTGCCCGGATTTCAGAGGGGCTTTCCCGGCGCATCAACATCCTCGCCGACAAGGCGCTACTCGCTGCCTACTCCAGCGGCAGCCACAAAGTAGACAGCACTGAAATCCGGATCGCTGAACAGGATGCCCGTTTTTCGCCATTGCAACCGAAAGCACCCTTCAACCCCAAGCCGCTGCTCTGGGGAATCGCCGGCGCCGGCATTGGCGCCCTGCTCATCGCCATGACCATTGGCGTGGGCTCTCCTCCCTCAGTGCCGGCAGGCGACAACGAGAGCGCACCATCGGCCCCGCCAAAGCCACAAGCACCACAGAGCGGAAAACGCCTGCAAGCGATACAGCCCCGCGGTGAAGCACAGGACCTAACCGCAACACCAGACAAGATCCGCTTCGGCGCCCTGACCCGTCAGCACCTCGCCCAATACGAAGAGTGGATCAAGGACGCCCCGCGCAACCACTATTTCATCCAGCTACTGGCAACCGATGCCAGCCACACTGGCGAAGTCGAGGGTTTTCTTGCCCGGGCAATCAACGTGCTCGAACCCGCACACATTCGCGCCTATCGTTCCAGCCTCTCCGGTCGCGACAGGGTAGGCATTATCTTTGGCGATTTCGAGAGCCGGGAAGAAGCAATTTTGGCCATGCAAACCCTGCCGGAATCGATCAAGGCAGTTCAGCCTTTCCCCAGACAAGTCAGCAAGTTGCGCTAACCCAGCCCGCCATAGGCAAAGCATGCAGCCCTGTCAATTAACGTGCTAGCATCATAGTGAAAACCAATCAACACGTGACCACTCTGCTCAGACAAGGCATAACCCGATGAAAATCGGTTTTATCAGCGCAACGTTCGCCTCCCTTTTATTGGCCGCCTGTGCGGCCCCCACGCCTCGCGAACCACTGAAAGGGCACCTGAATACCGAAAGTACCGCCCCCGTTGCCAGCGGCAGCATCCCGGCGCCGGTGCAGCAGACCCTGTCCCTGCCCAAACCCAAAGCGACCCGCAAGGCTGAAACCTATAGCGTGGTGGTCAACAACGTCCCGGTCCGCGACCTGCTGTTCGCGCTGGCCCGCGACGCCAAGGTCAATGTCGACATCCATCCCGGCATCACTGGCAACGTCACCCTGAACGCCATCGACCAGACCCTGCCGCAATTGCTGACCCGCATATCCAAGCAGGTCGACATGCGCTTTGAACTGGATGGGCCGAACCTCGCCGTCATGCCGGACTCGCCCTTCCTGAAGCACTACAAGGTCGATTACGTGAATATGGCGCGTAACGTCACGGGCACCGTGTCGGCCAACACCCAGATCGCCACGGGCGTACCTAGCGGCGGAAGCGCTGTGCCGACAAGCGGCGCCAGCGGCGGAAACATCTCGAATACGCGCATCGAAAACTCCTCCAAGAACCAGTTCTGGGAATCCCTCGAGAAAAACGTCAAGGACATCCTGCGCGAAACGGACAAGGTCTTGCCGGAGGGCTCAAGCGAAACGACCTACGAACAAAACAACGAGCAGACGGCGACTGGCGCTGCCGCCCTGCCGCAAACCGGCCGACGTGCCGCCCAATCCATCGCCAATGCACTGCAAGCGAATCCGGCGCCCAGTTCAGCCAGCCAGGCAGCCGGCACGACGCTCGTACGCCACAGCACTTTCCGGGAAGCCGCCTCGGTCATCATGAACGCCGAAAGCGGCGTCATCACGGTGCGTGCCACCCAGAAACAACATGAACGGATACAGGAATTTCTCGACCGCGTGGGCAATTCAGCCCGTCGCCAGGTATTGATCGAGGCGACTATCGTTGAAGTCACCCTGAAAGACGGATACCAACAAGGCATCAACTGGACGCAACTGGCCAGGGGAGGCACTTTCTCTTTCATCGGAGATGCTCTGACCAAGAACGCCACCAATCTGACCTACACAAAAGGCGGCGATCCCAATGCTCTGGTAACGATGCTTGATACGTTTGGCA
>Ga0316604_10000138_pt1 | contig 113447 bp, 99 predicted proteins | sample OWC_soil_day20_C_FD_207650 | JGI IMG/M metagenome (GOLD analysis project Ga0316604, IMG submission 207650) | Wetland soil microbial communities from Old Woman Creek delta, Ohio, United States - OWC_soil_day20_CT | ecosystem: Environmental > Terrestrial > Soil > Wetlands | place: USA: Ohio... | reverse complement strand
GTAGTCTGTTAAAGATCGTTGCCTGAAACCCGAAAACCTCTGTAAAATCAGTCGTTTCGCGCTTCAAACTTCGCTGCGTCTGCAGCAGAGAGGCCGAACTATACCGGCCACCTCTCCACTCGTCAACACCCTCCTCCAAAGAAAATTCAACAACCCGCCTAAGTCCTTGACGCGAAAGGATTCAGTTTTTATCCCCGCGCATGCTTCCCGCCCGCAACTCGTATTCGAACAAGCGGCACTCCAGCGCGCCATTGAACAAGACCGTGCGTTTGCTCGCTTTCAGACCGATCTTCTTCGCCAGATCCAGATCGCCAGTAAAGAAATAAGCCCGCCAGCCGGCGAAGCGTTGCTTCAGCACATCGCCCCACTGCGGATAGAAAGCGGCGAGCTTTTCCTTTTCATCCAGACGCACGCCATAGGGCGGATTGCAGAGCCAGATGCCGGATTCGGCAACTGGCTTGGCATCCAGGACATTGAGTTGCTTGAGGCCGACCGTATCGGCGATGCCGGCCGTTTCGAGATTTTCCTGCGCATGCGCCAGCGCGGTGCTGGACACATCGCTACCGTGGATGGCAAACGTATCGCAATTTTCCGATGCCTTGGCTTCGCCGCGCAGCTTTTGCCACGATTCGTCGCCGTGCATCCTGAATTGCTGGAAGGCGAACGAGCGGCGCAGGCCCGGCGCAATCTTGCGCGCGATCATCGCCGCTTCGATCAGGAAAGTGCCCGACCCGCACATCGGGTCATACAGGGCTTGCCCCGGTTGCCAGCCGGTCAGCGCCAGAATCCCGGCAGCCAGATTTTCGCGCAGCGGTGCTTCGCCCGCTTCCAGTCGGTAGCCGCGCTTGAATAGAGCCTCGCCCGAGGTATCGAGGTAGAGCGTGGCCATGCGGTCCGTCAGGAAAGCGTGGATGCGCATATCCGGTTCGCGTGTATCGACGCTCGGACGCGAACCGGTCTTGAGGCGAAAGCGGTCGCAGATACCATCCTTAACCTTGAGCCCGACAAATTCCGGGCTGCGCAGCGGTGATTTCACCGCGGTGACGTTGACCTTGATGGTGTTGTCGACCGTGAACAGCTCAGGCCATTCCAGATCGCGCGCCATGCGAAAAATGTCGTCTTCCGAGCGATAAGGTTTCTCGGCCAGTTTCCACAGGATGCGGCTGGCGATACGCGAATGCAGGTTGGCCTGCATCATGGTCAGCATCGAGCCACTAAAGGACACGCCGCCATCGGTCGCGGCGACATTTTCGGCCTTGAGCGCAGCAAGTTCCTGCGCCAGCACGCCTTCCAGACCGCGCGGACAGGGAGCAAAAAAGTGGAAGAGTTGTTTCATGCTGGCTCGCTTATGGTTTGAGAGGTCGGCAGATCAATGCGGCGACGGGTTTGCAGGATCAGCGGCGCCCAGGTTTCACCCGGACGTTTTTTGCGCGTGGTCAGCGTCAGCTCGGACGGCGCATAGACATTGGTGTTGTGCGTCAGCGGCGTAGTGATCAGATACTGCGCCTGCGTGGCTTTCAGGAAGGCACCAACGCGATCGATGTTAAAGATATCGAGATGGGCAAACGGCTCGTCAATAAACACGAAACCGGATGGATTGGTCTCGTCCATCATCAAGCCAATCAGCAGAATCAGCGATTTCATCACCTGCTGCCCACCGGACGCTTCACCGTCATTCATCCCCATCATGCCTTTCTGGTCGAAATCGAAGCGTGCGGACAAACCGGCCTGTGCCAGCACCATATCGTCGTTTTCCAGGTGTGGCATGTCGGCTTCGACACCAATTCCGGCCAGCTCGCCCAGATGGCGCAGGTTCTTGCCATAAGCACGTACCGTGGCGCGCAGCTTGTTGATATAAGCAGCACGGGCATCATCAGTCAGCGCGGCAGTTCGCTCGACTTCCTGGCGATGATTCTGGGTTTCGCGCTCCAGCGCGGCATAATCGGCGATCAGCTTGTCACGGCGCTGCACGATGGTGTCGTCGGTTTCCCAATCACCCTCTTCGATATGCTTGCGTTTTTCATCGGCAAGGCGGCGCGCCAGCGCCACGCTTTCGTGCTCCTGCTGCAAGGCTCGCAAACTTTCTTCATCAAGCCATGATGACGGGAAATGCTGGCGCGCAGCCAGTGATTCATTCAATCGGCGCTGCCGTTCCCGCAAAGCGTCTTGACACTGCGAAAGTGCTAACTGCAATTCGCGCTCGGCATTGCGCAGGGATACATTGGCCGCCTCCTCGTGGCGCACGCAATCATCCATGACACTTCTGCACTGACGTAAGGCCTGGCTAAGCGCTTCAACTTCAGCACCAAGATCTGCGGCGGCCTGTTGCAAAATCGGCAGTTGCGCTGCGGCTTCATCGTATTCAGTCTGTTTGAGCGCCAAACGCTGCACCGCAGTAATGCCGCGCAACCCCGCCTCCATCTCGCCAATCCGCTGCAATGCCGCTGCCAACCGGGCACGCATGGCTTGCAGCTCCTCGTGCAGCGCCTGCTGGCGTTTCAATGTTTGCGCCAACTGTCCCTGGCGCGCCGCTTCGCCAAACACAAACCGATGCGCTGGCACCGAAATATCGCGTGCGCCACGCCGCTCACGGAAGAAGCCATCCGGCGTAATCCAGTCACCGTCCAAACGTTCGCCCGCAGCCACCGAATCCACCCGTTGAATCTGATTGAGTGTGCGCGCCAGCCAAGCTGGCGGATCAGACTTGAAATCGACAACTTCCAGCAACGAGCCTCGTTCAGCCTTGGGTACAGCAGCGCGATCCGGAACAATAAAATGCCGGTAGCGCAAACGCTGGCCGATTTTCCAGGCCTGGCCGCGATCTGCCGGTTTTTTGAGCAGCACGATATGGCGATACCCGGCCAGCACCGCCTCGACCGCACCTTGCCAATCCGGATCGGTCACCTCGACAATTTCCGGCAGCAGATCATGTGCAATCCCGGCCAGATCAAGTTCGTTCTGGATTCGTACCACATCATCCGGCACTGGCTGATGGCCCACTTCCAGCGCAGCACGGGTGCGCGCCAGATCTTCCTGCTCCAGCATGGCCTCGGCAATGGCGGAATTCAGCCCCTTTTCGGCACGGCGCGCTTCGCGCAGGGTTTCTTCCATCACCACGGCATCGGCGCCGCCTTGTTCGCGCACCTCGGCCTGCAAACGCTCACGCTCTTTCAGCAAGGCTTCGGCGGCTTGCACCTGCGCCCGCGCCTGACTGAAGCGATTTTCCACGCAATCGCGATACGCCCTGTCGGCCTGTTGTTCTGCCGTGCGCGCACCCTGCAAGGAATCACTCGCCAAACCCACTGCTTGCTGCACTTCACAGTGCATCACACGCTGTTTGCGCAGCAACGGAATAGCATTCGCCCTCAGATACTGTCGTTGATTCACATAGCGCTCGCGGGCTTCGAGGTAAGCCAGTCGCGGGATGATTTCGGATTCCATCGCGGTGACTTCATCCTGCAAGCGCCGCCATTCCAGGTAGCGGTTGGCGCACAGGCGCAGCGTTTCCACGTCGTGCCCCAGCTGCGATAGCTGTGCTGTCATCTTGGTCAGCTCGCCTTCGGCTTCACGCAGGCGCAGCTTGGCTTCGCTGTAGTTATCGAGAACCTGTTTGTCGCCGAATACCTGGAATACCAGATCAAGCAGGGTCTTCGGGCTGTATTCACACAGCTTGTCGGTATCGCCCTGCTCCAGCGCCAGCACCTCGGCAATGGCGGGGGTCAGGCCTGCCTGCTCAAGGCGACGCTTGTATTCGTTCACGCCCAGCCACAGTACGGATTCTTCGGTTTCTGCGGTCAGCGCGACGTTGCCCTCGGCAATCGCGTACTGGCGCACCCAATCGCCACCCTGGCGACGGATGCGGCAAAACAGCGTGACTTCCGGCGTGGTGGCCGGAAAAAACAGGTAAGGGAACAAACCGCCGCTGTGCCGCTTGGGATTACTGACGACGCCACGCAACCAGGCAAAGTTTTCGCGGTTGTTGCGCACATAGCGTTTGTAATCGCGCTTGCCGGAACACTTGAGCGCCAGCAGCGTGCGCAGAGCATCGAGCAAAGTCGTCTTGCCCGATCCGTTCGGGCCGACGATGGTGACAATCGGCGCATCCAGCGGCACCTTGATGGCATGCCAAAAATCCCAGTGGATCATTTCCAGCTCACGGATTTGAAACATTTACTCCTCCTCCCCATCCGCAAGCACCGCATCCACATTCAATTTCAGCACGTCCGCCAGCGCGCCATTGATAATGCGCGGCGCCAGCTTGCTGTAATCAATCATCAGATCCAACAATGGCCCTTCATGGATCATCTTGTTGCGACGCACGAAAAACCCGAGCCGCGTAAGCTGCACCAGATTGTTGGAAAAACGAATCTTGCCGCCCAGCTTCTTGCCGAAATCAGCGTAGACCGCATCTTCCGGCACGCCCGGAGCGACTTCTTCGCCGTGGGCGATCGGCTTGGCTGCGCCGAACATGTCGGATTGCGAATCGCCTACCGTATCCGAACGAGCAATCTGGCGCTCGCGCTTGGGCAAAATAATCAGGGCCCACAGGACGATGAGCAGCGCCACGGCATCACGCGGCAGGCCCATATTGTTGGTCAGCCAGTTCTCGCCTTCGCCGAACACCCAGTCATTCATCTCCGGTTTAAGGCCGATGGCAATATATTCCGCATAGGGATTTTCCAGCAGCACCAAGCCCATTTCATCCAGTTTATGGGTCAGGGTTTCGCGGAAAGATTCGTCGACCAACACACGGCGAGCGAGCGGATCGCGACGGGGAATAAAACGATGCGCCAAAAGACGCGCCAGTAAAATTTGTTGGGCTTGATCCATAAAAACCTTTTAATTCAACCCGGGTTAGCCATTTCATGGCTAACCCAGGCTACGAGTTCCACTCAATGTGCCGCGCGTAATGGCAGCCACTTCGGGGTGATCGGGATAATCGAGTACGTCTTCGGTTTCCAGCCGCAGCGGCAAGCGTACCAGATCGGCGACCACGCTCACTTCGGTTGCCGCATCCGCATCACCCAGCAAAGCGAGCAGCGACAAGCGATATGCGGTCTGGTTATAGGTATCGGCCAGCACCACATCGGCCAGCGGGGTATCACCAACAAGTTGCGAAAGCTCCTCATGCAGCGCTTCCGCTTCCAGCAAACGCTCGGCTTCGAGTTCACTGGTCAGCGGCGCGGCATCACTGGATGGCAAGCCGGAAACATTCTGTTCGGGCCGGTCACGCTCGACCAGTTCGAACTCAGCCACATCCAGCAACTCATCCGAAGTCACAAACAGCGGTTCCGGATGGAAGCTCAACAGATCGCGGCCAAGTTCAGCCAGAAGTTCCTGCGATTGATGGCGCAGCCAATCTGCCACGTTGGTCGAGGTCAAGCCTGATTGACCAAGATGAACGCGCTGCCCGGCCAGCTCGGATAATCGGCGCTGGAAAACGCCGGTCAGCCGCAGCATGCGGCTTTGCGCATAAGCAATGGCCTGCGCCTGGTTCAGCGTCACCAGATCCAGCGTGTCGTCTTCCAGAATCATGCGCATCACATCAGTGCCTTTTTGCACCCACTGCCACACACTCTCAAGCCTGGCTTGTGCGCTACGAATCCGGAATTCCGACTGCGATTCCAGCGCCTCTTCGAAGGCCCGATACAACTCGTTCAGGCGCGCCAGCAGATGTTGCAATGTTTCATGTGAAACACGGCCCATCGTCTGGCCGGCGGCGACCTGCGCGGTGAGATAGCCCAGCTCGGCATCGCCTTCTGCAAACTGCAGCAGCGTCGACAACGCAGCCAACGCCACGCGGCCGGTTTCGGCCAGATCGTACAGCTGCTCGTCGCTGTCCCAGACCAGCAGATTGTTCTCGCTCAGGCGCTTGAGCACCGTATCGAGCTTGATCGGGTTCAGGTAGGCAAAATGAGCATCGAGCTCCTTGCGCGACCAGCGCGGCATATCGGCGCGGGCACCGATTTCGCGCAGGATCAGCAGCCGCACCAAAACCTCGTCCTCGCCGCCGCGAAACAGCGTGATGAAGGCATCGAGAAAAGGGCGCGCATGCAGCAGGCTCGCCACACCATTCAGCTCCAGCGGGTTGAAGCCGGATTTGAAAAAATCGCCAAGCAACGAATCGTTTTGCATCAAGTTTGAAATCAATTTAATCCAGCCCGGATTATCGCAGGGCCGGCAGGATTGGGGAAAACCGGATTCACACCATAAACCGTTCATCCGATTTATTGCGAATGGCAAGTATTGCCAATAAAGCCGGATCACATACTGGTGTTGTACCCATCCAAGGAAGGGATTTCATCATGCGTTCATTTTATTATTCACTGGTTGCCGCGGCACTGCTTACCGCCTGCGCCGGCAAGGGCTATGCCGTCGACCCTGCCCGTGTTGCCGACGGGATGCTGGTTGGCCCCAACGGGATGACGCTTTACATTTTCGACAAGGACAGCACCGGCAAAAGCACGTGCTACGACAAATGCGCCGTCAATTGGCCGCCCTTCTATGCTGAACCGGGCGCCAAGGCCAGCGGCGATTACTCGCTGGTCACGCGCGATGATGGCAAGCAAATGTGGGCCTACAAGGGCAAACCGCTCTACTACTGGATCAAGGACAAGAAGCCCGGCGACAAAACCGGTGAAGGCGTCGGCGACGTCTGGTGGATCGTCAAACCCTGAACCGGTATTCAGCTATCCTCATGAAACAAAAATCCCCAGGCAGCGACTGGGGATTTTTATTGGCAGCCTGTAATTCAGACCTCTGATTCCGAATCGCCCAGCGCCTCGGCACGGGCTCGCGCCAATTCCGCTTCCGCAGCCTGCTTGGCCAGTTCAGCGTCTTCGCGCGCCTTGGCGCGCATCGCATCCAGGTAATCCATGATCGCGTAGGTCAGTGTCTGACAACCTTCACCCGTCAGGCCGGCAATCGTGAAATAGCGCGGGGCAGCCAAATCGAACGGCGCGTACGGGTCATGCTCCTGCACGCCCTCCCAGCCATAGGCCTGCAGGAAAGTGGCCACGCGCTCGGCACGCTCCTCTTCCGGAATCAGATCGAGTTTATTGAGCACCAACCAGCGCGGCTTGTTATGCAGCTCGTCATCGTACTTGCGCAGCTCTTCGACAATCGCCTTGGCTTCACGCACCGGATCGGTTTCCGAATCAAACGGCGCGATATCGACCAGATGTAGCAAAATGCCGGTGCGCTGCAAATGCTTGAGGAAGCGATGCCCCAAGCCCGCACCTTCGGCCGCGCCTTCGATCAGGCCCGGGATATCGGCGATGACGAAACTGCGGTTGGAATCGATACGCACCACGCCCAGGTTCGGGTGCAGCGTCGTGAACGGATAATCGGCGACCTTGGGCTTGGCAGCCGACACGGCGCGGATAAAGGTCGACTTGCCGGCATTGGGCATGCCCAAGAGTCCGACATCGGCCAGCACCTTCAACTCCATGCGCAGCTCGCGGCGCTCGCCTTCTTCACCCGGCGTGGTCTGCTTGGGCGCGCGGTTCACCGACGACTTGAAGTGCAGGTTACCGAGACCACCCTTGCCACCCTTGGCGATCAGTTCGCGCTGCCCGTCGACGGTCAGGTCGGCGACGATTTCCTCGCTGTCGGCATCGATCAGTACGGTGCCGATAGGCATGCGCAGCTCGATGTCCTCGCCGCCCTTGCCGTAGCGATCGCGGCCCTGGCCGCCTTCGCCGTCCTGCGCCTTGTATTTGCGCACGAAGCGGTATTCCACCAGCGTGTTCACGTTCTGGTCGGCCACCGCCCAGACGCTGCCGCCGCGGCCGCCATCGCCGCCGTCCGGCCCGCCCTTGGGGATGTATTTCTCGCGGCGCATGCTGGCCGAGCCATTGCCGCCCTTGCCGCCCAGTACTTCAATTCTGGCTTCGTCGATAAATTTCATTTGCTTCTCCGTCGTCAGGGCAGCAAGGTTGGTCTGATGCCTGCAGCATACAAGACCGGGAATAAAAAAGCCCTATCCGGCAAGGACAGGGCTTGAACAGCAAAGCTCGACCCGCTTAAGCGGCGACGATCACTTCGCCTTCGTAGGGGGTAACCACTACGGTGCGGCGCTTTTGCGCGCCCTTGATGGTGTACTGCACGTAGCCATCAACCAGCGCGAACAGGGTGTGGTCCTTGCCCATGCCGACGTTTTCGCCCGGATGGAATTCGGTACCGCGCTGACGCACGATGATGGAACCGGCATTGATCAGCTCGCCGCCGTAAACCTTGATACCAAGACGTTTCGAGTGGGAGTCGCGACCGTTCCGGGAACTACCACCAGCTTTTTTGTGTGCCATGTCAAAAGCTCCTAGTGATTACTTGACGATTTCGTCAATGCGGATTTCGGTGTAGTTCTGGCGATGGCCTTGACGCTTTTGATAGTGCTTGCGACGGCGCATCTTGAAGATGCGGACCTTTTCGCCACGGCCGTGGGAAACCACGGTGGCCTTGATCGTAGCGCCCGCAACCAGCGGGGCGCCAATAGTTACCGATTCACCGTCTGCCACCATCAATACTTCATTCAGTACGATCTGGCTGTCGATGTCTGCAGTAATCTGTTCTACTTTAAGTTTTTCGCCGATTGCAACTTTGTACTGCTTGCCACCGGTTTTTACGACTGCATACATAACAAGCTCCAATAAATTCAGAGTCACCCAAAGCATTCGCGCCTAACGCGAATGCGATAAACCCGCAACGGAATGCGGGGAGCCGGCGATACTACGCTGCAAATCCATTTGCGTCAATAGCTTAACTTCGTTTTACCGCCCGGGCAAAGCGTAGTGCCGGTGATTCTGCTACCATGCAGGGCTTAGTTGCATATTTAATAACCATTACGGCGGGGCCATCGCGTGTCGATCGAGTTTGTCAAAACAGTGCTGTCAGAAGAAATGCGGGCCGTCGATGATTTGATCCGCACCAGTCTGCACTCCGAAGTTGCCCTGATCGGCCAGGTTGCGGAATACATCATCGGCGCCGGCGGCAAACGCCTGCGTCCGCAAGTGCTGCTGCTGTCGGCCGGCGCGCTCGGCTATCGTGGCACGCGCCATCACCAGCTCGCCGCGATGGTCGAACTGATCCACACCTCGACCCTGCTGCACGACGACGTGGTCGATGAATCCGCCCTGCGCCGCGGCAACCAGACCGCCAATGCGCTGTTCGGCAATGCCGCCAGCGTGCTGGTGGGCGATTTCCTTTACACCCGCGCCTTCCAGATGATGGTGAGTGCGGGTTCGATGCGCATCATGGAAGTGATGGCCGATGCGACCAATATCATCGCCGAAGGCGAAGTGCTGCAACTGATGAACATCGGCAACACCAGCCTCGATGAAGCCGGCTACCTCAAGGTGATCCACTACAAGACGGCCAAACTGTTCGAGGCCTCGGCCCGGCTGGGCGCGATCCTATGCGAGGCGGACGCGCACACCGAAGCGCAGCTCGCGCAGTATGGTCTGCACTTGGGCGCGGCGTTCCAGATCATTGATGACGTGCTCGACTACTCCGGCAAGACCGAGGAAATCGGCAAGAATCTGGGCGACGATCTGGCCGAGGGCAAGGCAACGCTGCCGCTGATCCACGCCATGCGCGAAGGCACGGCCGCACAGGCAGGCGCCGTGCGCAATGCACTGGAGCAAGCCGACCGCGAACTGCTGCCGCAAGTGCTGGAAGCCATTGCCGCGACTGGCGCACTGGACTATTCGCGCCAAGTGGCCCAGACCGAAGCCCGGCGCGCACTGGAATGCCTGCAATGCCTGCCCGATTCGCCCCAGCGCCAGGCGCTGGCCGCGTTGCCGCGTATCGCCATCGAACGCAATCACTGAGGCCACAGGACCCAAACCATGACCGTTCATACGATTCTGAAAATGGGCGAGCCGCTGCTGTTCGCCCAGGCGGCGCCGGTTGAGGCATTCGACACGCCAGAACTGCACGCGCTGATAGCCGACATGTTTGAAACCATGGCGGCCAGCGGCGGAATCGGCATTGCCGCACCGCAAATCGGCGTCAGCCTGCAGGTCGTGGTTTTTGGTTTTGATGCGAGCGAGCGTTACCCTGAAGCACCCGCCGTACCCCGAACCATCCTGATCAACCCGGTCATCACACCGCTCTCGGACGAGATGGAAGAAGGCTGGGAAGGCTGCCTTTCAGTACCCGGTCTGCGCGGCAGCGTGCCGCGCTATACCCGTCTACGCTATCAGGGTTTTGATGAATGCGGCCGGCCGATCGACCGCATTGCCGAAGACTTCCATGCCCGGGTGGTCCAGCATGAATGCGACCACCTGCTGGGCGTGCTTTACCCGATGCGGATTCGCGACATGCACCAGTTCGGTTACACCGACGTGCTGTTTCCCGGGCAGGCCGGCGAAGACTGAGCGGGAGTGTTCGACACACTCTCGGGCAAAGGCTGCGCCTTTGCCGGTTTCGGCTCGCGGGTTACCAGCCAGATCCCGCCGCAGACCAATACCAGCGCCAGCACGTTTTTCCACTCCAGAATCGATTCGCCCAGGAAAATCGCCGACAGCACGGCGCCGAATACCGGGATCAGAAAGTTGAACACGGTCACCAGACCCACCCGGTTGTATTTGAGCAGGATGGTCCACAAGGCAAACGAGGCGGAAGACAGCAACACCATATAGAACAGCAGCGCCGACGATTTCAGCGTGAAGCCGGTCAGCACGCCGCCGGTGGCATAGCCGCCGATCACCAGCGCCGCACCGCCGATGGCCAATTGATAGCCGGTCAGCACTACGGAATCGACTTTCTGCGAGAGTTTCTTGCCGTAAATGGTCGCGGCCGACTGGATAAAGGCGGCGATCACCACGAAACCTTCACCCAGCAATGTGAAGTTGAAATCGAGCAGATCCCGGTTGAAGTTCACCGCCATCACGCCGGCAAAGCCGATCAGGCAGCCCAGCACCTTGCCCGAACTGAGCCGGTCGTTCTGGTAGATGAAATGCGCCAGCAGCACGCTGAAAAAGGTGCCGGTCGCATTCATGATCGAGCTTTTCACCCCGGTGGTATAAGCCAGCCCGACATAGAAGAAAATATACATGATCGAGGTCTGGGTCAGACCCAGCGTAGCGTATTCACGCAGGCTCCTGCCGTTCAGCCTCAAACCGTCACGCCGGGTCACGAGCGCCATCAAGAGCAGCAACAGACCGGCGAACAGGAAGCGATAACCGGCGAATACCATTTTCGAAGGGATGTCGGTCGGATCAATCGCAAACAGCGCATAGCCATTCTTGATCGCAGGATAGGCGCTTCCCCACAGCAAGCAACAGAACGAAGCCAGCAGGAAAACCACCTTGCGGTTACTGAAAAACGGATGGGTAATCAATTCAAATTATCCTTGCAAACTATCGCAAAATTCGTGGGCTGACCGTCTCCAAAAAGAAAAGGCCGGTGATCGAGGACACCGGCCTAACTGAGGGGAGGACTCAGTAAATGCCTGTCAGCCAGGCTGTCATTACATACTTGTTGGGTTTTTGGTGATCTGCATCCTTCATTCACAAGCTCACCGCGCATGAGTCATATTATGCAACGCAGAAAAATAATATCAATTGCATTGATGATGCATTATTGATAAGTTTTTATTATCAATCTAACCCGAGAACCGCTCTATGGATTTCCGGCATTTCCGCTACTTCGTTGCCGTCGCCGAGGAACTGCATTTCGCCCGTGCGGCAGAACGCCTGGGTATTGCCCAACCGGCACTAAGCCAGCAAATCAAGGCGATGGAAGAACAGCTGGATGCGCGCCTGTTCAGCCGCGCCAACCGGCGGGTGGAATTGACTGAAGCCGGTGCCGCCTTTCTGGTCGAAGTCCGCGCCGCACTCGCCAGTGCAGAAAAAGCGATCCGCGTGGCTCAGGACACGGCCCGCGGTGATTCCGGCACGATCAAGATCGGCTTTGTCGGCAGCGTCATGTACCAGCCGAGCTTTCCTCGCCTGTTGAAGCAATACCGGACTGACCATCCCGGTGTTGCACTGCAGCTGTACGAGATGGCGATACTTCCGCAAATCGAATTCGTGAAAGAACAACAGCTGGATGTCGCCATCGTTCGCGCTCCCCTGCCGCCGACACTGCCCGAAGGCGTTGAAACCTTTGTGCTGGCCAGCCAGAAACTGGTGGCGGTACTGCCGCATGACCATCGGCTGGCCGGAGCAACCAGCCTGTCACTTTCGCAATTGGCCAACGATCCGTTTCTGGCCTTCAACGATCCGGCCGGGATCGGCCTTGGTCATGCGCTCCTTGGCCTGTGCCGGGAGGCGGGATTCGAGCCGGATATCCAGCTCCACCTGAGCGAGGTTGCCACGCTGATCAGCCTGGTCGCGGCCGGGCATGGCGTGAGCCTGATCACGGAAACAGTGGCCTACCTGAAACTGCCGGACGTCCAGTACGTGCCGCTGGCCGGCACCGAACCGTATTCCGAGCTGATCGTGATCCACCGCCGCTTTGAACGCTCGGCCGCGGTGCGCGAGCTCCTGACCCGGATCCGGGCATCGGCCCGAGAGTCTGTCAGCGCAGGCAACGGTAAATATTGAACGTCTGCTTGCCTTCGCTCACCGGACCGGCTGCAGTAATGGTGTCACCGCCCATGTCCACCGCCGAATTGCGCGCCAAGGCCTGCAGCTCGGATTCCACCTTGCCGGAACTGCGCGCGACGAAACCAACCCGGTCGAGCACACTGACCTTGACCGAGCCCAGCTGGGTGCAACGCGTGATTTGCCCTGGCTGAAACAGCACGACCTTTTCCGCGCCCGGCTGCGACTGGACATAAGTACACGCAGCCAGCAATCCGGCCAACCCCATCGCAACAAACCCGTTTTTGCGCATCATTGCCTTCTCCGAAGTGAGATTAACTTCATTGGATCTATCTGGCGGCCTCGGGTTCCGCAGCGGGAACCTCTTGCCGCGCTCGCCGCACCGAAACCACCGAGGCGGCGGTGACCGCCCCGACAATCAGCAAGCCGCCGAGGATGGCATTGCCACCCGGTTTCTCCCCGGTACTGAGGAATACCCAGATCGGGTTGAAAGTCGGCTCGATCAGGGAAACCAGAACGGCCTGCACCGCGGTCACGCGCTTGATACCATAGGCGAAGAAAATGGCCGCCAGGCCGATCTGCACCACGCCCAGCGCCAGGATCGCCATCAAAGAACCCGGCGTGAGCACTGGCAGCGGCAAAAAGCAGGCCAGCATCAATCCTAGGCCCGCGGTCATGAAGTGCGACAGCAAGGTGGCCTGCAGCGGTGATTCACTCTTCTGCATGCGCATGAAAACAAAATAAAGACCGAAGGTGACGCCCGATGCCGCTGCAGCCAGGTTGCCGATCAGCCCGCCGCTCGCAACATCGTCAATAAAGAAAATCAGCATGCCGGCAGCCACGAACGGGAACGCCAACAGGTGTTCCCGCCGCGGTTTTTCGTGCAGCAACCAGACGCCGAACAGGGCTGTAAAGATCGGCGCGGAATACTGCAACAGGATGGCATTGGCGGCCGTGGTGGTTTTGTTGGCAAACACAAACAGCATCATGGTCACCGTATTCGCCAGCGCTGCCGCGACCTGGGCAAACGACCAGGTGAAGTGCGGCCGCTTGAGCCAGAGCAGTATGGCCAGGCTGGCAATCAGGCTGCGCATTCCGGCAATCGCCATCGGGTTCCAGTCGATCAGCTTGATGAAGAGACCGGCGCTGCTCCAGAGAAAAGCACAGAGTGCAATGGCAAGCACGCCGGTGGCACGGTGATCGGCAGGAAGATTCATGAAGGATCGGGAAAGGGCACAGGGCAATCGGCTATTCTGCGGCGGCTGCGGGGAAACGTCCAATCCGGATTTTCCCGGCGGCACGCAAACAGAGTGGCTCGTTTATCGCACAGCCTTTGCCGAGCGCCGCTGCTGCTTGTTTTCAAACATGTGCCGGTCTGCCAGCTGCAGCAGCGCTTCGGCCGTGGCCGTGGCCGATGAAAGCATCGCCGTGCCGATCGAGGCCGACATGCGGAACGTAACGCCGTTGTATTCGAACGGCTGCTCGATGCAATGGCGCAAGCGATGGCTCAGATACTGCATCAGGGCCTCGTTGGCCTCTTCAATCACCGCGACAAATTCATCTCCGCCCCAGCGCGCCACGGTATCGCTCAGCCTGATTTCTTCCCGGATGCGCTGGGCCGCCGTGCGCAATGCAGCATCGCCCGCTTTGTGGCCATGTTCGTCGTTGATCGCCTTGAAGCCATCCAGGTCAATGAACAAAACGCCGATACGGCCGCCGGTCTCGCGCTCATGGCGCTGCACGGCCTGTTCCAGGCGGTCATCGAGCAGCCGTCGGTTCGGCAAGCCGGTGAGGCTGTCAAATCCGGCATGGCGCGCCAGCTCAACCCGCTGCAACAACAACGTCGTTGTCGCCAGCCCCGTCAACGCGGCCAGCAACCATCCACTCAGGCGGAGCAGCCAGTTGAAGACCGAGCTGCCAGGCAGGGTTTTAGCTCGTACGGCATAAATCCACTTGCCATTGGGAACCTCCGATTCGATCTGGATCGCCTCGGAATCAGCAAATACCGCGGGATCGCCATAAAACACCTCGCCTGCAGTACCCAGTCCATCCTTGCCTCGAATGGCAAACTCATAACGCTCCGAACGCAGTTCGTCGAATGCGGACGCAAAAAAAGAATCGGGATTGATGACCGTAGATAGCAGCCCCCAATAGGAGTCATCGACGAAGACCGGCACCCGGTAGATTAAGCCGCTTCCGCCCTGAACCAGATCCACCGGCCCGGTAAGAGTCCCGCGCACGCTGGCTATAGCCCGCGCCACCTCCGGCCACTGCGCCGGAAGCTTCGTGTAGTCGATGTTCAGTACTTTTTCGTTGCCCCGGAGGGGATAGACATACTTCGCCCGATAACCCACGGCGATGCTGAAATTGCGAATATGCCGGCTAGATCCATACAGATTGGCCAGGATCCGGTACAACTCGAGGGAATCGAGTTGATCGTGACGCACAACCAGATAGCTGGACAGGCCACTGGAAAGGAACAGCACCGCATTCAATTCCCGGTCGGCCCGGGCGCGCAAATTGCTGGCATACGCGGCTGTGACGACACGATTTTCCGCTTCGTTCTCCCGCGCATGAAACATCAGCAGCAATTCGCAGGACAACCCGATCGCAGCCAACACCAATACCCCGACCCCGCGGGCGAAGGGCGCGGAAAAGGTTTTTTCACGCAGGCGCTGCATCGGAGCACTGGCATATCGCTCCAGCAAACGCCGCAGGCTGCTGTTGAACTTCCGGAAATACATCACGCCCCCGCCAAGCAGAAACCACATCCCCATCCACCGGCCGCGAAAATTTACTGGCCATGCGGGGCAAAATCCTTATTGCCCGTTATTTCCCTGAATTTAGCGGAGAAATCATGGCGGCGCCGATTTATCGGGAGCGGCCATCGCCCTGGTTGAACTGCTTGAAAAACCTGTCACTTATCCGGTGTGGCAAGGGGTTTCAGGTCGCGCAAGGCCAGGCGATTTGATATTCGTGTCGTCCAAAGCACACGGTCATCGACGGCATATAACCAGCAGCTCCAGTTGGTGCGAAAACAGCGTTCGAAAGCTTGTCTTATTGAATCGGGACCAAACTCGGTAAAAGCACCTGATTTATCACCAATAACAAAAGCTTTGGGCGCAGGTTTTTCAAGATAATTGGTATAACTCTGGCGTAATTCGCCTCGAATGGGAACAAGTGCCCCCTCTTCGATTCTGGCAAAACCCGAAGGAGGCGGGATGATATAAGGATGCATCGATTGTCCAGCTTCGATTTCCGCTTCTGTAACCTTTTGGGCAGGCTTGTTCATTTTTTCGATTACCGCCCGGCTTCTTTCCGACAGATCCTTGACCCAGTTGATCGGGATCGCAAAGTTCAGGTTCTGTCCGTCGATATAACCACGTGTTGTTATACCAATCAGACGACCTTGTTCGTCGAAAAGTCCGCCGCCACTCGACCCTTGCGAGATCGGCGCGCTGATTTGAATCTCTTTGAGCTGGTCCTGGTTGTCACTGCGCAGTGCGGAAATCAGACCATTGCTCAGCGTCAGCTCCAAACCCCTCGGGTTGCCCAGCGCGAACACCTTCTGCCCGACACGCAAACCATCACTGTTGCCTAGCGGAACCGCCGGCGCCGGGAAATTCTCGGCAGATATTTGGCACATATCCCGCTCGAAATCCAACAGCTCCAGCTTCCCCGGATAAAACTTCTTTCCTTGCCCGATTTCGAAACGCTTGGCCTTGGCAAGAACGTGGCAATTGGTCAACAACTTGCCCGGTGCAATGGTCACCGCGCTGCCTTTTCCTGCGGGCAGTCCATCTGCATCGAAAATACGTACCAGCCAGACACTGGGGGCGGTTTTTTCAAAGAATTTGTCCGGCTCCATCGCTGACACAGGTACGGCCAAACCGGCAATCAGAGCCAAAATGAGCGTTTTCATTTTCCGAGCAGATCCTTGAAATCTTCGATCTTCATCTTGGCCAGACTTCCGTTTGCCTTGGCTTCCACGGCTTTATAGAACTCGTCACGGGTCATCGGTGCACACCAGGGTGCATCCGCATAAGCCAATTGCCTGGATTCCCGTTTGACGAAGGTTTTTTCCGCTTCCGCCTCGGCAAGATGGGTGACATTGATAACGACAGCACTGCACACTGTTTCATCGAACAGGGGGCGCAATTGATAGGATTCACCGACCTTGGGCAGGAAAGAGCTTGTGACTACACATACGCTGCGCGACGTGTTGAACTGCAGTCGAACGGTGAATGGCTTGTCCGCTGCAATCTTCTTGTCCAGTTTGGCATCTTGGAGTTTTCCGGCAAAGAGGGTTCGCCTTCCGGTACAGGACAAGCCATTCTCAAAGGTTTCAACGGCAAGCTGGACCGGCGCTTGCGCTGTTTTGATCTGCAGTGTCGCAAACTGACCCGAGATCGGCGGGGTATAGGTTACGGGAGGTGTGACACAACCTGCAGCGGCCAAGATGATTACGACAGATCCGATTAATTTGTTCTGTTTCATTTCCAGGCCGCTGCGGGTTTTGTAAAGAATTGTGAAATTACACAGCAAGGGACCCCAGTTTATCAAGCTGGATTTTCAGCTTGCCGAGCTTCTCTTCCTGCTCGCCCAAGAGCGCCTTGTCCTTCTCGACCAGATGCGCCGGCGCCTTGTCGACGTAACCCGGTTTTTCCAGCTTGGCCTTGAGCTTTTCCAGACCGTCGGCGAGCTTGGCGATCTCGCGGGTCAGCCGTGCCGATTCGGCCGCCTTGTCGATCTCGACCTTCAGCATCAGACGGGTCTGGCCGGCCACCGCGACCGGGGCGTCGTCTTCCGGCAACTTGGCGACGATGTTGGCCTCGGACAGCTTGGCCAGCGGCATCAGGTAAGGCACGAACTTGGCGAGTTCCTCGCTGCCTTCGAGGAACAGCGGCGTTTTCTGCGATGGCGACAGGTTCATCTCGCCGCGCAGGTTGCGCGCGGCAAACGCGAGCGCCTTGAGTTCCTCGACCAGCGCATCAGCGGCCGGGTCGATCTTGGCCAGATCGGCCACGGGCCAGGCCGCGACCATCAAGGAGTCGTGCGTCTTGCGACCGGCCAGCGGCGCGACGGTCTGCCACAGCTCTTCGGTGATGAACGGGATGATCGGGTGCGCAAGGCGCAGGATCGTTTCCAGCACGCGGATCAGGGTACGGCGCGTGGCACGCTGCGCGGCTTCGGAACCGCCTTGCAGTTGCACCTTGGCGAGCTCGATATACCAGTCGCAGTATTCGTTCCAGACAAACTCGTAGATCGATTGCGCAGCCAGATCGAAGCGGAAGGTATCGAATGCGAGGCTGATGTCGTGCTCGGCTTGTTGCAAGCGGCCGATGATCCACTGGTCTGCGAACGAGAATTCCAGCGGCAGGGTTTCGTCGAGGCCGACATCCTTGCCTTCGACGTTCATCAGCACGAAACGCGTGGCGTTCCACAGCTTGTTGCAGAAGTTGCGATAACCCTCGCAGCGCTTCTGGTCGAAGTTGATGTTGCGGCCCAGCGTGGCGAGGCTGGCGAAGGTGAAACGCAGCGCGTCGGTGCCGTAGGCCGGGATGCCGTCCGGAAATTCCTTGCTGGTTTTCTGCGCGACTTTCGGTGCGGTTTCCGGACGACGCAGGCCGGTGGTGCGTTTTTCCAGCAGCGAATCGAGCGCGATGCCGTCGATCAGGTCGACCGGATCGAGCACGTTGCCCTCGGATTTCGACATCTTCTTGCCTTCGCCGTCGCGCACCAGGCCATGCACGTAGACATGCTTGAACGGGACTTCACCGGTGAAGTGCTTGGTCATCATGATCATCCGGGCAACCCAGAAGAAGATGATGTCAAAGCCGGTCACCAGCACCGACGAGGGTAGGAAGGCCTGGAATTCCGGGGTCTTTTCCGGCCAGCCCAGGGTCGAGAACGGCACCAGCGCCGAGCTGAACCAGGTATCGAGCACGTCGTTGTCGCGCTTCAACCTCTTGCCCGGGGCCTGCGCCTGGGCTTCTTCTTCGCTGCGTGCCACGTAGATCTTGCCGTCTTCGTCGTACCAGGCCGGGATCTGGTGGCCCCACCACAGCTGGCGGCTGATGCACCAGTCCTGGATGTTCTTCAGCCACTGGTTGTACGTGTTGACCCAGTTTTCCGGAACGAACTTCACTTCGCCGGTCTCGACGACTTCGAGCGCCTTCTCGGTGATGCTCTTGCCGGTTTCGTCGGCCTTGCTCATCGCCACGAACCACTGGTCGGTCAGCATCGGCTCGATGATCGCACCGGTACGGTCGCCGCGCGGCACCATCAGCTTGTGCTTTTTGATGTCGACCAAGAGATCGAGCGCGGCCAGATCCGCCACCACCTGCTTGCGCGCTTCGACCCGGTCCAGACCGCGGTACTTGGCCGGCGCGTTATCGTTCACGTGCGCAGTCAACGTGAAGATATTGATCTGCGGAAGATTGTGGCGCTGGCCGACGGCGTAATCGTTGAAATCGTGTGCCGGGGTCACCTTGACCACGCCGGTGCCGAATTCCTTGTCAACGTAATCGTCGGCGATGATCGGGATTTCGCGGTCGCACAGCGGCAGCGCCACGCTCTTGCCAATCAGGTGTTTGTAGCGCTCGTCTTCCGGGTGCACCATCGCGGCCACGTCGCCGAGCATGGTTTCCGGACGCGTCGTCGCCACGACCAGCTCACCCGAACCGTCGGCGAGCGGGTACTTGATGTGCCACATGTGGCCGTCTTCTTCCTCGCTCACCACTTCCAGATCGGAAACCGCGGTGCCGAGCACCGGGTCCCAGTTCACCAGGCGCTTGCCGCGATAGATCAGACCCTGTTCGAACAGGCGCACGAAGACTTCGGTGACCGCTTTCGAGCACTGCGCATCCATGGTGAAGTATTCGCGGGTCCAGTCGACCGACGCGCCCATGCGGCGCATCTGGCGCGTGATCGTGGCACCGGATTCGGCCTTCCATTCCCACACGCGCTCGATAAACGCGGCGCGGCCCATGTCATGGCGGCTGATGCCCTGCGCCTCAAGCTGGCGCTCGACCACGATCTGCGTGGCGATGCCGGCATGGTCGGTGCCCGGATTCCACAGCGTGTTCTCGCCCTTCATGCGGTGATAGCGCGTCAGGCCATCCATGATGGTCTGGTTAAAGGCGTGGCCCATGTGCAGCGTGCCGGTCACGTTCGGCGGCGGCAACTGGATGCAAAAGGAGGTGGCGGCAGCCAGCATGTTCGGCTTGAAGTGGCCGGCGGCTTCCCATTGCGGGTACCAGCGGCGTTCGATATCGGCAGGCTCAAAGCTCTTGGCGAGTTCCATGGTGGTCTCGGTTCTGAAATTCTGGAAAACCGCAGATTATACCGGCAAGGCAAGGGCTTAGGCAGCGACCCGGCGAAAAGGACGCTGGCAGGATTTCGGAAACCATCTTTATCCGATACCACACAGGAATCATTGCCGTGGGCACGCCTCTGGATCGCCGTTCGATCGTTTCCGAAAACGACCATCAGGTTCGTTCCCGGCGAACAGCCAGAGTAACAATCGTACGCATCGGTGAATAGACCCCCTGTGCGAGTTCGCGTTTAATTCACCTGCGGCCCATCCTGACTCGAAATCGAGGCCCAAGGTGCAAATTGAACACCCCCTCCTGTTCAACCAGCCCCAGGGCGACGATTACACCGTATGTCATGCGACTCTCTAGGCGGCCGGGAACCAAGGAAGAAACCATGAATCTGTTTGATCTGCAGCACGCGAACGTGCCGGAAGAATACGGCCAGCCGGCCCATTTGCTTGTTTGTATCGATGCCACAAAGGACTTTTTGGCATGCATCCGTTACATCTTGGCGCAGCGTCAAACATCCCTGGGTTCCCTCCATGTTCATCTGCTGTATGCCGTAGTGCCAGATCCATGCTGGCAGGTGGGCCGTTTTTATACCTCCAGGGAGTCTGTCCATTTCCAGGAAGCGCGAGGGACGGTTTTCTTTGAAGAAGCCTCCGCGCCTTTATTAAGTAAAGGTGTAAAAGTTCACCATCATTTCGCTCCGGACAGTTCCATGGATACCCTGCTCGGCTTTGCCGAACGACTGAATTGCGAAGAAGTGATTGCCTGCGAACCCAAGGCATCCCTCTTTTCCGGCCTGCGCTTTTGCACCAGCGCCCCCAGGACTGCCAGAAACGCCGCGGGCATTTCGGTAACGACCGTGGCCGGCTCGGGTCAGGGTGCCGCGCCGGCAAGCAGGCTGGATCATTGCCCCCAATAAATCATGGGCGATAGCCGTTGCCATGCAGCAAGCCCGACCATGCTTGATTGTTTTGCGCCCGAATGGCCATGCATAATCAAAAATATCGCGGCGTTGAAATCCACCGCCTTGCACAATTCCGGGAAAAATGGCGCGGCAGCCTCGCCCTCAAATTCTGATCAATACCCATAAATAGGCCCGCATGAACAAGCAGATCTGCGACGAGATCACCTTCCGGAAACTGGAAATATTTCTTGCCTACATGGCGACCGGCAACCTGGCAAAGGCCGCTGAACAACTGGACATCAGCCCGGTCAGTGTCCATCGCGCCCTGCATTCGCTGGAGGACGGCGTGGGTTGCTCCTTGTTTCACCATGCCGGCCGAAACCTGATTCCCACGGAGGCGGCCAGGATGCTTGCCAGCACGGCATCTGAAGTTCTGGGGCGAATGGCCAATGGCATACAGGCCACCCGCGAAGCCGCTGGCCTTTATGCCGACAAACTGCGGATCGGCAGCGTTTACTCGCTGACCGCGCAACTGGTTCCCCGAATCGTGGTTGACCTGAAAGCACGACGCCCCAAGCTGAGTACGGAACTCGTATTGGGCTCCAATACGGATTTGACCGAAAAACTCAGGCAAGGGCATATCGATGCGGCACTGATGCCCATCTTCTCGCCGGACCCGGAATTCGAGAGCATCAAACTGTTTGAAGACAGTATTTATTTTGCAGCCCCTGCCGGCTCTCGCTATGCCGGCCGAAAAACCATTGGCCTGGATGAAGTCCGCGACGAGCTTTTTGTTTCGCTGTCCGGAGGATTTGCCACCTCCAGGGGTTTTCAGGAAGCATTCCAGCGGGCCGGTTTCTCGCCCCATATCGCCATGGAAGTCAGCGATATTTTCACGCTGATGAACCTGGTAAAGGGGGGGCTAGGCTATTCGCTCTTGCCAGGCCGCGTTCGCAACCTGTTCGGCGAGCATATCCAGTTCATTCCTCTGGATGACCGTTTCCAGATTCACCAGGCCATTGGCTTGAGCTTCCTGCGTGCGCGCGAACGCGACCCGAACCTGCTGGCGCTCGCCGCCGCCTGCCGCATGATAGGCAAAAATGAATCGGGCTATCTCATTTAGGCTCTGTTTACAAAGAATGCAACCACACGGTATTCCCCCGCCTGACATCGGGCCGGTTTATGGGTGAAATGAAAACGTTATGACCGCCAATCCTGCGTTCCACTTTGACGAATCCAAGGTATGGGCGGCCTTCGCCCAGGCTGCCCCCCGCGTCCACATTGAACATATCGATTCCTGCTCCTCCACCAACACCTTGCTGCTTGAGCGCGCAGCCCAAGGCGCGCACTCCGGTCTGGTCCTGGTAACCGACGAGCAGACTGCGGGGAAAGGTCGCCAAGGACGCCGCTGGATTTCGACCCCGGATTACAGCCTGACTTTCTCCCTGCTCTGGATTTTTCCTGACGGCGGGGCCCTCTCCGGTTTGAGTCTTGCAGTTGGCGTGGCTATTGCTCGCGGGCTGGAAGATCTTGGCATTGAAGGGATCGCCCTGAAATGGCCCAATGACATCTGGCTCTCGGGCCGCAAGCTGGGCGGTGTTTTGATCGAAGTGCTTTTCAGCGAATCCCGTGCTGCCGTCGTGATAGGCATCGGGCTCAACCTGCGCCGAAACCCGGCCTGGGATGAAATTGTCGATCAACCCCTGGCCGCCATCGACGATGCCAGGAAGCCGATCCCGCGCGAGCAAGTCCTCGGTGCCGTTCTGCTGCGCCTGCAGGAGAAACTGGATGCGTTCGCCGCTGGCGGGTTTGCCGCCGTGCGGGCCGAGTGGGATGCCCGCAATGCGCTGGCCGACCAATGGGTACGGGTCGAATCGCAAGCCGGCGAGCAGGTCGGGCTATGCATCGGTTCCGCGGCCAATGGCGCGCTTGAAATACAGGATGAACAGGGCCAACGGCATCACGTTACCGCCGGGGATGTCGGCCTGAAAGTTCGCCCCCTTTCCCCTCCGTACATCTCTCCTTAGGTTCCGCAACGCAGCCTCAAGGCCCCTCGTCCCGCGCGGGGCCAGACCTGCGCTTTCCGCTATTTCCCTGCGTATTTCAGCTGAACTCCCGCCCCATATTGCCCGCGCCAGCCCGGCTCGCGTAACGCCCCATCTCGGCACGCAACCGATCATTACGCTCACAGTAACGATCCAGCCTGACGGCTTATTGATCGCCTTACATAACCCCAATAACCTTCGAGCCAAGCAAAAAACCTTGCGTGGAGTGTGGTTCATCACACGAAACAGCAGGTTATTCCGTCATCGACGAACTTTATCAAGCAGGGGCGAGCAAGGTGGCGACTACGTTGTTGGATCCTTCCATTTCAGCACATGGCCCACGCGCCGTGCTGAACGACTCGTTCGCGACGATTACGCCCCCTGCCGCAGAACGCGCCACATGCAATGTAAGCGTGACCATTGATGCCAAGAGTTTTGCGATTGGCGAGGCTTTGCTCAAGAGCATCCTGCTTGAAGTGAGCTGCTACCCCAAACCCGGCCTGGTCACGCCACTGTCGTCCGGTTCGCATGACGACATGAACCTGCAGACCTTCATTCTGAGTTCCGCAGCGATTGCGCCCTGTTTTTACCAATGCGCGCAACTGGGACGACAGCACAGCGACGATCTTGCCGGTTTGCTGAGCCGGGTAAGAGCCGTGGGCATTACCTACGAAAACCATTTGCTGGCCGTCACCAACCAGATCAATACCCAGCGCGGAATCCTGTTTTCCGCATCGGTACTGTGCGCTGCGGCCGGCTATCTGTCCATGCGGGGCGGAATCCTTGCCTATACGCAACTTGGCGAAGTTGTTTCAGCCATTTGCCAGGGGTTATGCGAGCGGGATTTCGGGCAATTGAGGTACCGCAAGCCAGAAACGGCGGGCGAGATTTTGTTCGATCGTTTTGGAACCAGCGGAATCCGGGGCGAGGCGGAATCGGGTTTTCAGACCGTGCTCGCGGCCGGCTTGCCCGCGCTGGAAGCCGCATTCGAGCAAGGATTGGGAATTCGCCATGCGCTGGTGCAGTGCCTCCTGGCACTGATGGGCGAATGCGATGACACGACGGTGCTTTGGCGTACCGGCAGGGAAGATCTGGCGGATTTGCAAAATCGGGCCCGAGAGGCTGTCCGGCAAGGTGGGGTACTCACCGAGCGCGGCCAGCAGTTGATTGCAGATCTTGATACGCACTGCCTCCAGAAAAGGATCAGTCCTGGAGGATCTGCAGATTTGCTGGCACTGACCACCGGATTCTATCTGTTGAAGAACAAGGCGTTCAGTGTCGGCGTGATGTGATTTGTTTAAGGAGAACCTGATGGACATTTATAGCTATGCGCTATTCAGCTTTGGACTCACGGCGGTTATTTCGCTGCTGTTGATCGCCGTGGTCGTTGGCCTCAACAAAGTGATGCACAAACTGAACATTCAAGACGATGTAGAAGAATAGGTGATTGATTTCATGGAACATACCGCACAACTAACCGATATCCTGCTCAGACTGTTTTCAGGTATCGGCTCCTTTTTCGTTCAGGATCCAAAGATCGCCATCGCCCGGGTCGTTCTGATCCTGGTCGGCATCGTTCTGGCTTATGCCGGCTTCAAGCGCAAGCTCGAACCCCTGATCATGGTTCCGATGGGCCTGGGCATGATGGCCATCAACAGCGGCGTGCTTTTCCTCGACGCCACCAAGCTGGGAACGATCATTCTCGATCCGCTGGTCGCCGATCCGATCCAGCTGGTCAACATCATGCAGATCAACTTCCTGCAACCGATCTACAACCTGACATTCGGCAACGGCTTGATCGCTTGCGTGGTGTTCTTCGGGATTGGTGCCTTAAGCGATATCAGCTTCCTGTTGCTGCGCCCGTGGGCCAGCATCATCGTGGCGATTTTTGCCGAGATTGGAACCTTTGTTGCCCTGGTGGTCGGCGTGAAGTTCTTCGGCCTCACCCCGCCGGTAGCCGCGGCCATCGCCACGATCGGCGGTGCTGACGGCCCGATGGTGCTGTTCGCCTCGCTCCTGATGGCCAAGGATCTGTTCGTGCCGATCGCCATCATTGCCTACCTGTACCTGAGCCTGACCTACGCCGGCTACCCGTATCTGGTGCGCTGGCTGGTGCCGAAAAAGTACCGTGCCCTTGATGTGGAAATCGACTATCCGGAAGTTTCGCAGAAGGCCAAGTTCATTTTCATCATGGTCGCCTGCACGATGCTGTGCCTGCTTCTGCCCGTTGCAGCACCGCTGACACTGAGCTTCTTCCTGGGTCTGGCTATTCGCGAAGCACGTATCGAACCGTATCAGCACCTGATCGAAAACACGCTGCTGTATACCGGCACGCTGTTCCTGGGCCTGGTGCTGGGCACGCTGTGCGAAGCGCAAACCCTGCTTAATCCGACCGTGATCATCATTCTGTTCCTTGGCTGCTTTGCGCTGCTGATTTCCGCACTGGGCGGTCTGGCAGGCGGCTGGCTGATCTATCTGGTCACCAAGAACTACAACCCGGCCATCGGTATTGCCGGCGTGTCCTGTGTTCCGACCACGGCCAAGATCGCGCAGAAGGAAGTGGGATATGAAAACCCGTACGCCATGGTCCTGCCCCTGGCCATGGGCGCCAACATCAGCGGCGTGATCGTCTCGGCAATTGCAACCGGTGTGTATATCTCGACGATTTTCCTGGTGAAGTAATCAGCAAGGCCTTGCGGCGGAAGCCGCGGGGCCTTTTTTAAGACCTAAGCAAGCTGTTGAACATTCGGGGTGCTGTTACAGGGCAACCCACGTTTTGGGGGTTTACGATGAGTGAACAAAAGGTGTGGAACAAAACGCAGCGCGACACGCAAGAGCGAATGAGTCACGCAAGCCAGTATTTCAAGCCAGGCACCAAGGTATTTGAAGCCAAGGATGCCGTGGCCATACTGGAAGCCGTGATCCGCTCGGGCGATCGCGTCAATATCGAAGGCAACAACCAGAAGCAGGCAGACTTTCTCTCGGATTGCCTGTGCAAGCTCGATCCGGCCCGCGTCAACAAGCTGCACATGGTGCAGTCTTCGGTGCCACTCGCCTCGCACTTGCAAGCGTTCGAGCTGGGCATTGCCGAGAAGCTCGACTTTGCCTACGCCGGCCCGCAAGGCGGCGCGGTCGCCAAGGCCATTGCCTCCGGCAAACTGAAGCTGGGCGCCATCCATACCTACCTTGAGTTGTTCGCCCGCTACTTCATGGATCTGACGCCGCGCGTCTCGCTGATCTGTGCCTACGAGGCCGACAAGGACGGCAACCTCTACACCGGCTTCAATACCGAAGACACCCCGCTGATTACCGAGGCCACCAAGTTCAAGGGCGGCATCGTGATCGCCCAGGTCAACAAGATCGTGGACAAGGTCCAGCGCGTGGATATTCCGGGCGAGTGGGTGGATGGCGTGGTGCAATCGCCCAAGCCTTTCTTCATCGAACCGCTGTTTACCCGCGACCCTGCGCTGATCACCGACACGCACATCCTGATGGCCATGATGGCGCTGAAAGGCATCTATGCCGAATACGGCATCAAGCGCCTGAACCACGGCATCGGCTTCAACACTTCCGCGATCGAACTGATCCTGCCGACCTACGGCGAAGAACTGGGGCTGAAGGGCAAGATTTGCACGAACTTCGCACTGAACCCGCACCCCACGCTGATCCCTGCCATCGAATCGGGCTGGGTCGAATCGATCCACTGCTTCGGCGGCGAACTGGGCATGGCCGAATATGCGGCAGCCCGCCCCGATATCTTCTTTATCGGCCCGGACGGCAGCATGCGTTCCAACCGCGCCTATTCCCAAACCGCCGGCCATTACGCCATCGACATGTTCATCGGCGGCACGCTGCAGATCGATAAATACGGCAACAGCTCCACCGCAACCGCGGGCCGCGTGGCCGGCTTTGGCGGCGCACCCAACATGGGTTGCGATGCCCACGGGCGGCGCCACAGCACGCCGGCCTGGATGAAGTGCGGCAACGAATTTACCGACCAGCAGAATTTCCTCGGCGACGTGCCGCGCGGCAAACGCCTGGTGGTGCAGATGCAGGAAACCTTCCAGGAAAAACTGGTGCCGTCATTCGTGGAAAAACTCGATGCCTGGAAGCTGGCCGAACAGGCCGAACTCGATCTGCCGCCGGTCATGGTTTATTCCGACGACATCACGCACATCCTGACCGAGGAAGGCATTGCCTACCTGCACCGCTGCAAGGGACTGGACCAGCGCATGGCCGCCATTCGTGCCGTCGCCGGCTACACCTCGATCGGCCTGCAGGCCAAGCCGGAAGAAACCAGGGCATTGCGCGAAGCCGGCATTTTCAAGACGCCGGAAGACCTCGGTGTTGATCGCAGCCGCGCCAACCGCTCCCTGCTTGCCGCCAAGAGCATCAAGGAGCTGGTGGATTGGTCGGGTGGTCTCTACAACCCGCCGGCACGCTTCCGCAACTGGTAATGAGACCTGGGCATGCCGCCCGCCTGGTGCGGCGTGCCCGGTCTGAATGGAGATAAGACATGGCTCTGACTCAATTGAAATATGAATTTTCCCCGGCAACCCCGCGTGCATTGCCCGTTCCCGCCGTGCATTTCGGCGTGGTGGGTTCCGGCGACATGGAAGTGATCATCGAAAACAAGGATCTGGGCGGCAAGGCGGTTGCAACCGTCGTCACCCCGGTCACCGGCTTTGATCACGTATGGGAAATGGTTTTGCGCCGTTTCATGGACGAATGCCAGCTTGGCAACGTAGCGATCAGCATCAACGACAACAATGCCACGCCGGTTGTTGTTTCGCTGCGCCTGCGCCAGGCACTGCTGGAAATCGAAGGCTGAGGGGATCGAGATGAGTAAATGGCAAACATTGCAAACACGCAGCTTCCTGGAATCGACCGCCCGCCAGCGTGCGCAAGGTCTGGTCGATGAAGGCAGCTTTACCGAGCTCGTCGGCCCCACGGAACGCTTTATCAGCCCGCATCTGCCGGAGCTGGGCGAAGCGGTGGAATTCGATGATGGCGTCGTCACCGGCATCGGCTTGCTGGGCAAGCATCCGGCCATCGTGATCTCGCAGGAAGGCCGCTTCATTGGCGGCGCGGTCGGTGAAGTCGGCGGCGCCAAGATGGTCGGCGCACTCAAACTGGCCCAGTCGATCTACGAAAAACTGCAGGCTGAAAACCCGGCCGAAGTCCAGGCGCGACGCCCGATCGTGCTGATCTCGTTCGAAACCGGCGGGGTGCGCCTGCATGAAGCCAACGCCGGCCTGCTCGCCCACGCCGAGGTCATGGACCAGATCCAGAACCTGCGCCATAAGGTGCCGGTGGTTTCCGTGGTCGGCAGCAAGATCGGCTGTTTTGGCGGCATGGGCTTTGTCGCCGCAGCCACCGACGTGATCGTGATGAGCGAATTCAGCCGGATCGGCCTGACCGGCCCGGAAGTGATCGAACAGGAAATGGGTCGCGCCGAATTCGACGCCTCCGACCGCGCCCTGGTTTTCCGCACCACCGGCGGCAAGCACAAATACATCATGGGCGATTGCAATTACCTCGTCCCGGATTCGATTGCCGCGTTCCGCCAGCAAGCGATCGCCATCGCCGCCCTGCCGATGGATGCGATTGAAAACCTGCGCCGCATCGGCAGCCGCAGCGCGATCGAGCGCCAGATGCAGCTGGTGGCCATGGCCGCCGAAGTATCGCCCACCGATGCCAAGGACATGTGGAAAGCCATCGGCAATGAAAATCCGCAGCAGCTGATCGATGCGAATTACACCGATTTCATGGCCCAGGCCAAACGACTGACCCCCGCCGCCTAAGGAGCAAATGCGATGGAAACCATGATGGGACAAGGGCGCCTGGCAATCGACATGATTGTTGACCAGGACAGTTTTGCAGAGAACCAGATCCCCAACTTCAGCGTGCCGTGCGAGGACTATGCTCCGGGCGCCGTGGTGGGAACCGCCAGGATCAACGGCCGCGAATGCACCGTGATCGCCAACGATGCGATGGAATGCAACCCGCGCTTTCCGGTGGTGTACGCCGGCATCATCGGCATGGAAGAAGGCTACAAGATGGCGATGGCGGTTTATCGCTCGATCGAGGCCGATGCCGACCTGCCGGTGGCAAAGAAGCGCCCGTTGCTGTTGATCGTCGACACCCCGGGCAATGGTCCGGGCAAGGTCGAAGAAATCATCGGCATGAACAAATCGACCGGCGCTTATCAATTGGCCCTGGCCGAAGCGCGCAAGGCCGGTCACCCGGTACTGGCCGTTGTGATCGGCCGCGCGATCAGCGGGGCTTTCCTGTGCCACGGCCTGCAGGCCGACCAGATCATCAGCCTGTCGTCCAAGTACAACACCATGATCCACGTGATGCCGCTCACCAGTATCGCCCGCATCACCAAGCAGGATCTGGAACGCTTGACCGCGCTTTCCACCAGCAACCCCGTGTTTGCGGCCGGTCCGGAATTCTTCTTCCGCCTGGGCGGCGTCGAAGAAATCATGGAATCGCCGCAAGCCATGCGCGAATGCGTGACCCGTCACCTCGACGATATCTACACGCTCAAGGCCGTGAACCGAACCGACAAGCTGGGCCCGTGGGGCCGTGGCGAACTGGGCGAGCAACGCGGCGGGCGCATCACGCGCAAGAAAGTGATGGCCCGTATGAACGAGCAATTCGATGCGGTCGCGGATCGTTATCTGAATGCCTGAAGTGTGTAACACAGCCTTGTCCTGTCCACGCGAGTGGCATTGACAAGGCTGCCGTCGAAGCTGATTCCCCGGGTGAGCGATAAGCGCCGGGCATTACGTTGTGGGGGTGGGCCGTGTTGTCGCTGGATGAGCTCGAATTACTGGTTGCATGCGTGAAAAGCGCGCCAACGCTTGAGGAAATGCCGACCCGTCGCCTGATCGACAAGGGCATCAACGGCCCCACTGCCGCGCATGTGATCGAGGAAGTGCATACCCCGCTCAACGTCGCTTATCTCAGCTTCACCACAGGATCGAGCGCTTTCCAGAATATCGTCGGGGTCACTTACCAGGAGCTCGGGGAACGGATTGCCGCCTCGCGCAAGGCCCTGGATTTGTGCGGCATTGGCGCCGGGGAACGCATGCTGGTGACCTATGCGCCACTGGTCAATGTGTTCTGCCCGGATGCCCTGAAGCAACACGGCATCGAATGGTCGTTCCTGCCCCGATCGAGCCGCGATGCGCTGCTTCTGGCGCTGTGCAAGGAAAAACCCGGCGTGCTGCTCGGCGAATCGTCGTTTCTGCGCGTTACGCTGAGCCAGGCAATCGAACTGGGTTTGCAGGCCGAGTTGCCCGAACGTCTTTGCATCATCACCGCCGGCACACCGCTTGATCTTGAACTGTTGCCGGTGGCCAAAGCGCTCGGCTACACGGTGCATGACCTCTACGGTTGCCAGGAATTCGGCTGGCTCACACTGGACGGGGTGCCGCTGCGCGAGGACATCAGCCTGGTCGCCTCGCCGGTTGGCGCGGATTTTTGCGAAGTGGTCGTCGGCGGGCTGCCCATGGGCGATTCCTTCCCTTACGCCGAGGAAGGCCATATTTGCAACCCGGCCGGCCGGGTGCTGACCTACAAACGCGTGCGCACGCATCCCGAGTATGAAGTAGTGGTCAAGGCTACCTCGCGCGGGTCGAGGGAGCTGATCGAGCGCACCGCCCGAACCATCCTGCGGATCAAGGGCCGCATCGTCAAGGTCTCGCAAAACCTGCGCCTGAACGCGCCGGAAAACGAACTGCATCTCGTCCCCGGCAGCATTCCGGGAGAAAACGATATCCCTCAGGCGGACCCGGTCATCCTGCTCGGGGCGACGGCAACGCGGCTGTTCGATTGCATGGTGGAAGCGCAATCCGCGCTGCAGGGCAATTCCAAAAAAGATCCGGCCTGGATCAAGCGCAGATAGGTAGCCGCCATGATGCCCGTGCTCAAACGACACGATTTTGTCTGGCTGACCCCCGCCGCGCGCGAACGCATCGCGACGGAAATCAGCCATAGCGATTCGACCAAGGCGCTGCGAATGGCTTGCGCATTCCTGGCCACCGAGATCCCCGGCATCGTCCGGCGCAGCGCGCCGTGTGATATCGGCATCGGCCTTGGCATCAGCTTTCCGATTCGCTGCGAGGGCAGCCGCCTGCGTTTTGCCACATCGGTGACCCGGGATGAAATCCGTACGGTGGTATCGCCCGTCCAGGTGATCGAGCGGCCCTTTGAAGCACGACTCAAACCCTTGCAGGCACTTGAGCAAATCAAGCAGTCGCTGCCCGGCCTGGCGGGAAAAATCGGCATTTACGGGGCCACCGCATTACAGATGCTGACCGGATTGGCTTACCTGCATGACGGCTCGGATCTGGATCTCGTGATTGATGGCGGCACGCCCGAGGTGCTGTTCGAAACGCACCGCATCCTCAGTGCAATCGCCGAATCGACAGGGGTCAACATCGATGCCGAGGTCATTCTGGACGGCATCCATGGCATGAAATTAAAGGAATTGGTCAGCGAACAAAAAACCGTGCTGGCCAAAACCCTGCATTCCGTCGCGCTGATGTGCCGGCGGGATGTTCTCCAGTCTCTGGCACTCGCCCACACGGCGCGGCCTTGAGAATTTTTGTTTTTCTTAAACGAGGTGATGAAATGGCACAAATCAAAGCAAAAGCTCCCGGAATTGTTAAAGAATTGAAGGCTGCAGTGGGCGATACGGTCAAGGCCGGCACGGTGGTCGTGGTCATGGAAGCCATGAAGATGGCCATGCCTTTGCCGTCCCCAGTTGATGGCGTGATCAAGGCCATCAAGTTCGAAACCGGTGCGCGCGTCAATCCAGGCGCCATCATCATGGAAATCGAATGATTTGATGGTGGCGAGGTGCATGCCTGTCGCAATGGCATGCACCGATGGGCATTGCCGTATTGAATTGTCAAAGAACATTCGCGCAATGCCGCCTCGCATCACATTGGATAAATTTTGGAGGGGATTAGATATGTTGATCAATGGGCTAGCTATTATGGCCGCCTGCATGCTCGCCGGTACTTTTCTGGGTGACATGCTTGGCCTGATGTTGGGTTTGAAGGGAGCAAATGTCGGCGGCGTGGGGTTTGCCATGCTGTTTCTGATTTTGGTGACCAACAAGCTGAAGGATAAAAAACTCTTCTCCAAGGCAGCCGAAAGCGGCGTGCTGTTCTGGAGTTCATTCTACATCCCGGTGGTAGTCGCCATGGCCGCCATCCAGAATGTCCAGGCTGCCCTGAAGGGCGGCATGGCAGCACTCCTTGCAGGAGTTCTGGGTACCGTCTTCTGTTTCTTGTTGGTCAAGCCCCTTTCTTCTCTTGGTGGCAAGCAAGAACCTTTGCCTCAGTTTGCGGAGTAAACCATGCAAGAATATTTCTCAACAATGTTTGCAGAAAAAGGCTTTTTCCACCTTCAGGGGCTGGTATTTGCCTTTCTGTGCGTGGGCGCCATCATGTGGTTTTCCTACAAGGTGATGGTCCCGCTATTCAAACATAAGCTGCATGGCTCGGCATTTGCCATTGTCATTGCTCTGATTCTGGCTTGGGCGGCAGGAATGCTCGTCGGCCCGACCGGCAAGAAAGGGATAGGTGACATCGCCATGTTCTCAGGAATGGCGCTGATGGGCGGTGCCATGTTCCGCGATTTCGCAATCATGTCCACGGCCTATGGCGCGGACTTGCGCGAACTGAAGAAAGCGGGTCTGGGCGGCTTTCTGGCCATGGTGATCGGTACGGCAATGGCTTTCTATATTGGCGCAGCCGTGGCCTGGCTCTATGGCTACACCGATGCAGTCAGCATGGCAACCATTGGTGCCGGTGCCGTCACCTTTATCGTTGGTCCGGTAACCGGCGCAGCGCTCAAGGCTTCCTCGGATGTGGTGGCATTGTCGATTGCCGCAGGCGTGATCAAATCGGTCCTGGTGATGGTGGTAACGCCTATGATTGCCAAAATGATCGGCCTGAACAACCCGGGCGCAGCCATCGTATTCGGCGGCGCCATGGGCACCACGAGCGGCGTGGCGGCAGGTCTGGCAGCCACCGATGCGCGCCTGGTGCCCTATGGTGCAATGGTGGCCACGTTCTACACCGGCTTTGGCTGCCTGGTTTGCCCGTCGATCTTGTACTTCACACTGAAAATCTTCTTCGGCTGATACCCGAGCAGGCAAGAACAGGAGCCCCGCGCGGTGCACGGGGCTCTTTTTTTGGGTGCGGTACGGCGGCTCATTTGAAAGTGATCCGCCGTACTTAACATATTAAATTATTGCGAGAGCCAAAGTGCCCATCACTCGTTTCTTTGTGCCATTTGCGGCCGCTTATTTTTTATCGTCGCTGTTCCGCGCGGTCATCGGGGTGATTTCCCCGGAGCTGGCGAGGGAATTCGCGCTGACCGCACAGGATCTGGGCGGATTAGCCAGTCTTTACTTTTACGCATTCGCGCTGGCGCAGATACCTTCCGGGGTTTTCCTGGATCGTTTTGGACCGCGCAGGGCGGAATCCATGCTGATTCTGGCTGCTGCAGCAGGGGCATTGCTATTCTGTTTTGCCCACGATTTTTCGGGCCTGGCTATCGGTCGCATCCTGATCGGAATCGGCGTGGCCATTTGTTTTGCTGCACCGCTGAAAGCCGCGGCAATGTGGTATCCGCAGGAAAAGCAGGTGGCGCTGTCGGGCTGGATCATGCTGGTAGGCGGACTTGGCGCCACCTTCGCCACCAAGCCCGTGCAATATGCGCTGGTTTTTTTCGACTGGCGCACCCTGTTTGGCGGATTGGCCATCCTGACCGTACTGGCCGCAATTGGCATTGCCGTATGGATTCGCGATATCCCGGCCAATCCGGTACAAAAAACCATGGCGGAGCAATGGCGCGAGCTGGGTGGCCTGCTCAAGCATCCCCGCTTCTGGTGGGTGATGCCCTGGGCCTTTACCGGCATGGGTACCTTCATCTCGGTGCAGGGCTTGTGGGGCATGCAATGGTTGATCCACGGCGCAGGCTATGCCAAGCCTGATGCCGCCAACCTGCTGTTTGCCATGTCGCTGGTCGCGCTCTCCGGCTATTTTTTCATTGGATCGCTCTCGGAAAACCTGGCCCGACGCGGATTGACCAACCGGCATTTACTGGCAGCCGGGATGGTGGTCGATCTCTTTGCGCTGCTGGCCATCAGCCTGCGCTGGCCCGGGGATAGTCTCTGGTGGTGCCTGTACGGACTGGGGACTTCGCTGAACGTTCTGTCCTGGACCGTGCTGACCTGCGGCCTGCCCAAGGAACTGGCCGGGCGCAGTAACACCGGCCTGAATCTGTTCATGTTCATCGGCAGCGGCTCCATCAGCTTCCTGATCGGCTGGATAATTTCCACCCTGCAGGCCAATGGAATAGACACCCGGGAAGCCTTCAGCATTGCCTTTATCGGCCTGGTTTCAGCCAACTCGCTTGCTGCGGGATGGTTCCTGCTGCGCTGGAAACGGTTCAGCGTCACCCAATCCGGATAACGACGAAACAGTTCGATAACCAGTCCGCGCAATCTCTGGAAGACCAAAGATTGCGCGCGCCAAACACCCGGCCCCGTCTCTCGTCGTGGCATCATCCAGTCCAGACGATGCCGCTTACTTCAGCACGAACTGCACCCGCGTGGCCTTGCCGCCATCCTTCTTCAGTTCGTCCGCAGGCGGGTCAAGACGCGGCTTGAGGATGAATAAGCGCGATTCATCCACTCCCGCATCCTTGAGCGCATCCTTGACCACCGTGGCGCGCTGCAAGCCAAGATTGCGCAGCTCGTCTTCGGAAACCTGCGTGTTGGCGAGGATCAGTTTTTCCATCTCTTCCGGCGGCAGGCTCTTCTGCAGGCCCACCACGTTGCGCGGCTTGGGGAATTTCTCACGGTCGTAGACCTGCTCCAATAGTTTGGTGCGCTCGGCAGCCGTCATGACCAGTTCCGTCTCGGTATCGACCGATTGCCCCTTGCTGGCGAGCTGCGCCAGCTTGCGGGCACGGATCTTTTCTTCCAGCTTTTCGCGCTTGAGTCCTTCGCGATCAAGCTCTGGCTCCACCCAGCCGGCAATATCGAGCTTGAGCGCCGGGCGGTCGTCGAGTGCCTTGGCGAGCTTGCCGAGCGCCTCCTTCGCATCGGCACTGAGCAAGGTGCGACCCGGCTCGAACTCGACGCGCGAGAATGCGGCCTCATTGCCGCCAAACAGCGAGCCGAGCGCACTGAACGGTGCAGTCACGGCTTTTTCCAGCAGGTTGCCGATCACCTGCCAGATGATTTTGCCAATGCGGAACTGAGGGTCGTCGAGCGAGCCTTCGATCGGCAGGTTCAGGTTGATCTGCCCGCGCCGGTCGGTAAGCAGCGCCAGCGCGAACTTCACCGGCAGCTTGGTGGCCTCCGGGCTTTCGACCCTGTCGCCCAGGGTGAGCTGGTCGAGGGTCAACTGGTTGGCCGCTTTCAGCTGGTTGTTCTCGATGAAATAGGCCACCTCCATCGAGAGCTTGCCTTTCTCGATGCCGTAACCGGCGTACTTGGCCGAATAGGTTGACGCTGCCGTCAGTTCATAACCCTTCACCGCCGCCTTGATATCGAGGAACATTTTCTGCGCCAGCGGGTTCAGGCTGCCGGCAATCGTGACCGGCGCAATGCGGTCGACGCTGCCGCGCAGATCGAGGTTGGCGCGCGCGGATTCGCTGCTGGAAAGTCCGCCGATCACGCCGCCCATGTCCATCAGGTTGGCGGTGAAGTTGGGCTGGATGAAGTTGTCGGTGTAGTTGATGTTGCCGCCGGTCAGGGTGATCTTGCCGATGCTGATCGGCGGCAACGGCGCGCGCGGCGCCACCGGTGCCGAAGCCACGGCGACGGGCTTGGCTGCCGGCGCACCGACCGCCGGATTCGCCGTCACTGAGGTCGCCTGTCCTTCCTTGACCACGATGTCCTGCAGATTGAGCTTGCCTTCCTTGGACAGGATCAGCCGCGAATAGAAATCAGACAATGCGACTTCGCGCAGCGCCAGCTTGAACGGCTCCGTCTGCACGTCCGCGCCGGTCAGCGCCAGCGAGCGCCATTTGAGGAAATCTTCGCCATTGATCTTGTCGATCGCATGTAGATCGTTCACCGCCAGATTGCCGCGATAGCGCACGGCGAGCTTGGGCGCGGTGGCAATCTGCGCCTCGCCGCGCGCGCCCAGCCAGATGCTGGCTAGACGGATATTGAGCAGATCGGTGAAATACGGCTGGGTGAACGCGGCGTCGAACTGGCGCAGATCAAGCTGCCATTTGGCCGAGAACGGTTGCGGCACGAACGGCCCGCTCACCTTGACGAAGCCGCGCTTGCCGGCCTTGGCCGAAAAATCGAGCTTGGCCGTGCTGTCCGGTGCGCTATCGAGGTTTTCCACCTTCAATCCGAGATCGGACAAGACCAGCGGCGGCGTGCCGCTCTGGCGCTGATCCTCGAGACGCAGCGCCGACTTTTCAAGCGCCAGTTGCGCCAGCTTGATCCGCCACGGCGGCGTCTTGTCCCTGCTCGCCGCCGTGGGTTTCGCAACGGCCGGCGGCAGCAGCAGCTGCAGGTTGATGCTGCCATCCTTGCCCATCACGATCTTGTTTTCGCTGCCGCTGATATTCAGGCTCGCGACCTCCACCAGCTGCTTGCCCAGATTCACGCCGATTCCGCTCGCGTTCAACGCGGCGAGTTTCAGCGCCGGCGCCTTTTCTCTGGCCAGGCGGATCGCCAGATCCTGGATGCCGAATGCGCCCTGGCTGATTTCCAGCACTTGCGGGTCGGCGGCAAAATGCAGATTCAGTGAACTTGATAGCTGGCCGTTGGCAATCTCGCCAGCAAAATAGGGCTTCAGATACGGCGGATAACGTCCGGGCTGGACGTTATCCAGTGCCACGCGGCCATCGATGGCCAGCGGACTGGCTTGCACCTGCAACGCGGCATTGAACGTTTCGCCAAAGCCCGTCTTGAACGCGATCTCGACCGGCGCGGAAGCCTTGGCAGCGGTGGAAAAATGTTTGGTCTTGATGGTGATGGCCTCGCCGCTGGCGGCATACGCCGGCTTCACCGCGGCATCTTTCCAGTCGATACGGCCTTCGTTCAGGGCAAGCTCGGCCACTTCAACCAGAGGCGGAGCCGCCGCAGCGGGAGCGCTCCCGTTGTTCGCGGCGGGCTTGCCGGCAGGTTTGGCTGAGAAGGCAGTCAGCCAGTTGAGTTCGCCCCGGGCATCGCGTGCGACAGTCAGCACCGGTTTGTCGATGCCGATACGGCCCAGACGATACTTCTTCAACAGCGGTTCCAGGCTGCCTAGCTCAATCTGCAGCGCCGGCAGCTGCAGGATCGGTTCGCCGCGATAATCCAGCCGCCCGTCCGTCAAGCCCAGCTTGCCCTGAATCAAGAGGCGCGGCTGGTCGTTCTCCTCGCGGAACACCACATCCACTTGCCCGGACATCCGGCCGCTCGGCAGATTCACTTCCTTGGGCAGGGGAACATAGGCCAGGTAATGCGGCAGGTTCAGTTGGTCGAGCTGCAGCGAAAGCCGGGTTTCGTGGCTATCCTTGAAAGGCTTGGATTGCCCCGCCAGCTTGAAGATCGAGCCATTGAGCTTGCCGGACAAACCCGGCTGAATATATTCATCGAGCCGGTACGGCAGGGTGGATATGAAAGGCAGGGCCAGTTGCAAATCGCTGATTTGCTGCCAGGCATGCTCGAAGCGGTCATCGAAATCGATGCTGCCACCCATGATGCGGATATTGTTGAGCGAGAAGCGCGGCAAGGGCGCATCGTCCTTGGCCGGTGTTTGCGGCGGGCCTTCGAGCAAATCGGAAAAATTGTAGCGATCGGCGCTCAGCCGCACGAGATGCAGCCGCGGGGACTCCAGCGTGATCTCGCGCAGCACCGGGCCGCGTCGCCACAAGCTGGCCAGCTCGGCATCGGCGGTCAGCGCGGCAAACTGGAACAGCGCGCCTTCTTTTTCGTTGACGGCGACATCGCGCAATACCACGCGCAGCAGATAGGGATTGATCGCAATCTTGCCGATACTGACCTGGCGATGCAGCGCAGCACTGGCTTCCTTTTCCAGCCAGGGCCGCAGCAAGGCAGGCAGGGCCAAGAAGCCAAACAAGCCGAACAGCACCAGTAATCCAGCACAAACCATCAACCCAATCCGGACACGCCGGGTAAAAAAGCGGGAAAACTGGCTCACAGAGCGCATCGGGCAACTCCCAGAAAAAGCATGGCAATAGTATCTTTTCAGTTTAGCAGGCAGGCATCAAACGCCCACCAGCAATAGCGCGAAACGCTGTTCTCGAACCGTTGAGAGAGGCTATCGGCAGGCTGAAGAGCCGCGCATGGTCCCCGATCACGGCATATCAGAGATTGTGATCCAAGCCATCCGCCGGAAACCTTTCAACCTCTGGCCTAGCGCGGTTAGAATCGTGGACCATCACCGCCTTGGGCGGGCGAGCGACATTTCAGGAAAACAAAGCGTGGCATTTTCGTTTTTCAAAAAGAAGGATACGGATTTCGACCCCAGGCTTCATCCGCCACGGAGCGTCGTCACGCCCAAGCCTCCCGCAGCAGACCCCCAAACGCCCGAAGCGCCCCCGTTTGGCCAGGCCCAGGATTCCTATTCCGGTATCGAAGTCAGCTCGGGCGGCAGCCAGCTCTCTGCGGCCGAGGAAGAAGCGGCCATCATGCATGCCAACAACAGTGGTCGCGCCGCAATCCCGATTCTGCAAACCGCCATCCAGGAAATTCGCGGCCAGCGCCGTCTGGAAACTTGGCTGATGCTGTTCGAGCTCTACCAGCAGCAAAATGACCGGGCCGCTTACGAAAATCTAGGCCTCGAATTTGTCATGGAGTTCGAAAGAACCCCGCCGATCTGGTCCGAACGCAAGCGGGTACAGAATCAGCCTACTGCGACGGCCGGCAACACCCATACCTTTGGTGCACAACTGACCGCCGCGACACTCGACAGGGAATTGGCCCCGTTGCGTGCGGTGACCACGCGCCTTAATCCGCCGCGCCTCGATTTCAGCCGGGTCAAGGAAATCGACTCCATGGCCGCGGCCGAGATTCTGGCGCTGTGGCACCTGTCCAGAAAAGTGGCCACGCCCCGGCAGATTCTGGGCGGTGCCTCCTTTGCCAAGCTGCTGGCCGGAAAAATCGAAACCGGGCGCCGTGTTCCGTCCGAAGCTCCATTCTGGCTGCTGCTGATCGAGGTGCACCAGGCAATGGGGCTGCACGAAGCATTCGACAATCTGGCCATCGAATACGCCATCACCTTTGAAGTCTCGCCCCCGTCCTGGGACGACCGGCTGGCGCCAAAAATCGAAGCGGCCGCGCCCACCGTCGCCGATTCCAGCCCGTCCGCCCCTCCCCGGGAATGTCTGGTGCTGCAGGGTGAAATCACCAGCCAGCATCCGCAGGGCCTGGCAGAAATCCGCAACTACGCCCAGCAGGGCGGCTATGAAATCGTGCTGGATTTCGAATGCGTCGACCGGGTCGATTTCGAATCGGCCGGCCAGTTCCTCAACCTGTTCATGGAACTTTTGCAACAGGGGCACAGCGTGCACATCATCCGGGTCAACGAACTGGTCCTGGCCCTGCTGCGCCTGATGGGCATTTCTGAACTCGTTACCATCGAACGCCGCAAAGCCTGATGATCGGGCTGCTACAATCAAGTCACCATGTCGAAACTGATTCCCTGCCTGCGCCAGCTTGATGCTGGCCACTTCACTTCCGGCGAAGCGATTGCCGAACGACTCGGCATCTCGCGCGCCAGTGTATCCACCACGCTCGCCCGTGCCGAAACCTATGGCATCACCCTGGAACGCCGCCATGGCCTGGGCTACCGCCTGAGTCGGCCGATCGAATGGCTGAACACCTCGGCCATCCAGGGCGAACTCATGCCCGCATCGGCATTCAGTGTGGAAGTACTCGACCACAGCGAATCGACCAACCGCGCACTGCTGGCCGCGCCGCAACACGGCCGGGTACTGGTCACCGAATGGCAAAGCGGTGGTCGCGGGCGCATGGGGCGCAAATGGCTGGGCACGCTTGGCGGCAGTCTGATGTTTTCGCTGGCCTGGACTTTCCCCGAGGGGCCGGCCCAACTCGCGGGCCTGCCGCTCGCCGTGGGCGCGGCACTGGCCCGGGCAATCGAAGCCGCCGGCGTGCGCGAAATCGGCCTCAAATGGCCCAATGACCTGCTGCTGCCGCAAGGCAAGGTCGGCGGTATCCTGATCGAGATGCAGGGCGATGCGCTCGGCCCGGCGCAGGTGGTGATCGGCGTCGGCCTGAATCTTTACCTGCCCGAGGGCATGGGTCCGCTGGACCAGCCTGCGGCAGCGCTGGAAGGAAACGGACTGAACATCGGGCGCAACGTCCTGTTCGGACGAATCCTGGCCGAACTGGAACGCACGCTCCCACGCTTCGCGGCAGAAGGCTTTGCCCCCTTGCGCGGCGAATGGGAAGCGCACCATGCCTGGCACGACCAGCCGGCGCAGGTGCACATGCCCGATGGCCGCCACCTGCAAGGCATCATTCTGGGCGTCAGCGACGAAGGCGCACTGCGTTTGCAGGTGGAAGGGCAAACCCGCCTGATCCACAGCGGCGATGTCAGTTTGCGCAGGCAGCGCGCATGATCCTGCTGTTGGACCTGGGCAATAGCCGCATCAAGTGGGCGCTGGCAGAAAACGGCACTTTCCTGGCCCATGGCGCGGTAACGCGTGCCGAAGATCTGGCAGCGGCCTGGACGAATATCGCCGCCCCCAATCGCGCGCTGGGCTGCGCTGTCAGCAACGAACAAACCCGGTCCGTCGTCGCCGCGCAAGTGGCACTGCGCTGGCAGATCGGCGTGCAATGGCTGCAGCCTTCCGCACGGCAAGGCGGCATCAGCAATGGCTATGCCGACCCTGCCCGGCTGGGTGCCGACCGCTGGGCTGCCCTGCTCGGCGCGCGCGCACGCTTCCCGGATACGGCGCTGGTCGTGGTTTCCGCCGGCACAGCGCTGGTTGTCGATGCACTCACGGCGGACGGGCATTTCCCGGGCGGCATGATCCTGCCCGGTTACCAGCTGATGAAGCAAGCCCTGGCTCAGGGCACTGCACGCCTGCCCATGGCGAGTGGCCGCTTCACGCCGTTCCCGACTGCGACCGACGATGCGATTGAAACCGGCTGCCTGAGTGCGCTGAGCGGAGCCATTGCCGCAATGGTCGAGCGCCTGGCCGCTACCGGGCAAACGCCGGTCCAGATCATACTGAGCGGGGGCGATGCCGCGCTGCTGCAGCCGCTGCTCACGGGCCCGGTATCCGTGGTCGATAATCTGGCACTGCATGGTCTGGCTGCTTTAGCGACAACCCACGAGGAAAATCTGCAATGAAGTGGCTCTTCTTTGTTTTCCTGATCCTCAATATCCTGGTATTCGGCCTGATCAACCTGGGCGGCAGCACCAATGCCGTCGACCCGCGCGGGCGCGAACTCAACGCCAGCCAGGTGCGGATTGTCACCGGACAACTCAACGCCCCCAAACCCGTCGCCCCGGCCATCCCGGCGTCTGCGTCCGTGGCTTCGCAACCCGCCGCCACCCCGGCATCCGTGCCTGTTGCCTCGCAACCCGCCGCAAAGCCGCAGGCAGCCGCCTCGCCGGTCGCTGGCAAGCTGGCCTGTCTGCGCTGGAGCGGCTTTTCCATTGAACAGGCCAGCACCGCGCGCAGCCGGATCAAGGCGCTGGGATTGAACGCGAGCGAGAGCGGCGGCGCGGAAAACGCCAAGGCTTGGGTCTATATCCCGCCGCTCACGACCCCGGTCGAGGCACGCAATAAGGCACAGCAGATTGCGGAAATGGGCGTTGACGACTATTTCGTTGTCAATGACGGCAAGCGCTGGCAGAACGCGATTTCGCTGGGCGTTTACAGCACGCGCGAAGCGGCGGAGCGGCGCCTGGCCGAGCTGCGCGCCAAGGGCGTGCGTTCAGCCGTGATCCGCGACAAGGACGATACACTCAGGCCGGTGAGCTTCATGCTGCGCAATGTGTCGGCGGAGAACCGGCAGCAGCTGGAAAAGGCGGGCAGCCCGTTCCGCGGCATAGAACTGCGCGAAACCAGCTGCCGCTGATTCCGGCCCGCTCAGAACCTGCTCACGATCTGTCGCGAGAGGTCGTCAGCAGGGTGAAGAGCAGCGCAGAAACCGGAGTGTACAAGTAGTACATGAGGATTTTGAGCAGCGCATGAGCCCTGATCACGGCCTCGCAGCAAGATCGTGATCAGGTTCTCAGGGATAGCTGTAAAGCTGCCAGCGCACGTTCGGGTCGGTCGTGACCTGTACCGCCTCGACCTCGCGCCGAGCCGAAACGGGAGCGGTCCCTTTGGCGGCAGCCCCGGGCACGATCGCCTCTTTGGGCAACAGGCTTGCCGGCAGGGTCAGCACCTTGCCGCTGGCCCGCGCGGGCGATACCACCGACCGATGGCGAAGCGGGTTATGCACGGCAGCCAGAGCGGCTTCTCCACTCGCCAGCAGGCCTGCGAGCGCCGCCATCAACAGCATGTTTCCCGCTTTCATCGCTTCTCTCCCGTTCCGGCAAAGCGCACGTAATCGCCGACCTCGACCCGCAGCGCGCCCTCGGGCACCCCGGCGGAAAACAGCGGTTGCACTTCGCGGATAACCAGCGTGCCGGCCAATTCCTCCGGCCAGCCCAGCTGGCCACTCCGCCCCGTGGCATCCACACCACGCGCGCCGGGGCGCAGGCGGTAGACCTGCAAGCGATCCCCCACGGCCAGCTTGCTGGTGCCGCCGGCATCCACCGTGACCCGCCCCGGCTCGACACGGGCGACGCGTGCCGAGAACGGGACGCACTGGATATCGCGGTAGAGGCTGTTCACCGCGTCATCAAGCTTGGCATCGACCAGCTTGCCGAAATCCGAGGCAAAGAAACGCTGCGTTCCCATGACCACGGACGGATCGAACACGACCTCGGCCCCAAACAGTACCTGCCCTTCCGCCTTGCCCGCCAGTCGATGACGGGCGATCTGCGCGCCGGACACGCCGTCGAATACCAGCAGATCCATCTCGAAACGCCGGGCAGACGGCGTTGCCTTGATCCCGGGCTTGAAGAAATTCAGCAGTGGCAGATTGAGTTCCTGCTTGCGCTCGCCCGGCCGGACATCGTTACCGTGGCTGAACACGTAGCGCTCACCCTCGAAACCCGCATCGCGCAACACGCCACCGACCACGAATTGCACGCCATAACGGCGCGCCAGATCACGAATCCATTCGGGGTTCGATTGCGGCTCGGTTCGGTTGGTTTGCACGTGGTAGGCCGCTTCATTGCCGCTGGCCTGCGGCAGGAAATGCCCGCCAGCTTCCATGCGGCGAATGATTTCCGCCTGCAATGCTTCCGGGAAGCGCGGCAGATCGGCGATTTGTACCGGGCTGAGAACTGCCAATTGTGTAATCAGTGCCTTGCGCCGGTAGTCCGGGCCGCAAGCGGGGGCCACGGACAGGGCGCCGGTCACGTCATCCACGGCCGGCAGCACATCGAGCGTGACATGATAAAAACCGTTCGCCTGCCATTCGCGCAGCAACACATAGCGGCCCACCGGCTGGCCGCGCACGCGCAAGGCATCGACCTGGCGCACGGCATTGCCCGTGGTCGTGCCGTTGATCTGCGCGCCGGCCACGAGGCTGGCATTATCCAGCGCGTCGCGAATGGCGGCCTGCCGCGCCGCAGCGACGCCATCCATGCCCAGCGGGGCAATGCCGTCGAACTCGGCGGCGCAGGCGAGGCCCGCCAGCAACAGCAGCGCAGCGAACAATACGGCCGGCTTTTTCATTTACTGCGCCAGATAAAAGTTGGCACTGGCCACGGCAGAGGCCGTAGCCTGCGGCGCAGGCGCAACTTGCTGCATTACCGGCTGAGCCTGAACAGCATTGCGGGCATCGCGGTAGAAATCCCCGCCGAATTGCAGCTCGAGCACGGTTTCGTAACTGCCGCCGGGCAGCGGGGTCACCGTCAGGACCCGAGCACCACGCAGGTAGGCTTCCACGTAGACGCGGAAACTGTCATTGGTCATGGTCACCGCCGATACCGTGCTGCTGCCGGTGATTTTCAGCCCCGCCACGGTCTCTGCCAGCGCGCGGTAGGCATCCAGCTTGGAAGCCCGGATGGCCAGGATGCGCCGCTGCTCCAGCGAAAGCCCTTCCTGGGCCGGCAGCGCGCCGTAACCAATGGCCGTCACTTTGGGTGGCAGAATAGCCTGCTGAGGGGCGGATTCACTGGTTGAGGCAACCGGTGAATGCGTGCTGGAACAGCCTGCCAGCGCAGCCAATACCAAGAGGCACGGCACCATCCGGCGAAGCGTGAAATTACCCATGATTTTGGAATCTCCGGTCGATGAACCTGTTTATGATCTGTCGCGAGAAGCCGTCAGCGGGGTGAAGAGCAGCGCAAAAACCGGAGTGTACAAGTAGTACATGAGGATTTTGAGCAGCACATGAACCCCGATCACGGCTTCACAGCAGGATCGTAAACAAGGTTCTAAAAACAATGCCGGACAAAACGCCCGGCGAGCAAGTCGTTCAATTTCGCGCCTAGCGGCTCGCTGCAGGCTTGGTAAACACCAGATCCCACACGCCATGGCCCAGCTTCAGGCCCCGGTTTTCGAACTTGGTCAGCGGCCGATAATCCGGACGCGGTGCGTAGCCTTCGGCGGTGTTTTGCAACGCAGGTTCGGCGGCAAGCACTTCCAGCATCTGCACCGCGTAATCTTCCCAGTCGGTCGCCAGATGCAGGTAGCCACCCGGCTTGATGCGCGACACCAGCAGTTTCACGAACGCCGGCTGGATCAGGCGGCGCTTGTTGTGGCGCTTTTTGTGCCACGGATCGGGGAAAAAGACGTGCGCGCCATCGAGCGAATCGGGGGCGATCATCTGCTCCAGCACCTCGACCGCATCGTGCTGGACGATGCGGATATTGGCAAGCTGCTGCTCGCCGATCAGTTTCAGCAGGCTGCCCACCCCCGGGGTGTGGACCTCAACGCCCAGGAAATCGGTCCCCGGCAGGCCGGCGGCAATTTCCGCGGTGGCGCCGCCCATGCCGAAACCGATTTCCAGCACCCGCGGCGCATGCCGACCGAAAGCGCCATCCAGATCAAGCGCTTCGGGGCGATAAGTGATGCAGAATTTCGGGCCGAATTCCTCCAGCGCGCGTTCCTGGCCCTTGGAAAGGTGGCCCTGGCGCAACACAAAACTGCGGATGCGGCGACCGAAGTGGGGGTTATCGGCATCCGGCACGTCGGAAACCGGTTCTGCTGGTGGAGTCTGGGTCATGTTCGTTCGCTACCGGGCTATCTGTGCGCCACCGGGGCGCTGTACGTAAAAATGCCACCTCGCGGTGGCGAAGCCGGGTGATGCCGACAAGGCCCACCCAGGCTACTCGTTAATTTTGACGCGTTTATTTCGCGCCGATCATCCCGGTTATCGGGCTGGACGGGTCGGCAGAATAGAGCTTGCGCGGCATGCGCCCGGCCAGATAGGCATCGCGCCCGGCCTCGACCGCGAGTTTCATCGCGCGTGCCATGCGGATCGGATCGCGCGCAGCGGCGATGGCGGTGTTCATCAGCACGCCGTCGCAGCCGAGCTCCATCGCAATCGCCGCATCCGACGCCGTGCCCACACCGGCATCGACCAATACCGGCACCTTGCTCTGTTCGATGATCAGGCGCAGGTTCCACGGGTTGAGAATACCCATGCCCGAGCCGATCAGGCTGGCGAGCGGCATGATCGCGCAGCAGCCGATCTGTTCCAGTTCGCGCGCGATGATCGGATCGTCCGAGGTATACACCATCACGTCGAAGCCTTCGGCCACCAGGACTTCGGCCGCTTTCAGCGTTTCGCGCACGTTCGGGTACAGCGTGTTTGAATCGCCCAGCACTTCCAGCTTCACCAGCTTGTGGTCGTCGAGCAGCTCGCGCGCCAGGCGCAGCGTGCGCACGGCCTCGTCCGCGCTGTAGCAGCCAGCGGTGTTGGGCAGGTAGGTAAACTCGCTCGGCGGAAGGTATTCCAGCAGGCTGGGCTGGCTCGCATCCTGGCCGATGTTCACGCGACGGATCGCGACCGTGACGATTTCGGCACCCGAGGCGTCGATTGCCGCGCGGGTTTCGCTGAAATCCTTGTATTTGCCGGTGCCGACCAGCAAGCGCGAGTTGTAGCTTTTGCCGGCAATCTGGAGTGAATCAGTCATGGGGAAATCCTCAAAAATCGGAGCGCGGGCCGACGGTCTGCCGGAGTAGCGGAAAAAAACCGGGTGGACGAAATCAGCCGCCGCCGACAGCAACGACCACTTCCAGCCGGTCGCCGTCAGCCACCATGGTTTGGGCATGCTGGCTGCGCGGCACGATGTCGCCGTTCTTTTCGATGGCAATGCGTTTGCCGGTGAGTTCGAGCGCAACGATGAGTTCGGCCAGGGTCAGCGGCGCGGCAAACTCGCGCGGTTCGCCGTTGATGAAAAACGTGATCACGATGAACTGCCTATGGATGAACTGACTATGAAATAACCCGGCTATTCTAACGCTTTAGCCGCGCACGCGGGTGATCCGGTAGACCGCCTGCAGTTGCCGGATCGAGCGCATGATGCGCGCCAGATGGGCGCGGTTGGCCACCTGCAGGGTGAACTGGATCATGTTGTGCCGCTCGCCGGTTTCCTGGCCGTCGGTCATGGTGACGGCGGCAATATTGCCTTCGGCCTCGGCAATCGCGGCGGCGACGCTGGCCAGCGTGCCGCGCACGGTCGAGGCCATCACGCGGATCGTGACGTCGAACAGGCGCGAGACTTCCGGATCCCATTCTACATCGATCATCTTGTCGGCATCGGCGCGGTTTTTCGACAGTACCGGGCAATCGTGGGTATGCACGATCAGCCCCTGATCCTTTTTGACAAAGCCGAGGATCGGATCGCCCGGGATCGGGTTGCAACAGCGGGCGAACTGGATCGACATGCCTTCCGTGCCGCGGATGGTGACGGCCGCCGGTTTGCGCCCCGGCGTGACATCCTCGCTCCACTGGCCGGCGAGCTGCAGCAGCCGCTTGGCGATCACCACCGCCAGACGCTTGCCGAGGCCCACATCGGCCAGCACGTCTTCGCGCGATTTGTCGCCGCTCTCGCGCAGGTAACGCTCCCAGGCATCCTGGGCGACCGGCTTTTCCTGATGCAGTGCGGAGAACGCCTGGTTCACCAGACGCTCGCCCAGCAGCACCGAATCCTCGAAGCGCAGGGTGCGCAGGAAGTGGCGGATGTGCGAGCGGGCCTTGCCGGTGGTCACGAAAGACAGCCAGGCCGGGTTGGGCCGCGCATGCGCCGCGGTCACGATCTCGATCTGGTCGCCGTTTTTCAGCCGGCTGCGCAGCGGCGCCAGCTCGTGGTTGATCTTGGCGGCGATGCAGCGATCACCGATATCCGAGTGCACGGCATAGGCGAAATCGACGCAGGTCGCGCCTTGCGGCAGGTTGAGAATCTTGCCCTTGGGCGTGAAGACATACACCTGGTCCGGGAACAGATCGACCTTGATGTGTTCGAGAAACTCGACCGCGTCGCCCGATTCCGATTGCAGCTCGAGCAGGCTTTGCAGCCACTGGTGGGTTTTTTTCTGCACATCGCTGAAGCCTTCGTCACCACTCTTGTACATCCAGTGGCTGGCCACGCCGGCATCGGCGATGCGATGCATGTCGGCGGTGCGGATCTGCACTTCGATCGGCGTGCCGTATGGGCCGAACAGCGTGGTGTGCAGGCTTTGATAGCCGTTGGCCTTCGGGATCGCGATGTAATCCTTGAATTTGCCCGCAATCGGCTTGAACAGCGAATGCAGGGCGCCGATCGTCAGGTAGCAGGTCGGCACATCCTGCACGATCACGCGGAAACCGTAGATATCCAGCACTTCGGAAAACGACAGGTGTTTTTCCTGCATCTTGCGGTAGATGCTGGCGAGGTTTTTTTCCCGGCCGTAGACCGTGGCCGCGATATGGTTTGCCGCCAGCTTGGTGCGGATGCCTTCGAGGATCTTGGTGACGACTTCGCGCCGGTTGCCGCGTGCGGCCTTCAGCGCACGGGACAGCACCTCGTAGCGATGCGGGTGCAGGTATTTGAAACAAAGGTCGTCGAGCTCGCGGTAGATGCCGTTGAGCCCGATGCGATTGGCGATCGGCGCGTAGATTTCCAGCGTTTCCCGGGCGATGCGGCGCTGCTTGTCCGGCCGGATCGAATCGAGCGTGCGCATGTTGTGCAGGCGGTCGGCGAGCTTGATCAGGATCACGCGCAGATCGCGCGCCATCGCCAGCAGCATCTTGCGGAAATTCTCGGCCTGCGCTTCTTCCTTGTTTTCGAACTCCAGCTTGTCGAGCTTCGACATGCCGTCGACCAACTCGGCTACGGTCTTGCCGAATTTATCGGTGAGTTCGAGCTTGGAAATGCCGCTGTCTTCCATCACATCGTGCAGCAAGGCGCCTGCCAGCGCCTGGGCATCAAGCTTCCACTGCGTCAGGATCGTGGCAACGGCCAGCGGATGGGAAATGTACGGTTCGCCGGAGCGGCGGATCTGGCCGCGATGGGCCGTCTCGGAAAACAGGAAGGCGGCACGCAGCAGCGTACGATCTTCCGGCTTGAGATAGAGGGTGAGTTCACCCAAAAATCGGTTGGCATCGGCAAGCACTCCGCTCGCCCCGGCCAGGGCCGGGACTTCTTCGGGAGCGATTACCGAGCCCATGAACACATTCCGGCGGCTTAACCGCGATTGCGGGTAAGCATTTCCATGCCAACGAGCCCGGCTGCGACTTCGCGCAGGGCGGTGACGGTGGGTTTGTCGCGACCGACGTTATCCAGCTGCGGGCTGGAACCATGTTCGAGTTGACGGGCGCGATAGGCAGCCACCAGCGTCAGGTCAAAACGGTTTTCAATGCGGTTGAGGCAGTCGTCAACGGTAATACGGGCCATGAATCAATCTCCTGAAACAACGCTGGCAATACTGAAAAAACCAGCCGGGCCGATGATTATATCACCGGCCAGCCTTCGCTGCGGCGCAGCCGGCCGGGCCGAGCACCAACGGCAGCAACCGCGCCCTGCTCCGGCAACGAATCAGCCCTTCATTCCGGCGATCATGGCCTGATGCCGCTCGCTCTGGTGGCCGAGCCGCAGACGCTCGGCGCGCACGACTGCGATGATGTCGTGCAGTGCCTCGTCGAGTTGATCATTGACGATCACATAGTCGAACTCGTCGACATGGCTGATTTCTTCCTTCGCGGCCGCCAGGCGGCGCACGATCACCTCTTCGCTATCCTTGCCGCGCCCGCGCAGCCGCTCTTCCAGCGCCGCAAGCGAAGGCGGCAGGATGAAAATGCCGATGGCTTCCGGCAACAGGCGACGCACCTGCTGCGCGCCCTGCCAGTCGATCTCGAGCAGGATATCCCGCCCCTGCGCCAGCATCGATTCGATCCATTGCTGCGAGGTGCCGTAGTAATTGCCGAACACTTCGGCATGCTCCAGCAGGGCGCCGGCGGCGATCATGCGCTCGAACTCTTCACGCGAAACAAAACAGTAATCCTTGCCGTTCACCTCCCCGCTGCGCGGCAGGCGCGTGGTGAAGGAGACGGAAAGCTGGATCTGGTGATCGGCGGCGAGCAGCGCGCGCACCAGCGTGGTCTTGCCTGCGCCCGAAGGCGCGGTCACCACGTAGATATTGCCTCTGGGCATGGGTCGGACTCTTGAAGATTGAACACGGATTGCGGGTACTTCTGCGCGGCCAAGTATATCACTGCGATCAAGGCCTTACCTTTTGCGGCTCAGCCAGCGGCGCCAGCCGGCCTTGCGCGCCTCTTCCAGCAGGCCCATCAATAACGCCAGCGGCATGATCGCCAGCCAGACTTCGTCGGCCAGCGGCGCGGTACCGAACAGCGCATTGCCCCAGGGGGTGTAGATAATGAACAGGATCAGCGCCAGTTCCAGGATCAACCCGCCCAGCAGCAGCGGATTGGCGAACAGGCCGAAGCCCAGCGCCGAGCGCGCCGGATGGCGGCAGAGAAACACGTTGACCATCTGCGCGACCACGATGCCGGCGAGGCAGGCGCTGGTGGCACCGAGGTAGAGCGGATCGCGAGCCGCCAGCATCGTGCCGTAATGCCAGCCGGCCCCCTGCAGCACCAGGAAGAAAGCCGCCATGGCGATGCCCGCCTCCAGCATCCCCAGCCACAGATAGGCCCGCACCACCAGCCCCCAGGACAACAGCCGCTCGTGCCGGGCGCGCGGCGGTTGCTGCATCACGCCGGCATGCGGCGCCTCCGCACCCAGTGCCAGCGCCGGCAGCATGTCGGTGCCCAGGTCGACCGCGAGGATCTGGATCACGGTCAGCGGCAGCGGAATCCGGAACAGCATGAAGGCCAGGTAGGGGATCAGCTCCGGAATGTTGGAGGTCAGGATGTAGGTGAGGAACTTGCGCAGGTTCTCGTAAACCGCCCGCCCTTCCTCGATCGCGCTGACGATGCTGGCGAAGTTGTCGTCGAGCAGGATAATGTCGGCCGCCTCCTTGGCCACGTCGGTTCCGGCCAGCCCCATCGCCACGCCGATATCCGCCGTTTTCAGCGCCGGCGCATCGTTCACGCCGTCGCCGGTGACGGCCACCGTCTCACCCTTGCGCTTCAGCGCCTGGACGATCAGCATCTTCTGTTCGGCCGTGACCCGGGCGAACACGATTTCCTCGGCATCCAGCGCCAGCTGCAGTTGCGCGGGCGACATTTTCGGCAGCGCTTCACCGCGCAGCACCATAGGCTCCGTTCCGCGAACCAGCCCGATTTCACGGGCAATGGCCAGCGCGGTGTGCGGGTGATCGCCGGTCACCATGATGACGCGCACCCCGGCGGAATGGCAGCGGGCAATGGCGGCCGGCACCTCGGGCCGGGGCGGGTCTTCGAGGCCGACCAGTCCGCACAGGATGAGTTGCGCCTCGGCCGGCGCTTCATCGTCGGCCAAGCGCTTCCAGGCCAGCGCGAGGACCCGCAAGCCCTGCCCAGCCATTTCTTCCTGCGCCGCGATCAGCTCCGCGCGCCGCGCTTCGTCCAGCGCCTGCGTCTTGCCGCCCTGCCAAAGTAGGGTGCACAGTGGCAGCACGGTTTCCGGCGCGCCCTTGCAATACAGTGCCTGCCCGCCTTCTGCCGGCGTATCGATCACCGACATGCGCCGCCGTTCGGCTTCAAATGGAATCTCGCTGCTCCAGGTGCGCCGTGTCTCATTCCAGCCGCCCCGGGCCGCAAGCTGCCAGAGTGCGGCCTCCATCGGGTCGCCCTGGGGTTTGCCATCGGCAAAACGCAGCGTGTGGCAGCGCCCGGCCACTTGCAACAGCACCGGGGGCAGACGGCCGAACGGATCGCGGAAATCGCCGTCGGCAAACACCCGCTTCACGCTCATGCGGTTCTGCGTCAGCGTGCCGGTCTTGTCGGAACAGATCACCGTGGTGCTGCCCAGCGTCTCGACCGCGGGCAAATGGCGCACCAGCACGTTGCGCCGCGCCATGCGCTGGGTCGCCATCGCCAGCGACAGGGTCACCGTGGGCAGCAGGCCCTCGGGCACGTTGGCGACGATGATGCCGATCGCGAACATCAGGTTGCTCCAGAACGGCAACCCGATCGCCTGGCCGATGAAGAAGAAAACGATGCCCAGGCAGCTGGCCAGCAGCGCCACCAGTTTCGACAAGCGGGCGATTTCACGCTGCAGCGGGGAGATCTCCGTGCGGGCCGTTTGCGTCAGGTGCGCGATCTTGCCGAACTCGGAACGCATGCCGGTGGCGAACACCACGGCACGACACTGCCCGGCAACGACCAGCGTGCCGGCCAGCAGCAGGTTGTGCGCGTGCAGTGGCGATGCGTTGTCATCCGGCTCGGCATTGCGCGCCTTGGGCAGGGCCTCGCCGGTGACCGTGGCCAGATTCACGCGCAGATCGAAAGCTTCGATCACCCGGCAATCGGCCGGCACCTTGTCGCCTTCGCCGAGCAGCAGAATATCGCCGGGCACCAGCGCTTCGACCGGCTGGGTGCCTTCCGCGCCCTCGCGCAGCACATTCACCTGCTGTGGCAGCAATTGCCGCAGCGCCGAAAGTGCCTGTTCTGCCCGGTAGGTCTGCCAAAAGGAAAAAACGCCATTGATCACGATGACGCCGACCACGGCTATCCCGAGCTGCAGCATGCCCTGGCCACGGCTCTGTGTCTCGGCGAAGAAAGCCAGCCCGGCGGCCAGCCACAGGATCAGCGCGAAGAAATGGGTGAACTCGCGCGCGAAACTCAGCCAGAGCGGCTCCCGCGCCACCGCCTCGACCCGGTTGGGGCCGAATTCGCGCTGCCGGCGGCTGACTTCATCGGCCCGCAGGCCTTCAAGCCGGGATTTGAGGCTGGTCAGTGCGGCATCCACCGGAAGTTGCGCGAGGGGCAAATGGATCGTCATGGCGCGGCAGGGCTCCTGTTCAATTACCTACGGCAAGCGGCCATCAAGAACAACAAGACAGATTTAACCCGTTGATTTTATTGTGGCAGGCAAACCCTCCGCCACCAAGCGCAGCGCCGGACCAGTGGTCGATAGATACGAAAAAGGCCGCCCCATCCAGCAGGCAGCCTTCACGCGATTCAACCAGAGCGAACTTCAGTCTTGCCAGCGCTTCTGCCAGTAAGCGGCAATATCCAGCATGCGGTTGGCAAAACCCCATTCGTTGTCGAACCAGACCATCAGGCTGGCCAGATGCCGGCCGGAAACGCGGGTCTGGCCGCCATCGACGATCGCCGAGTGGGCATTGTGGTTGAAATCGGTCGAGGCATGCGGCTCGTCGGAATACGCCAGCAGGCCGGGGAAGTTACGGCTGGCTTCGATCAGACAGGCATTGATCTCGGCCACGCTGGCCGGACGCTCCAGCGTCAGCGCCAGATCGATCGCCGAGACATTGAGCACCGGCACGCGGATGGCCTTGGCCTGCACCCGCCCGGCCAGTTGCGGCATCAGCCGCTCCACCCCGCGCGCAAGCCCCGTCGAGACCGGCACCAGCGACTGCATGGCCGAACGCGTGCGGCGCAGGTCGGAATGATGGTAGCCGTCGATCAGCGGTTGATCGTTCATCACCGAATGCAGCGTGGTCAGCAGCACATTTTCGACGCCGAACGCCTCGTGCAGCACGCTCAGCACCGGCACCACGGCATTGGTGGTGCAGGACGCCGCCGAGACGATGCGTTCCTGCCCGCTCAGCCCCTGCTGGTTGATACCGTACACCGCCGTGAAATCGACATCCTCGGCGCCCTGGCCCGGATGGGAAAGCATCAGGCGCTTGCACCCGGCATCGAGGAATTGCTGCAGTTCGTGACGATAGGCATAGCGGCCGGAACACTCCAGCAGGATATCCACGCCCAGCTCGCCCCAGGGCACGCCTTGCGGAGTCTGTGCATGAAAAACCGGGATCTCGCAGCCATCCACCACCAACGAATTGCCCCTCGTTTCCACCGGCAGCGGAAAACGTCCGTGGGTCGAATCGAAGCGGGTCAGATAGGCGATGCTGTCCAGATCCGCCGGCTCGTTGATGGCCACAATGGAAATCTTGTCCCGCAGCGGGGATTCCTGCAGTGCCCGAAAAAAACAGCGCCCGATACGGCCATAGCCGTTGATAGCCAATCGCAGTGTCATGAAAAACCAGCTTTACCAAACAGGGAATCGTTGAGCGGTGCAAGCAGAACGGCATCCGTTGCCCAAACCCGCTATCCGGATTTAAAAAGGCAGCAAGACTCCGCGCGCCTGTCACTGGCCGGCGGGATGCCTCGTCTTTTTGCAGCAAGGGGCGATTATAGTTCGGAAAAAGGCTTGTAGCGTTGCACGGTTCAACCGGGACCGGGCCAAATTTTGCCAGCGCTTTCGCTGATCCGCAGATAACGGATTCAACCAACGGCCGTCATGCCGCCCAAAAGCTGCGAACGCAGCAGCGTCCGCAGCCCTGTCGGTTCAGAAGTGCCAGTTAACCCAAGCCACCATCGCTGCCCGTTTTCAGCTTGGCCATGAGTGGAGCGACAAGGTCCATGGGCAAGGGAAACACGACCGTGGTGTTTTTGTCCGCACCGATTACCGTGAGCGTTTCCAGATAGCGCAACAGGATGGCCTGGGGTTCTTGGGCGAGTATTTTTGCGGCCTGGAAAAGTTTCTCCGCCGCCTGCAATTCGCCTTCGGCGTGAATCACTTTTGCCCGCCGTTCCCGTTCCGCCTCGGCTTGCCTGGCAATCGCCCGGATCATGGATTCGGTCAGATCGACCTGTTTGATCTCGACATTGGAAACCTTGATCCCCCACGAATCGGTCTGCGCATCCAGGGCCTGCTGGATATCGGTATTGAGCTTCTCGCGCTCGGCCAGCATGTCATCCAGCTGGTGCTTGCCCAGGACCGAACGCAGCATGGTCTGCGCCAACTGGCTGGTGGCATTGAGGAAATCCACCACCTGGATGATCGCTTTTTCCGGGTCGACGACGCGCAGATACACGACCGCGCTGACCTTCACCGAGACGTTGTCGCGCGAAATCACGTCCTGCGTCGGCACTTCCAGCACCACGGTGCGCAGATCCACCCGGACCACCTTCTGGATCAAGGGAACGATGAAGACAAACCCCGGACCTCTGACCTTCCAAAAACGTCCCAAGGTGAACACGACACCGCGCTCATACTCCCGGAAAATATAAATGGCTGAAGAAAAAAACCAGATGAGCACCGCAGCCGCAATGAAAAAAACCATAAAGGAATAGTCATTAAGCATTTTGCCTCTCCTTCCGCTCGACTCGCGTTGGCGCGGTCATAGCAAGGATCACTCCCCCTGAATGCGCTCAATCAAGTCTGTGTTTATGAGAGTGTGAGCCTATTACTAGGTTCCCTTCTGAAGTCAGCAATTGGGGGCCGCGCACGGATAGCCATGAGCGCGGCACTGCGGTCATCGACCAGCTGCTCGTGCATGAAGTCCATCATCCAGCAGGCAATGATGGCTTGGGGCAACAGGGGCAAGGTGGGACCAATTTGTGGCAGGAATTCGAACCAGAAAGAAAAAGGGGCTAGCGCATCGCGCCAACCCCTTGATTTTATTTGTGGACCGAATGAGGATCGAACTCACGACCTCTGCATTGCGAACGCAGCGCTCTCCCAGCTGAGCTATCGGCCCGTAGGCGTTAGACTAGCGGGTTGAATTCCGCCCGTCAACGCCGAGGGCTCAGGCCAGCCGGCCGTGGCACTGCTTGTATTTCTTGCCCGATCCGCACGGGCAAGGCTCGTTGCGACCGACGCCGGCAAAACGCTCCTGCTGGGCCTTGTGCGCGGCCTCGCCGGCTTCGTCTTCCGCGCCCGGAGTCAGCTCGTCGTGGCGGTACTGGATATCCTCGGGCAGTTCGTGCGGCTGGACGGCGTCGATATCTTCCTGCGAGCGCACCTGCACGTTCATGACGATCAGCACCACATCGCGCTTGATGCGTTCCAACAGGCTGGCAAACAGTTCGAACGCTTCGCGCTTGTATTCCTGCTTGGGGTTTTTCTGCGCATAGCCGCGCAGGTGGATGCCCTGGCGCAGGTGATCGAGCATCGACAGGTGTTCGCGCCAGTGCTGGTCGACATGCTGCAGCAACACGGCACGCTCGAACTGGTGGAACGATTCCACGCCGGCCAGCTCCAGCTTGCCGGCATAGGCTTCGGCGGCGATGGTCTGGATACGGGCTTTCATGGCGGCATCGTCGAGCGCGGGCTCGGCCTGCAGCCATTCGCCGACCGGTGCGGCAATGCCGAACTCGGCCAGCGCTTTTTCCAGGCCCGGCACGTCCCACTGCTCTTCCATCGCTTCAGGCGGAATGTGCTGTTCGAACAGGTCGGAAATCAGGCTGTCGCGCATCGCGGCGATGGTATCGGAGACATCTTCCGATTCCAGGATTTCATTGCGCTGGGCGTAGATCGCCTTGCGCTGCTCGTTGGAGACATCGTCGTATTCGAGCAATTGCTTGCGGATGTCGAAGTTGCGCCCTTCGACCTTGCGCTGGGCGGATTCGATCGCGCGGCTGACCATGCCGGCCTCGATCGGCTCGCCTTCCGGCAGCTTGAGTTTTTCCATCACGAACGCCACCCGATCGCCGGCGAAGATGCGCAGCAGCGGGTCTTCCAGCGAGAGGAAGAAACGGCTGGAGCCCGGGTCGCCCTGGCGACCGGAGCGGCCGCGCAGCTGGTTGTCGATCCGGCGCGATTCATGGCGTTCGGTGCCGATGATGTGCAGGCCGCCGGCCGCCACCACCTGTTCGTGCAGCTTCTGCCATTCGGTCCGGACGGCCTCGACCTGACTGCGCTTGGCAGCGTCATCGAGGCTTTCGTCGGCCTCGATCGCGCGGATCCGCGGTTCCGGGTTGCCGCCCAGCACGATGTCGGTACCGCGACCGGCCATGTTGGTGGCAATGGTGATCATGCCCGGGCTGCCGGCCTGCACGACGATTTCGGCTTCGCGCGCATGTTGCTTGGCGTTGAGCACGTTATGCGGCAGTTTTTCCGCCGTCAGCATCCCGGACAGCAATTCGGATTGCTCGATCGAGGTAGTGCCGACCAGTGTCGGCTGGCCACGGCCCTGGCAATCGCGGATATCGGCGATGATCGCCGCGTATTTTTCCTTGGCGGTCTTGAATACCTGATCCTGGCGGTCGTCGCGGATCATCGGCTTGTTGGTCGGGATGATCACGGTTTCCAGCCCGTAGATCTGCTGGAATTCGTAGGCTTCGGTATCGGCCGTGCCGGTCATGCCCGAGAGCTTGCCGTACATGCGGAAGTAGTTCTGCAGCGTGATCGTGGCGTAGGTCTGGCTTTCCTGGTTGATCCTGACGCCTTCCTTGGCCTCGACGGCCTGATGCAGGCCCTCGGACCAGCGCCGGCCCGACATCAGTCGACCGGTGAATTCGTCGACGATCACGATTTCGTCATCGAGCACCACGTAGTGCTGGTCGCGCAGGAACAGCGCGTGGGCGCGCAACGCGGCATTGAAATGATGCACCAGGCTGATGTTGCCGGCGGAATAGAGGTTGTCTCCTTCGGCGATCAGGCCCATCTCGGTCAGGATCTGTTCGACATGCTCGTGCCCGGTCTCGGACAACATGACCTGGTTGGATTTTTCATCGACCCAGTAATCGCCCTCGCCCTCTTCGGTTTCCTGGCGCGTAAGCAGCGGCGGCACCGCGTTCATGCGGACGTAGAGTTCGGTATTGTCTTCGGCCGGGCCGGAGATGATCAGCGGCGTACGCGCTTCGTCGATCAGGATCGAATCCACTTCATCGACAATGGCAAACGCCAGGCCGCGCTGCACGCGTTCCTCGTTGCGGAAAGCCATGTTGTCGCGCAGGTAATCAAAGCCGAACTCGTTGTTGGTGCCGTAGGTGATATCGCAGGCATAGGCGGCCTGCTTTTCTTCGTGTGCCATCTGGCCGAGGTTCACGCCGCAGCTCAGGCCGAGGAAATTGAACACGCGCCCCATCTGGGCGCTGTCGCGCTGGGCCAGGTAATCGTTGACCGTCACCACATGCACGCCGTTGCCGGTCAGTGCATTCAGGTAGGCCGGCAGCGTGGCAACCAGGGTCTTGCCTTCACCGGTACGCATTTCGGCAATCTTGCCCTGGTGCAGGGTCAGGCCGCCGATCAGCTGCACGTCGAAATGGCGCATGCCCAATGCGCGCTTGGCGCCTTCGCGGCAGACGGCAAAGGCTTCCGGCAGCAGATCGTCCAGCGTCTGCCCGTCGGCATAGCGCTTGCGGAATTCATCCGTCTTGGCGCGCAGCGCATCATCGGAGAGCTGGCTGATGCCGGCTTCCAGCGCGTTGATCTGGCGTACCACCACGCCATACTGTTTGAGCAGGCGGTCGTTGCGACTTCCGAAAACTTTCTTGAGCAGTTTGGCGATCATGTTTTTGCCATCAAAGTGGACCCGAATCAGTCAAGTGCGGGCCGGTTTCAAATTATTCAATGATAACGACAACGGCGGACTGGGTTGCCCCATCCGCCGCGCATGCATCCATTATCTCTCCGTGCAACCGGGCTTCAAGGCGCGGTTGCGGGGGCTTTGCTGGCCACGATATCCGGCGCCAGGAAGCGCAATGGATTCTGCGGCACGTTCTTGTAGCGGATCTCGAAATGCAGATGGGCGCCGGTCGAGCGACCGCTGTTTCCCAGCAGTGCAATTTCCTGCCCCGCCGTTACTTTGTCACCCGCCCGCACTTTCAGTTTCGAATTGTGCGCGTAGCGGCTGACTAATCCATTGCCGTGATCCAAGTCGACCATATTACCATACTCGGCATGGTAGGCCGCAAAGGTGACCGTACCATTGCCGGTAGCTTTCACCGGCATGCCGATATCGCCGGAATAATCGATGCCTTCATGGAACGACTGCTGTCCGGTAAGCGGATCGATCCGGGCGCCAAACGTGGATGACTGTGCCTGTTGCACCGGAAGCGGGTGCTGCACCGGCAAGCTGCCGGCATTGGGCTGCATCAGCATCATGTCCGCCAGGGCAAGCTGGTCCTGGTAGGCAGCCAGTTCCTGCTCGGCAGCCGCCACCTGAATTCTTACATCCGCAGCAGACAGGAAAAACCCGGGCGCGCTCGCGCCACCGCGCGGCACCGTCGGTCCCGCCAGGAAAGGGGCCACCTCGATGCCGGTCTTGCTGCCCACCCGCTTGGCAAAGCCGTTGAGGTATAACAATTTGGCCTGCAATTCGCCCAGCTTGACCGCCAGCGTATTAATCTCGGCCTGGCGCGGCGCGGCACCCGGCATCAGGCGCATCAGCGGCGCATCGGAAAACCGGGGCGACAGCAGCATGCCCAGCGAAAACGCGCCGCCGCCCACCAGCAACACGCCCAGAGTCAGTGCCGTGGCCAAATGACGCGGCCCCAGGGTAATCGCACTCGCCAGCCGGCTGGAAACCAGAATAATATTCAAGTCTTGCCTCTCTTTATGTATCAGGTCATTCCGGCCACATGCCAAACCACAATTTTCCAACCAACTTCGTGGGCCGCGATGGCCAGCTTTCGCGCATCGTCCAGCGCGTGGCCACGCTCAACCAGGTACTGGACATCATCCGCCAGGTCGCGCCGCCCGAACTGGCGCCGCTATGCCTGGGCGTGGCCTGGCACGGTTCCGAGCTGTTGGTCGCCCTGCCGTTCAGCGCGGCCGCGGTCCGGCTGCGCATGGCGGCCCCGGCCATGATCGAGGCGTTGCACAAGGCTGGCTGGCACGCTACCGCAATCCGCCCCAAGGTGCAAGTTACCCTGCAAAGGGAAAACCCTAAGCAAACCAAAAGCTTAACCCTGTCCGAACCCGCACTGGCGGCTTTTTCCGATCTAGCTCAAACCGTGGAAGATCCCGCCTTGCGCGCAGCCGTTGAAAACCTGCTGCGACACCAGCGCAAGCGCTGATCCATAAAAAACGGGCGCCGGTTGGGCGCCCGCAAACAGGGAGGAGCAGAGCAAGATGTCTTGCGTCCAGCAGCAACAGAATGAGGGGGGCATCCTGCTGCATACGCCCGATAAGAGTTACCCATGCACTCAAAAGTTCCCCTGCCCGTGAATTTTCCCGCATTCCCGGCGCGCATGACGCGCCGTGGCCCGCCGGCTATAATCCGGCCTCCTTTCCCGCGCATCGGCACACCTCCATGGATATGATCCTGCTGTTCAAATCGCTCATCATGGGCATCGTGGAAGGCCTGACCGAGTTCTTGCCGATCTCCAGCACCGGCCACCTGATCCTGACCGGCGATCTGCTCAATTTCCTCGACAAGGAAAAACGCGACGTTTTCGAGATTTTCATCCAGTTCGGCGCGATGCTGGCCGTGGTCTGGGAATACCGCGCCAAGATCGGCCAGACACTGGCCGGTGCCGGTCGCGCCGGGCGCGAACGCAACCTGCTGATCAACGTCGCCGCCGCATTTATCCCGGCTGCGGCCATGGGCTTCCTGTTCAACAACATGATCAAGGCTGCCCTGTTCAAGCCGGTGCCGGTCGCGCTGGCCTTTATCGTCGGCGGCCTGGTGATTCTCTGGGCAGAAAAACGCCAACACACCGTGACAGTGGAAACCGTGGACGACCTTTCCCTGCTGGATGCGATCAAGGTCGGCCTGTGCCAATGCTTCGCGCTGATTCCCGGCACCTCGCGCTCTGGCGCCACAATCATCGGCGGGCTGTTTCTTGGTCTGTCGCGCAAGGCAGCCACCGAGTTTTCCTTTTTCCTCGCCATCCCGACGCTTTCCGCCGCCTCGCTCTACAGTCTGTGGAAAATGCGCCACGCGCTGGAAACGCAGGATATCGGTATTTTTGCCGTCGGCTTTCTGGCCTCGATGGTCAGCGCCTTCTTTGCCGTACGCGCGCTACTGAAATTCATTTCCAGCCACACTTTCATCGCTTTTGCCTGGTACCGCATCGCCTTTGGCGTGATCGTGCTGCTGACCGCCTGGCGCGGCTGGGTCGACTGGACCGTCTGAACCGCCGTTCAGCATTTGCAAATCTGTACCGGCGGACAAAGGCACCAACTGCTCATTGACCGGTATTAAGGATTTTAATGGCCGATAAGGGATATACCCGATAACAAGTCCCCGGCAAGCCGCCTAGCATGCACCCCAAGCCTGTCACCGTTACCGGTGCCAGCACATCTACATACAAAAATTGGGGAATCAAGCATGCAATTAAAAAAGCGCTTCTTCGCAGTAGCCGTTGCTTGTGCCGTAACGGCTGTACCGGCGCTTGCCGCCAGCAAGACATTGATCTATTGCTCGGAAGGCAGCCCGGCCGGTTTTGACCCGGCGCGCTATACCGCCGGCACCGATTTCGATGCCTCCGCAGAAACCGTCTTCAACCGCCTGGTCGAATTCGAGCGCGGCTCGACCCAGGTTCGCCCCGGCCTGGCCGAAAAGTGGGAAACCAGCACCGACAACCTGACCTGGACCTTCTTCCTGCGCAAGGGCGTCAAGTTCCACACCACCGAATACTTCAAGCCCACCCGCACGTTCAATGCGGATGACGTGGTCTTCACCTTCCAGCGCTTCATCAACAAGGATCTGCCGTTCAACAAGGCCGCGCCGACCGAGTTCCCGTACGCCTCCGATATGGAAATGGACACCAACATCGCGTCCATTGAAAAGAAGGATGATTCGACCGTTGTCTTCAAACTGAAAAAGGTTGATGCCGCCTTCGTGCAAAACCTGGCGATGTCGTTTGCCTCGATCCACTCGGCCGAATATGCCGACAAGCTGCTGAAGGAAGGCAAGGCCAACCAGCTCAACACCCAACCGATCGGCACCGGCCCGTTCATTTTCAAGAGCTACCAGAAAGACGCCTCGATCCGTTACGACGGCAACAAGGAATACTGGAAGAAGGGCGACGTCCTGCTCGACAAGCTGATCTTCGCCATCACCACCGATGCCTCGGTGCGCACGCAGAAGCTGCAAAAAGGCGAATGCCACCTGATGCCGTTTCCGCGCCCTGCCGATATCGCCGGCATGAAGGCCGATCCGAAACTGGCCGTGATGTCGCAAGCCGGTTTCAACCTCGGCTACCTCGCCTACAACGTCAAGCACAAGCCGATGGACCAGCTCGAAGTGCGCCAGGCGCTGGATCTGGCGATCAACAAGAAGGCCATTATCGATGCGGTCTACCAGGGTGCCGGCCAAGCGGCGACCAACCCAATGCCGCCGACCCAGTGGTCGTACAACAAGACCCTGAAAGATGCCGGTTTCAACCCGGAAAAAGCCAAGGAACTGTTGAAGAAGGCCGGTCATGCCAATGGCTTCGAGATCACCCTGTGGGCGATGCCGGTACAACGTCCGTACAACCCGAACGCCAAGCTGATGGCCGAACTGATCCAGGCCGACTGGGCCAAGATCGGCGTCAAGGCCAAGATCACCACCTACGAATGGGGCGAATACCTGAAGCGCGCCAAGGCCGGCGAACCTGACAGCGTGCTGGTCGGCTGGACCGGCGACAATGGCGATCCCGACAACTGGCTCGGCGTGAACCTCGGCTGCTCCGCCGTGGGCGGTGGCAACAACTACGCCCAGTGGTGCAACAAGGAATTCGACGACCTGATCGTCAAGGCCCGTACCCTGACCAACCAGCAGGAACGCACCCGCCTGTATGAAAAGGCCCAGGTTGTGTTCAAGCGCGAAGTGCCGTGGACGACCATCGCCCACTCCACCACCAACGTGCCGATGCGCAAGGAAGTGCAAGGCTTCAAGGTCAGCCCGTTCGGCCTGTACTCGTTCTACGGTGTGAGCATCAAGTAAACATCCTTCAAACCCGGGTTGACCGTCTCAGCCCGGGTTTTCTGTTCATTTTCTAAACCAGGAAACTGTCATGATGAAAAAGCGCCAATGGGCTGCAGCGATCGGCGCCGGCCTGCTCGCTGCTACGCCAGTCTGGGCCGCCAAAACCCTTTCCGTGTGTACCGAAGCCTCTCCGGAAGGCTTTGATATCGCCCAGTACGATTCGGCCGTGACCCAGGATGCCGCCGGCGAAACCCTGTACGAGCGTTTGGTTGAATTCAAGCGCGGCGCGACCAGCGTCGAACCGGGGCTGGCCGAAAAATGGACCATCTCCAAGGATGGCCTGACCTACACCTTCAACCTGCGCAAGGGTGTGAAGTTCCACACCACCGAATACTTCAAGCCGAGCCGTAATTTCAATGCCGACGACGTGGTGTTCTCGTTCCTGCGCATGATCGACAAGAACCATCCGTGGTACAAGCAGGCCGCCAACGGCTTCCCCTATGCCACTGGCATGGAATTCCCGGATCTGGTGAAGTCGGTGGAAAAGGTCGACGACTACACTGTCAAGATCACCCTGACCCGCCAGGAAGCGCCGTTCCTCGCCGACCTGGCCATGGGTTTTGCCTCGATCATGTCGGCCGAATACGCCGCCCAGCTCGACAAGGCCGGCAAGCAGCAGGATCTGAACCTGAAACCGGTCGGTACCGGCCCGTTCGTGCTCAAGAGCTACCAGAAAGATGCCATGGTGCGCTATTCGGCCAACGCCGAATACTGGCGCGGCAAGGCCAAGGTCGACAGCCTGGTCTTTGCGATCACACCCGATCCGAATGTGCGCCAGCAACGCGTGAAAGCCGGCGAATGCCAGATCGCGCTGTATCCGAAGCCCGACCAGGTTGAAGCGCTGAAGGCGGACAAGAACATCACCGTCGGCAGCCTGGCCACGCTCTACACCGGCTATATCGCGCCGAACGTGGAAAAGCCTTTCCTCAAGGACAAGAAGTTCCGCCAGGCGCTGGCTTACTCCTTCGACAAACAGGGTTTCATCAAATCGATTTTCGGTGGCAACGCCAAGCCGGCCGTGACGGTATTGCCCCCGACGATGTGGAGCAGCACAACCGAGAAGCTAAAGGAGCGTTCGGCCGATCTGGAAAAAGCCAAAAAGCTGGTCAAGGAATCCGGTTATGACGGCTCCGAAATCAAGATCTGGGCGCGTGTTGGCGGCCTGTTCGACAGCAAGCGCGCGGCCGAGATGCTGCAGGCCGACTGGGCCAAGATCGGTGTGAAGGTCAGTGTGCAACAGATGGAATGGGGCGAGTTGCTCAAGCGTTCCGGCAAGGGCGAACACGACATCACGATCCTGGGCTGGGCCGGCGACAATGGCGATCCGGACAACTTCTTCACGCCGAACCTGTCCTGCGATGCCTACAAGAGCGGTGGCAACCGTTCGCGCTGGTGCAACAAGGACTTCGACAAGGTACTGGCCGATGCCCGCCTGGAAACCGACCAGAAGAAACGCACCAAGCTGTACGAAAAGGCCCAGCAGATCGTCTATGACGAAGTGCCGTGGATCCCGACCGTGCACATGATCGCTTTCGTGGCACAACGCAAGAACGTGAGCGGTTTTGTGCAAAGTCCGTTCATGACCAACAATTTCTATACCGTTGATTTGAAGTAACCCAGACCCCGCGTCTGCCCCGGACTCCCCGCCGGCAGGCGCGGGAGTCCTCTTTTCTGACAGGCCCTAAAGCATGTTCAATTTCATCTTGCGCCGCATTGCCGTTGTGATTCCGACTTTCCTCGGCATCACCGTGCTGGCTTTCGCGCTGATTCACATGATTCCGGGTGATCCGGTGCTGGTGATGGTCGGCGAGCGCCGCCTTGATCCGGAATTCTATCGTCAGGCCATGCAACGCCTCGGCCTCGACCAGCCGCTGTATATGCAATACCTGCACTACCTGCAAAAACTGGTCAGCGGCAATCTGGGCGAATCGCTCGTGACGCACGAACCGGTGATGGCCGAATTCCTGAAGCTGTTCCCGGCAACCGTCGAGCTCTCGATCTGCGCGATGCTGTTCGCTGCGGTCACCGGGCTGGCTGCCGGCATCGTCGCCGCCAACCGTCGCGGCACCGCCGTCGACCATGTGGTCATGGGTAGCGCGCTGACCGGTTATTCGATGCCGATTTTCTGGTGGGGCCTGGTGCTGATCATGCTGTTCTCGGTCCATCTGGGCTGGACGCCGGTTTCCGGCCGCATCGATCTGGAATTCGATATTCCGGCGGTGACCGGCTTCATGCTGATCGATACGCTGCTCTCCGGCGAGGAGGGCGCTTTTGCTTCGGCGCTGTCGCACCTGATCCTGCCCGCGATCGTACTCGGCACGATTCCGATGGCGGTGATCGCGCGCATGACGCGCTCGTCGATGCTCGAAGTGCTGCGCGAAGACTACATCCGCACCGCGCGCGCCAAGGGCCTGTCGCCGGTGCGCGTCGTCGTCGTGCATGCCTTGCGCAACGCACTGGTGCCCGTCGTCACCGTGATCGGGCTGCAGGTCGGCACCTTGCTCGCCGGCGCGGTGCTGACCGAAACCATCTTCTCCTGGCCGGGCATCGGCAAGTGGCTGATCGATTCGATCAGCCGCCGCGATTATCCGGTGGTACAGGGCGGTATCCTGCTGGTCGCCACCCTGATCATTCTCGTCAATCTGTTGGTCGACATCCTTTACGGTGTCATCAACCCCCGTATCCGTCACGCGAGGTAAGGCATGACAACTCCCGTGCAATCCGCAAACACTGCTGTCGCGCCCGAAATGGCCGCAGCAAGTTATAGCTATCCTTCACCGCTGGCCGAATTCTGGGCCAGCTTCCGCGCCAATCGCGGCGCATCCGCTGCGCTGGTTTTCATGGCCTTCATGGTCATCGCGGCGCTGTTCGCCCCCTGGCTCGCGCCGCATGACCCGATCGAGCAGCACCGCGATATCCTTTTGCTCTCGCCGGCCTGGACCGCCCAGGGACAGTGGAGCTTCCTGCTCGGCACCGACGAGCTGGGCCGCGACATCCTGTCGCGCCTGATGCACGGCGCGCGCGTATCGATGACCATTGGTCTCGTCTCGGTGGTGTTGTCGCTGCTACCCGGCATCGTGCTCGGCCTGGTCTCGGCGTTCTATCCGAAGGCCGTCGGCACCGCGATCATGCGCGCGATGGACATCATGATGGCGCTGCCCTCGCTGCTGCTGGCCGTGGCCATCGTCGCCGTACTCGGCCCGGGGCTGACCAATACCATGATCGCCATCGCCGTGGTCAGCCTGCCGTCGTATGTGCGCCTGACACGCGCGTCGGCCATGTCCGAACTGGGACGCGACTACGTGATCGCTGCGCGCCTGGCCGGCGCAGGCAAGCTGCGGCTGATGTTCAACACCGTGCTGCCCAACTGCATGGCGCCGGTGATCGTGCAGGCCACGCTGGGCTTTTCCTCGGCGATTCTCGATGCCGCCGCGCTGGGCTTTCTTGGCCTCGGCGCGCAACCGCCGCTGCCGGAATGGGGCACCATGCTCGCCTCGGCGCGCGATTACATCGAGAGCGCCTGGTGGGTAGTGACCATGCCCGGCATCACGATCCTGTTCAATGTGGTGGCGCTCAACCTGATGGGCGACGGTCTGCGCGATGCGCTGGACCCGAAACTGAAAAAACTCGCGTGAGGCAAGAATGAGTCTGTTGGAAATCAAAAACCTCTCCGTCGAGTTCGGCAGCCAGGACAATCCGTTCCGCGCCGTGCAGGACGTGAATCTCTCGATCAACCGCGGCGAAATCGTCGGTATCGTCGGCGAATCCGGCTCGGGCAAGAGCGTGACCATGCTCGCGCTGATGGGCCTGATCGAAGCCCCGGGCCGCGTCACGGCCGATCAACTGGTGTTCGATGGCCAGGACCTGATGACCATGAGCCCGGCCGCCAAGCGCCACCTGGTCGGCAAGGACGTGGCGATGATCTTCCAGGACGCGCTGACCAGCCTGAACCCGGCCTATACGGTCGGTTTCCAGCTGATGGAAACATTGCGTCTGCATATGGGTCTGTCCAAGTCCGAAGCGCAGAAGCGCGCGCTGGAACTACTGGAACTGGTCGAAATCCCTGCCGCCAAGTCGCGCCTATCGGCTTACCCGCACCAGCTTTCCGGCGGGATGAGCCAACGCGTGATGATCGCCATGGCCATCGCCTGCAATCCGAAGCTGCTGATTGCCGACGAACCGACCACCGCGCTCGACGTCACCGTGCAGGCGCAGATCATGGATCTGCTGGTCTCGCTGCAAAAGAGCCAGGATATGGCGCTGATCCTGATCACGCACGATCTGGCCGTGATCGCCGAGGTCGCGCATCGCGTGGCCGTGATGTATGCCGGCGAAATCGTCGAAACCAGCCCGGTGCCGGAAATCTTCTACCGCCCGCACCATCCGTACACCCAGGCACTGCTGGCGTCGATTCCGGAACACAGCAAGGGCGCGGAACGGCTCGCCACGCTGCCCGGCGTGGTGCCCGGCCAGTACGACCGCCCGATCGGCTGCCTGCTGTCGCCGCGCTGCCCGTATGCCAATGAAAAATGCCGCAACGAACACCCGAAGCTGACCCAGACCCATGGCAGCTTTGTGCGTTGCTTTACCCCGCTCGATGAAGCCGGGAGACCGATTGTATGAATGACCAGAACCCCATCCTGACCGCGCGTCAGCTCTCCAAGCATTACTCCGTTTCGCGCGGCTTCATGCGCGGGCATTTCAGCGTGAAAGCGCTCAACAACGTCAGCTTCGAGCTCGCCCGCGGCAAGACGCTGGCCGTGGTCGGCGAATCCGGCTGCGGCAAGTCGACGCTGGCACGCCAGCTCACGCTGGTTGAAGAGCCGAGTGCCGGGCATCTCACGATCGACGGAATCGACATCGCCACGGCGGGCGCCGCAGCATTGAAAACGCTGCGCCCGAAGGTGCAGATGGTGTTCCAGAGCCCGTATGCCTCGCTCAACCCGCGCAAGCAGATCGGCACCATGCTGGCCGAGCCATTGCTGCTCAACACGCCGCTCGATGCCAAGGAGCGCGAAGAGCGCGTGCGCGCGATCATGACCACCGTCGGCCTGCGCCCCGAGCATTACCACCGCTACCCGCACATGTTCTCCGGCGGCCAACGCCAGCGCATCGCGATTGCCCGCGCCATGATCCTGAACCCGCAGATCGTGGTCGCCGACGAACCGACCTCCGCGCTCGACGTCTCGATCCAGGCGCAGATCCTCAACCTGTTCATGGACCTGCAGCAAGAATTCAACACCGCCTACGTGTTTGTCAGCCACAACCTCGCCGTCGTCGAGCACGTGGCCGACGACGTGATGGTGATGTACTTCGGTTCGACCGTGGAATACGGCCCCAAGGACAGGATCTACAGCCGTCCGCTGCACCCGTATACGCGCGCTCTGATGTCCGCCACGCCGGCCATCCGCGCCGAGGACCGGCGCGAAAAGGTGAAATTGATCGGCGAACTGCCTTCGCCACTCAACCCGCCGTCCGGCTGCACCTTCCACACCCGCTGCCCGTTTGCCAACGACCATTGCAAACAAAAGGTGCCGGAACTGCGCTCGCTCGACGGCCGCCTGATTGCCTGCCACCGCGTCGAAGAAATCACGCCCTGAACTGGCGCGACCAAAGCCCTGCCGGCACCCGCCAGGCAGGGCTTTTTTGCGCCTTTCGACCGGTTGGCCATTTATTATTGCCATTATTCCGAGCTTTACCTTGACCGAACCCGATTCACCCGCTATTATCTCTTTCTCTGTCGCGGGATGGAGCAGTTGGCAGCTCGTCGGGCTCATAACCCGAAGGTCGTAGGTTCGAGTCCTACTCCCGCAACCAATACCAGACAAAAAGCTCAGCCTTCCCGGTTGGGCTTTTTGCTTTCTGGCTTCCGGTGGAAAATTCGTCGCCGTCGTCAGTAGTCCCCTTCCTGAACAATTGCGGCCTTGCCCGACGTCCAGGCATCCGCACCAAAAGAAAACCGCCAGCATGGGCGGTCAGCTTGGTGCACTTACTGCGGCGGTTTCAACAAAACCAACCCGTTCAGTTCAAATGAGAACTTCATCTGAAAACCAGTTGGAGGACCTCGAATAATCCCTCAAAAAAACTACGGACTTGCGGCCAAAACACGATGACCAGCACTACCAGCGCCACGAGCAATATCATGTTAATCCGCTTCATGTTGGCCACCCGATAATGTCCCGCCACCCGTGTCATTTCCAAGGGCACGGTCCAGGAGAATGCCCGTGCTGACTCAGCAAAACCGCAAAGAGGCTTGTCAATTCGAAGCTTAGGACAAGCTTGTAAGCTTTTTCCAAAATCCGACAATAGGTCTTTGGGCGGCTTGGGGCCTGTTCACCCATGCGGACCTTCAGCTCAGCCCACCGTCAATCCTTCCGCTATCGAACGCCTGAACGCCAACCAGGCCGGCAGCATGCCGATCAGCCCGCCGGCGAGGACAAGTCCACCGACGAGGAAACCTTCCGAGGCGCCGAGGCTGACCGGCATCGCGAAACCGGTCTGCGCTTGCAGCCAGTGCGAGAGCAGCATCGAGGCGCCGAATCCGAGCAACAAGCCGAGCACGGCCCCGCCCACGATCAGCAGCGCCACTTCGATCCAGACCACGCAGAACACATAGCGGCGGCTGGCGCCCATCGCCCGCAACACCGCGAATTGGCGGCGGCGCGCGAGGAAGCCGACCAGCAAGGCCATCAGCACGGCCGCGACCACCAGGACCTGGGTGGTCAAGGCCAGCACCGACATCAGGTCGCGCACATTGCCCAGCGTCAGATAGAGATCGTTCAGCACTTCGGCCGGGAACAGGGCGATGCTGCGCGGGTTGCGGAACTGCCCGCGCAAGCCGTAGGCGGCGGCGATCGAGTCGGGCTTGATCACAATCGCCGGCACGCCCGGCAAGCGCGCCGCGTTCCAGGGCGGGCCGATGCGCTGTGCATCGTTTATTCCATGCCCATCAGGCAGGCCATGCACCGCCCACACGTCCTCGACCGGCACCAGAATTGCGTTGTCCCAGATATTGTGGCGTGGAGGTAGGCGACCAACGACGGTGTAATGCATCGCTGCATGGGCATGATCGGGGTGATCACCATCATCGTCGTCATCATCATGATGCAGCCCGTGCTGGGGGCTGAGCGTGGCACCCAGCGGCAGCTTCACTGCAGCGCCGATTACTGCCTCACCGCGTTGCCGGAATACCCGTCCTTCCGTGGGCATGAGTTTGCCGCCCCGGTTGGCGAAATCGGCAATCGTGCCGATGATGGGATAGCCCTGCCAGTTGTCGCCGAAGGCAATCGGTGCGGCGTACTTCACGCCGCGCGTGCTGCTGGCTTTTTCGAGAATGTCGCCATCGAGCAAGGGCGTGGCCTGCGGGCGCAGATAGACCGCGGTCAGCACCAGTTGCGTGGGGCTGCCGGGTGCGCCGACGAGCAAATCGAAATCGTCCGCGGCCCGCGCGCTGCCCTGGCGCAGTGCACGTTCCTGCGAGATGACGGCAATGCCGGCGGCGACCGAGAGCGCGACCAGCAACAGGGTCACCAGCACGAGCAAACGGTTGCGGCGCAGATCGGCACAGACGATGGGAAAGGGATTGAATAATGGGATCATGGCCTGGTTTCTGCTGACGCTAAGTCCTGTTGCTCTAAATTAACCGCCCGTCCTGCAGGGTCATGTTTCGATCCATGCGTGAAAGCAGTTCGTGTTCATGCGAGATGACGATCAGCGTTGCACCCTGCGCTCGGGCCAATGCCAGCAGCAAGTCGCCGACCCGGCTACGGTGATCGGGGTCGAGACTGGCGGTGGGTTCGTCGGCCATCACGATGGCCGGCTGAAACAGCAGCGCACGGGCAAAGGCAACGCGCTGGCGTTCGCCACGCGAAAGCACAGCCGCCATGCGGTCAAACGCAGTGATGCCGACTTCAGCCAGCAGTTCACGCGCACGCTGGCGCAGTTGCGCGGCAGGGCGCCAGGCATCGAAATGCGCGGGCAGCAAGACGTTGTCGAGCACGGAAAGCCCGTCGATCAGGTGGAAATCCTGGAAAATCAGTCCGACCTGGCGGTGGCGCCAGCGGTCCAGCGCCTGTGCGTCCTTATTGCAGATATCGGTGTCGCCCCAGCGGATCTGCCCTGCGCTGGGCTGGGCAATACCGGCCAGACAATGAAACAGCGTGGTTTTGCCCGCACCTGACGGGCCGCGAATGCCGAGACTGCTGCCGGGCCGAACTTCCAGCGTCGGAATCTCGAACAGCGCGTGCTGCTGCCCGGAAAAGCGCAGCGATAGATCGCGCACCTGCAATGCGCCGCTCATGGCTTGTGTACCTCGGCATCAATTATGCGCACCTGGCTAACGAACCCGGTATGCGGATCGGTCCACGAGCCCATTTCGAGCGTGCCTTCCACATCGATGCGCTGGGAGAAATTGACCGGCGCCAGCGCCCCTTTGAGGTAGATCACGACAATATCGACCGGCCAATCGGCATCGGAGGCACAAAACGGGCAGACCGAAACCGGTTCGCGCGTGAGCACGAAAAACTTGCTCTCGGGCTTGAGCGGCGGCGCCATGTAGCCGCGCATGCGGACCTGCCGACCCTTGAGCGCAACGGCCCGGTCCGAATACTTGACGCCCAGCACGCCGATGGATTTGTAGAGCGAATCAAAACTCAGCGCCTCGGCAGCCCACGCGACGTGCGGCAGTGCCAGCAACGGCAGATAGAGAAAAGCCCGGCGGGGCAAACCGCCGGACTTCTTGTTGCGCAGGGACATCACTTTTTCTTGGCCTTCATCGGAGTGGCTTTGCCTTGCGGCGCGAGCGCCAGGGCTTCGGCCATCACGCGGAACAGGTCGGTGTTCTCCATCTGGCCATGCACGCGTTCAGCGCCCGGCCCCATTGCGGTCAGCAATACGTCGTCGCCGGAATGCACCCCATTGTTCGCGCCGCGCGGCCCCTTGTTGGGCAGGTTGCCCACGCGCAGCACGGCACCCGGCACATCCTTGTACTTCTCGTTGGCGACCATCACGCCCTCGGCACTCTTGATGGCCGGTACGTTTTCGCCATCCATGTAGGGGCGGAAGGTATCGTAATAGTCAGGAGTGGCGCCGAAAGTCATGCGGATGCGGCGCGATACATCGACCTTGTCCGGGTAACCCTCGGCATTCGGTGCCGGGTAGTTCGGGAAACCCGCATCCTCGTAGGTGCCGACCTTGTTGCGCATGTCGGTGCCCGGGGCATCGTCATTGACCGTGCCGATCACGCTCACCGGATGGGCATGGTCGGCGGTCACCATGATCAGCGTGTTGTCGCCGTTCGCCTTGGCCCAATCCTTGGCCAGCTTCACCGCGTTATCCAGCATGATCGTGTCGTAGATCGCGCGTTCCGGGTCCATCGAGTGCGAGTACTTGTCGATACGCGCCGATTCCACCATCAGCACGAAACCGTTCTTGTTGCGCGACAGCACCTTCAGCGCAGCTTTCATTTCTTCGGGCACATCCGGCTGGTCCGGGAACTTGGTGACCGAACCTTTTTTCAAAAACTTCAGGTCGAGCGCGCCATCGACATTGCCGGTGTTGTAGAGACCGAGCAGCTTGGTGGTCTTGGCATCGTCCGCGGCCGCGATCATTTCCGACTTGGTCGTCGCCAGCTTGTAGTCGGCCTGCTTGAAGAGCGCGATGTAATCGAGTTCGTCGCTGCGCTTGGAACCCGGTGTGGATTTGGGCAGGAAGTTGGGCGAACCGCCGCCCATGATCACATCGATCCGGCTGTCGAAGAACATGCCGACGATGTCGTTGAAATCCGAACGCCGGCGGGTATGCGCCACCATCGCGGCCGGGGTGGCATCTTCGATCTCGGAGTTGGTCACCGCGCCCACGGCCATGCCACGGCGTTTGGCGAGGGAGGCAATCGTTTCCACCTTCGGATGATCGAGCGAGTTGGCGGCGCGCGAGCAATACACGCCGAGTGCGTTCACGCAGGACTTGTGCCCGGTGGTATAGGCATGCGCCGCATTGGCCGAATCGGTGATGATCGAATCGGTGCCTGCGGTCGAGAGCAGCGCCATGTACGGCATCTCGTCCATCGCCAGCTTGCCCTTGTACTTGCCGTCTTCGATCCCCTTCGACAGGATGCGCGCGGCGGTGCGATGCGCAACCGAGAAGCCATCGCCAACGAACAGGATCACGTTCTTCGCCGCAGCCTTGGCCGGAGTGCCGTAGACATGCCAAGTGACGGATTTGCTGGTCGAACCATCGGTCGCCGTCACGGTGTATTCACCCGGCTTGCCGATGCTCACATCGCGCAGCAGCAGGCTGGATACGGCCTTGCCGTCTTCCTTGGCGACGAGTTGCGCCGGCTTGCCCAGGATTTTGGCGTGATCCTGGCCATTGATGGTGACTTTCACTTGTGCGGGATCAACCACGCCGTCGAACTCGACCTTGAAGTCGAAATGCGATCCGGCAAGGATTTCGGCACGGTTGAGCGGGAAAATGGTCTGCGCGGCTGCCGGCAGCGAAAACGCCGCAGCAGACAGGGCCACAGCAAGCAGGGAAGGAGCGAATCGCATGGTGCGGGTCCGTGATGGATGGAAAACCAACAGCTTAGGCGCGGAAAATTACATATTTTTGACAACAGGATATTTTCTTCCGACAAGATCCATGTTTTGACTCGGCCGGCCATTGCCATAAAAACTTCATACCCCCCGGTTAGACTGGCTTACCTTCCTCATTCGTCTGCATCCCTGCTATGCGCCGAAAATGTTTTCTGCTCGTTCTGCCATTGCTGCTGCCACTGCATTGCGAAGCTCGGGAAGCGCACCCCTGCGCCGCAACCCTCGGCGAACTGAAAATCATGCTGGGCGACCCCGCTTTCCCGTTGCGATGGGAAGAAACCTCGATGGACGACGGGAAACCCCTGGTGGTCTCCATCCTGGAAAAAAACGGCGTCCTTTTTCTGGAATTCACCAAAACCAGGGAAGGTCTTTGGATCGAGAGCGCCGGTGTTATTTGCAAGACCAGCGGGACCGATCTCGAAACCCGGTTCAGCGGAGAGCAGGTCCGCCTGGGCCCGGCAGCCAGCTGGATCTTGCGCCAGGCCTTGGGCAGCGGCGGGAAATTCATGCTGACAAAACTCGGCCCGGAACAGCTGCGCATCGCCACAAACGGCTGGTCCGGAAGTTTTTCTCCGTTGCCCAGATAGCGTTTTCCCGCAACGCCACCCCTTTCGTGCCACGCGCGACAGCCCCGCCTGCCCTTCACAATTCACCTTCTGCCAATCCTGACCTGTCATGTTTTGTTCATGTTCGGCTGAAATAATGGCGCCGAACTGATCTGTAACTTTCTGCTTTCTCATGAATGGTGGACAAAATGAATCTTCGTCATCGAATTACGCTTCTGGTCGGACTCTCGTTCGTCGCCATCACTGCGATTGGCAGCTACAGCGTTCTTGAATCCTGGAAGAACGCTGCCGAAGTGAAAACAGTGACCGAAGGCGTGGTGCCCAGCGCACTGGGCGCGGCCGATCTGGTGGCGCAGCTCAAGGAGATCCAGCTGGCCACCGCAACCCTGGTGACCGCACCCGACAGCAACATCGCGATGCAGGTCAAGGACAAGCTGATTGCGCAAAAGGCCCAGCTCAAGGAAGGGCTGAACCAGCAATTCCAGTATGCCAGCGGTGATGTTCAGCAAGGTCTTTTGAAGCAGGCCCGGGAAGGGCTGGATGATTACTTTACCGCGATCGATGAAACGACCCAGTTCAAGCTGGCCGGCCAGACCGAGCTGGCCCAGGCCACCCTGTTCGCCAGCGTCGCCCAGTATCAGCGCGAAATGGGCCAGGTGATCGACACGCTGCGGATCGAGAAAAACCGCAGCAAGGACAGCGCGATTGCCAGCCTCAACCGGAATCTGTCCAGTGCGGTGACGACCATTTCGGTTGCCACGGTGATGGCGATCTTGGCACTGGGCGCATTCGGCGCGCTGCTCTACCGCCGAATCACGCAGCCGATCAGCCGCATGCAGACCATGATGAGCGAGATCGCCGCCAGCCAGGATTTCACCCGCCGGGTGCCGGTCGATCAGATGGATGAAATCGGTCATTCAATCGTCGCGTTCAACAGCATGATCGCGCGGATTCAGGAAAGCTCGGAGCTACTGAAACAAAAGACCCTCGATATCCAGACCATGCTGCAGAACATGCCGCAGGGCATTCTGACCATCACCGACGGCAACAGGGTGCATCCGGAATATTCGGCGTATCTCGAAACCATTTTCGAGACCCGGAACATCGCCGGTCGCGGCATGCTCGATCTGGTCTTTTCCAGCTCCAGTCTCGGTGCCGATGCCCTGGCCCAGGTCGAAGCCGTGGGCGGCGCCTGCATCGGCGAAGATGTGATGAACTTCGAGTTCAATTCGCACCTGATGGTCGGCGAGATCGAAAAGAAAATGGCCGATGGCCGCGTGAAGATTCTCGACCTGAGCTGGTCGCCGATCACCGACGAAGCCGGCACGATCGTGCGCCTGATGCTGTGCGTGCGCGATGTGACCGAGCTGCGCAAGCTGGCTGCCGAAGCCAATGCGCAAAAACAGGAACTGGAAATCATCGGCGAAATCCTTGCCGTGCCGCAGGAAAAATTCCACGAATTCATCGCCGGCTCGATCAAGTTCATCGACGAAAACGAGCAGATCCTGTTGCAGAACCAGGAACAGGACAGCGCGGCCATCGCGCAGTTGTTCCGCAACATGCATACGATCAAGGGCAACGCCCGCACCTATGGCCTGCAGCATCTGACCAACCTCGTGCACGAGGCCGAACATACCTACGACCGGCTGCGTAAACAGCGCCCCGACATCGCCTGGGACCACGCGATGCTGGTGCAAGAGCTGGCAGGCGTGAAAGACCTGATCGAGCGTTACGCCAAAATCAACGAAGTGAGCCTGGGCCGCAAGGGACCGGGACGGCGCGGCAACGTCGAGCGCTACCTGATGGTCGACAAGCAACAGATCCAGCAGACCATCCAGCGCCTGGAAAAGGTCAACACCAGCAATATCCACGAACTCGTCGCCGCACGCGACGCGGTGCGCAAGTCCCTGCACCTGCTCGGCACCGAACCGATCGGCGAGGTGCTGGCCGGGGTATTCGAATCGCTGCCCGCGCTGGCGAAGGAATTGGGCAAGGAAGCGCCGATCGTGAAGATCGAGGACAACGGCTATGTGTTGCGCAGCCAGGCCAGCAGCCTGCTCAAGAACGTGTTCATGCACCTGGTACGCAATGCCATGGATCACGGCCTGGAAACGCCGGCGGAGCGCGTCGGGCAGAACAAGCCGGCGATCGGCAGCATCAGCCTGGCCATGGACGTTAGCGAGGGCATGCTGCAGATCCGGCTTGGCGACGACGGGCGCGGACTGGCGCTGGCCAGTATCCGCAAGCTGGCGACCGAAAAGGGCTTGATCGCAGCGGCAGATTCGCCCAGCGATGAGGAAATCGCGCGCCAGATCTTCCGTCCCGGTTTTTCCACCGCGGACAAGGTGACCGAGGTTTCCGGACGCGGCGTCGGCATGGATGCGGTCAACGATTTCGTCAAGCGCGAGAACGGCCGGATTGAAATCCGCTTTCTCGATCATGCGCAGGGCGCCGATTTCCGCCAGTTCGAAATCGTCGTGAGCTTGCCGGAAAGCTTTGCCGAGCATGTTGACGGTGACGAAGCGCTGCGCATCGAACGAGCCCGCCAAGAATTACTGATGTCGGAATCGGGTTCGAATTCGAACAACGAAGGCAACCCGGTGCTTCAGCTCTTGAAGGGCGGGCTGCGGACGGTCTGAGACGCGCGGCGTTGACGAGTAAATCAAAAGACAAACGGATGGATAACATGCCACAAGTAGTCAGCAAGGTTCTGGTTCTGGACGATGCCGATGCGCATTTCGACAGCCTGAAAGCCTTTTACGAGGAATGCGGCCTGGTCGGCATCCGCCCGCAACAAACGGGCGCGGCCAACGTGATGGCCATTCTCAAGTCCAACGTCGATCTGGGCGGCATCATGCTCTACGAGAATTTCGGCGGAAAAGGTCTCGAACTGGCGCGCGAGATCCACGCCTCGCGCCCGGAGCTGCCGATCTTCCTGCGCCGCGATGCCATCTCCAGCGTGGCCGGGCTGCATGAAAAAGATGCCGGCATGTTCCGCTGCGCCTACACCCTGGCCGATCTGCAACAGCTGCGCGCGACGCTCGATTCCTCGATCTTCAGCCGGGTCTATCCCAACGATCTGGTGCGCGGGATTTCGGAATTCACCCGCAACTCGCTGCAGTCGCTGTTTTCGGGCTGCGACATCGACATTGAAACGCCGTATCTCGTCAAGGACCGCATTATCTACGGCGAGGTATTCACCATGATCTCGATCGAGAGCCACTGGTGCCGCGGTTACATGATGTTCCAGACCGCCGAAGAGGCCGTGCTGGGGCTGATCCGGCGCGCGGCCGGCAAGGAGGGCGCGAACTGGACCTTCCGCGAACTCAACAACGTGCTGGGCGAACTGACCAATCTGGTCTGGGGTTCATTCAAGAACCGCTACGTTGGTCATGACAACGGCAACCACAACCTGCAGACGCAGGTACCGATCATCATCAACCATCGCAGCAGCTACATTTCCTTCGGTTCGGAAGATCCGCAGCTGTGTTTCAAGTATGTGCTGCGCGAACGCAACCGGCCCGATGCGATACCGGTACCGATCTTCCAGCGCTTTGTTTTCAACCTGAACTGGTCACCGGAAGCCTTCAGGGAAAACCCCTCTATCGAAACGCTGGTCGAATCCGGTGAACTCGAACTGTTCTGATTTTTATCCGTCGCTTTTTCCAAGCGAATGAAAGGAGATGCAAATGGCACAAATCCTGGTAGTCGACGATTCCAGCACCGTCCGCAACGAAGTGGGCGATTTCCTCAAGGCCAACGGCCTGTCGGTGGTCACCGCGGTAGATGGCAAGGACGGGCTGGACAAGCTCAAGGCCCATCCCTCGATCAAGCTCGTGGTCAGCGATGTGAACATGCCGAACATGGACGGCCTGACCATGGCCGAGAAGATCCGCAACGAACACAAGAACGGCGCGGTGGGCATCATCATGCTGACCACGGAAAACAGCCCGGCCATGAAAGAACGCGGCAAGGCCGCCGGCATCAAGGGCTGGATCGTGAAACCCTTCAACGGCCCGGTAGTGATCGGCACCTTGAAGAAACTGGTCAACTGAGAGTCAAGTGCATGCCCTTTTACGTATCTCCGATGCGAGTACGCCATAAAACAGGCATGAAGGGCATGGAGAGATTAAATGAATGGTTCGGTGAACACGGTCCTGCTGCTGGCCGGGATCGTGCTGGGTCTGGCGGTAATGGCATGGCTTGCAGCCCGGGAGCGGCGCGCTTTCCAGAAAATCATCAAGGAGCGCGAATACCGGATTGCCGAGCTTTCCGGGCGGATCACGGATGAGGAACTCGAGGCACGCCTGGGCGATCTGCGCGCCGAATCCGAATCGCTGCGCTACCGTTTGGCGCAACAAGCAGCAACCCACGAGGTGGCGCTGGCCAGCACCAGGGAAAATGCCCAAACCGAATGCGAGGATCGGCTGCTGCAGGCCAGGCAGGAACACGAGCAACAACAAGTTGCCCTGCGCACGCTGCTGAGCGCCGAACACGAAGCGCTGCAGCGCGACATCGAAGCCTTGCTGGGCATCGTCAAGACGGTCGAGCGCTGGCACGACGAGATGCAGGCGATCCTCGGCAACAACCGCGAGCTGAAGGAACAAAACGCCGAGTTCGCGCGCATTGTGAAAAACGTGGTGATGCTTGCGCTCAATGCGGCGATCGAAGCCGCGCGGGCGGGGGAACACGGCCGCGGATTCGCCGTGGTGGCCGACGGCGTACGCGATCTGGCACTGACCTCCACCAAGTTGGCGCAGGATTACAAGAATAATCTCGACAAGAACGACCTGATCACGACCACGACGTTCCAGGACATGCAGGCCAGCGGCAACATGGTCCGCACTGCCGTCTTCGGGCTCAAGGCCCGGACTGGTGCGATCCAGTCGAAAATCAGCCAGGCCTGTTGCGCGTCATGATCAGTCCGCGTGCAAATACAGCGCTGGATTGGCTGTTCGATAAATCCGTGCGTGATACCTGTGTCATCGGGCCTGAAGATCACTGTGTCGTGATCCGCCAGCCGCAGATGCGTTTGAACGACGAAGCCGTCAAACGCCAGCTCGTCGTGCTCAATATTTCTTCCTACCTTTTCCGGATCGTTACGCTGTTTGATTTCGATATGGATGCGGCCACTGCAAGCTATCTGGGCCGGCTCGTGCGCAGCAAGGAGCAGCTGAAAGACCAGGCCTTGCGCGATGCCTACGCGGAATTCGTCAACATGATCTGCGGCGCGGTCAACCGCAGGCTGGGCGAGGTCTTCCCCGCCGGCATGTCGACGCCGTTCCTGCTGGAAAACAGCTGCTCGCGCTATGTATCCCTGCTCGCTCCAGCGCACATGCAGCCGTTCGAGGTGGTAATCAACGATTTGGTGCGCTTCAATTTCGCGGTTTGCATCTGCATGGCCAAAGAGACCACACTGGATTTCGATATCGATCGCTCGGAGCCTGAGGACGAATCGAGCGGTGAACTGGAACTGTTCTGATCCGGCGCTGTTTTCAGACCGGTCAGGCGACTCCTGTAGGTTTTGGCTGAAAAGCGATCGTTTTCGAACGGGCGCGCAACTGGCCGCAGCCGCCGTCGATATCCTGCCCGGCGGAGTTGCGCAGCCGCACCAAAATACCGTGCTGATGCAAAATTCCGGCCATCGCGGCAGCACGTTCCGCCGAAGGACGATTGAAAGCCGCGCCATTGACCGTGTTGTACGGAATGAAATTCATGATCGCGTATTTGCCGGTCAACAGCTGGACGATCCGTTCCAGCTCTTCGTCGCTGTCGTTGATACCTTCGAGCAAAGTCCACTGGTACTGGATCGGGTAGCTGGTGCTGCGCGCGTAATCCTCGGCGAGTTCAACCAGTTCAGCGGGATCGATGCGCGGCGCTTTGGGCAGAAGCTCTTCACGTAAATCGGCGCGCGTAGTGTGCAGCGAAAGCGCCAGCGCTGGTTTTACCGTGCTTTCCGGCAGACGATCGAACACGCGCCGGTCGCCGACCGTGGAAAAAACCAGATTCTTGTGGCCGATCGCACCGGCCGTTCCCAGCAGTTCGATGGCTTCCAGCACATTGTCCAGATTGTGCGACGGTTCGCCCATGCCCATGAACACGACGCGCTTAACCGGCCGCTGGCGACGGGCAAGCACCACCTGTGCCACGATTTCCGCGCTGCCGAGCTGGCGCAGCAAGCCTTCCTTGCCCGTCATGCAAAAAACGCAGCCCACCGCACAACCGACCTGCGTCGACACGCACAGGCCATCGCGCGGCAGCAGCACGCTCTCTATCGTCTGACTATCTGCCAGTGCCACCAGCAGCCGTGCAGAGCCATCCAGGCCCGGATGTTCGCTGCATACCGTTGCCAGGGCATCAAGTTCAGCCGAAAGCCCGGGCAACAGATTGCGCACATTCAACGGGAAATAATGATCGGCTTGCCGTCGTTTCGGACCGCTGTCCAGGGGCAATGCCTGCAACCAGGCGCGCAGGATGCGGTCTTCGTGGCAAAGCTGTGCGCCGGCGGCACGTAATTGTTGTCGGATGTGTTCGATACGCATAAGAGCGCGAATATTAGCACTGCCTTCTTGTAGACCAATCAGCAATCCTGGAATAACCGATATTCGTCGGTCAAAAACCAGGCTGCTTGTCTTGGCTGAAGTCTGGGTTATTTCTGTAGACGCATTTCTGCTGATCGGGCATGTGCGGTCAACCCTTCGCCATGCGCCAGAACCGAGGCAATGCGCCCAAGATGTTGGGCACCCGTTTGCGAAACCTGGATCAGGCTGGTGCGCTTCTGGAAATCGTAGACCCCCAACGGACTGGCAAAGCGTGCAGTGCGCGCAGTGGGCAAAACATGGTTAGGGCCGGCGCAGTAATCACCAAGCGATTCGGAAGTGAACTTGCCCATGAAAATGGCGCCAGCATGCTTGAGCAGCGGCAACCATTCCTGCGGGTTGGCCACTGACAGTTCAAGGTGTTCCGGTGCGATCCAGTTGGCGATCTGGCAGGCTTCTTCCAGATCACGCACCTTGATCAATGCGCCACGATTGGTCAGCGAAGCCAGAATGATGTCCTTGCGCGGCATATCGTGCAGCAGTTTTTCGATGCTGGCTTTTACCTTGTCGATGTAATCGGCTTCCGGGCAAAGCAGGATCGATTGGGCAATTTCATCGTGTTCTGCCTGACTGAAGAGATCCATCGCGATCCAGTCCGGATCGGTCAAGCCATCGCAGATCACCAGGATTTCCGAAGGACCGGCCACCATGTCGATGCCCACGATACCAAAAACCCGACGTTTAGCTGCAGCCACATAGGCATTGCCTGGGCCGGTGATCTTGTCTACGGGTGGGATCGTTTCCGTGCCATAAGCCAACGCTGCAACGGCTTGTGCTCCGCCAATGGTGAAAGCACGGCTTACGCCGGCAATGTAAGCAGCCGCCAAGACCAGATCATTACGTTCACCTCTTGGAGTAGGTACCACCATGATGATTTCGGCGACTCCAGCAACATGGGCTGGAATTGCATTCATCAATACTGATGACGGATAGCTGGCCTTGCCTCCAGGAACATAAATCCCTACTCGGTCCAGTGCAGTGATCTGCTGACCCAGTACGGTTCCATCGTCCTCGGTGTATTGCCATGAACCGGCTTTCTGGTGCTCGTGGTAACGCCGAACGCGTTCAGCCGCGGCTTCCAGTGCGCTGCGTTGTGCCACAGGCAAGCGCTCGAAGGCTGCCTTCAGTTCTGCTTGGGTGAGTTCCAGTTCAGCCATGTTCTGTGCGCTGACATGGTCAAAACGCTGGGTGTATTCCATGACTGCGCTGTCACCGCGTGTCTTGACCGCTTCCAAAATGGTGGCTACCCGTTCTTCAACTTGCGGATCTTGCGAGGTTTCAAAGGCAAGCAATGCTTCAAGTTGTTGCTGGAAATCGGGCAAAGCAGAATCGAGGCGGCGCAGCATGACAGTATCCGGTAGCAGTGGTTTGGATGAAATTATACGAGACAGTTGATTCAAGGATTGAAGTTCCAGCAGCTTATTTGCTGTAGTGGACTTGGCTTGGATTTGATCGCAGTTTACATCTGGGTGTTTTAACAATATTGGATAGTAAAAGAATAACAATGATTAATAAGGGCGGTCATTGCTTGTGGATAACTTTAATTTCAATTACCAATCAATCGGTTGCGAAAATTCAAAGCATGTTGTTCGATCAGGTAATGGTTGTGGATAAATTGGGTGCCTTTTTTTTCCTCACTGGGATGCCCGGTTTGTTCAAGTTGCCGACATAGTTATCCACAGATTAAGTCATTGATTTAACGATGATCCTGTTGATGGATTGCCGATGGCTGGCTGTGGTCAGTCGTTCAGTAGTCGCCGCAGCTTGCGCCAGCGGATCAGGATGTCGCGCACATGGCTTGCCACGGCTTCGTCATCCACCATGCCGTCGGCATCAGGCGCCACGTCGGCCAGATCCACGCCGAGACGGGCCGCTAATCGGGCGGCTTCCGGCTGAATCTGCAAGGGATCAGTCGTGTGCGCCGACGCGGGTCGGGTCTTGGCATATGGCAATTGGCAGGCCGGCGCGAACGCCGGCTCTTCTTCCACCATGGGCAGAAAACCGAACGGTTTTTCTTCGATTTCCATGGTCAGCAACAGATCGCCACTGTTCACCTGCTCGTGCAGGGCAACGACGAATTCTCCAACCGTGCCCGCTTCGGGCGCGCAGACTTCCAGCGTCAGGTCCGCGGCGTGCAACAGCACCAGTGGCGCATCGGTCTCCACATGGTCGCCCGGTCGCACCAGCAAGGCGCCAATGGTCGCTGGCGTATCCAGTTGCGGTGTACAAATCAGATGCGTGGTATAGATTGGTTTCATGTCATTCCACGGATTGTTCAACAGCGTTGATTTTAACCAAACCGGGCGCGGCTCCCCCTCGGTAAGATACGCGCGGACGTGATTTGTTGCATTGCGGCGCAACATCCGCAACCTATAATGCATGCCACCGGATTCAGGGTGATCCCCGTGTGATCGCCAGCCGACGAATGGATGACGGTTTGTGCTTGCCGTGCTGCCAAGCGGCGTGCTTACTGTAATGGAAAAAGAATTTTGCCAGCAAGCTGTGCGGGATAGCCCCCGGTTTGCCGGCGCCGGATTTACCGATACCACACGTGGTATCGGTGTACCTGTCGTCCCCACCTGCCGTGCGGATGATGTAAAGACCCGCATGGCACCTTTCGCCGTGATGGCTCTTGTTGCCTTCGCTAACTGCTCAAGAAAGAAAGTCTGAAAATGAAAGATCTCATTCTCGTCATCAATGCTGGTTCTTCCAGCATCAAGTTCCAACTGTTTGAAGCCGCAGCCGCTGATCCGATCATGCTGTACAAGGGTCAAATCGACGGCATCTATGTTGATCCGGTTTTTGTCGCCAAGGATGCGGCCGACAACAAGATTGCCAACGAAAAGCTGCCGGCCGACAAGCCCAAGGGCCACGACACTTCGCTGCATCACATCCTGAACTGGCTGAAGGACAAGACCGAAGGCGGCAAGATTTCCGCGATCGGCCACCGTGTCGTGCACGGCGGCACCAAGTTCTCCGAGCCGGTACTGATTACTCCGGAAGTGGTCAAGGAACTCGAAGCCCTGATCCCGCTGGCCCCGCTGCACGAACCGCACAACATCGCCCCGATCAAGATCCTGGGCGAGTTGCTGCCAGGCGTTCCGCAAGTGGCCTGCTTTGATACCGCATTCCACACCACCCAGCCGGAACTCTTCCAGCTGTACGCACTGCCGTACGAGTTCTCGCAGAAGGAAGGCATCCGCCGCTACGGTTTCCACGGCCTGTCCTACGCCTACATCGCCAGCGTGCTGCCGCAACTCGATCCGAAGGCGGCCAAGGGCTGCACAGTCGTTGCCCACCTCGGCAACGGCTCTTCGATGTCGGCCCTGAAGGATTGCAAGTGCCAGGCCACTACCATGGGCTTCACCGCGCTGGACGGCCTGCCGATGGGCACCCGTTCCGGCTCGATCGATGCCGGCGTGATCCTGCACTGCATGAATCACCTGAAGATGGACGCCAAACAGATCGAAGACCTGCTGTATAAGAAATCCGGTCTGCTCGGCATGTCCGGCATCTCCAGCGATATGCGTGAACTGCATGCTTCGACCGAACCGCGCGCCAAGGCGGCTGTCGATTTCTTCAGTCACCGCATTTCGCGTGAAGCCGCTTCGCTGGCCGCTGCCATGGAAGGCTTCGATGCGCTGGTATTCACGGCCGGTATCGGTGAAAACGACGACATCGTTCGCGCCGATGTGTGCAAACAACTTGAGTGGCTCGGCGTGGAAATTGATCTGGAAGCCAACGCCAAGCGTTCCGGCGAACCGCGCAAGATTTCCACGGCCAACAGCAAGATTGCCGTGTGGATCATCCCGACCAATGAAGAAATCATGATCGCCCGTGCTGCAGTCAAGAACGTAGCCTGATCGAAGATTGCTTCGTCAAAAGGCCGGCAGGACAACCTGCCGGCCTTTTGTCATTTCTGCTTTATATTCCTGTGGCATGCTCTTTTGCTTGCCAGAATGTACGGCGGTTTTTACGATTACCGCATTTATTCACATGGGCGCCTAGTCATGCCGGAAAACGACATCATCATCGATAACGAAATTGAGCCCAAACGTTGCCGGGCAGGCAGTGGTTGGCAGTGGATCAACGATGCGTTCATGCTCTACCTGCGCGCTCCGCTGCAATGGAGCTTGATCACGCTGGTCGCTGCGATGGCGTTTTTGCTGGGTTCTTCCATTCCTGTGGTTGGCTGGTTTCTGGGTACCTTGCTGTTACCGCTGCTGGTGGGCGGGATGGTGCGCATTGCGCGCAATTCTGTAACCAACCAGCAACCGCCCGTGTTGATGGAGCTTTTCAGCACCTTTTCCGAGCCTGTTGAATTGGTGAAGATCGGCCTGTTCTATATCGCCGGCGTACTGGCGATCATTGCTATCCTTGCCGTCTTCATGTTCGTTTCTTTCGAGCTGGGGCTGATACCACGGCCCACGCCAGAACTTATGAAAGAACGTGGTCTGCTTTCGATGTGGCCTTTCCTGCTGATGTTTTTTTCCAGCCTGGCCATGGTGTACAGTGCCTATTTTTTCGCGCCGACTCTCGTCGTGCTGCACGGTTTTAACGCGCGCGATGCCTTGCGTCTTTCCTTTCTGGGTTTCTGGCGGAACTGGCGGCCAATCCTGGTCATGGGTTTGATCGGTTTTTTCCTGCTGGCCGTGGCCATGCTGCCTTTCATGCTCGGCTTGCTGGTGGCCCTGCCGGTGATGCTGTTGACTTCCTACACCAGTTACATGGATATCTATGAAGACTGAATTGCCGCAAGGCACTGAATCAGAAAGCCCTTTCAAGGGAAAAACCGGTCTGCGGCGCATTCTGAATGCGCTGGGCTATTCGCTCGATGGGTTGGCTGCGGCCTGGCGCAATGAATCGGCGTTTCGCCAAGTCACCTTGCTTGCCGTGCTGGGGATAGGCTTGAGTTTTTATCTGGTACTGCCGGCGTGGGGGCGAGCCATCCTGATTGCGAGCCATATCGGCACGCTGATTGTTGAACTGCTGAATTCCGCGATCGAGGCCGCCGTGGATCACACCTCGCTGGCCCACCACGAGCTGGCCAAGCGCGCCAAGGATCTGGGCAGTGCTGCGCAGCTGGTTTGCCTGGCCAATCTGGTTGTGATGTGGACTGTGGTTATTCTGGCCTAGGCGGTGTGGCACGCGGCAATTCGCGGATGTCGGACAGCAGCACATTCAGTGCGGCATCGGACACCATGACCTCGATCAGGCACAGAACCAGCGATACCATCATCAGCAACAGGCTGATGATGAACAATCCAAAAGCTACCGTGGGTTCGTTGAAGGCAAACGAGCCCATGGAAACAATGCAGATCAACAGGCTCACGACTCCGGCGGCCTGCATCCAGCGGATCAGCCAGACCCGGCGCCGCAGGTTATCGAGCTGACGCAGGATGCTTTCATTGGGATCATGCCGATGGCTGCTGTGCAGTTGGCGGATGATGCCGGAGATGGCCAGGAAGCGGTTGGTGTAGGCCAGCATCAATAACGAGATGGCGGGAAAAAGTAGCGAAGGTGTGGTGATGCTGAAGCTATCCATCCTGTTCCGGCTTTCCAAATTCTTTGATCACGTGCTGCTGGCGGCGACTGACGGGCAATTTCTCGGGCAGATCGCGCAGAACGGCCATCCAGCGGGATTCCCCGCCCGATTGTACCTCACGTTCGAAACCGATGATGGCCTCGCGTGCCAGCAGGCAATTGCGGTGTATCCGGACAAAACGTGATCCGAACTCTTCCTCGATGCGGGTCAGTGAATCTTCCAGCAGATATTCACGTGCCAGGGTGCGCAACGTGATGTATTTCTGTTCCGCTTTCAGGTAGATCGTCTCGTTGACCGGAATCAGGTGTACCCGGCCGCGCTCGGTGACGCTGAAATGGGTGCGAGCACCCGGCGGTGCGCTGGGAAGCTCCGGCCGCGACAGGCGCAATTCTTCCACCCGCCGCAGCGCGGCCAGCAGGCGATCCTGGCGGATGGGTTTGAGCAGGTAATCCACGGCGCGCACATCGAAAGCGGCCACGCCGTAATCCTCGAACGCCGTGGCGAAAATAACCAGGGGCGGGTGAGCGTAATCGAGCAGGCGGCGTGCCACTTCAATGCCGCTCATTTGGGGCATTTGGATATCCAGAATAACCACATCCGCGTGAATCTCGGCCAGTTGCGCCAGGGCCGTCATGCCGTTGGCCGCGGTGCCTAATATTTCATGCGGACAGGCCCCCGCGCAATCGGCCAGGACATCCTTGAGTCGATTCAGTGCGGGTATTTCATCATCCACCAGAAAAATGCGCAGTGGTTTTTGCATCGGCAATCTCCTGATAAGGCAGCACGATGTGGACCTGATAGTGATCGCTCATCGCCTTGGCGCTGAGTGTGGCTGCCGCATCAAAGTGTAACAATAATCGTTCGTGGACATTCTCAAGCGCCATACCGTTACCGGACCGTTTTGCGCCTCCCGGGGGAGGCAACGGGTTGCGGATATTGATATGGACTTCATTGCGTGCCCGAAAAATATTGACTTGCACCTTCTCCGGTGTCAGTGAGGGCTCTACTCCATGATAGACGGCATTTTCAAGAAGTGGCTGTAAAATCAAGGGCGGAATGGCTGCATTCGCAGGCATTTTATCAATGAACCATTCCACGTTGAGCCGCTCTCCCAGACGAACCTTCTCAATTTCCATATAGCCCTGGGCCAGCTCCAGTTCGCGTGCCAGCGTGGAAAGCGCCGCCGGCTTGCCCATGGCAACCCGGAACAAATCCGACAGGTTTTCCAGCAGGGTTTCGGCCCGGCGCGGATCGGAGCGGATCAGCGAGAGTACCGCATTCAGGCTGTTGAAGAAGAAATGCGGCCGGATGCGCGCCTGCAGCGCGGCCAGACGTGCTTCGGTGATGCGGGGCGACAGCGCGCGCATCCAGAGCCGGTAGTAGGTCAGCAATCCCAGCGCAGTCAGTCCGGCCGCCAGTTCGTAGCGCCAGGGCAGCTGTCCCGACAGCGAATCCGACAGATCGCCGTAAAATGCACGCACAGCCCAGGCACTCAGCATGGACAGCATGATGGTCAAGGCAAAGCCTTGACGGTAGGGCGCGCGCGCGAGCCAGGGCGACAGCACGGCCAGCACCATCAAAGTCAGCAGCAGCATGGGTTCACACCAGAGCGCTGCGGCAAACAGGCGTTCGCGCCAGCTTGCCCAGTCGGCCACCACCAGGAGCAGGTGGAACATCATCCCCAGGTTGACTCCGATCAGGGCTCGGGCAATGACGCCGATATTGCGAAAGTCCGGCAACCGTCCTGGCAGATTTTCCGGTCGAAACATCGCTTTCCTTTTTTCTTTCAATGAATTTAAACTATACGCAATTTTCATGACGGGGAACGACATGACGCTAGCCGTCGTGCTATCACGCGCGCTGGATGGCTTGGCGGCCAGTGCGGTCGCTGTTGAAGTCCATCTGGCCAACGGGTTGCCTGCCTGCAATATTGTCGGCCTGCCGGAGGCCGAGGTGCGTGAATCACGCGACCGGGTGCGGGCGGCGTTGACCGTTTCCGGCTTTGAATTTCCCAACCGGCGTACATGCAAGTTCTCTCTAAAAAGTTACTACATCTAAGTTTGGGTACGATGGACAAAATCCTTGGTGGAACAGACCAGACACTGGATGCGTGACCTGAATTTGACTGCTATAGCTGAAAGCTTATTGGAGGCTGTTGTTATGAACAACAGCTGTATTTAGTCTCCTTCTTGTTTAAAGGACGGCTTCTTGAATGAGAAATTGAGCTTAGCCGACATCCGACAGCTTTATCCTGCGGAGCTGGATTGAGCTAAATTTCAAACTCATCACACTTGACAAAATGCCAATTTATCCTTATACTACAAAGACTTACGTTTGACTCGGCCAACTTCATGGACTAAGATCGTCTCTAAGGAGGTGGTTATCCATGATTGTTGGATGCACGTTATCGAGTCTGCGATTCCAAAGAGAGAGTCGCCAAAAGACTTTGGCCTACGGGTTAGGGATTGACCCTAGCCAGCTTTCCCTCATCGAAAACAAATTCAAACCTCCCCCGCGTTTCGCCATCTCCCTCGAAAAATGTGGCCTATTGCTTGAACTGAACGACGGTGAAAAGCGATTGCTCAGCAACTGCGTGCGCACTGTTTTCCAACAAGCTGAAGCCCCTAATTCCAGAACAAGTCACTTCTATCCGAGACATCCTCGATTTGAACTGAGCCAGGAACGACAACATTCGGAAGGATTACCTCATACCCTCACTCTCTTTTATGGGGGATAGAGTGAAAGAGCGACGTCGCAAGGTCCTACTGCCGGTGTTTCGACTTTCTGAACTTACAGATCAGGACGATCCGCATGCCATCGAGCGTACCATCAAGCAGGGTAAGGGGCATCCAACGTTGACCTACTGGTATCGCAATGTTGGAAATGAAGAGGAAGGCCGCGGGCATAACTACAACCTGTTTCCAGTGGTCTTGGACAGGAATTCTGCCCCTTGGGCACTTGGCACACTTTTCATCCTGTCTAAGTTGGAGGATGAAACTCAGCCGGTCATGGCTACCTCCCATTCTTGCGCAGACGACTTGGGAGCGTTTAAGGAATGGTTGGACATTCATGACAACCCTGAAGAACTTCTATTCAATTTTCCCAAACCAAAGCAGCATCGGACGACTTACCGCTATCGCGGTCACCTAAGAATGCAAATCCAAGCCCGTGAAATCACTGCGACGACGGCAAAGCGTCGGATGGGTAGAGTCATCGCATTTTATACATGGCTAATTGGGAAGAATTACTTCACACCTGAAAACCCAGCTTGGGAGGACAAGAGATACCACCTCTCAATTAAGACAGCGAACGGCCAGCAGCTTTCAAAAAATGTAGCTAGCACCGACCTATGCATCTCTGCACCTAAAGCGGAGGCTGACTTTGATGGGACCATTCAAGATGGGGCTAAGCTGCGTCCTTTAACACGGCAGGAGCAAGATTGGGTAATAGAAGCTGCAGGAGCCACAGGCAACTCAGAATGTCTCTTGCTCCAACTATTTATGCTTGGTACGGGGAGCCGAATGGAGTCGACCTGTACTTTGAGGGTTCGGCATTTCTCCAACCCTACACCACGCTATTCCATGAGTCTAACAGGCGAAGGTGAGGTATATAGATTGAAAGCGGGGCCTGGAACGGGGATCGATACAAAAAACAACAAGTCCGGCACGTTCCAGATTCCGCGAGCTTTGTATGAGCTATTGCATACCTACGCACTCTCAAACCGGGCCGCACAGCGTCGCAAACGAGATGTCAAGAAGCATGGCGAGCATCCTGATCCATACCTGTTCCTGACCAATCGGGGGGGGCCTTACTACACCGCCAAGGAAGAGTCCCTGCGATTCGACCCCAACTTTGCAGTAAGGCATGCAAAGAATGGTCAGCCCTTACGTCAATTCATCAAGGATCATGCGATCCCCTATATTCGCAAAAAATACGACCCGGGATTCTCTTACCGGCCTCACGATCTCCGTGCCTCGTTTGGTATGAACATGACTGAAGAGCTGATGAAACTGGTCAAAGAGGGAAAAATCACTTTGCACAGAGCTCGACTGATTGTGAAAGACCTGATGTGGCATACCTCCCTTGCCACGACAGACCTATATCTCAATTTCAAAAAAAGCATGGATGTCTTCTACAAGGCTATTAACGGCTACGGCGAGCATCTCCAGCGGTGGACCGACCGGGCAATGAAAGGCTTGTCCATTGATGAATAGTCCTATCGAGCCCCTTTTCAACCTGCGTCAGACGATCACCCTTGAGCTGCCGCTGGATAAGCACACCCGTATCTTGCATCCAGAGCAGGTGATCCTCAAGATTGCAGACAATTATTTCGATATCGGTGCCCTCTGTTTTTCCTTGCGTTCCGACAAGAAGAGAAAACCCCGTCAGCCGCAAGATGTCGTTGCAAGTTCCCTCCTCAAACAGCGCCCAAAACAGATCCTGCAACTCATCAAGACCCTCTCCAATTTAAAGACTCGTGTTGGGAAGTCTCTAACATCGACTGATAAATGTGCTTGGAACATCAAGAAGTTCATAGATTGGTCCGATGCCAACAGCCTGCATGATTGTCTTGCAGGAGGCGAGGCAACACGTAATGCCTTCCGCGAGTGGGCGACCGCAATGCACGAGCGCTACCGGCGTCAAGAGCTTAACGGGAAAAGCCATAACCACTACTTGACCCAGGTTTGCGAATTGCTGGAGGCGATGACCGGCCTTGAAAACCTGATACATGGTATCAAAAAGGTCAAACAGAGTTCTAACCCCAATGGTGGTACAGAACCGCTAGCACTTGACGTCTTCGTCCATGCGGTCGCCCTCAACCAATGCCTATTCGACGGTCTATGTGACCTAGTACTGGAGCAACGACCGTTTCCCTATAAGCTTAAATTGCCAAGCTCCCTAGGCTGGTCAGAAAACCATCTCTGGTTATTCCCAACGATTATGTGGCGATTGCCCCCTCACCGCTGGACTGATGCCAATCGAGCAAAGATGGGCACTAATGCGTCATGGTCCTACGACTACGAAAATGGACGCTTGCTCACCATAGAAGAGATCGAGCATAGGTACGCCGGACAACGCCAATCAGAACGACGTAAAGTGGCAAGAGAATGTATAAAGAGGGCCAAGGCCAATCTGGATGAAGCCAACGCCGACGCTCAGCACAAATGGAGGTTGAAGTTGGGCATGGTTGCCCAGAGGGCATTTCTGTTCCTCTTCTTCTGCAATACGGGCGGCAACGCGCAAGTCGTTCGCGATCTTGAGACGGACGGCAAAATTGACGCAGCAGTTCAAAACCAAAAGTTCCGAACACTCAAATGGCGAGCCGACGGCAAGGAAGTGACTCTCACTGTCCCGGTCTCCTTCATGCCGCGCATGCGTCGCTTCATGGAACTTCGGCAGTACCTACTTCAAGGCAAGACGACGCCTTATCTGTTCTTTAGCTGTGGGAACTGCAACAGCAAACCGCCGGCACAGACCGGAACTTTCATAATGGAAAACCATTACAAGTATCTACTTATTGAAATTGATCCTCAGTTACCTAGGATGGGCGCCCGTGTACTCCGAGCCAGTGTGGATGACTACTATCTTCGGCACAATAACAGCTCGGTCGTAGCAGCATTCATGGGGCATTCCAAGGAGATTGAAGAAAGGGAATACGCTCGCGGGTTAGCCGCCGACCATCATAAGGAGATGACGTCCTTTTTGGAATCCGTATCCGAGTCAGCACAACGCCAACTTATCATTCCGCCCAAGGATGTGACCTCGGACATCCCGTCGCTAGAAACAGGCGGACGGTGCGGCACTTTAGGGCACCCTGAAGCACTCGCCGTCCACACTCCGGTCCAACCAGATTGCAAGGATTCTCAGGGCTGCTTGTTCTGCAAACATCGTGTGCTCATAGCGGGAGAAGAGGATGCTCGCAAGGTGGCCTCCGCCGCCTATGTCCTGGAACAGTTGATCCTGTACCCACAGCATGAGGACGCATTGCGCCCATTAATTGCTAAATGTGACGAGGATCTTGAGAAAATTTCATCCTTCCCGAATTGTCGTGCCATGGTGGAGAAGGTGCGTAAGGACGTTTACGAAAATGAAAATCTAACTCTCTTTTGGGCTGATAAGTACCTGCTCTTCCTAGAACTTTGGATTATTTCATGAGGATCGATGTACAGTTTAATCTGTACGGCATGCAGGGGCCTGACCCATGGGATGACTCTTGGGCCATCCAACTGCCGCTCGATCACATCATCTGTCGGGATGTTGACGGCACCCAGCATTCGGTTAGCGAGTTCATTTGGCCATGGACGGCGTACACGAAAGATCAAGGGAAGCTTGCGCTGCACTACTACTATTGGAACCAAAAGACGGGACCCGCGCGCAGAGATAGATTGGAGGTGTCCCCGGAACGTGAAGCCCGCATCCGGGAGTTACAGTTCCTGATGACGCGACAGATTTACTATGGCAACGAAAACGCGCCGCGGACGCTCGAGTCTAAGCTTCAAACGCTTCATTTCCTCGCCCGCTTTGCTGAAGCGCGATCCTGCACTATCCATGATGTGCTCACGGATACGTCTCTGCTGGATGCCTTTGGCGCGAGTCTACCGGTTTCCAGAGTTAGGATATGGATGGTCTGGATCAACTTCCTTCTGCAACTTGACCCAGCGACGCAACTAGGCTTTACCTTGGCTAAACCAAAGGGATGGAAAGCTCTGGAACGTCGAGTGAAGGACGGGTGTAACAACGCGCGGCAGCACGCGCCCCTCCCGACTCGCATCTACGGAGGGCTCATCAATAACCTGTCGGCCGAGCTCGATGACATCGAGGCGCACGCCCCCCGACTGCTGGCGGCGCTGCGAGACGCCTTGAAGGAGCATCGGCAGGCCAAGGCCACACAGAGTTTCCATGACATCAATGTCGGACCGGCGCTAATCGATAAGTATGGCCTTGGAGATTACCTTACTCGACGTGGCTTCAGTTTGAGAACTAGGGCATTGGCTACGTTGTCGGGCGCCGTTTCCGAAATCTTCCTAGTTTGCAAGTTGCAAATACATGTGTTCAGCGGCATGCGCCATGACGAAGCTCGAACGTTGCCCTTCCACTGCATGGTCGTAGAAAAAGGCAGTCACGGGCGGACACATAGTCTGATTGCTGGCATCACCACCAAGTTCAACAAGGGGCGACGCCTGCGTACCCATTGGGTCACCACGGATCGCGAAGGTTTTCGGGCGGTCCGCTTGGCACAGCAATTTGCCTCTGTTGTTTATGAATCAGTTGGCATCACCCCGCGCAAATCCGATGACCACAATGACGAGTTCCCGCTTTTCCCATCAACCGACTATCTTCCATGGGGTAAGACGGAATACGAGCCAGAAAGGCGGATGCAGACGGCGCTCAAAAAACTGAATAAGGCAAAGGACTCACTGCATGCTCGCCTATTTCCGCTCATAGAAGACGAGGACATTGCGGAACTTGAAGAAATTGACCCGTTCCGTGCGTGGCGTGATGAAAACGAATTCGCCATTGGGCAGCGCTGGTCGCTGACTACTCACCAGTTGCGACGTAGTTTGGCGATTTATGCCAATGCTAGCGGTCTGGTGCGCCTTTCTTCCCTGCGCCGACAACTCCAACACATCACCCGGGAGATGTCCTTGCTCTACGGGCGCGGAAGCACATTCTGCAAAAACTTCATTTCCAACGATCCCGATGGCTACAAGACGCACATAGCTACAGAATGGCAAGATGGCACGGTTGAGGCGATGATGCTCTCGTTCGAACACGATGTACTGAACTGCAAAGAACAGATGCATGGTGGTGCCGGAACTTACTTTCAGCGCCAGAAAGAACGGGGCGAAGTGATGTCCCGCGAGGATGTTGCCAAGCAGATAAAAGCCGGCAAACTGAGTTACCAGCCCGGACCACTGGGCGGTTGCACCAAGACAGGGGGTTGTGACAAGCGGAAAGGCCTCCCCCTGATTGATATCTCATGCGCTACAAATGGCTGCAAAAATTTGGTTGGGAAGCATTCAAAGTTAATCAAGGTAATCCCACTCCTGTGCGCAGCAAGCAAACATGTCACGCAGAACTCGATAGAGAGTGAAATATTGAAGGAAGAGCTTGAAGCATTGGAGCGGGTTGAACGCGAATGGCGCCCCCGTGCAAATCCCCAAGGCAACTCAACAGGAGCGACGCATGCCTGACACTCACAAGGACCACTTCGATGCACTGGAGCGCCTGAAACAAGGCAAGCCAGTGAATGTGCCCAAGGGCACGAAGATCACCAATGATTCAGTTTCGTTGGAAGCTGGCCGCAAGAGGGGCTCTATCAAGAAATCCAGACCGCAGGACATTGCCCTGATCCAAGCCATCGCCGCAGCCAAGGCAGAAGACAAGCCGCAGGATGAAATGCGCAAGCAATTGAACCAGCTTAAGGCAGAGAGGGCCAAAGACCGTATTTTGCTGGATGAATCGCGCGCGAGGGAAGTGTCGCTCTTCAGGGAGCTTTGGGATGTACGCGAAGCGTTGAAAAAGTTACAGGCGGCGATGGATAGTGGCAAGGTCACGCTGATAAGGAAGCCAAGTGCAAAATCTCTACGGAGCTAACTACCAGATTTCATGACTTATGCCGACATTGTGTGTTGTCGGAAACACATAAACGTAATCTTTGATTGCGAGTGCGCGGATAGCGGTGGCTTCGGAAGTTCGGTTGTACGCTTAGTGAGTCTGTTTTATCGATAAGTGCGTGTTATCTCTATCTCTGCAAGATGATCGTCCGGCGAAGGAACAGCTGTGAGGCATTCAAACATGGTGAGGCCCATTAAAAAGTCCTCCAGAAGTTCCATGGTGGGAGTCCGCTCGCCCTGCAGCAGCTTTGCGGCGGCATCTGCAAGAGGAAACTCACCTCGTAGACCAGCTTCTATGAGGGCCAATCCAGCCTCCCTGACTTCATCGGAAAGCTCTAGCGTGCTCCAGTTCGCTCTTGCCTGGTCGAGTGTGTCCGAGACAGTCTGATACGTCCGCGCCTCTTTGGTCGTCCTTCTCGCCTTGCTTTTCCAGTAAGCATCGATACCCTGGAGCTCGGCCAAGAGGTTCGTGAGGCGAGTGAAGGCATTCACTGACACCAACGGCGCCACCCCTGCGCCAGCAATGGAACACCACGGTTGTGCTTTCTCGTGAGGAAGCACGGGAAAGAGCGTGTCAAAGCCATAAGTGGCGAGATTCGTCAGCCCGAGCCCGTGCATAACGGGCAGGATGCAAATCTGGCGACCGTCGTCGACGATTGCACGCCAGGACGGCCAACTCTCCGCCAAAATGACTGTCGGCCTATCGGTATTCAACGGCACGGTGACCAGCACGTCCGCCGGCGGCCAGACGGCGGGTATGGCGGCGTCGGCCAACAGGTGGACACTGATGCCTTCACTGATAGCGCAAAGCTCAGCCCTCAGTCTTGCCTCCAAAGCCATGAGCTCAGCTTCGCGATACTGGCGTGCGGCCTGCCAGGCCTTGTCAAACGCGCTGCCTTTCGTCGCAGTCTTTCTGAGGTGCGTGACGAAAGGTGAACGACCTCTTCTATGCGCCTCGCCGGCCATTGCCTGAAAGGCCTCGACGATGCGATACAGCTCGCCCAGCTCCTTTGGTGGTTCGAGCGACAACATTTCCCAAGGCTCCTCTGCCTGAGCAGTCGAGACACTCTTCAGAATGTCGTCAAGCCAGGCTAGATAAGCGAGAGCACCCTCTGGAAGATCATAGAATCTCCGGATGAGGTCTGAAGAGCAGCTGGACAGGATTGACTGCAACCTCGACCAACTCTTCTGTTCGCCTGCAGGCTGCAGCTCTTCTGGTGCAACCAAAATGCGACTGCGCTCATAGACGTGCCCTAAAGCTTCTACGGTGGCTGGATCTGTCTTGCCCCTGAACTGCCCATCTAGAAGCAGCTTCAGGTTTCGATTGACGATCCGAATCAGATCAAGGCTCTCCGCCAAGTAGGCTGTGTAGCTCTCTATAGCAAGCTGCGCGTTGAGTATGGCCAGCCACTCGCGATTGCGAGCCACCTGTGCAGGAGCTGGTAAGTTTGCCCTGGGCATGCGCTTGTTTTCAAGGGGATAGTCTCCGACCGTGGACTTCATGACGGCGCCGTCTGCCCCCAGCGCGACACTCGAGACCACGTCAGCTATTGGCGTCAGCGCCAGTAGAACTTCGCACGTCCGCACCACCTCCTTGTTGATGTCAAGCTGGACAGATGTGGCTACAAACCATACGTTGGACTGAACTTCTTGTCCCTCCTCGCATGGCGTCAGGCTCGGGGCATCAGCCCAGGAGACATGTTCAGAGAATCGCTGGAACATGGCAGCCTGCCCAACGGCGTCGACCCAGCCTATCGCCAAGGCTCTATCGACCCGCGCAGTCACCTCAAGCAGCGAAACCGCCTCTTGAAAATCAGCCGCAACAAGCGGTGGGCTCAGTCGGGCGAGTTCTGCTAGATGCGGAGGCGAAATGATTTGGCCCAGGAGCGCGGCAAGGCATTGGGTCAAGTCTCGAACCTCGACAGCGGCCTCCAGAACCCGTCGCAGATCGCGCGGGGCCAAGCGTGCCAGGAAGCGCGCTGTCAAGCCTGTGGCGACAACTTCGGATCGAATCTCTGCGAAGCGGCGGCATGCCGGCACCGTCGGTCCGATGTCTGGCGGCTCAATGTCTCCAATTGCAAGGCTAGCGGGCATCTCTAGCAGCGAGTTCGGCACGGCCTGGGCTTCAGGACTCTCCCGCCACAAACGGATGACCCGATGTGCGTTTGCACGGTCCAAACCTGTCAGGGTCGAACTGAACAACGCCGGAGTAGGCGCTACTTCTAGGCGAAGCACAAGCGCTTCAAGGACTGCCTCATCGCACCCATCGTGCTTTGAGAGAGTGCGCTCCAGGAACCGAGCTAATTCACCTGCCGGAACAAGCCATACCGCCGATGCGGCAGTCGCTGACAACAACGGCGGCGGGAACTCGTGAGACAGGCGGAGCAGTTCTGTTGACCTCAACTCGTGTAGCCCAACGATTCGCCCATCGCTTGTATGCTGCACCAAGTGCTCATTCTTCAGCCTGGTAAGCGCGTATGAAACCGCCGAAGAGGGCTTGCCCAGGATCTGTGGCAACTGCGCGATTTCGGCACTACACCCGGTGGCGTTAGCGCACGCCACGACCCTAAGAACATCCAGTTCATCATGTCGAGCGGGATCGTTCATTCGGGCCGCAACCTGAGCGTCCAGCGTCTCGCTCAATCGGCGTCCCTGAGTGAGCACGTGTGTGTACTCAAGCAGGTGTCCCGTGGCCAGGTTCCAAGGCTCTCTCCAGCCTTGCCAAGAGGTTTGACCCCTATCCCGCAATTCCCGCCACACCCGTTCAGCAAGGGTTTCGTCGCCACGAACTTTGACCTGCGCGGCGCGACGGCTATCCTCCAGTGGATATCGGTCTTCCTCTCGCACGGACGCCAGCAGCAACAGCCCAGGATTGCGGCCGGTCTCTGCAGCCAGTGCCGTCCAGCCGTCCGAGAACCCGCGTCCCACGTCATCGATGATGAAGCCCACGGGCGCGTCGGCTGTTGCGCGCCTGGAGCGGGCTAGCTGCAGGAGCGACTGCACTGCGGTCGGTGGCAGTTGACGAACTTGAAACCAACGAACCGCATGACGGCTGGCGTAGGCGGCCTCCCAGAGGAGTGCAGACTTTCCGGAGCCCGAGGCACCGTAAATTAGTGCGTTACGTCGCCCCTCCAAGCCAGCCAGGACCGCTGAGCGCAGTTCGGGCCGTTCAACGACAAGACCAGCAGCAACGTGTGATGCCTGTGCATCGACGCCAAGATAGAAGAGCGGATCCTCGTCCGGTGTGAGGAAGTCGACCGCTTCGCAATAGCCTGCCGACAGCGCCTCTTCGGCGACCGCTGACGTCAATAGGGGCTGCAGCGCGTCCAGGCGCTGCTGGACGTCGGATAGGGCAATGTCCCGGAATGTCCCTGGCCCGCGCATGCCGTTGTCGTCAGAGACTCGTCCCACAAGGCCTAGGAGGTCTGAAAAGTAGATTTCGGCTTCAAAGGGCGTGCTGCCTTGCCGAGCCGAGATGAGACCAATGGCACTGGACCGAGGATCCGGCAAAACAAGGATTTTGGTTCTCGAGACTATCGCCGTGAGCGACTTGCGGCCCTTCAGCTCCGCGACGACGTCTGGGTAGGCGGACAAGTCTTGAAGCTGCGCAACCGCACTGCGACGCTCGCCGACATTGCTCTCAAGCACCAGAAGGAAGTGGTCATCAGGTGTCACCCCCTTCGCGTCCCACATCTTCTTGATGAAGGCGGCAGTGGCACGGACGGTGAACGGACCGAGATGATCCCGACGCGATTTCACCTGCGCTAGGGTTCGAGAGCCATTCGCTCTCAGTTCGAGGTCGTCGCCTCCCTCCGGTACGACCGAGCCGAACTCTGATTGACCAACGAACCCTTGTACAGAGAGGTGCACCGCCACAGCGTCCTGATATCGGAATCCTCTTCCGGCGTGAGACCCAGCTCTTGTCGACAAATCACATCTCCCTGTACGACGGCCCTGCGGCGCTATTTGTTCTTCCGGCCGGCCAAACAGCCATCCCGCTAAAGAGTAGCTATCGCGAAAGATATCTCGTGATGGCTGCTGCTGGCTATCGGCAACTGCGGTTTATCGATAGGCAGATCGACGTGTCCCAGAGGTAATTTGTAGGCGACTGCTTTCTGCTGTGAGCTTCGATTAGTTGTCTGACCGTTTTGGGGGCGAGAGCGGATGTTTCGAATCATGCACAAACGGACCGCTTTGGACGACCTGTTGCCTGTGCCTGACTGGATCGTACGACTGTTCTACCTAGAGTTTCCTGCCGTTGGCCGCCGCAATCGTCCAACGACAGCTCCGGGCATACGATTGTGAAGAAAACAGTCGTTCGGGCTGCGCAGCAGGTCAACGGCATACTTCCGTGCCACGACTTATGCGGAAAGGGCGTTGATCGACCTCCAGTCACGGCGTATTACACGGAGTGTATGTTTTTCTTTCAATGCATGAATAGAGATGTGCGTTTAGACCTTTATCGCACTTTCGGCACATCCTCCCACCTTGTTGTCCAGCATGGCGACAAATGCCCTTGCCGCATCTTCCATCTATGGTCAGCCCCAGCACTCGCCAGTCGCAGCGTACCTCGCCCCCAATGCTGATTGATTCGGTCCATTGTGTTGTTCAGGCTGGCCCGCTTCAGTGGATCTGCGCTTTGTAAAAACAGGTGGCCTTGAATGGCGGTATTCGGTTGCAAATCGAGCAGCATCACGCCTGCTTTGACATAAGCATAGCCAGGACGATAAATGCGCTTGAGCACCCATAGCGCGGCTCGTGTCAGTAGTAGTGTGTCGTCACTCGGTTGTGACAGGGGCACCACCACATGTTTGCTGTATTGAGGATCTTTTTCACGGAAGGGACTTGTGCAGATGAAGACAGCCAAAGCGCCGGCTGCCGATTTCTGACGGCGTAGCTTTTCGGCTGCGCGAGCAGCATAAGTGCTTATCGCTTCCGCTAATTCCTGCTCGGTAGTAACGTTCCGGCCAAAGCTGCGTGAACACATAATCTGCTGTTTATCGGGCGCAATGTCCTCAAGGTCGATACACGGCTGTCCTTGCAATTCCCGCACGGTTCGCTCAAGGACTACGCTGTAACGACTACGAATCGTTTCGGAATCGGCCTGCTGCAAATCCGCTACGGAGTAGATCCCTTCTTTGTTCAAACTTGCTGACAAGCGCCGGCCCACTCCCCAGACTTCCCCAACTTCAATCTCCTGCATAACCCGCAGTTGGATTTCCGCATCCAGCTTGGACCATTCACAAACCCCAGCAAATTGCGGACGTTTCTTGGCGAGGTGATTGCAAAATTTCGCGAGCGTTTTGGTTGGAGCGATACCAACGCAGACCGGTAGGCCGGTTCCCTGAAGTACCGTTTTTCGGATATCCCACCCCAGCTCGGTTAGGTCTCCCTGAAGGCCATCCAATCCCAAAAAACATTCATCGATTGAATAGACTTCCTGGTGTGGGCTATAACGACTCAGGATGGTCATCACCCGATTACTCATATCGGCATAAAGCGCAAAATTGCTGCTGTAGGCAATGATGCTGTGCTGTTTGGCGAGATCCTGCATCTGATGCCAAGGCTGGCCCATGCGGACCCCGAGCGCCTTCACTTCTGCACTACGGGCGATACAGCATCCATCGTTGTTTGACAGGACCACAACCGGCTTGCCTTCGAGTTTTGGTTCAAATACCCGCTGGCAAGACACATAAAAATTGTTCACATCGACCAAGGCAATCATTACTGCGGTTCCATGATCCAAGCAGTCACTACGCCCCAAATGCCCAGCTCTTGGCCTTCATTTAAAACAATTGGCGGGTAGGCCCGATTCTCAGCAATCAGCGCAAGTTGTGTGCCGCGCCGGTACAGTCTTTTAAGGGTGTAATCACCATCGAGCATGGCAACGACGATATCGTCGTGCTTAGCCTCGCGCCCGCGATCCACAATCAGCATCGCACCAGGAGGAATAGAGCGCTCGGGGATAGTGCTAACCATGCTATCGCCGCACACCTCAAAGAAAATGTGGTTTCCGGGTGATGAACATAGCGCCAATTTAGATCTGCTCGTTCTTCCGCCCAATCCTCGGCTGGCGAAGGAAAGCCAGCCTGAACTTTACTCACCATAACCGGAAGAGGTAGCCGAGGGGGAGCATGTGCGGCGGCAAAGGGACCATGCAAAAATGTTTTCATGGCAGTATCCTGAACTAATGTAAATGACCAGGACATTATAGAACGAACGTTCTGTAAAGACGATGTGCGTAAACTACCTTCCCGTCCCTAAACGGATCCTTCTGGACTACTTCCAGACCTTGCCACCTATCGAGGATTGGCACGACGAAGTGTGGGAAGACTATACGGCACCTATCATTGTGGCCGATGGCCCAGGCCGAAAATCTCTGCTGGCCAGCTATGGGATGGTGCCAAAAAAGAGGCTGCCACCTGACAAACGGTTCACCACAATGAACGCGCGAGCGGAAACCATTGGGCAGCTACCGAGCTATAAACGGGCATGGCTGCAGTGCCAGCTTTGTTTGGTGCCCATGATGGGATTTTTTGAGCCGTACTATGCCGTTGGGTCCGACAAATCGGAACGTTACATGATTAGTCTGGTCAACAACGACCCGTTTGCGGTGGCCGGACTATGGCGCAGTTGGTCGGAAGAGGATGGCAGCCTGAGCTATTCATTTTCCCAGATTACGATAAATGCCGATGACCATCCGCTTATGAATCAGATGCATAAAACCGGAGTTGAGAAGCGCAGTCTCGTGATTGTGCCCAAGGCTTACTATGACACCTGGCTGGATTGCCACAGTACCGAGTTAGCACGAACATTCTTGCAGAACTATCCGGCAGAACTCATGCAGGCATTCCCTACGCCACGCAAACCTCCCCTACCCGTGACTGGCTCCTTGTTTTAAGCGCTTCGGTAACAATCCCAATCCGTAGGGATATCTAGGCTTGGTGGTCAGAAAAATCTCATTGGTTCGTCGACGGAACGGATTCGAAAACAGTCGTCGCAGAGCCGAAGTGTCCCTGGCCCAGTCGCCGGCATACTCATCAAGACGTAATCGCGGACCGGACAATCCGCACAGACACTACATACATCCGAACTTCCCGCCGCCTGAATAGCTGCTTCCGTTATTGCGGCCTGCTTGGGGTTCCATTCGCGCAGCGAAGTAAACCATTCAGGCGTGTGCGGACGGAGGGGTTCGCGAGGCGCAGATTCGAGCAGTCCCCTACGCTCAAGCCAAGCAGTTGCCGCCTTCATACGCCGAGCATGAAGCTGGGTCAGGATGTCGTACAGCTCAACCTTCATGGCGAAGTATTGGCGAGGGTGCAACGTGTTCATAGTCACGTAGCCCGCGTGGTTCATGATAAAACGGTTTTGGCACAGCTCCTCGTCTGCCAGCAGCTCTTCGCAATACCTCTGCTTGCGTTCCTCCGAGCCTTTGTGCCCCTCCATCAAGGCGACGTTGTACTGCCAGGAATTCCTTTCGAATTCATCTCGCCACAGTTCCAGGTACCTCGAAGATAGCAAAGCTTCCACGAGGTGAGCATCTCTCTCCGGATGGTCCACTAGATAGGCATCAATGTCGTTGAGCGACTCAATCTCAGGGCACAGTTTGCGGGCCTCCCGAAGTAAGGCGTTTGTCGAGTTGCGCATGGCCTGGACGTTGTCAATATCCTCACGCCAGTCGGCCTCTTCTTCTAGGCCGAGAATTCTAAGCACATTTGGCACTTCTACAAGCGCCACGCTCTTCAGAAGCTCTCCGGGGTGGCAAAAGTCGGCATCCGATACCAAGTTCACTCCGGCGTTGCGATAGGCCTGTGCGACCAATCGCGAGCAGAACTGCCTGCGGCCGGCCACGAAACCGGCCAACACGCTCTTAGCAGCACCGGTCATCGTGTATCGAGTTCCAACTGCAGTTCTGACGAAGGAGATCACGGAGCGCAATTGGTCCGTTGTCAGTGGATTCACTGGTCGAAGCACATGACCAGCGCAGCCTGGTTCAAGAATGAGCCGCTCAAGGTTGCGTGCGTGAACACCGTCGCCAGTGGAATCGATCACGCTAGACTTACCCACACAAATCATAGCGTGAGAGATGTCCGAGCCTGTGACCTTGCGGATCCTTTGGCTCAGCAATTCTGGCGTGGTCGTCAGGACAATATCGCCGGGCTGAATGAGGCTGGCGACGAACACCCTAGGCCGCAGTTCCGATTCACTCATTTCACAATTCCGATTGACCATCAATTCGGCGCAGGTACTGAATGATGGGATCTCCGCTATAACTGTCTGTCGCCTTCTTCACAGGCTCAGACAACACCTTCTCCGCCAACCGTTGCGAGGCAACGTTGTCCTCACCAACGATGGCCTCAACCCAGAAGGCCTTCATTCCTGCTCGATTGAAGCCGTTTTGCATCTCCTTGATGGAGGCTGAAACAGCCCCACGGGCCCGTCCCTGCCCCCGGTAAGCCTCAGCGACCGCCCAACCTACGTTGAAACATGGCTCGCCATCGACCGGGTCACACGGAATGAACTGCACGAGAGCCACAACGGTATGTCCAGCCATCCGCGCATAGCTCAGCCTAGTCTCGCCGTTGGGTCGATCCATGTGGACCACCATGTCTCGATCAAGGTCGCATCGCTGCACAGTTATCGCATTTGCGGCGAGGGCTTGTTGGAATGAATTGAGTGCTCCCGCGACGTCCGGCAAAGGCATGATGTTCTCCTATTAGGGTTAAGGACTCCTGCCGAAAAGCCTTCAAGTAACTCAACTCCCGGTCATTTCATCCAACAAGGACCACTATGCCTCAAGCCTTTTGCTTCGCCTAGCACCATAGAAGCTGAGAGCAATTTGCGTTAGTTTATGGCTGCACAGGACGAACGGCAGTAAGCATTCCATTGTAGACCGGCTTAGGCCGAGGACGGGACTTCGGCTTAAGCCGTCATTCAATTTTGCAGAATGAATGACTGCAATGGGAATACGTCAGCCATCTATAGCCATTCTAAAAAACTGGCTGTTATCGACTAAGCACTACAACGAATTCATAAAATTCAAGATGATTCACTGTAAACTACTAGAAATATATTCTTCGAGGTATCCATGTCCAAAGTCATATGCTTGTTCAACCACAAAGGTGGTGTCAGTAAGACTACCACGGCATTTAATCTTGGCTGGATGATGGCCATGAAAGGGAAGAGAGTTTTACTCGCAGATTTTGACCCCCAATGTAACCTGACGGGTATGGTGATGGGTTTTGATGGTGTTGAGGATCTTGAAGCAACATATACATCGCAACCTGCCAATAATGTCAAAGACGCACTTGCACCTGCTTTCGAGTCACAGCCGAGAACGATTGTTGGTGCTGAATGTCATCAGGTATCAGGGAATCCAAACCTATTTCTATTACCTGGGCACATCGCGTTATCAGAGTATGAAACTACGCTGGGTATCGCCCAAGAACTTTCTGGTTCATTGCTTCCACTTCGTAATTTGCCTGGGGCAATTCGCTTCATGCTGGATGAGACCGGTGCGAAGTACGAATTTGATTACATCTTGGTTGACATGAGCCCAAGTCTCGGCCCGGTTAACCAAAATTTGCTGACTACCAGCGATTATTTTGTTGTCCCGCTACATCCCGACTATTTTTCCTCCATGGCCCTTAGTTCGCTGTCGAAGGCGCTTCCTCGTTGGCAGGCGTGGGCAAAGGCTGCGCGATCTCTGGATGTACTTTCTACGGCGGACTACCCTTTTCCGGAACCCAACGCACAATTCATTGGAGCCATTGTGCAGAAATATCGTCCAAGAAATGGTCGTGCTTCAAGAGCATTTCAACAATGGATTGATCGCCTTCAGCTTGGTCTTAAGGATGCACTCATCCCGGCTCTTGCTGCAGCAGGTATGGTCTCCTTGCAAATGTTTCCGCAAAAAATTGGTCTCTCCCCTTGGGATCCGATAATGGAAGTAGCTGACTTCAACAGCATCATTGCACTATCTCAAGAGCATCAAGTACCGGTCTATTCGTTAACGGAAGCTCAAGCAAAACAGCATGGTGCAGTATGGGACCAAACTCGGGACAACATGATGGTGTTCGAAAATGCCTTCAACACCTGTGCAGAGCGAGTTTTTAAATTAACCGAGTAAACCCATGGCAACTCCAATAGCTATATTTGAGAACGCTTGGGTGCGTTGTGATTTGTTGTCCACCATGTATGCGTACCTAGCAGGCAATGCTACCCGAGCAATCCAACCAGAAGAGCTACTTCGTGCTGAGTGGGTTGCTAGAGTTTCGACCTTGGATTTGTATATACATGAGCTGGTCGCGCAACGCATGGTGGATGTTTTCAATGGAACTCGACAAGTAACACCGGCCTTCAATCGATTTGCGGTTTCTAATGAAACAATGTCCCGTATCAGACTTGCTCCGAGTCAAGATGAAGCACGAAAAGCTTTTGAGCTAGAAGTTCGGCGGCAGCTGAGTGTTGTCACTTATCAAATGCCTGATTCAATTGCTGATGGTATTCGGATGGTATCGTCAGTTGAACTATGGAACAGCATTGTCATTCATCAAGGCGTTCAGTCGAAAGATGTTGTTAGGAAAGCCAAGGAGCTGAAGCGAAACTTGGCCATGATCATTGAGCGACGAAACAAGATTGCCCACGAAGGGGATATGCAGCCTTCAATACCAAGGATACCTTGGCCGATCGATCAATCCGAACTACTTACTGTTCGACAAGTTATCGATGCTGTAGTGCGAGCGATAGAAGCTGTAGCATGAGCTGTAGATGTTCCCACAATACAGGCTCTTTTCTGAGCAGCCTACCTGCAACATAATTTTGGAATGTCTGTAGTGGGTTGTTATGCGGCAGTGCTTTGTCTGAAGCATGAAACTCCGCTGTGGCCGAAAACTTGTCCTTTTATATACCGGATGTCATCTTACTCACTGCGGCTAAGCCAACTACACAATGTCACCTTGTCTGAAAACATCACCACCCGCCCGGCATTGATAGCCGTCACCCCTCGATGAATAGCACGAGCCTGCTCTAATTTGTTTTCTTTGTCGCAATATTGGATGGATGCAGTGCTATAGCGAGCGGCAACCTGCAAAAACTGTTCCTCTGTATCTCGCAAAAACATTTCTGCTTTCTGGATGTAAATTTCCGGTTCAGCCCGGATTTGATTCAGAATTGTTGAATCCATGGTTCATCTCTTTGGTTTATTACATGGATTGTATGTTTTTCTTTCAGTGCGTGAATAGTATGTTGTTGTCTACCCCTGACTGTTGATCCAACCCCTGGTCAACCAGCAGCACCCCAACAAAACCAACTCTCCCATAATGTTGAATGTGAGAAGTACAGACGTAAAAAAGCCGACCTTTGTGGTTGGCTTTTTCTATTCAGGACTCGCTAGATGTAACTCGTCCCAATGGACGGTCGCAGAGAGCTCAAGTTCGAACGCCAGACAGGTCTTCCAACAGCCCTCGCGCTTGGTCGTATCCTGGTAGGTCGGCGCGCAAGCTCCTCACCAGTTCGTCAACGTGCTCCGCCACCTGAGCACGGATTGTGTTCGCGGAAGGGCTGCCGACAGGGCGTAGGCGCATGAACGGAATGCCAGCCGAGGCGAACAGCCGGTCCTTCTTGTCGTCATTCCGCTGCTGGCGTTCGGTATCGTGCCAGACCGAATCGACCTCGATGGCCAACATGGGCAGGTAGGTTGTCGAAGACACGACGACGATGTCGACGCTGGCCCGCAGGTAGTAGCCGAAGTCGTCTTCGCTCACCAACTCCTTCATGCGCTCGTAGCTCATGACGCTCTGCAGCGCGCAGTTCGGGAACACGAGGTGGTTGGGGCATAGCTGCACTAGCACTTGGTAGATGGTGAACTCGCGCTGGCTGTTGAACACCTGCTTGACCGCACTGCTGCCTTGTGAGCGAACAATCCGTCCGATGACTGCATGTTGAGACTCGCGCTCAAGCAGCGGTGAGATATGCGGGTTGACTCTGAACGTCTTGTCCGTGACAAAAAGCATCCCGAGTTCAACCAGCTTTTCGTAATGTCGCTTGGCCCACGTCAGGTCCATGCCGGCGTACTCGGCTACCTCGGCCAGTCCGTTGTAGCTCTTGATGCTGGCGAACACGCCGAGCAGCTTGCGTGCTGGTGCCGTCAGCGACGGCCAGCGGTTCACCGCCGTTCGCTCGAACTGGTCGCTCTTATTCAAGACGGTGAGTCGTGCCCTCGCGTCCGTCAAAAGCTGCTTGACCACGTCGGCACGGCTCGAAGTCGCAGCCTCTTCTTGCAGCTTGTCGACGAACCCTTGAACTTGGACCAAGTCATCGGACCGACCCCAAAGCAGCTTGGCGTTTTTAACACCAGCGTCAGGCACGTTCGCGGAAGTGTCGAGGTCGATGAGGTAGTAGTGCAGTGCGTCGTTAGCGTCGCCCACGACCTGCTCGAGGTAGGCCAGCCGAAACGCATGGCCCTTCTCCAGAAGGTCATCGCTGAAGTCACGCGCAAGGGGCAGCAGCTGGGCACGCACCTTGTCACCCAGCCGAGACAGCGCGTCGAAGATGTGCCCCGCGACATCGAGCCACATGCGTTGGGTCATCTCATCCATCTGACCGCGCACTGCTGCGAGCTGTTCCAGCGCGTCGAGCAACGGCCGGGCCTCAGGCTCATCGAGGGCCTCGCTCTCGAGGTCACCTGAGTAGTAATTCTGCGGCGGTGGCTCGCCAGCATCCGTCGTTCGGCGCATGGCGTCGAGCAGCAATCGCATCCTCCCCGCCACCCCTTGGATGGCGTATGCGGCTGCGAACTGAAACGAGATGCTCTGTTCGCACAACCAGGCAAGTCCCGGCATGTCCACGTCGCCGTGGTCTTCGTCCTCCAACGGGGAAAACTGGGTACACGCGGAGAAAATTCGGTAGAGGCTTTCGAGCTCTGCCCGCCGCGGAAAGTCTTCGGGCGAAAGCTCGTACAACCGCAACAGCAGGTCATTGACCGAAGCCATACGCAGCCCAGTCCCAACATCGATTTCACACGGTCCCTCGGCCAGAGCCGTCGTCAGCCACACACCTAACCATTCCGTGCCATAGTCAGCGAAACGCATCAAGCAGCACACAGCGAGCGACAAATGTTCGTCCACGTCGGCGGGTGCTGCCAACAAAGCACTAAGCACACGGCGAAGCCCTTCACAGGCGTCGCAGGCGAATGGCTCAGGAAAGCGCTGCAGCAGGTCGGCAAAGTCCTCGCGGCGGGTGTGCTCGAGCATCCACATGAAGGCCCAAGCCCGAGGGGTGAACGGCTGTCGAGCGCTTCCTCGTGATTCGTTCTCATCCATGGCGACGAGGTCACTTTCGTTCGGGCTTGGAAGGCGGAAAAGTGCATCACCGACAGAGATGTAGTCCCACGGATCAGCCATCATCAGGTCGAGTTCAAGCCGCAACACGTTGACGAGCGCATGGCCCTCTTCATCCAGTGCTCCGCCCAGTTCTGCAGCTGTGTAGGCTTCGCTGAGCGTTAATGAAATGTCCGGAAGAGCAGACAGCGTCTGCTGCTCGGCAGCTGAAATCTCTTCATCCAAACCATCCAGGGCCCTCAGCAGCAGCCGTGCGCGCACGCGAAGTTTCCGTATCCAATCGACATTCGTCATCTCCATACAGGCGCTCGATAGGCAGCGTACCGCTTGCGCGCAACCGTCAATCGACCATGGCAATGTGTCTAGGTACAGGTCGAATTCGGGCAGCGTATGCAGTGCGTCAACGCGGACCGCCAACAGCTTGAGTGCCCCTTCGTACTCCTCGCGAGCCTCCCTTTCCAGTTCGTAGGGAGACAGAACGCCGGGCGGACAGAGGCCAAAAATTTTGGCCCGCAACAGCCAGACCTCGGCCGATTTCCGGTCATCCTCGTGGATGTCTGTCAACGGTACCCGGCCCAGCGCAAGAATTTCAGCCCAAGTCTTGTTGTCTATGTGCGTTCGAGCGGATGCTTGCATCTCGGCCAAGCGGAACTGTAGCGTGGGTTGGGTATCCGATTTAACGGCAATGACATTGGCCGCAGCGATGACTGCGGTGGTCGCCTGCAGCTTTTTCTTCGACTTCTTGCTCATGCCCCTTCCTCCATGCGGTCGATGTCCAGATAAATAGCGTGCCCAAAGGCGAACGACCACATGTTCGGCAGCTTCTCGAGGACCCCTTCGGTGGAAACGAGGTGCGGCATCACGCCAACGTACATCTCCAGACCCAGTGCTTCAAGCTTTAGCCGCAGCTCCTCGCCCTCGCCGGCGTAGCAGAGGTACGGTAGCGGGTCGTTGGGATCAACGAACTGCCCAAGCTGCTGCATCTTTTGGAGGCGGAGGGACGCACTGAAGTCCTCGATGGCATCGCGAATGCCCTCGACCTGGTCAGGTGCCAGGTCTCGCGGCGTCCTATAGCGTACGAAGTCCACGCGCGGCATAAGCGAACGAATGAGGGTGTCGTCGACGGCCTTGACCAGCTTGGACCGCGGCGGCGAGGCGAAAAGCTTGTTAGGGTCCTTCAGCTTAAGGTGCTCGGCCAAGGTCATGACGAAGTCAACTTTCACCTCGGGCACCTTGTCCTGCTCGATGCCAGTTTCCGTGCAGAACGTATCCCAGTCATGGCCGGAGTCGTTCAGCGCGAGGAATACACGATGCAGGTCGACGCGGTATGTGTCGTCGGGACCGCTCAGGTATTTCAGCTGCTTAGTGACGTGGTGGCGCTTCACCTTTCCGCCAAGGATTCGCTTGGCAAGGCGGTAGCGCCGAAGAAGTTTTTCGGACTCTGCTTCGGTAAGCATCGACTGGACTTGGCCGGGGACATAATCCTCTGGGTGCAGTGTCGTCATCAGCCACACGTAGCGCCCCTTCCCAACGCGCCAGGCACTCTCATCAAGAGAAATTCCCAGCGGCTGCCCCTTCGCCTCGTCTTTGACGGCCAGCTCGAGCTGAGACCAGCACGTCATTTCGTCGCCACGGGCGATTTCGTAACCATCGCCGGGCATCAATTCATTGTCCTCCCGAAGGAGAACGAGTTCGGAATTGCAGGTGTCGTCTGGCGAGACCGGCTGAGGGATTGCAGGCAGCTTCGCAAGAACTTCAGGCCCGTATCGCCCGCAAATCTGAAGCGTTGCCACGCCGTCCAAGATAGCCTTGTCGGTTTCTTCCAGACGTCTGCGGACCATTTCGAAAGCTGCCGGTGCCTCGGACAACCAGCCCTTGGCCTCTCCGAGAGGGTTGATGGCCAGGGCGGGCACCATCTCCGTCTCACCCTCCAGGCTATCCTTCTTCGGCTCCGGTACGCAGACCAGGATGAAGTCGCTACCGAAACGGATTTCGAACACCTTGGTGAGCTTGACCTGATGCCAAGTCTCGAGCCATTCAGCCAACCTTGGCGCGAGCTCGTGCCAGCTCGAAAACTGTTCCTCAGGGGTTTGGGCCACTACGGTGAGCTTGAGCTTCGACACTGTGGGTTCCCGGTTACAAGCATGCCAGCTTGAGTAGCCCAGGATGCGGGAGGCCGCGTCCAGCGCGGCGGTGTGCTTGAGTGAGACACCGGCATCACTCAATGCCTTGCGCAGCCGCTTGGCCAGTACTTTCGGGTCCTCGTCAGGCCGGGTGTGGAGGCCTTCGACCACCTTGAGCGCGGCATTCGAAGTGAAGCGCGGGACCTTGAGATGGACGAAGGTCCACAGGGCTGCGGCCGTGGCCTGCAGGTCTTGAGGGGATGGAGGTTGCGCCGACGGCGCAGCAGTGGCTGCCATGGATGAACTCCTAGAGAGCACCAAGGGACGGCACGCGTTGTCCGGCTCTCCAAGTGGAGGTCATCGAGCCGGGGAAAAGAAGTCTTGCAATCCAACTGGCTTTGCCGTGCCGGACATGGTCCGGTGCGTGCACTGACGGGCGCCAACTTGCCCTCGATTCGGCTTGAACCGTACGAGCATCGTAAGCGAAAACAGATGACTTTGGCAACTCTGCCTGCCAGACGAGAGAAGACCCCGGGGCAGGCAACGTATTGGGTTTTATACGCCCTTGTCGGAGCATGAGTTAAGGCCGAACCTAGCATAGACAAGCTGGTAACTGACGCTAGCCGCTGCTCCAATCGCAAGGTCAAAACATCTACTTCGTGCCAGTCCATCGCCTGTACGCATGCCCCTAGCCACCGACAGCAACCGCTGTGAAGCCGTCGTTTGGTGCCCAATCACCAAAATTCCGGACTTGGCACGAAGTGGTCGTTCGAGATAAATGTCCTGCCTATGACATGTAAGTAACCTATTGCCGCGGCACACATATGGTTGCAGAGTCAGCAGCGGTACAAATGACCAACCTGGTGAACAGGCAAGGGGCTACATCTGACAGTTAGTACCTTAACCAACCATCTCATTTCTACTCAATGGGCGAACACAAGTCTTTGGTAATTCGGGTCAGGACAGCTTGAAGTACAGACTGAGTCACTGGATCACTTATTCCTAGCTTCGCGTTTGTTGGTACAAAGCGCTTATCAAGAATTGCAGCTTGTACAACAGATGGGTGGTCATCCAACGCGATCCAATACGATAAGCTACGCCGTTGAGCTTCATGGCTAATTTCGGTCGCACGAACCTGGTTATAGCACTCGACAATTCCTTCGAATCGAGGACCAAGGCCGCCAAGAAGGCGGATTAGTGTTTCATCATCAAATAAACGGCGCCAATCTGACGAAACGATAATTCGCACATTTGAGTATGGCGCCAGAATTTCCTCAAGAATTGACAGGAAACAGAATAATTCAGGGTTATCCAGTAACGTGAAGTCTTCTGCCAACGCTGGTGTCCCAACGGGATGTAGCACACCATCAAAATCTAAGAATAGGAATACGGTACCCAATTGATAAGCTCCTCATCAAAGCTATAGCGCTGATACCGACCAATTCATGGTGTAGGAACAGTAGAGGTAAATCCGGCATCACCATGCCTCAGAAAAACATCATGCAGCACGTAACTAACTTGTGAACGTGCTAAATGATAATTGCGTCGGAAGCCCTTAATTACCCAACCTGCGGCATGCACACGGTCTGCCTTTCGCTGGCAAGCACCAACAAAGTAATTGGCTGCATGCTGAGATGTGGTTGCTTTACGCACCATGAAATCAGTTGCATCGGCAGCGCTAGACCAGATAAGTTGATAGCACTGCGAAACTGAGTAATTGCGAAGCAAATTGTCAATTAGTACCGACAACGCAACATCTGTGGGTCTTGGTAAATTTCGTTCTGACAAGCAGTGGTAACAAAACTCCAAACATTCAGCTTTCGCTAATTGTCTCCAGATGGACATTAGTCCTTCATACCAACCATCTGGCCAATCCATGGGTGATGCCGCTAAAACTTCAAGCTGATGGATAAATTTTTGTGGATTTGGCATCAGTAAAATCCACTTGACTGCGCTTAAATACCACTCAGAGTCATATCTATTATGGTGTCGGAATGCTTCAGATGACGCGCCCGGCACGACAAGATGACTGCTGAGCAATGTATCAATACATTTGCCGTACATATCAATCTGCTGTGGGGTCATTGGAATAGCTGACTTTCGTAATTCTCCAACTTCTCGCTCACCAATCCATCCACTGCTACGGACAAGACTTAAAATTGTAACTGCAGATTCAACGGTCAGATGCGAGGGCTCAATGTTTGTCTCTCTATCGCGCCACGGACTATCCCTATTGTCGGCAATCACATCCTGTTCGTCATAGGCCATGACCTCCGCCCAGCACTGACGGAATCCAACACAATTTTTACATGCACAATTTGGTTTTTCTTCGTGTTCGCAGATAGAACAACAAATGAATGGCTTTTTTTGCCATTTACTCCAACTTCGCGTTGTTCTGGGCTGAATCAGTGCTGCTCCACATGCAGGACACACACGACCTGTCGCTTCAGGCGGGAAGAGGCGCCACAATTTTCCTGGTAAACAATCAACACGGAATTCCCGAATGAGGTCGGCGACCTTTTCTCCAGCATAGTAACGTTCTATGAGATTTTGCTGCGACCTTGCATCAAGATGTGCGAGAGCAGATTTGGTTTGTATGAGGGAATCCTGCTTCATAAATGACAGAAATATAGGCAATAAGCACCATTTTGTCACTTATAGAGCGTGGCCGTAAAGTAGTCGAGTTTTTATGATTCTGTGATGAAACCAACACTCACACAGGATCAAGAAGCAGAACTGCGCAAGTTCGGCCGCCGGTTGGCAGAACTTCGGAAGAGTCGGGGTTGGTCGCAAGAAAAATTGGCATTGGAAAGCGGGCTTGCGCGCAGCTATCTAGGAGGCGTTGAGCGTGGCCAGCGAAATGTTGCTTTACTTAACATTCTAAGGCTTTCCAACGCGCTATCCTGCTCCCCAGGCGCTCTCTTTACTGAATATGAAGTCACCCTCAATCAGCAGATGATGACAGGTGAGTAGGCTGAATTTGTATTGAGAGCAGAACTAGGACACCGGCTTCATGCTCGTTGCAGTGTTAGTCAATCACAGGTTCGAATAGGCTGATATCGTTCAGTATTGAGCACTGTATCCAATTGACATATGTCAGCCCGCAACTCCTCTGGATACAAACCCCTATCCTGAAAAAGGTTGCCAGAAAAATGGACAAAACAGGCTAGTCTTGTCCATCGATTAGCGATATTTGATGGACAGGCAAAAAATCGTTATGTTGTTGATTTAGTGGAAAACCACTCTGTCCATTATGGACAGACTTGGATGTAACTCCGCATCACGATCAACCTGGCGCCGGCCGACCTGCCCAAATCCGCCGGCCATTTTGATTTGCCCATCGCCATCGGTATCCTGGCCGCCAGTGGACAAATTCCCGCCGAGCGTATCAGCGAATGGGAGTTTGCCGGTGAACTCGGTCTTACCGGTGAATTGCGCGCCATTCGCGGCGCTTTGGCACTCGCCGTGGCCTGCAACGCTGCCCGGCACAAGCTGATCATCAGTGCAGCCAGCGCGCCCGAGGCGGCACTGATTGCCGAAACCCATGTCTTGGCGGCAGACAGCCTGCTGGCCGTATGCCGTCACTTGATGGGGAGTACCGCCCTGCCCCGTGCCGAGGCGCTGGTTTGCACCCAGACCCAAGCCTTGCCCGATCTGGCCGAGGTACGCGGCCAGCAGCAGGCCAAGCGGGCCTTGGAAATTGCCGCAGCCGGGGGACATTCGTTGCTGCTGATCGGCCCGCCCGGCACCGGCAAATCCATGCTGGCGCAACGCTTGCCCGGCCTGTTGCCGCCCATGACGCCGAGCGAGGCGCTGGAGGCGGCCACCGTGCAGTCGCTGGGTTCCGCCGGGCTCAATATCGCGCAATTCAGCCTG
>Ga0316604_10000136_pt1 | contig 114155 bp, 99 predicted proteins | sample OWC_soil_day20_C_FD_207650 | JGI IMG/M metagenome (GOLD analysis project Ga0316604, IMG submission 207650) | Wetland soil microbial communities from Old Woman Creek delta, Ohio, United States - OWC_soil_day20_CT | ecosystem: Environmental > Terrestrial > Soil > Wetlands | place: USA: Ohio... | reverse complement strand
TCCTTCGCGGAATACTCCAGACGCCCCTCCCGGCAGTGATCAATGCAGAGCAAATCCTCCGTCGTCTCAAATTCCGAAAGGCAGTGTTCCATGTGATAGTCGTTGTAGGCCAGCATGACGCCGGGGAACAAATCGTAAACGGTCATGGTGCCGTCTCCTGTTTCATTTTTCATCTGATAGACGCAGCACCCGTCGCTTTGGGCCAGCAGCACCATCTGGCTGCTTTTCAGAATCATATTGTCCAGCATCTGCCACGCAGCCTCCTTTCAAAGCTCCAGCACCCTGTCACAGGCGCAGTGGATCAACTCTCTGTCATGGGTCACAATGAGCACAATACGCCCCTCCTTTGCCAATTTCCTGATTATGGACGACACCTCCATCATGTGCGCGTAATCGAGCCCGCTGGTAGGCTCGTCGAAGATTAAAAGCTCCTTGCCGGAAAGCACGGCGGTGGCCACGGCAAGCCGCTGCTTCTGCCCGCCGGAGAGCGCCATGGGGTGCTTGTCCCGGAAGAGCAGCAGGCCAAACAGGTTCAGGACATCCTCCGCCCTCGCGTTAGTGCAGTCCGGGTCGGCCAACAGGCATTCTCCCATCACGCTGTCGGAAAAAAGCTGGTGATTGACATCCTGCATGACGCAAAAGGCGGCCCTTGTCCGCTGCTTCCGGTTGAACAGCTTGCCGCTGAGCCGAACGGCTCCCGCGCGCTCGCGCGTCAGCCCGCACAGACATCGCGTCAGCGTGGTTTTGCCGACGCCGTTTTTTCCGCATACAGCCAGAACCTCTCCGGTTACTGCAGAAAAGGAGAGTGAACGGAATACCGGCTCTTCTCGTCCAAAGCCGCAGGTCAGGCCCTCCACCGACAGACCTTCCGCCGTGCCGCAGGGCAGGGCGGAGGGCAGGCTGCCGGAGGAGGGGGTCAGTGCTCTGAGTCCCATTCCGATCCGTTCACGCTCCGGCAAAGAAAAGAATTGTGCGCCTGTGAAGCTCCGTGCGATCTTTCCGTCCTTCAGAAAAACAGCCCGGTCGATCAGGCCGGACAGAAACCAGAGGCGGTGCTCGGCAATGATAACGGTATGGCCCTGCCGCTTCAGAAGCCGGATTTGTTCCCCCAGGCGCGTTACGGCGTCCTCGTCAAGGTTCGCGGTGGGCTCATCCAGAACGAATACCGCGGGGTTCATGGTGTATACGGAAGCAAAAGCCAGCAGCTGCTTTTCGCCTCCCGACATGGAGAAGATATTTCTGCCTTGAAGAGATGTCAGTTGCAGGTTCTGAATAGTCTCCTTGAGCCTGGTTCGTATGAAAGCCGGATCGGCGCCCTGATTTTCCAAACCAAACGCCAGCTCGCTGTCGGAATCGAGGTTAAAAAACTGGCTTTTGGGGTTCTGAAACACAGAACCCACCCGCTTGGCAAGTTCATACAGCTCTGTTTCGTCCACCGGGAGCCCTTCGGCGGATACTTTGCCCGCAAGCGAGCAGCCGTCCGTAAAATGAGGGATCAGCCCGTTGATCAGCTTGGTCACCGTCGTCTTTCCGCATCCGGATTCCCCGCAGAGCAGGACGCACTCGCCGTCCTTAATCCGCAGGGTGATATCACGAAGCGTGCCTTTCTCTCCGGAGTAGCCGAACGATACGTTTTCAATTGAAATCATAACGCATCTCCTTTCAGCTTGTCAAATAGGATGCGGCGGTGAAGAGAACGCCCGTTACAATGCATGTCCAGTCCGCCGCGTTCAGGCGCAGCTCCACCACGCTTGTTTTTGGGGCGGGATTCTCAATGCCGCGAGTCACAGCCGCCGCCGAAAGCTCCTCCGCGGTGGAGGTTGCGGAAATCATCAGCGGAACCACAAGCGCTTCCACTTTTTGAAGCCCGTGGATATTCCGAAGCTTCATAGCGTCACGGATATATCCTGTTTCTTCCCGGATGGCGGGAAAATAGCGCAGGGTCACTGAAACCGCCACGATCAGCTTCTGAGGGAAATGCCATGTCCGAAGACCCACAATCAGTTCCCGAAGCGGCGTCCTTTTGACCATCAGCATGCCGACAATGGCACAGGAGAGCATTCTTCTCGTATAATTGGCAAAGATGGAACAGCCGGTGGCGATCAGTTTCGGGGATGCCGGGAGTATGTAAAATTGAAGGCATAGAATCAGCCCAAACACAAGCAGCCACTTGACGGCCGCTTTTCCACAGCCGCATAAGGCTGTCAGCAGACACAGAAAGATAATCCAGCCAAGTTCAAGGGGAAAGGAGGGCTGAATAAAAGCGAGAATATTGGACATGACCAGGAGAAGAAGTCCCGTGCGGGGGTCGATGTGCAGACAGCTTGGTTTGTTCACACAATGCCTGCCTTGATAAAGTGTTTTTTAAACATCCCTTTGGCAATGTAAGCGCCGATGAATGCACCGATTACGGGAGCCGCGAACAGGACAATCAGCATGGTTGGCGAAGAAATGGCTTTCAGGGTTTCAATATAGCTCTCCGGCATTCCCTGCGAAGAAATTTGGGCAAAAAAGCTGTCGCGGGTGAGCCAGATGGGAAGCGGGGAACCCGTCATGCCAAGTGAAAACATCACGAAGGCCGCCAGATTTCCTTTGAAGCTGGCATATTTCATCATGGCGCGGGAAAGCTCCGCCAACGCGCAGGCAATGACAAAGGTCACAAGGATGATGACCGTGAACATCCCGGTTACAAAATAAATCAGCCCGGTGATCACGCCCATCAGCAGTACGCCGCCGGGCTTTTGCACCTTGGTACACATCAGCAGGAAGGGGATTCCTGAAAACACGGCGATGAATCCGGGCATCAGAATCCACAGGATTGGATGCAGCGCGCTGAGCAGCATGAAGGCAAAATTAATCACGAAGTAGACAGCTGAGAAGATGCCAACGGTAATTAAATCCTTTCCGTTCAGACCTCTGCTTAAGCGGTTTGAAGACATTTGCGATTTCCTCCTGTCGGCCACTTGGTTAGCTCGATCTAACCGAAAGGCTTTTGATTGGACGCCTGACAGCGCCCGATCAAAAGTATAATGGCTGCCGCCCCGAACATCCGCTCCAATTGGACGGTTTGGCACCGTTTGGATTTTTCTTTTTTGCAGTTCAATCACGCCGCGTGTTCCAGCTTATGGATAGCTTCATCCACAGTAGCGACAAAGAACACACTGTTGCCGTTGTTGCTCTCGTAGATAAAATCTCTCAGGGGTTTACTGGTGTAGTGAGAATAGTCACCGACAATGGCGGCCTTCATGTGATAGTTTACAAATTTCTGTAAAATCTCACCCGCGAGGCCGGTGCTGAGGATAAAAAATTCCTCGGCAAAGACAGACTTGTCTAAAATAAGCCGCTCACAACCCGTCTCGTATCTGGCTGACATGATGAGATCAATCGCCGACTGCGCGTCGGCAATGATCGAATCTGCTTTCACCAGCGCAATCTTTGCGCTGGTTCCTAAAATGTCATATGTCATGGTATCTCCTCATTTTCTAACAATGGAATGAAGTGTTTCATCTCCGCCTCCCGGCGCTCCAGCCTGGTTAAAGCTTGTGCGCTGTATAAAACGTTTTCAGCTCCGTTTTTATCTCTGGCGGAAGCTCGGATTTTTTGACACCGCGGATCGCGCCCTCCAGTGCCATCAGGCGGTGAATGCAGGCGGATGGGTCTATACTTTGAATACACAGCCAGGCATGATAACACCCGGCGTCTTTCAGCTCATCACAGGTTGTGATGCCGACGGCATTCAGCTGCCGCTCCACCTCAGTTCCGATATTTGGAAGTTTTGATAATTCCCCCATGAGATGTCGCCCCTTTCGAGTATGCCAATTTCATTGAAAAAATGATACCACAATCTACGGAAAAAGGGAAAATAAATTCAGAGCTGTTTCCGTAGCGCGTCATTATTAAATATAATTCTTTCCCATCAGATCAAGCGTTTCCTGATTTATATAGTTTATGCGATAATCGCATAAAAATTAATATGCAATAACCGCATAATATACAATATTTATGAGGTGATGACCATGTACCAAAGGCTGAGAGATTTGCGTGAAGACAGTGATTTAACACAGCTTGACGTTGCAGCGCTGCTGAACATCAGTCAGACTACATATTCGCGCTACGAAAGCGGAGTTCTGGATATTCCAAGCGGTTCGCTTATTAAGCTTGCCGATTTTTACAAGGTCAGCGTGGACTACATTCTCGGGCGTTTGGACCAAAAATAAAAAGGCGGCGCGGTGAGAGGTTCTGCATCGCCGCATTCTCATATTTTCTTTTAAGGCTATTCTGAAGACAAAATCGAATGAAATGGAGCGATTAACATGCTGTTTGTCTGCTATCCCAAATGTACCACCTGTCGGAAGGCACGGGCATTTCTCGATGCGCGGGGTGCGAAATACGAGCTCAGGGACATCAAGCTGGATCACCCAACAGAGTCCGAACTGCGGGCGTGGCATGAGAGGAGCGGCCTTCCGCTGAAGCGTTTCTTCAATACCAGCGGGCTTCAGTACAAGGCGCAGGGGCTCTCCGCCAGGCTGTCATCTATGGATGAGGATGAGCAGTTTGCCCTGCTTGCCGCCGATGGAATGCTGGTGAAGCGCCCGATTTTGGTCTCCGACGATTTCGCTCTGGTGGGGTTTGGCGAGGCCGAATGGGAGGCAAAGCTGTGACGCACCGGAGAGGATCGATCATTGCGATCGATCCGGATGCCTACAGCACGATCTCTTCAATGAATTTCGGGATGATCCCGGTGCTTGGATGGTGATGCGTTATCGGTAGAATCAAAAGAGCTTGCAATGAAGTTCATTATAAGAATATAAAAGGGATAAGCAATCAATAGTGCCATCAGTATGAGTCCAAGCGCGTTACCCGGATCATCCTGAGGGTTATTGAATGGGACTAACCAGGAAAAAATTCGGATCAAAATGATGAAGTATGGGAGCCAGAGAACCGATAAAATATATTTTATTTTTTCCCCACGAAAGTATTTTCGGGTAAAAACAAAAGATAGTCCTGTTGCTAGAAGAAAAATCATTATGACAGTTGCCGCTACGATGGACTGATTCACCCAGCCTGCCAGTCGTTCCAAGCGGTTAACATTAACCATCAATTCCGTTTGAATGGTAAAAATAGTAGCATAAAAAACACTGAAAATATTGATTTTTATAAATTGATTCATCAGACTCACCATGATAACAATATTTAGTCAATGTTGTTATGGACTGCTAAGATTATATTATAAAAGGATGCAATTGTAAATGAAAGAAATAATATACTGATGAAACTATGATGATCAGTATGCAGGTTTCATTTTTCAGCATTTACCGCATGGATGGGGACACCGGAGGCTTGCCGTAGGGCAGGCTTCCGGTGGTTTTTGCTGTTAGGGTGCGTGATAGTCAAGAAAAGCAGACTGGCATATTATGATGGTAAAGATAAAAATTACAACGAATGGAGTGACAGCACGATGAGTCAGATAACAAAACTATTAGCCTTGGCCGCCACACAAATCGGAACCGAGGAATCTCCCGCCGATTCCAATCATGTGAAGTATAATACCGAGTACTATGGCAGTGAGGTAAGCGGATCGGCCTATCAGTGGTGTATGGTATTCCAATGGTGGCTCTTTTATCACTGCGACTTGTCTGATCTGTTTTATAATGGAGGGAAAACGGCTTCCTGTTCCTCGCTCCTCACATGGGCGAAGAAAAATGGATCCTGCATTACCTCGGACTATCAGCCGGGTGACCTGATTCTATTTAATTTCTCCGGCGGCACTTCAACGCAGCATGTGGGCATCTGTGAATCGGTAACCTCAACGACGATTATCACCATTGACGGGAATACAGGTACCAGCAGCGAGTCAAACGGCGGCGCGGTGATGCGCAGGACACGGCAGCTTTCCTATGTGGTCGCTGCCGTGAGGCCTCAATATGCGGATGACACAACTGCTGCTGCCACGGATGATGACAATCTCACGCAAGATGAGTTCAATGAGATGGTGGAGGCATACCTGACGCAGTTGGGTGAGGAAGAGGCCTCTGACTGGAGCGCTGAGGAGCGCGAAAAGGTGGAATCACTGGGGCTCATTAAGGGAGATACCAATGGCAATAAGAAATATAAAAGCTTCCTGACCCGTGAGGCTATGGCAGTTATGTTATCCAGGTTGTTGACCTTGCTGGGGAAATAGCAAGCTTCATTTACGCACGAAGCCGGTCGTTTGTGTTGTGATCAAGTCAGGTATCAGAATGTGAGGGCGCCGAAGGAATATCGGCGTCCTTTTGTTTGTATTTCAAGGCCGCATGATCGGACAAGCTTGACTATTTGTTTCGTATCATCGATAATAGAAACAGTAGGTAAAATGGTTGATGCAGAACAAACAGAAAGAAGTGAAATGTGATAATGATTCAAATTGTAGCAAAACACTTTGTGAAGCCCGAACACGTCGAGAGCTATCTCAAGCTGGCGGGCAAACTAGTCGCCAAAACAAGGCAATTGGATGCCGGCTGCATCCAGTACGCGCTCTTTCAGGATCTAAAAGACAGCAGTATCCTTACGATTATTGAGCAGTGGGAAAGTCAGGACGCGCTTGATCAGCACATGGCAGCAGCCCATTTCAAAGAAATGGTGCCGAAGCTGGGTGAGTTCTGTGAAAAACCCGGAGAGATCAATCTTTACCGGCCGGTGGAAGCGGAGCAGTAAGAACAGAATCATCAAAAAGAGCCTCATTTAAAATCGAACGAGAACGGAAACCCGCATGGTGAAGCAGCGTTGACTGCTCAGCGTTCCATGCGGGTTTTTTGTTTGAGAGCATCATGCAGCCTTTTATGATGGTGAATATCATAAACGTGACGCGGTGTCTTTTTCCACACCCAAAGCAGGGGGTCACTGCTATCCTGTTGGGATGAGCCGTTTTGAGTGTGCAGCTTCCGGGTGTCACGCGATGGAGGGATTCTGCAACGCCGACGAAATTGACGTCAGGATAGGGAGATTGACGGCCGCGTCGGCAGAATAGGTCCAGATGTCGTCAAATGACCAGCCGGTCTGGGTAACATAGGCGGTGCTTGATTTCACAAGTGTCGCCGTTGCCACTGTGAGACCGTCCCGGCCGTCCAGATTGCTTACCGGTGTGAAGCCTGTAATCGTAATGTCTGCCCAGGCGTAGTTGTTGCTCAGCGTCGGACTGCCGGTGAGACGTCCGGCAATCCTGCCGGCCTGAGCATTTCCGGTGTTGACGGTAATCGCGGTATTAATAGCATAGCTGTCGGTCACGGCGGCGGCCGCCGAAGACAAGCTGCCTACCACACCGCCGGTGGCCGCCGCGTTGGCTGTGGTTGTCACAGAAGCGTTCGCGTAACATTTTTCCACACTTGAACTGTTGCTTACTGTCCCGCAGATACCGCCTGCGCTATTTGTCGTCGCTGTCACCGAGCCGACGCTGTAGCAGTTTATGATCAATGTGGCGGAATCGCCTATGGCGGTGGTGCCGGCGGTGCCCGCGATGCCGCCTACGGAGGTAGTGCCGCTGATGGAGGCGTAGGCCGCGCAGCTCGATACCGTGCAATTGTTGTCGCCGCGCCCGAGAATACCGCCGATGTTTACGGTGCCGGTTACGGTAACGTCCTTTGCAATGGTGTTTTGGATGGTAGTATTGCGCATGCCGTTGCCCATGACACCCCCGATGTTTGTGGTACCTGTAACGTTCCCGAAGGTCTGGCAGTCGGTGATCAGAACGGTGGATTCATTTTCTGGGGCAGTGTAATAGCCAATTCCCATAATGCCGCCGTTGCCGGTACCATCACTGTCGATGCTGATGTCCGCTTCGCAGGCGGATATCGTGATGTTGGCGCTGACGGAAGCCGAGCCCAGTATACCGCCTGCGAACTGAAAATTGGTAATGCTGCCTGATGCCTTGCAATGTTCAATCCGCAGGGAGTCAGCCGTGGCGATGCCCGCGATCCCGCCGGCAGATCTTCCGATTGTGTCGCTTTTCGTGATGGCAATGTCCTCAGCGGAGCAGTTTCTCACCACGCTGATGCCGCTTGTTTGCCCGATGATACCTCCGACATTGTTGCCGTTTGCCGGGAGTGAGTGGATTTGTGTCTGACAGTTTTGGATCAGAATGCTGCCCGCGTTTCCTACGATGCCGCCAAGACCCGTGGTAGAAGCTGTGATAGGCCCGGGTGTAGGCGTGCAGTTGTCAATCACAAGAGGGATATCCGCTTCGGAAGTCGCACTGCTGGTACCTCCGCCTAAAAATCCGCCTATATTTCCCAGACCTGAAACGCTTCCGCTGCAGCTGCACTCGGAATACCGGGCGGAAAAACTCAGGCCGACGAAGCCGCCGATGTTTGAATTGGTGGCTGCCACCGGCGTCACCGTTTCGCAGCGGAGGAACTCGACGGGGAGATCGTCCGTTGTGCTGTTGACCCGGCCGACGAAACCTCCAATCGACCGTGCCCCTTCCACGGTATCCTCCGTTTGGCAATCGCAGTCGGTTATGACCACGCTCCCTGCGGTATTCGTCAGTCCGCCGCCGAAGCCCCCCCGGATGTCACCGCCGCCGAGAAGTTGGACATCGCAGGTGCAGCGGCTGATCGCGATACTCACGCCTTCTCCAAACGCATTCATGCTGCCGAAAAAACCGCCGGTATACATAATGGAGTTGATGGTGGTGCCGGAAACCTGGCAGTCGGCAATCTGCAGGCTTCCGTCGCGCAGAAAGGCCTCGCCGATCAACCCGCCTGACAACCCGGAAACAGCCGGGTCTTGGCTCAGGTTTATTTTGACGTCCGAAACAGTGATCTGTGACAGATCGCTGGCCATCCGCCCTTCTAAACCGCCGATGAAGCCGCCGATGCGGTCACCGGTGGCATCGATGGTAATGTCAGTGGCCGAACTGTCATGAGCCACAGCAATGCCGTTTTGCGCCCAGCCGATCACGCCGCCGATGCGTCCAAAGCCGGAAAGGATCACGGCGCTGACCGTGAGATTCTGCGCGGTAATCTGACCGTCAAGCTGCTGAACCGTGCCGACCATTCCGCCCACACGGGAATTGCGCCGTTCGGGGTCGACGGCGGAGCTGTTTGTCACGGAATCGTTCGAAAGCAGGCTAGTGCCTTCAAGCAGTCCGATAAGCGTCCCAACGCAGACAAGATTTGCGCCTTCGGGCAGTGAGCCTAATACAGCCCCGTCGTTCACGGAGACTCCTGTTATGTTGGTGTCGTTCGCCCGCCCAACCAGCGAACCCACACCGGCGTTGTCGCCCTCCTGGTCGGACGCACTGCATACCGCCGCCACCGAGGGTGAATTCAGCGTGAGATTCCGCAGCTCCGCGCCGTCTGTCAAGCCGAACAGGCCAACGCTTTGCACATGGAGTTCCGACTGAGCCTGAAGATTGATAGGGAGATTTGCGATGGTGTGGTTTCCACCGTCAAAAACGCCGGTGAAGCGGTGTTCACCGGTTATGCCGGGATCAGTGACATGGGCGTCCGCGTTTCCGATGGGCCGCCAGCCTTGGCCGCTGTATGCTCCGGCGTAACCGGCCAAGTTGATATCGCTTGAAAGGGTGTAGTCCAAAGAAAGTGAATCAATCATGCCGTACACGCCGCTCGTCTCGTCGTACAGCGTCTCCAGCCGTTCAATGTTTTCCAGCATCCGGGCCGTTTCGTCCACGCCGGTCTGGTTGATCGGGTTGCCGGCCAACAGGTCAGGATAGTTTTGCAGCTCAGCCTCCGTCAGCTCGCGGATGACAAAGGGGCTGGCCTCTGTTCCGTCGCCGCCGTCAAAGGGCATACCCATGACCGGCGAGGGGTAATTGTCCACTGCCGAGACATCGGGTTCACGGACAGCAACGGCGTATACATCGTAAAAATATCCATCAACAATACCGGTTTCCTCCGGCAGCGGAACGATGTTTTCTTTCCCTGTAATCGTGACGTCAAACGTGGACGAGGGCAGTGATGCGTTTAGTGTAAGATTTCCCCGCGCCGCCGTTCCGTCTGTCAGGGTGACGGGGTCGGAATAATTTATAATTTCCTGCGCGGTCGGCGCTGGGGAGCCGGGTGGAAGCAACAGATAATAGACTGTAACAGGACCCTCGGCCCCGCCGATTTCAAGCTGAAGGTCGATCGTCCTGAAGGTCTGCCCCCGCTGCGCGTTCAGCAGCTCAAAGGTAAAGCCGGCTGCAAAAACCGTGAAATTACTGGTGACTGTCGGACTGACGCTGCATTCATCCTTGAACTGCGTGGCGCTGATGGTATAGCTGCCATCTGGGAGGGGTTCGGGAAATTGTATGGAAAATTGTCCATCGTCACCGACAACGGTCTCGAGACACCCCTGACCGGTCAGGCAAATTTCCACTGTATAGCCCGGCAGTCCAAGACCGCTGATGATGGGCTGTGTATCGTAGATCAAAGCCCCCTGCGCTGGCGAGAGGATGGTTGGAGCGGGTACACTGACGGAAAATGGCCCCGATATCAGTTGGAGCTTTGCCTGCTTGATGGTCTCCAACCGTGTAATGGCTCCGATCAGGCGTGTCGCGGATTGATTGAGCGCAAGAAGGTCATTGAAGGACACTCCCTCTTTGGCAATAAACGCCTGCATTTTTTCGCCCTCTGCGTTGAGAATATGTGCAAGAGCGGTTTCCTGAAGCGCAACGGATTCCACAAGGTCTATCGCCGCCCGACACCTTGTGAGCTGAGCGTCCGCCTGAACGGACAGCGTGAGTGTGTCCGAGGCCGATGCCGTTACGGTCGCCTCTTCGTTTACCGTTGTGGTTGCTGATTCAGTTTCAGGATGTTCTGTGCCGCCGTTTAAATAGCTCATGACTGTTCATCCCACCAAACGTTACGACAGCTCGGCTGAAAATAATTCCAGCTTTGACTGAAGCATCATTTCAAGGCGGGTAATGGAGCCGACCAGTTGTTCCACTGATTGATTCAGCTCAAGCAGCTGCTCGGGCGTCACATCCTCCATGGCGATAACAGCCTGCATTTTCTCACCCTCGGCATTCAGAATGTGAGAAAGAGCGGTCTCCTGCAGGGCGATAGACTCTATTAAATCCGTGATGGCCTGCTCTCGTGTGCCATCTCCCGGAGTGATAACGGGCATACTCATCAAAAGCACCTCAATATTTCATACGATTTTAAATCGATTTTTGGCTACTGCTACAGTATATGCCATATTCTTTTTTTGTGCCGTGTGCAGGCAGTAGATTGTTTCCAAAGCTTTTTGCCATGCATATGCTGTGGTAAGGGTCACGGACTTACGGCCTATTGGAGGGATAGCCTTGGAAACTTTAGACCCGTCTAAGATGATCGCGCTGCCGACCGACTGCTACAAACGGTATCGCGGAATTGCGTTTGACGGCTGCGCTTACTATTTGACTATGCCGCAGGAGTGCAAAATATATAAATTTAACAGGGATTTTGCGCCCATTGAATGCGTCGATGTCTGCAAGCCGTTTTCAGGCATTTGCTATGATCATACGGAAGGCTGCTTTTGGACCTCAGTGGAGGAACTCAGCGTTGTTATTTATAAGCTCGACCAGGACCTGAAAGAGATTGATCGTCTGCAGATCAAGGGCTGCGGCAAAGTATGCTCATCCATTGCCGGCCTATCGTATCACTGCGAGAACAATACACTGCTGGTCGCCTTTACAGATTTTGTCGCGGAGGTGCCGAAGGATGGCAGCTGCATATGCATTCTTCAGGACGCTTGCGCGGGACGTTATATAGGCGCATTATCGATGGCGCCATATTATGCTGTAATCCGTCAATGCGGGCAAGTACAGGAAGTTGTTATTTTTTCGGCTGATGGGCGTTCGGTCAAAAGCTTCTGTATCCCCGCCGTATATGCCGTGGAGGACGGTTTATTTAATCCTTGTGCAGAGAAAGAAAAATCGAGCCTGAAGCTGATCTTTCTCGCCACCAAGCATTGCTATTATCCAAGGCTCCTGTGCTATGAAATCGATGCCTGTGGTATGGAGCTTTGCTGCGGAGACTGCGGCGGGGCGGAGAGGAAGGGGCAATGCGTATGCGACCTGATCGAATCCATCGCGCTGGTAGAAACCGCGCTGTCCCATATTTTAAACGCGGAGGGGGAGAAGCTGCAAAAAGCAGTGGAACTGTCCGAGGATGTCTGCCAGCTGCTGGAGGTCAACAGGGCTGTGAACAAGACCATCATGAACGTCACCCAGCTGGAGCAGATTCTGTACGCAAAGCTGGACACTTTAGGTGAGATACATACAAAAGCATGCCGTGACACGGAGCGCGGCAATCAATGCGAGGGGGATCAGAAGCATTCCTATGTACCCGAGTATCCCGGGGACCAATGACTTTGGTATGGGCAAATCAAAACCAGGAGGCCAGCCGTAGTTTGCGGCTGGCCTCCTGGTTTTTTACAATAGAATGGGTCAAAACAGTTCTGTTTTTTTGCCTATGCCGGTTTTGAATTATGCTTGACATTGATATGATACGGCTGTATAGTAACTGCGGCTAAGATCATGCAAACACTGCAAATCAGTGGATGTTCCTGATTATTTAGATGAGGAGAAGGACAATGCGCAGAAGTGACAGAGAAGTAAAGGATATTCAAACAATCACAGAAATTATCCAACGGTGCGACGTATGCCGGATCGCAATTAATCACAGCCCCGTTCCGTACATCCTGCCGCTGAATTTCGGAATGGAGACGGTTGACGGCAACATCATATTGTATTTTCATGGTGCGAGCGAGGGAACAAAGTATGAATTGCTCAAACAAAACAACAGGGTCAGTTTTGAGATGGATTGTTCCCACAGACTGGTCACAACTCCCGAAACCGGGAACTGCACCATGGAATATGAGAGTGTGATCGGCGACGGCTATATCGAATTTGTGGAGGACTCCGGAAAAGCACACGCACTCACTGTCCTGATGGGGCAATATCATCAGGAGAATTTCCCGTTTAACCAAGCGGTCTTTGCCAGAACCACCTTCATGAAGCTGGAGGTTCAGAATATGACCTGCAAGGTTCTGATGAAAAAATGAAGGGTCAGCAACGGCGGCAGAATCTATGAAGGGTACTGCCGCTAGGCGGTTTCAAAGTCATTTTCAGCTGTAAAGCATCCGAAATTTGGACGATAAAAAGCCGTCACTGACTGACAGTCATTTCGGTGCCGATAAAGAGGGGCAGATTTGTCTCACAGTCGATGAGCATGTAAACAAAGGGCCGGTTGAGATAGACGGTTTTTGGGTTCTCATTGGGAGCGCTCGTGGCATCGATCTCTATTGCTGTCGCCGCGCCTGCCCTGGTTCCGTTTTCCTCCACGGCGATATACGCCTTGTGAAGAATATGACTAATGAAAAGAGCTCCATTTTCCGATTGTCCAAGACCGGAAAAATCGGCTTTACCGGCGTCAAAGGCATCAGTTATGCCCATATTTTTTAGGATATCACTCATCTCTACAGAGTATTCGCACTGAAATTTCGGAATCGCGGTTCGTACCGTGGTATCCTCCGCCTGACTGAGCATATTCATCATTCCCTCACCGGTGAGAGACGCAACATAGTCACTGACGGAAATTCCCTCATTGGGCAGCAGGGCCACGAAGGCGTAGCTCCGGTCGGCGTAGTATTTGATAAAGCCCGTGGCGCTGCCGTCGTCCAGATAGCGGTATTCCGTGCCATACATCATGGAGGCGGTTTGTGTTTCTCCTGACTCCATAGTAAAGATACCATCCTCCACCTGGCTTTCGTTGTAGACCTCCTCCCACTGCGCGTCAAAGGACAGCGCGTTAATCAGGTATATGACTGCATCCTTTGGAATATTGTCCAGGATATGATCCACCATTCCATTGGTGTAGTCGCTCACCCATGCGTTGATATCCTTCGGCGTCGTGTTGTCGAACGCCGCCCGATAGACGGAAGCTCCGTAATAATTCGCGTTTTGCTGTAAGAAGGATGGATTGACCGTCAGCGTATCATCATCCTTGAGCCAGATGGAGTTTGCCACACTGACCTTATATTTGTCGCTAGAGGGAAGATTGGAAAGATAAGCGCCCAGAAAATTGTTCAGTTCCTCATCTGACAGGCCAAAGACCTGCTCCATCTGGGAGAGCGTCTCACCGTTGGCGCCGTTGGCGGTCATCGCCAGTGCGCACAGGACGGAGAGCGGTGAAATCAGCGCGCTTTCACCTGAGGCGGAGCCAGACTGAAACAGTCTCACATCAAAATCGGCAATGGCCTCGGTTTCCTCCTGGGTTCTGGCTGTACTGAGCAGCAATGCATTCTGCTGCTGCACACCTTCCATCAGATTTTCCGACTGTATGGTTGTTCCGCAAGCGGAGAGCGGCAGCGGCGCAGCTACCAGCACAAGGCAGAGCAGTCCCGCAAGAATTCGGTGTAACATGAATGATACTCCTTTCCAAATTGGGATCATGGCAGCCAATTGTTTGCTTAGACGTAACTGCGGCGCCATTGTTCCCATTGGTCAGGAACTAGTTCTCCATATCTAAAACAACCTTGACCGCGACAGAGGGGTCAGCGGCAGTTTTAAACGCTTGTACGGCATCGCTGAGCGGAAATTTGTGAGTGATCATTTCCGTTACTTTGGAGTTTTTCCTGGTAAGATTTGAAATGACCTCTTCAATGTCAATTCGGTCATACCCGCGGGAGCCCATGATGGCACACTGCGTACTCATAATCTCATGGAACCGGATCGGAACGCTGCCCTTATGCAGCGCGATGCAGCAAAATCTTGAGCGCTGCTTTGCGTGCTTCATATATTCATCTACAATGTCGTTGGCCCCTGCGCAGTCAATAACGGCGTCAATGTTCCATACCGCATTGCTGGTAATCTCCATGGAGCCGTCCTCTGCGATGTCAAGGCGATGGTTTGTGTTTTCCATCAAACCGAACGTTTTGCTGAGAAATTGGAATACCGCGTCGTTTCCTTTGTTGGAGTTAAACCCTGTGCCACCCATTTTTTCTGCTAGAGCCAGCCTGTCATCATCAATATCCAGAACAACCACCTTTTGATTGCCTTGTGCAATCAAGCTGCTCAAGGCACATAGTCCAATGGTTCCCGCACCGATGATGAGAACGTTTTCATCGGGCTTTACCTGGGCGGTGTTTTTTCCATGAGTGGCGACGGAAAAAGGCTCAATCAAAACAGCATCCTCATAGGAAAGCTCCTCCGGTAAAAGGTAAAGGTTGTGGCCTAATGCTGCGTTCCAAACGCGTACATACTGCGAAAACGCTCCGGCCATATCAGACTCATAGGGATCCGGCGTACTGTAGTTGGGGTCTACAAATACTCTCGAGCCGATTTCTAGCCCCTGGACATGTTCCCCCTTTTCGCAGACCTCGCCTACCATTTCATGTCCGAATTCCCGTCCGGGGAAAATGTAGACCTTTTCTCCGCCATATTTGTAGCCGGTAATATCCGTTCCGCAGATACCGGAGCGGATGTTTCTGACGATGACATCATCCGGTCCGCAAAGAGGCCTGTCTTTCTCTACGAGCTCTATATCCTCGATTCCTTTGTAAATCAACGCTTTCATGGTCTGTTTCATAAAAATCTCCTTTATGATATCGTGATTTGTTTTTTATAAATAGTTCTGATTGAATCTGTTTTGCTTAAGCCGCATTTTTCGCCAACAGCATTCATCGCTTAAAATTGGCTATGCCAATATCAACGCCTCATGACTCGTTTCGCATCGCAGCCCTTGCACGGTTCATCGCCGTGAGAACAGGCCCAAAGTTCATTGGCCACAGGAGCCCAGCGTGCGGCGGGTATTTCGCACTTGGCAGCCAAATCTCGTACCTCCTCTGGATTTTGCAGGTCGGTGGAATGGGCGCCCGAGGACTCCACCGCACGGATCAGCGCGTCCGGGCGATCCAGCAGGGGGCATGGCCGCAGGTGGTTTTCGCTCCAGGGCTGTCCGGCCTGATAGGCCTTGAAAAGCGGAGACCGCAGGGCGTCTAGCAGGGTTTTTTCCCGGATGTTGGAATCGGAATAGTGGATGAAGGCGCAAGGTTCGTAATCACCGTTGGCATTGATGTGCAGATATACCTTTCCGCCTGCCAGACAGCCCTGCGAATATTCACCGTCATTCCAGAAATCTAGTGTAAAAATGGGCTTTGTCTCCCGGAATTTGCGAATTTGCTCATACATGAACTTCCGCTGTTCCGGTGAAACCATCAACTGCGGCACCGCCTCCTTGCCTACGGGCATATACGTGAAGAACCAGCAGAACCGGGCGCCCCAGGCGATCATCTGGTCAAAATATGCCTCGCTGCCGATCATCTGCGTGTTTTTGCTGGTGTAGCAGCAGGAGATGCCAAAGGGCAGCTTTCGTTTCCGCAGGATTGCCATCGCCCGCTCCACCTTGGCGAACGTGCCTTCACCGCGGCGGAAATCCGTATCTGCTTCAAAGCCCTCCACGCTGATAGCCGGAATGAAGTTTTTGACCCGGAGCATATCCTCGGCAAACGCTTCGTCAATGAGAGTACCATTGGTAAACGCAGTGAACTGGCAGTCCGGGTGTGCCTCGCACAGCCGGATGATGTCTTGTTTGCGCACCAGCGGTTCGCCGCCGGAATAAAGGAACATATATGTACCCAGCTCATTGCCCTGTGTAATGATGGAATCCAGTTGCTCATAGCTCATATTCAGCTGATTGCCGTACTCCGCCGCCCAGCAGCCGGTACAGTGGAGGTTGCACGCGGAGGTGGGGTCCATTAAAATTGCCCAGGGAACGTTGCAGTCATACGTCCGTCGGCTTTCCTTCTGTTTTCTTGTTCCGGCGAGGCTGGCATTTACGAAGAAGTTGCGCACCGTCGCTTTCAGCACTTCATGATCGACCTCGTCACACAAATTGACCACGAACTTGTTCCATGTGTTTTGAGGGTCGGAAGCGATGGGGCGTATTACCTTGATTGCGTTTGTATATTCGCCTGCGATGTCAAAACGTTCCGCCCAATCCACCAATGTTTGAAAATTCTTTGCCGGGGATTTGAGGGCGTAATCCAGCGCAAGGTCAAGAGCGCCTGCCTGTATATGATTCATGAATTTGCTCATTGAATTTCTCCTCGAATAATATGTTTAAAGTTGTCTATGCCGATGCCAGCGTACAGCGGAAAGTGGCATTTGAAATTGGATGGAGCAAAACACGCCTTTTTATAATGTTATTTCTGTTTGCTTTTCACAACCGCCGCAACGGCAACAGCCGCAACAACGATCAGCCCAATGGCTACAACGGGACCTACCATGGCTTTGACCTCCTTTCTTTTGCTGATTTGATCAATGTTCTCTATAAAACACTTTCCTGTCATAGCACGTTACTCCTTAAGCAGGCTGCCGGCCTTTTCGCAGATCTCATAAATCTCATCGTATTTCTTGTCGATGAGGGGGGTAACTTCTGCCGACTTGCGGCCGCTGACTCTACGGAAGAGCAGGTAGGGGACAATCCAGCCGATAAAGGCAGGGACGGCGAGAATGATACACAGAGGGGTATTTCCTGCTGTGATTGCAAATACCGAGCCTGCCATAAAGGCGGTGCCGACAAGCCCGATGCCATAAGCGATGCCGGAGGCTTTCATCACCTTGGAGAATTCCAGAGACTCAATTTCGGAAACACCGGCTTCAAACTGACGCTGAAGTCTGGAGATTTCCGCTTTGTTGCGAAGCTTGCGGTTACGCTTGAATTTCAGTGATACAAATCGAATACCCTGCGGCGACCCGGAGACACCCTCCAATTGCCAGCCAAAGCTGGGATAGCTGTCTGTGTAGACAGGCTCCATGCTGTGCTTGACCGTCAGCTCCTTGTATTCATAGCCGACAAAGCTGTTTTCATTTTTTGCAGATTCGCTCATAGGAACCACTCCTTTTTGTATTGGTTTGCTTGGTTGATGGCATCATTCTATAAGGCTTCTGTTTCTGTTTTGCTGAAACACTGTTTGAATTTTATTAATTTAAAATTTTTTCTGAGAATGCAAAAATGCCGCGCCCTATGTTCGGTGAAATCATAAAAAGCCGGCAGGCACTTTCGCACCTACCAGCTAAAGAGCCTGACGCCGGTTTTCAATCGGCGTCAGGCTCTGCGGTTTTAACCTACTCTATATCAGCTGCTCACGTTAGCTGAGTTTTATCCTTTAAATTCTTTTTTCGTTTTTTTGTGGCAGTAATTTTGCCGGAAACCGTCTGAACAGCAGAAGCATAATGGTCAATAGCACCGTACACAAAATGTTGCCCGCGAGAAACCAATCATCCGCCGCCCATCCCGCGCCGTATTGAAACAGATATATGATCTGTCCAACAACCGCAACCGCCAGCAAGGCGGCTCCAAAATCGGCTGCCCAGCGGGTTCGTTTGACCGCGCCGAAATAAGCCCGATAGGTCAGCGGTTCCTTTGCTGTCAACAGGCTGCACACTCCAATGACGAGGTAAATGAGCGGAATTATTGCCAGCGAGTAGGGAATGCCTGCCGGTGCAAACAGAAACCTCCGCGCGTTCAGGAAAAATCCCGCGATATAGACAGTCAGAAGAACAAGTGTCAAACAAAGAAAGCACACCTTCAGCCTTTTCAGTCCCGCCGACGACAGCCGAAAGGAATAATAGTCTCCTTTATAAACCAGTACACGCCGGGGATTTGTCCGCTTTTCACCCAACCGGTCCTCGTATTCCCAGCCTTGCAGATACCAATTTTGCGCTTTCCCCATCCTGTCTGCCTCCCAATGACGAATGCTTTAAATTCCGTTGATTTCGCTTATACAGTGACAGGCCACAAAGTGGCCGGGTTCCACCTCCAGCGGTTCCGGCGCCGACGATCTGCACATCTCCTGGGCATACGCGCAGCGTGAGCAGAAGCGGCATCCGGGCGCCGGGTTGATGGGAGATGTGATCTCCCCCTCCAAAAGGATGCGTTTATGCTCCACATGGAGCGAAGGCACGGGAATGGCGGAAAGCAGACCCTTCGTATAAGGATGGAGCGGACGGCGGAATAATTCTCTGGCGGCGCATTTTTCCACCATGCAGCCGCAGTACATCACCATAATTTCGTTGGAAATATGCTTTACCACCGAGAGATTATGGGTAATAAAGATATACGTCAGGCCTCTCTCTTTTTTCAGATCGTCCATCAAATTCAGAATCTGAGCCTGGATGGAGACGTCCAGCGCGGAGACCGGCTCGTCACAGACAATAAATTTAGGTTCAACCGCCAGGGCACGGGCAATGCCGATGCGCTGACGCCGCCCTCCGTCCAGCTCATGAGGGTAGGAGAGCTTGTATCGTCCCGCCAGCCCCACGGTGTCCATCAGTTCAGACACACGGCGGTCAATTGCTTCTTTTCCCTTGACCAGACCGGTAATTTTCAGGGGTTCGGCAATAAGCTGCGAAACGCTCATACGGGAATCCAGAGATGAAAACGGATCCTGAAAAATGATCTGCATCTCCTTGCGGACGTCCTTTCGGCTTTTGCCCTTGGCACAGGTGATATCCTTCCCCTCAAAAATCACTTGGCCGTCCGTGACCTCGTTTAAGCCCAGAATGGCACGGCCCAGAGTGGACTTGCCGCATCCGGACTCACCCACAACGCCAAGGGTAACGCCCTTTTCAATGGAAAAGGATACATCCTCCACCGCATGAAGCTGACCATTGGGAGTTTTGAAATACTTGGACAGATGTTTGACTTCCAGAATATTAGCCATTGTCTTCCCCTTCTTTCTCCTCCATCGTCAGTGTTTCGGCCCAATTGCTGCAGCGGTGGCATTTCACAAAATGACCCGGCGTTACTTCAAAGTTGCGGGGTTCTTCCTGACTGCAGACGGGTAACTCCAGCGCAAAGGGACAGCGGGGATGAAATTTGCACCCTTTAGGCAGATTGGTGGGATCGGGCATCAGGCCCTCGATGGGTTTCAGCCGCTCTATCTCTTTGTCGAGGGAGGGAATGGAGTTGAACAGTCCCTTGGTGTAGGGGTGCGCAGTGTGGTCAAAGATGTCCTCCACACTGCCCATCTCCACAATCTCACCGGCGTACATAATGGCGGCACGCTCACAGGACTCGGCTACCACGCCCAGGTCGTGCGTAATAAGAAGCAGGGACGTATCGCTCTCTTTTTTTAGTTGATTGATCATATCCAACACCTGCGCCTGAATGGTAACATCCAGAGCCGTTGTAGGCTCGTCCGCAATAATCAGCTTTGGGTGACAGGCCAGAGCCATAGCGATCACGACTCTCTGTTTCATGCCGCCGGAAAACTGATGAGGATAATCATCCGCCCGCTGGGCCGGAATGCGTACCTTCTCCAGCATGTCCACCATGTGCCGGGTTGCCTCTGCTTTGGAACACGTTTGATGCAGGCTGATTACCTCTGTGATCTGCTCTCCCACCGTCAGCACCGGATTGAGCGCCGTCATCGGATCCTGAAAGATCATAGAGATCTCCCCGCCCCGGATGGCATGCATCTCATGCTTCTTTAGTTTCAGCATGTCTTTTCCTTTATAAACGATCTCGCCGCTGGTAATTTCGCCGGGCGGGCTTTGCACCAGGTTGAGAACGCCCAATGCGGTAGTTGTTTTGCCCGCGCCGGTCTCACCCACCAGGCCCAGGGTCTCTCCCTGCTTCAGGTTCAGATCAATATGATTGACTGCCTGAACAACGCCGGTATCCGTATGAAAGCGGATGGACAAGTCTTTGATTTCCAATACATTCACAATGATGCCCTCCTTAACGCTTCATACGGGGATCCATGGCATCCCGCAGGCCGTCGCCCAACAGATTGAACGCCAGCATGGTAACAGCTACTGCCACTCCCGGGAAGGTGACGATGGGCCAGAATTGACGGATGTAATCACGGCCGGCTGCCACCATGTTACCCCATTCCGGAGTGGGAGGCTGAACCCCCAGCCCCAGAAAGCTCAGACCGGCAATGGCCATAATGGTGTCTCCCAGACGCAGCGAAATCTGCACAATGAGCGGTGCCATGATGTTATGGAGAACATGAGTGATGATAATTCGTGCGTCTCCCGCGCCGAACGCTTTGGACGCCTCTATAAATTCCTGATTTTTCAGCAGCAAAATAGAGGAGCGAATCTGCCGTACCAGAGGGGCCACCGCGCTGACCGCGAGTGCGATCGCCGTATTGACCAGGCCGGTTCCAAGCGCCGCGGAAATGGCCATTGCCATCAGCAATCCGGGAATGGCGATGAAAATATCCATCACACGCATAATCACATTATCCACCGTCCCGCCGAAGTAACCGGCAATGGACCCAAGAACGACGGCCAGCACCGTGGATATCCCCACGGAGATGACCGAAACCAGCAGAGAGATCCGTCCGCCCTCCAGCACACGGGTGAAGATGTCGCGGCCAAAGTCATCCGTACCCATCAGGTGAGCAAGACTGGGATATAAAAAACGGGCGCTCAAATCCTGTTTGCTGGAGTCGTAGGGCGTGAGGTAATCGGAAAAAATAGCGCTCAGAATCAATGCAACGAGGAAGACCAGGGCAACGACCGCCATCTTGTTCCTTGTAAAACGGCGGGTCATCAGATAAAACTGGCCGTGACGCTGACCGTCCTCCATGCCCGACAGAGGCGTACGGGGCGTTTCCACAATGATTGCGCGACGATTGATCATGCCGCCGCCTCCTTTCCGCTCTTTTTAGGCGGCCTTCGTCCCGAGGAATACTGCGCCTTGATACGGGGGTCTACAAAGGCGTAAGCAAGGTCAGTTACCAGATTCATGACACAGACGATGATGGCGGCAACCAAAACGCAGCCCTGCGTGGTAATAAAGTCCTTCTGAGCAATGGAGTTGTTCATCAGAAGGCCGAGGCCGGGAATATTAAAAATTGTCTCGGAAATGACCGATCCGGTCATGGAAAGGCCTAAATTCATACCTACAACAGTGAGAACGGGAATCAGGGCATTTTTCAGCGCGTGCTTAAAAATGACCGTACTTTCCTTTAGCCCCTTGGCCCGCGCGGTGCGGATATAGTCCTGACGGATGACTTCCAGCATCGAAGAACGGGTCATACGCATGGTCATGGCAACCGGCATCATCCCGGTTGCTATGATGGGCATGAGATACCCCTTCCAATTGGGAAGGCCGGAAATTGGAACCACCTTCAGCTGCATGCCAAAAAACAGCATCAGCATCAGACAGACCCAGAAGGACGGAAGCGCGGCCATTACGATGGCGACTATGGTGGATGCATAGTCAAAAATACTGTTTTGTTTCACAGCCGCCAGAATTCCCAGAGGAATCCCGATGATTGCAGAAAACATGGCGGCACAAAAACCGATTTTAATGGTCACCAGCAGACGGACCGAAATGAGATCCCATACAGGCTGACGGTAAACATAGGATGTACCCAGCGTTCCATGGGCGATAATATTCCAAAAGTAGCTTGCCAGCTGCACAAGGTACGGCCTGTCAATCCCCAGCTCGGCTTCCTTTGCCGCCAGCAGCTCCGGCGTGGCATTGGCTCCCACCAGCAGAACAGCCGGGCTGACCTTAGAGAAAAAGTTGATGGTGAAAATAATCACTACAACGCCGATCAAAACCGGAATCAACATTAGAATCCGACGAAATATATACTTTGTCATGAAGCTCTCCTCCCAACAATCGGGAAAATGTTGGGGGTGACAGGCCGTAACAGAGACCTGCCACTCCCAAGATTAATGGTTGCTATATGAATTTATCTCAACTCAATCTGGATTACTGATACAGATTACTGGCGTACAGGTAGCCGTCTGCCTGTGTGGTGCTCTTTAAATCGTCGGACACACCGTTATACACGGCGTAGTTCACCGTACTCTCATATACGGGAATCCATGTGGCCAGATCGTACATTTCTTCCTGAACCTGCTCAAACATGGGCTTCCGGACAGACTGATCCTCGGTGCTGGTGCAGGCGGCCACCAGAAGAGCCTGAGTTCCCAAATCGGGAGTTCCGATTTTGGAGAGGTTTGCGGGGGCAGAGTCCAGACGAGAGTTGATCAGACCGGCGGGATCGTAGGAACCCATGTAGTTAGACCAGCCAAAGGAGATCTGGTTGCCGATCATTTCACTCATGACGGTTGCCGCGTCACCAACATCGACCTTCATGTCAATTCCCACATCTGCCAGATAAGCCTGGGCGGCCTCGGCCAGCGCCTTGTTATAGTCCTGATCCATAATGCGGCATGTAAAGGTCAGCTCGCCCTCGCCATAGCCTGCCTTGGCCAGATACTCACGGGCCAGATCAGGGTCGTAGGAATAAACGCCGGTTGATTCATCGCCGATCTGCTCGTAGGCCCAGTTGGCTGCGGGCAGCAGCGTGGAGGTGGCCACACGGTACGCGGAGCCGCAAATGGTGTTTACCATCTCTGGAATGTTCAGCGCATGTGCGATTGCCAGCCTGACGTTAGCATCCTGGAATGTATCAAAATCAATGGTATTCATGACAAAACCGCCGATGCTCTGAATATTGACGGTGTAAAGGGAGGCGTTTGATACCTCACCGTTGGAGATGCTGTCAATATTGTCGCTGTTAGAGAGATAGATGATGTCGTAATTGCCGCTCTCGAAATCCAGCAGACGGGTGTTTTCCTCCCCGATGAAGCTGACCTCTATGGTATCGTATTTGAGCTTGTCCGCATTATAATAGTTGGGGTTTTTCACCAGCGTAATGCCAACGCCGGAGGACCAGGTCTGTACCATATATGCGCCGCTGGCCACTACATTGACGTTAATGGCATCGCTGTTATAGCCGCCGTTGCCGTCGGAGCAGGCCGCTTTTTCCAGCACATCGAGAAGCGCCAGATTCTCCAGGAGACAGGGATCTGTGTTGTTCAGGGCGATGACCAGGGTGGTTGCGTCGTCCGCCCGGCAGTTGGCTACATCAATGGAGCCCAGCACTCGGACCGCGCTGGCTTGAGTGTTGCCATACTGCATGGTGAAAAGCACATCATCCGCTGTGATCTGAGTGCCGTCTGAAAATTTGGCATCGGAGCGCAGCTTTACCGTGAGTTCCAGATCTCCGGTGTACTCATAGCTCTCCGCCAGGCACATTTGCTGCTCTCCGTCGGCGTTAAAGGTCCAAAGACGGTCATAGATGGACATTAACACAAACATGCTGCCTTCGCCGCTCGAAACATTGGGATCGAGGGAATTGGGTTCCGCGTCCAATCCCACCTTCAGGACAGAAGCTTCCGCGGTGTCCCCGGTGCCTGAGGAGGAACCGGATGACCCGCTGGAACCGCCGCAAGCGCCGCATACGGTAAGTATCATTGCTAAAACCAATCCAAGAGATGCCAGCTTTTTCAGTTTCAATTTCATTTTGCATGTCTCCTTCACCTGTAATTTTTTGGTTCCGGTTTTATGATTCCACCGGAACACATAGACCAAGATTGACATATATCAATCGCATACCCCCAATGTTTTTAGAGATAACACACAATTCCTTGCTTAGACTATAGCCGAGTGAAGTCAGGCTGTGAAATATAGAAAACCACAGGCGGCTATTCCAAAAAGAAATAGTATTCTGTTTTTTCCACCTGTTTCCATTCTGATTTGATCAATAAAAATACTATTTTTTGATCAACCATAGCGAAATTCTTTAAAATGCATTTAAAAAGTTACTATATAAATCACGTCCTTTATTTTCTTCCGCAAAGCTGTCATATCTTTTGCATGTTTGCAATTGTCGGGAGAATATCATATAATGCCTCACATCTTGGAACATGACAGGAGCCTTGGCAACAAAAGCGAAACAGACACGGCTGGCTGCCGTGCCTGTGCCGTAATTATTATTGTAGGAGGTATTCATATGCACACCATTTTGCTGCAAAATGCTGCAATCTGCGATGCCACACAATGGTACAAGCGTGGAGATGTACTGGTGCGGGATGGCCAAATCGCGGAGATCGGCGCCATCGCCGGAGCCGTGGATGAAATCTATGATCTGACGGACTATACCTTGTTGCCCGGCTTGTTCGACGCCCATGTACACATCGTAACCGGTCCGATTGAATACAATGACATCTCCCTTAAAAACTGGGCAATGTCCGGTGTTACCACGGTGCGCGATATGGGTCTCGGCAATGCCCGCCCGCTGGAGGACTATCTGGCGTGGCGAAACACCGTAGAAGTCCCGGAATGCGCACAGATTCTCACCTGTGGCCGGTGTGTCGCCGCCGACCACGGCTACATGCACATCATGGGTCACGGCGATGAAAACGGCATTGGGGTCAAAACCCCCGCGCAGGCCGCAGCTGCGGTGGATAAGCTCTATGCCGCCGGAGTGGATGGGATCAAGACCGCTATGGATCTTGATATGTTTCGTGAGGACACTCCTCAGCACAGCCCTGAAACCATCCGCACCATCGCGGAAAAGGCCGCCGAACATCAGCTGTGGTGCGCGGCTCATGTGCTGATGGCACGATTTGTGCCTATCCTGGTGGAAAACGGCATCCCGGAGCTGGCGCACATGCCGCTGGAACTGCTGTCTGACGAATTGTTGGAGGAAATGGTGGCAAAAGGAGTGGCCGTCACGCCCACGCTTTGTTCCATCAATGCGCCACGTCCTCCCATCCCCGCCGGCGATGTCCCCCCGGAGATGAGACGCGTGATGGAACGGATGGAATCCATCGATACTGCGGAGCAGGAGCGCATCGCCATTGACAACGTCCGCCGGTTCCATGCCAAGGGCGGCGTTGTGGCTGTGGGCACAGACACCATGCGCATGGAATCTCTCCCGCGGCCGGTAGGTGTGCCGGTCAACGAGCTCCGCCTGCTGCATAGCGCGGGATTATCCGTTCAGGAGGTGTTAGCCGCCGCCACGCTCAACTCCGCCAGAGTATGCAAGGTGGATGCCCGGCTCGGTTCCGTGGAAGTCGGCAAGCAGGCCAATCTGATTGCCGTTCGGTCACCGCTGGATGAGTCCTTTGACGCGCTGACTCACGTGGAGTTTGTTTTAAACCGCGGCGTCGTCATTAAAAATATATAAAATCGTCAGCATGGGCAAAAAAGCAGCACGCGCAGGGGACTCCCTGCGCGTGCTGCTTTTGATGTATCGGGTTATTTATATGCGCCGCCGTTGCCATACTCAGGACTAATGATGATAGAGAAGTGGAATACGGGACGATCCACGCGTTTGATGGACAAGGGCATATGAGGCACGCCTGCAGGCAGGAAGAGCATGGTGGTCTTGGTCAGGGTGTGCTCCTCTCCATCAATGGTGACTACCATCTCAGCGCCCAGATCATGAGGATCGTCTGGATTGGAGCCGTAAAATCCAATGAGTTCGTCATAATTATGGACGTGCTCAGTGAACACAGGGTCAAGCTCAGGTACACCGAAGTACCAGGCGGTGTTCATCTGAAACGCACCTTCCACCACATTGGAATCCATCCACAGGACACGTTTGGCAAACTTTTTGTACATTGCGGCAAATTCGGGGGTGCTGAGATTAGCGGGCTCCTGAAGAGACTGCACGACATATTGATCCGTTTTCATAATTAAATTCCTTTCTAAGTTGCATTCATTCCGTCGGGAGTTCCCAGTTGAAAAAGTTCCAGTAGGGTGCGCTGACCTTCTCGCGGTAGGCGTCCATATCGACATTGCGCCAGTCGTAGAACCCAACGCCGGTTTTTTGTCCAAGATCTCCCCGCGAGATACGGTCAGTGATGGCCTTTGGTACTTCCTTGGTATCGGAGAGGTCGGGGAACAGGGTCTTGCAGACGTTGATATTCAGGTCAAGTCCGCCATTGTCAAAATGGTCGAACATCCCGATGGAGGTATAGCGGGGGCAGAAGCTGTACATCAGGCAGGTATCAATATCCTTGGGGTCGGCAATACCGTTTTCTACAATATACAGGGCTTCACGCCAGAGGGCAAATTGCAGCCGGTTTCCAATGAAACCGGGAGCACTCTTTTTGAGTACCACAGGTTTGCGGTCAAGAGCCTCCAGCACGGATTTCGCAAACTCAACAACGCCGTCTGCGGTTTCCGCACCGGCAGCCAGCTCAAAATAAGGAACCATATGAGGCGGGTTAAAGGGATGGGTCACAATGATGCGATCCTTGTACTTGCCCATACCTTCGGCCAGCTTGTCCGCCACAAGAGCGGAGCTGACGGAACAGATGGCTTTGACATTCGGGCAGTTGGTTTCGATCTCGCTGTAAACAGCATGCTTGACATCCAGAACCTCGACCACGCACTCAAAAATGATGTCAGCGTCAGCCATGCCCTTATAGTCCTGCGTGTAGTTTAGATACTTGCCGCAAATTTCAGACTGCCCGGCCGTCATCAGCTTTTTTTCCACCAACTGCGCATAGAAATCCTCGAAGGTCTTCTTGCTGGCTGCGGCCAGGTCATCATTCACAGCAAACATGGTTGTCTTATAGCCATGACCCGTGGTGAGCACCGCCATACTGGTTGCGATCATGCCGGTTCCGATGATTCCAATGTGCTTGACACGATTCACTTTCATCAGAAATTCCTCCCAAACAATAATTGAAATACATCAAGCAGGCGTCTTTTGCCACAGTCAACATCACCCATGCGGAAATCGGCAAACAGACCCGCCGCTTAATTGTTCTTTCCATATTATCTTAGTTTGCAAAGAACATGCCATGTTGCAATCGGCCTCAATCCCTACAGTTCTGTCACGACAGATCGCTTTGAATGTAGGTATTTCCGGTTTTGGTGGCATAGCTTGTCGCTGTTTTCCTACACGCAGCCAATCTGTATTGTGGTTTCATTGATCCCGCCAAAGCCTACAAGGGTCAAATCAAATACCATACAGCTTAATTTTGTCGTAGAGCAGGCTCCGGTCGATCTCAAGCAGCTCGGCGGCTTCTTTTTTGTTCCCATTTGTAATTTTCAGCGCTCGTTTGATGGCTGTTTCCTCCGCGCGTTGCCTAATGTTTTTCAAGGTCATAGACACCAATTTTTGCGTGCCATCCGCAACCGGCAAATGAAAGTACTCTGCCTTCAGCAGATCTCCCTGGGCAAAGTTAAATGCGCGCTCCATATAGTTTTCCAGCTCCCGAATGTTGCCGGGCCACTGGTAGCTCTCAAGTAAGGAGAGGGCCTCCGGGGTCATCCCTTTGATCTCCATATCCAACTCGGCGTTCAGCTTGCGGATGAAGTGCTCCGCCAGCAGGGGGATATCCTCCAGCCGTTCCCGAAGGGGAGGAAGTTCCAGGCTGATCACATTGATTCGATAGTAAAAATCCTCACGAAACTGCCCATCCTTCACAAGTTTAAAAAGGTTTTTATTGGTAGCAAAAATAAACCGCACATCAACAGGGGTAGGCTTTGTACTGCCGACCTTTTTCACCTCCCGCTCCTGAATGACGCGCAGCAGCTTGGACTGCATGCCGGGCGTGAGGGAATCCACCTCGTCCAAAAGGATCGTACCGCCGTCGGCGGCTTCAAAATCACCGATTTTGCCGCCTTTGAGCGCGCCGGTAAAGGAGCCTTCTTCATAACCAAACAACTCGGCCTCCAGCAGATGATCGGGGATAGCGGCGCAATTGAGCTTGACAAAAGGCTTATCCTTACGGGGGCTGAGGTCGTGAATGGCGTTGGCAAAGACCTCCTTGCCGGTACCGCTCTCACCGGTGAGCAAGACAGTGGAACGGGTGCGGGCCACTGTGAAAAGGGTTTCCTTGAGCGCCAGCATTCCCTCGCTTCTGGTTATCACGGAGGAGACAGAATGCCGTTTTCCTGCGGACTGGCGGTATTTTTCTTTGTAATAATTGAGCTCCTTGACTAAGCTGCCTAACTGACTGCGAAGGCGATCCAGTTCCTGATCGTCGGTCATCATGGCCTGACCCACAGCACCGATAATCTTTCCATCCTCTTTAATTGGAAACCGATTGAGCCAGAAGCTGCGTCCATTGCGCCGATAAATCACGCCCTTTGTGGGCCGCCCGGTTTTCAATACGTTGGGAATATCGGTATTATCAATAAACTCAGAAATTGGCTTGCCCATGGCATCCTCAATGGAAACATCCATACTTTTGGCGTATTCATCACTGACGTAGAGATAGCGCCCCGCATCATCCACAATGCAAATCTCTCCCAGCGCCACCAGCGCCTGCTCCATCATTCGCTGTATGAGTACGGGATCACGGTGAGAGTCAACAATATAACCTTTTCTCTGCTCCATATAATACCATGTCCTTTTCACAATATTTTTTCTGTTTATTTCCATGGTATCATACCCTCCCTGTTTGTCAATTGCTTTGTAGGATATCACCGACACTTTTATTTTTTGATATAGGATTTTTCCTGCATATTGCAAGAAGAAAGACCCTTCGCAGACAGCCGAAGGGTCTTTCTAAATTTTTTTATTTTTTAATTAGTTTGAGAATTTCGCGAGCTTCGGTGGGCGTGGCAACCTCCATATCCATTTCGCGGATGATGCGCACCATGCGCTCCACCAGCTGGGCATTGCTCTTGGCCAGCTCGCCCCGACCGTAATAAACGTTATCCTCCATACCCACACGGACGTTACCGCCCTTGAGCATGCCATAAGTAACGCCGGGCAATTGATTGGCTCCAATGGCCATAGTGGTGAAATTGGTGCCCTGCGGCAGCTTATTGACCATAAAATCAAGATTCTCCTGGCTGTAGCTGATGGCTCCCTGGCTGACCTTGTTCATACCCATCACAAAGGTGATGGAAACAGGGTCCTGCAGGACTCCCGTGGGATAAACAGAACCGAAAATATCCTCCAGCGTCACGGGATTAAAGGCCTCCAGTTCGGGTTTAATCCCCAGATCCAGCATACGCTGTGCGGCTTTGATCAGCCAGGGACGGGTCCATTCGTAGATGAAGCTCAGCTCGCCCCAGGTAGTGGTGATCAGGGAGCAATCCAGAGAACACATGTCTGGCAGATCGGCCTTGGGCAGATCCAGGAGCGCCAGGCCGTCATCGGCCTTGGAACCGGGGCGGGTAGCGGGTGCGGTGGAATTCTGCACAATCATATTGCCGCATTTGGCGCGGACTCCGGCGTTAATTTCGGCGAAGATGCTGGGGTCATTGGAGGATTTGCCTTCCTTGTCACGGGCATGAATGTGGACGATGGAAGCTCCTGCGTTGTAACATTCATAGGCTGAGGCGATGATCTCGTGAGGCTGCTCGGGCAGAGCGGGATTTGCGTCCTTGCCTTGGAAATTTCCGGTCTGGGCGACCGTTATGATAATCTTTCTTTTTGCCATGATGAAACATCCTTTCAAGTGAATTTGTAGTGAGCCGCAATACGCACAGTCATCATTGCAAAACCAGTGCCAAGTTGCCGTCTGATACAGGCCGTACAAATTTGGCACATCGGTTGCAAATAGGTAATGACGCGACTGAATACTTGAAACAAGAAAGGACGTTCACTATGGTAAAATTCATCCCTGCGCAGGAGGCCGTCGGTCTGATCCGCGACAATGCAACGGTGGGTGTCGGTGGTTTCGGCGCTTATTGCGGTGCCGATGAATTGTTTGTAGCATTGGCAGAACGCTTTAAAGAAACCCGTCATCCCGCAAACATTACGATAGTCGCGGGTATCTGCACCGGAGACAACAGCAGAGAGCCCCGCGGCCTCAACCGGCTGGCGGAGCCCGGACTAATCGGAACGGTTTTTGCGGCGCACCTGGCAAATCCCCCTCTGATCTCGGAGATGGTGGGCGGAAACCGCGTCCCCGGCTATACTCTGCCTCTTGGTGTTATTCTTCATCTGTTTCGCGCCATTGCCGGCAAAAAACCAGGCGTGCTCACCCATGTAGGTCTGAACACGTTTGCCGACCCGCGTGTTGAGGGCTGCAAGGCCAATGACCTGGCCCGCGCACAAAACCGCGAGGTGGTTGAGCTGGTCAATATAGGCGGCAAGGAGTGTCTGTTTTACCCCAGCTTCAACATGGATGTTTGCCTGATCCGGGGTACATATGCCGATGAAGACGGAAACATCTCCATGGATCACGAGGCACTGATGGGTCCCGAACTGGAGCTGGCAGCCGCTGTCCATAACTGCGGAGGCATCGTCATCTGCCAGGTGGAAGAGATTGTCCTGCGAGGTACCATCCACCCCAAGCGTGTGCGAATCCACAATTCTCTGGTGGATTATGTGGTGAAAGCCACACCGCAGCTGCACCGCCAGGGATATGCCACAGACGCTTACAGACCAGAGCTGTCCGGAGAACTGCGCTGTCCGGCAAACGCGATCAAGCCGATGGAATTGAGCATCCGCAAGGTCATTGCCCGCCGTGCCGCCATGGAACTGCGGCCTGATATGGTAATCAATTTGGGCATTGGCATTCCCTCCGGCGTGGGCAGCGTGGCAAACGAAGAAAATATCGCGGGACAACTGACACTCTCGCTGGAATCAGGCCCCATCGGCGGAGTCCCCGTTGAAGGCGTTGGTTTTGCCGCTGCGGTTAATCCAGAGTCCATTTGCAACATTTGCGACATGCTTGACTGCTATGACGGCGGTTTGCTGAGCATGACCTGCCTCGGTTCCGCCGAGATTGATGAAAACGGCAATGTCAATGTCTCACGCTTCGGCATCCGATGCACAGGTCCCGGAGGGTTTATCAACATCTCGCAGACTACCCCCAAAGTGTGCTTTTTGGGTGCGTTTACCGCCGGTAAGTGTGATGTAGAAATTAAGGACGGCAGTATGAACATCAAGGCCGACGGAACGGGCATCAAATTCATCAAAAAAGTGCAGCAGATCACATTCTCGGCCGATTACGCCCGTAAGACGTCACAGGACATTATGTACATCACCGAGCGTGCGGTGTTCCGGCTGGTGGAAGGTGGCATCATGCTCACCGAGATCGCTCCGGGTATTGATTTGCAGAAAGATATTTTGGACAAAATGGAATTTAAACCACTGATCGCAAAAGAGCTGAAGACCATGGACGAGCGCATCTTCCGTGTCGAAAAGATGGGACTGCGTCTGAATTGAGGAGGATTTATATGTCAAAACAAGTAACCGACCTGCGCTCCGCCATTGAGATGCTGCAGAAAATTAAGGGACAGCTGGCAGAGACCCATGTTGCCGTTGACCCGCACGCGGAACTGGCGGGCGTTTATCGCCATGTGGGCGCGGGCGGCACCGTGATGCGCCCAACCCGGGAAGGTCCCGCTGTGATCTTTCACAACGTAAGTGGGCACCCGGACGCCCGTGTGCTCATCGGTCTGCTCTCCAGCCGCGAGCGTGTTGGCTATCTGTTAAACGAGAAGCCGGAGCGGCTCGGTTTTCTGCTCAATCAAGCGGTAGAAAACCCCATTCCTCCCATCATAGTTCCCAACAGCGAGGCATCCTGCCAGGAGGTAGTCCATCTGGCCACCGATCCTGATTTTGATATTCGTAAGCTTGTCCCCGCACCCACCAATACCGAGGAGGACGCGGGCCCCTACATCACGTTAGGGATGTGCTATGCCTCAGATCCGGAAACCGGGGAGTCCGATGTCACCATTCACCGCCTCTGTCTCCAGAGCAAGGATGAAATCTCCATGTACTTTGTCCCCGGCGCGCGCCATTTGGAAGTCTTCCGTCAGAAGGCAGAGGCCGAGGGCAAACCGCTTCCCATTTCTCTGTCCATCGGCGTGGACCCTGCCATCGAGATTGCCGCCTGTTTTGAGCCGCCCACGACGCCGCTGGGCTACAACGAGCTCTGTGCCGCCGGGGCCATCCGCGGTGAGGGCGTGAAGCTCACCCGCTGCCTGACGATTGAAGAGAATTGCATCGCCAACGCCGAGTATGTGATCGAGGGAGAACTGATTCCAGGCGTACGCTGCCGCGAGGATCAAAACACAAATACCGGAAAAGCTATGCCTGAATTTCCGGGCTATACCGGTCCTGCCAACCCGTCTCTGCCCGTCATCAAGGTCAAAGCCGTTACCACCCGCAAACATCCCATTATGCAGACCTGTATCGGTCCCAGCGAGGAGCATGTCTCCATGGCCGGCATTCCCACTGAGGCCAGCATCCTGTCCATGGTGAACAAAGCCATGCCAGGCAAGCTGCAAAACGTTTATTGTGCCTCCTGCGGCGGCGGAAAGTATGTGGCGATTCTTCAGTTTCAGAAAACCGTGGCTTCCGATGAGGGACGTCAGCGTCAGGCGGCTTTGCTGGCGTTTTCCGCCTTCAGTGAGCTTAAACATGTTTTTTTAGTGGATGAAGACGTAGATTGCTTTGATCTGTCCGACGTTATGTGGGCCATGACTACCCGCTTCCAGGCTGATGTAGACATGATTCCCGTTCCGGGCGTGCGCTGTCACCCCCTCGACCCCTCCAATGACCCCGCCTTCTCTCCCTCTATCCGCGATCACGGCATCGCCTGCAAGGCCATCTTTGACTGCACCGTTCCCTTCCATCAAAAGGAGAGCTTTCAGCGCTGCAAATTCAAGGATGTTGACCCCGCCCATTGGTTCCCGGAGCTGTTTGAATGAGTGCCATAAAAAAACGCATCATGGTTGGCGTCAGCGGGGCCAGTGGGGCGCCTTTGGCGGTAGCCTGCCTCAAGGAGCTGAAGCAGTTCCACGACTGGGAGGCTCACTTGATTCTGGGCGAAGGCGCTGCCGAAACCATCGAGCACGAGACGGAATATACCGTGGACCAGTTTACCAAACTGGCCGATCATGTTTATCCGCTCCATCAGCTGGGAGCAAGCCCTGCCAGCGGCAGTTTTGAAACCGCAGGGATGGTCATTGTCCCCTGCAGCATGAAGACATTGGCGGGGATACACTCCGGGTATGGAGACAACCTTTTGCTCCGTGCCGCCGACGTTACCATAAAGGAACAGCGAAAGCTTGTTCTCGTTGCCCGGGAAACGCCTCTTTCACCCATTCATCTGCGAAATATGAGTGAGCTGTCCATGATTCCCGGCGTGACTATTATGCCGCCTGTGCTGACCTTCTACCAGCAGCCCAAAAGCATTGATGATGTCATTCATCATTTGGTCGCAAAAATACTCGGCCGGTTCGGTTTAGAGGTCGGCGGATTTAAACGATGGGAGCAACCATGATCTTACAGCAGAGCACCCCGGATATGACAATTGAACTGGAGGTCAGGCAGCTTGGAACGGATTACGCTGTGACCATCAGCGGTGGCGCGGCCCATGTAGGGTGCGTGGTTCTATCCGTGCCACGCCCTTCACTGCTTGACTCAAGCCGGATCAGCTGCACATCCTCTGTCCTCAACTGCACCGGACATAAGGACGAGGAGGTATGCCGCCTGGTAGCTGAAACCTTATGCATACATTTTAAGGCCACTGTGGTTTGTACAGGCGGCATTCATCTGGACAACATCAGCAAGCGGCAATTGGAGCAGATATTTGAAGCAGTCAATTACTTACTGCGCCAGATGACTCAGTAAAATACGCTGCTTCCTGATACAGCTTACTAGGTGTCGCTACTTTGGCCTGCCGCAAGGCTCGGCACTGCCCATCAAAAGATCGAAAAAGACAGCCCCCCTTTTTTAAGGGGGCTGTCTTTCAATTCAACTGTAATGGCGTTCCAAAGCCTTTGATCGGCTCGTCATCGATTTGGCAGCTTTCTATTTTAAGTTTTTAAGGTCATTGCAGAATTCTAATAATCCATCGTGAAATTTTTGAGCTGCGGCGGTGCGGTATCGCCCGGCCAGCATCAACAGGTAAATCGTGCGGCGGCAAAATTCATTTTCAATGGATAGAAGCTGCAGGGAATTTTCCCATTCAGGACGTCCTTCCTGCCGCCGATAAGCGTTGTATCGCCGCTCGGAAACGAAGGATACTCCTCTGCCATAAACCACCGCTTCTCCAATAAGCTCACTGGACTCACCCTCGTATCGGATTTTTGGCTCATATCCGGCTAGTCGGCACAGATAGCGCGCCGAATCCCGCGGGTCAAGAGCGGAGCTGTTGCAGAAGAAGTATTCCTCCTGCAACTCTTCCAGTCGAGCAGCTTTTCTTCCTGCCAGCCGATGATTGGGTCCAACAATGATCCCAAGCTTGTCGGAAAAAAGGGGAGCACAGGAAATGCCAAGTGCCGAGGACGCCGTCAACGAAAATCCAAAATCCAACTTGCGCTCAATCAGTTTTTTTTCAATATCCAGCATATCCCAAAGAAATAAATGCTGGGATATTTCTGGGAACATACCGAAAAATTCATATAAATAGGTATAAACCGGGTTAGGCGGTGTAACAGGAAATGAAGCGCCCAGGCGCAGTTCGCCGTGGATTCCCTGTACCATATCGTGGATCATGGCCTTGGCTTCTTCCGCCTGAGTCAAGATTACCTCGGTTCGTTCCCACAGTGCCCGCCCAAAAGGGTTGAGTCGAATCTGTTTACCATCCCGATCAAAAAGGCGGGTGCCCAGTTCTGCTTCCAGATTAGAGATGGCCTTACTCAACGTGGGTTGTGTAATGTTCAGTTCTTCCGCCGCGCGCGTAAAGTGCTCTACCCGCGCCAGCACCTGAAAATACTGTAATTGAGACAGCTCCATGACACACCCCTCCACCGCAAATATAGTATCTTCAGTTTTATGATTTGATATAACGAAAAAATGGAAAACAATGATTCAATGAAACACCTCATAAGCCAGTATTGTTCTCATACGGCAGATTTCTTGATTTCCCATTCAAGCTGCATGCTGCTATATAGTCAAGAACCAGTATAGCATAGAAAGGGAGCGAGTCAAAATGTAAAAACAGAGAGCTGTCTATTCCAAATCAGAAATGTACTCCGATTTTTCTATATTTTACTTTGGGGAAGTCTTTATGGTATCGTAATATGCGGATGCGTACAAATAGATATCATCTATTAAAAATGAAAGTGGTAATCTGCGTCAATTTCCTGACCGCTTCAGTCGTAAAACCTCTGTAAAAGTGGTCAGCAGGGATCATAAATTTAGTTAATCTATAGTTATACTGTTACGGATACAAGTGCTTATTTGGATACATATCATAATTGACATGCTTGTACAGCTATGTTAATATTTTAACAAAATAAGAACTTTGTTATATATTTCACAAAAAGTGTTAGCCGAACACTAAAGGAGATTCCCATGACCCGTAAATATCCAAACCTGTCAAAGCCAATCACCCTAGGCCACGTAACATTTAAAAATCGCATGTTTTCTGCCCCGATGGGAGGAACAGATATTACCAAGGACGGCTGCATTGGCCCTGCATCCACCGCATTCTATGAACTGCGCGCCAAGGGTGGCGCCGGTGCCGTTACCGTCAGCGAATGTATGGTGCATCCGGAAACAGACGGATCCCACGCCTATCATTTGGACTTAAAGATCCCTGGTTCCCTGGCTAGTTTCACTTATACTGCGGATGCGATCCGCAAGCATGGCGCAATTCCGAGTCTCGAATTGTCTCACTCTGGGCAATATGCCGGCACTTACATGACCGATAAGGACAAGAAAGATAGCTTGATTCAGTATGGAGTCAGCCCGTCGGTACGTGCGGATGGGCTGCAAATACAGGAGCTCACCATAGAACTCATTGAGGAAATTGTTGCTGCATATGGCGAAGTGGCCGGGAACGCCAAACGCGCAGGATTTGGAATGCTGATGGTACACGGCGGACACGGCTGGCTGATCAACCAGTTCTTCTCCCCGTACTTTAACAAACGTACCGATTTATATGGCGGTTCCCTGGAGAACAGAGTCCGCTTTGCCGTCGAAGTGCTGCAAAGCGTGCGAACTGCCGTCGGGCCCGGGTTTCCCATCGAATTCCGAATGAGCGGATCGGAGCTGTTTGAAGGCGGCTATGACCTCTCCGAAGGCATTCGCATTGCTCAGGCAATTGAACCATATGTCGATCTGATCCATGTCTCTGCCGGTACTTATCAAAGAGGATTTGGCACAACGCATCCCTCTATGTTTGAAGATCATGGATGTAACGTGTATTTAGCCGAAGAAATCAAAAAACATGTCGGTGTGCCGGTGGCAACCATCGGCGGACTCAATGATCCGGCCCAGATGGAAGAGATTATTGCATCCGGAAAAGCGGATGTGGTGGAAATGGCCCGTGCGCTTTTGGCGGATCATGAGCTGCCCAGAAAGGTCGTCAGCAATCAGGACGAGTATATCGTAAAATGCCTGCGGTGTTTCACCTGCATGGCAGAGCGCGCTATGACGGCAACCAGAAGATGTACGGTAAACCCGTTAATCGGCCGCGAGCTTTGCGGAAGCGAAGTGATAAAAGCGCCTGAGCAGAAAAAGGTTCTGGTTGCGGGAGGAGGGCCTGGCGGCCTGTTTGCTGCCTATACCGCGGCCCGAAGAGGACATGATGTAATTCTGTGTGAAAAGGAAGAAGCTCTCGGCGGAATTTTGAAGGGCGAGCAGGCCATTCCGTTTAAATATGAAATGTACGAGCTAGGCAACACCTACACAAAGCTTGCACAGGATGCAGGTGTGGAAATTCGTTTGAACACTGAGGTCACCCAAGAATACGCCGACCAAGAAAATGCGGACGCACTCATCATTGCCGTAGGCTCTGTTCCAATTGTTCCTCCGATTCCGGGTTTGGACGGTGATCAGGTTGTCATTGTAAATAATTACTATCTGGAGAAGGAAAAAGTAACCGACGATGTTGTCGTGCTGGGCGGCGGGCTTGCAGGCTGTGAGGCAGCAATTCATTTTGGACAAGAGGGCAAACGTGTTCATCTGATTGAAATGCGGGAGGAACTTGCACCGGACGCCAACATTCGCCAGCGCCCGCTGCTGCTGGAGGAAATCGCAAAATATGTGACCGTCCATACGGGCTTCAAGGGCCTGCGGGTGACACCGAAAGGTGTGCTTTGCGCCGACAAAAACGGAAAGGAATACATGATTGAAGGTACCTGCGTCATCTGCGCCTTGGGACAGAGTTCCAGAAGAAAGGATGTAGACGCACTGTTGGATTGCGCGCCCTATGTAGCCGTGATCGGAGACGCGGTATATGCAGCCACCATTACGAATGCTGTATATCAGGGATATTATGCGGCCCTTGATATTTAACAAAGAGAAGCTGATGGAAACAGACGGGCAATGCTCCATGTAACGTTTGCTACATTCAATCCGATATGTGTTTAACGTTCTTTTATACGTTATAATAACCCCAACCGTAGTTTTACGATCCTACGATTGGGGTTTTTGTTATATTCTTTTTTACGGAATCTATCTCGTTGCAATACAATTAGAAAGAGTCATAAGAGATGGCAGTGTCAAAGTTGATGCCAAATTAGTGTGCAGACGCTCTGTACAGCGCCGGCGGCTGGTTTGCTGGTTCCATTAGGAAGATCACCGATATTTCTACCCCTGCGGACATGATGGTCCGCACCCTGAACAGGCATGCGCCTGTTGTCAGCTGATTCTCAAATGAGGGATGATCCCGCGAGGGATCGCGGAATCATCAATGTTGATGGCGTAGTCCTGAAACTGTCTGGCGGGCAGGGCATTCTGCGAGTCGGAACGGCTGACGGTGACCGCCTCCTGAAGCCGATAACTGGGACAGTTTCCTAGTATGGAGTCGTGCTGAAAAGTAATCAGCTGACGCAGTGCCATTTTGCCTCGTCCCGCAGACTGATCCTGGCCCCAGCACCGTTCTAACGCCTCCCAGAAAAGTTCAAGATCGCTTTCATCAAAACCGGTGCTTTTCTGCGCCAACGCTGCGTTCAGACAGCCTTCCATACGGTACAGCCCGTAAGGGATGATAAATTTCCGCCCCATGGAAAACCCTTTTTCCACGGCCTCTCGTTCGGTGGAAACCGTGCAGCGGGAGATGGTAACCTCCTGAATGGCGACCGGTTCGACGCTTTCCGCGAACGCCAGCTGAACGGGACCTTTGATCTGCCCACAGTTCAGCGCGGTTTTAAGCTTCGAAAAGGATGTCATCACCGCGCCAAAGGCCCGGATGTCATAAAAATTTCGGCACATAAACTGACGCAGCTGAACTCCAAGCTTCTCCGGCTCATCCGAACCCGCCACATCCTGCGGCGATATCCGGAGGGACTGCAATGCTCTGCTGTCATTGCGCTCCAGAGGAGTTCCGCTTCGGACATAGATTTCATATCCCTGAGTCCCCTCGCGGGTCAAAGCGATATAGTCCCGGATTTTTCGCTTAATGCAGACATCGCTGATCCAGCCGACTCCCGTTTCCATGTCAAAACGGGGCATCCCGTCCGCATCCGGGTCGCCATTGGGGTTTCCGTTTTTTACTTCCAGAAACGCCACAAAGTCATATCGATGCGTCAGTACCGGCATACCTCATACCGACTCCTCTCTCCTGTGCGCTGTGGTGGAGCTGATGATAATACCCCAGCGTAAAAACTCCCATATCTTCGACGCGGAGTGTCTGGGGGAATGGTTCGCGGATTCGTGTCATCAAATCCAGCTTCTGAGTTTCCCAATACCGATTCCATCCGCTTGCTTTTAAGCTGTGCAGATCAACATCATTGCGCCGCTCCAGATCAGGGAAAATACGGGCAGGCGCGGTGCAGGCAACTCGGAAGTACCGCTGTTTGACCGTATGGCAGGAATGCGGAACCGCTCTGCGGTTGGTAAGATCATAGACCGCGAACAATCTGCCCAGTATATAGGGAAGATAATCACTTTGTGCGTTTAATTCCATTTGCAATGCCTCCTGAATTTGGATGGATGGTTTGTTTTGTTTTAAGTAAATGACAATGAGAGTCAGATACTGAACGCGGATGGTCTCATCCTGACAAAGCCGGAGCAGCAACCGTCTCATCAGCATCCCAGGGAGGGCCCGTCCATCCATCAGGCATTGCATCAGCTCGACGGCAAGCACGGGTTGCGTCCTGTCATACTTTGTGTCTGGCTCCAGCTCAAGGAGCAGCTGAGCCAGGGTAGGAATATCCCGCCGGATATCGGTTTCGTTTGGTTCGCAGCGGCGCAGAATGCCCAGAAGCTCCGCCACCTCCAGCTCCGACCAAAAGCACACAGAAAGGCGGGTTCCGTTTGTGGATAGACCCAGGAGACAGAACATTCCGTCAGACAGGTCAGGACTCCCCGTATCTCCCCCTGTTAGAAATTGAAAAAATGCCTCCTGTATGTCCTGTCTGCCGTCAGAGGTCCAAAAGACAAAGGTGACGCCGCCCAGCCCGTAGGCATAGCGCGAGGTGGTCAGATAATTCAGCGCAGTGGAGCACGCAAACGCGGCCCGGTCGGAGATGGGCGCATTGTATCCCTTTTCATGTCCCCAAGAGGAAAATGCCTCTTGATTAAATGAAACCAGACTGGAGCCGGTGTGCGCCGCGCCAAAGACTCCTCTGATTTTAGGGTGCAAGGATGCAATATGAAGGTACTGTCCTGTCACCAGGCAGCAGCGGCAGGCTCCCTCCAGGTTTGCCTCGTAATAGGCCGGCCATACCGCTCGGAGGGCGTCGTCCTCGATTGCGGGATGTCCGTTGATCATAAAAACCGCATTGGAAGCAGCCAGTTCTCGTAAATAAGGTTGAAGCGCCGGATACGTACCGGCCTGTTCCGGCTTCCAGGAATGAAAAAAGCGAATGATTGCCAGGGCACCGGGGTGATTCAGGTGCGCCAGCAGGTTCTGATGCAGCCTCCGGCTGGTTTCAAAGCATCGGAACGAATGATTGTTTAATTTTAGTTGGGTGTTTGGAGCAAGGCTGTCGGTCATGTACGGGGGCGCTGCAAGTCCTAATAAATAGCTTGGATTGTCCCACAGAAAATTGGCTCGGCAATTGGTGGTGCGGATGGTTCGCATAGGAACCTCCATGATTTGCGGAACCAATCCCCAGCGGTTGCGCGCGATCAGTTTCTTCCGCCGCAAATCAACACATCCGATGAGCGCTCCATTGGCATCCAAATTGAGTCCAAAGGAAATCTGTTCCAAGCTCCACCCGTAATGAGGCACGTCGCACCGTTTCGCCAGAAGATCATAATAATCATATAATTGTTTTAATATCATTCCGCAGTACCTCACAGCCCGCGACCTCCAAGACGCCGTTTACCAGAACCGCATCAAAATAACTGGTAAAAAAGGAGCCGTCCGGCGCCCGTTCCTTCGTCTCATAGGGCATCAGCCCGAACGCAACCACACCGCTGGGATAGGGAGCAATCGTCTCATGCTCGGGCCAAGGCCGAAACTGCGCGATCAACTCCCGGTGTCCCAGGTAGGGCTGGGAATGGCATTTTCCGTGCTTGAGGCGATGGCGCAGGATGTTGATATCGCGATTCCACTGGTCGCACGACATGGTAAATTCGACTACATACCGAACATCACGCAGAACCATGCAGCTGCGCGTTTGGCGGGTCAGAGCGGTGTTGAGCTGCAACCGGTCTCCGCAATCATGGCGCATGGCGGCCAGAGCATTGCGGGAGCTGGCTTTTCGTCCGACTTCATTGATCGTATAGCGGGTAAACTGAATGGGATTTTGTACGTAGACGCGGCGGATTTGGTAGCTCAGCCCCGGATGCCAATAGATTGCCTCCAACATACCCCGCGCCGCGGAAGGTGTGATGACCGGATAACTCACCCGTTCCGCTTTGAATTCCGCACGGGTAAAGCACGCTTTCTTTCCCCAAATCTCCAGAAAGATTGATGTCACAGGCTCATCTCCTCTTCTCTTATTATAAAGAAATCATCCTGAATATCCAGCGCACTTTTTTCATCCGCCCATGTCTAAAACATAGAGACAGCGCCGGCCTTCAGGCCGGCGCTGTCTCTATGCGGTATGGGATTGTACGGATTCCAAAAATAATTGCAACAGGGGATTTTCATTGTTTCGGTTCCAGATCAGCCCCTTGAGCATGGTGGGCGTACCCCGGATCGGCAGCTTTGTCATATGGGGAACAAAGTGGACGAAACAGCTCTCATTGGCTGGCATGGCATAGAGACCGGAGGTAACCAGCAAGTGCAGATAACCACAGCGGTAATCCAGCTTCAATTCCGGATCCAAACTGCCCCAGCAATTTTGCGTCAGGGACTCTCCAAAGTTTTCCGGATGCACCATGGCAACGGGGAGAATCTTTAAAATCTCGTTCAGGGACATCTCTTCCTGGTAAACTCCCTGGGGTGGCATCAAGTTTTCGTGGATGGCCAGAAATACACGCTCTTGCGCGTATACCAGATGGGTGATGGAAGGATCAGGAAAAGTCGCGTTTTCGCGAAACACGGTGACCGCAACATCTATGGTTCCGTCCAAAAGGCCGGTGTTAATTTCAGCATAATCCATTCTCGTTAAAATCAGCTTTACACCCGGGCCGCGTTTTGCCAGAGCCTGCACCGCATCGGTAACGGGTTCATCCACGGTCTGGTCGGCCAGTACACCAATTGACAACCTGCCTTCCAGCCCCTGTGCCACGTCTTCCACTTGCTCTCTGAGTGTGACCAGATCGGCGTAAATATCGATTAATCCAGTCTGAAGCGTTTTCCCGACACCGGTCAATTCCACGGTGTTATTTCTTCGGATAAAAAGGGTAACATTCAGCTCTTTTTCAAGCGCAATGATCTGACGGCTCAGCGCGGATTGTGTGATAAACAATTGTTCTGAAGCTTTCGTGAAGCTCAGCAGCTGAGCTGCCATCAAGAACGACTGAATCTGTTCCGTTGTCATAGCATAACCACCTTCACTTGAAACCACGATATTCAGATATACTCCTGAATCATCTCAACAAACAGCGGCACGGCTGGATTTGAGCTTTCCGGGTTCCATACGATATCGATTTGGTCATCTTCCTGATGATCACTGATGAAAATGTATTTAAGCCGGTTATTGATCGAACACGCCAGGTTTCGCAGCAGCAGCGAAACTCCCATGCCAGATTCCACCTGGAATAAAATAGTCTCCAGATTGGATGGACTGCTGATCACATTGGGCACAAATCCTGCGTTCATGCAGCATTTAAAAATATGGTCATATGCGTTGGGAAAATCCTTTCTGGAGAAGATGATAAATGGCTCAAACGCCAAATCGGCCAGCATCAGATCAGGCTTGCTGGCCAGCGGATGATCCTCGTTCAGAACCATGCACAGCGTGTCGTGATAAAATTTTTGATGGTTCAAAAAATGGTATTTTTCTGCTTCAAACGAAGGCATAAAACAAATGTCGGTTTCCTCTCTTAATAGAGCCTCGGACATAGGATAAGAAAAATGATTGATAATCTGTACATCGACAGCAGGGTATCGCGCTCGGAAGCGTTTCACAATGGGAGGCAAAAAATCCTTTCCCAGCAGAGATTCATTCACCAACAGAGTTCCGTTGATTCCATTGCTGACCCTCTTTACCTTCTCAATGATCATATCCGTTCTCGATATTAACTCCATGGATTCCTTCAACAATACTTTTCCGGCGGGAGACAGCCGCACAGAGCGGTTGGAACGAAAAAATAATTTCACCCCGCCCAATTCTTTTTCCAGATCCGCGATTTGTCTGCTTAAGGCCGGCTGTCCGATGTAAAGTTGCTCCGCGGCCTTTGTGAAATTTAGGTATTCAGCAACTTTGATAAAAGACCGCAGTTTATTGATATCCATTGTTCACACCCTAAAGACGGTTATTTTAAACAATAATAGCACATCGATGTGTCTTTGAATTATGCTTTTTTTTGATTGTACCATAAATTCTTGGCATTTTACAAGAGAGGTTGGCAGCTTTATCATGAATAGTATCAAAACATCCAGGAGGTATTATGATGTCAAACCCAGTCAATTTAGAGGAGATTGTTTTAAAACAGCAGCACGAAATCGATCGTCTCCATGCCATGAGTGAAATCCAGCAGTGCATGGCTCATTACGAAACCGTCCACTTGAACCCGGCCTATATTGCAAAATCCATCGAGTCCTTTGCCATGTGGAGACCTGATGTTTCTGCGGAGGTTTCAGACTGGGGCTGTTACTTTGGCCCCGATGCCATGAAGGGCTTTTGGGAAAGCCAGACAGGCGATGATCTGAGAGGCGGAATCTTTTTCCATACCCTGTGCTCTCCCTGTATTCAGGTTGCCGGAGACGGAAAGACCGCAAAGGCAACCTGGATGTCTGCCGGATTTGAGACTATGCCCGCGGGAATCATGTGCCCTGAGGCAAAGTCCTTCTGGGCTTGGGGCAAATACGGAATTGACTTTATCAAGCATCCCGAAGCCGGCGAGTGGAAAATTTGGCATTTCAAGTGGTTTCGCACCATTCGCAGCGACTTTTACAAGGACTGGTATCAAGACTCCATCCACACGCTGTCCGGTCAGCCCGGAAAAGGCTACGAACACCCTGACCGTCATGCCTCCGTTTTCCATAAGCCGTATCAATTTGATGAAATTCCCCATCCCTTCCCCATGGATCCCGAACCCTATGAGCACTATGATGGTAATTTTCGTTGGATTTTTGGCAATGAAGAGTTGGAAAAGCAATTTGGAGTGAAATATCCGGAAGAATATCGTAAATTGTATAATGTAGGCTATCCTGAAGTTATTTGATCAATATCCTTCACTCAGATCAGGAGATGAAAACATGGCGAATGAATTTGACATACAGCTGCAAAAACTGATGACCGAAAATCTTCCGCAAGATGTGATTAATTTGCCGGTGATCATGGCGGAACCGTGGGTGTTGATTGACGGTGATACAGAACACCCTGGCATGGAGGGTCCTATCTTTGATAAAGAGGGTAATTTCTATGTTTGCCGTTCCGCACCGGTTCCGGGCTTTAATTCTACTATTATCAAAATAACGCCGGGTCAAGAAATGTCTGTTTTTTATCAAGCGGGTCAATGTGTACCTGTCGGAATTGCAATCCATAAGGACGGCAGGTTTTTTGTTGCGTGCCTGACCGGCGAACTATTGGTTCTCACACCCGATGGCACGCTTGTAAGAACCCTTTATCCCAAGCACTTGGGTGAATCTTTGTCAATGAACGATTTGGTTTTTGATCAAAATGGGAACCTGTACATCACAGACTTCAGGGGCCTGTCCAACAATCCAATTGGCGGTGTATATCGGCTTGACGCAGATTACAATTACGAGAAGGTCATTCAAATCACTGGGGGTCTTGCACTGGCCAATGGAATTTCGCTGACTCCGGAGGGCGATGCCCTATGGATTGGAGAGTCAGGCCGAAATGCTATTGTCAGAATCAGATTGGATCAAAACGGAATGATGGATCATTTTGCCGGGTTATCCTATATCTATTATAATACTGGCGATTGCTCTCCTGATTCCAATAAGGTTGATTCTGACGGGAACCTATACCAAACCATTATGATGGGTGGCCGTATCATCGTTTTAAACAAAAGCGGAACACCTGTGACAAACGTAATGGTTCCGGGACGGCAGGAAGGCAGAAATCTCATGACTCCGAATCTAGTCATCAAGCCGGGAACCAAACAGGCTTATATGCTGGCCTCCGGACCGGACGGTTCCTGGGTATATACGTTTACGGCACTGGCGGAAGCCCAGGTTCTTTATTCTCATATGACCGGCTGAACGGGAAAGCTTCCATATTGAGGAATCTCAGCAGCATCAGAGCTTTACTTTGATTGAAAGGATATGAAAATCATGGGTAAAAACGCAGGGTTAAAAGCCACGCTTTTACTGACAAGCACTGACCAAATGGTTGCTACTTCTTTAATTATTCCGATTATGGGATATATTGCCCAGGCATTTCCCAATGCAGGCGCCTCAATCATGTTACTGATGACACTGCCTAATTTATGTATGGTTCCCGCTATTCTGATTACCGGTAAATTGTGCGACTATGTCAGTAAAAAGATATTATTAGTCATTGCCACATTAATTTTTACAATAGGCGGTATTGCCGGCGGCGTATACGACAATTTCACCTTTATGCTCGTGACAAGAGCATTCATGGGCATTGGAGCCGGTATGCTGTTTTCGCTCCCTCAGGCTTTTATTGCGCAGCTATTCAGCGGTCAGGAAAGAGTCACTATGATGGGCTGGTCGGCTGCCGTGGGCTCCATTTTCTCCGTCATTTTCAATATGATTTCAGGAACATTGGGTGTGATCAACTGGCATTACTGCTTTTATGCGTTTGCAGTGTATTTCCTGCTTGTTATGTTTCAAATTGCTAAAGTACCCAATCTGCCGCCTGAAAAGAAGGATGAAACACTTCAAAGGGACACAAAAGACGATAAACTTGGATTTAGAATTGTGTTTTTCTCTATCGCAATTTTTTGTATGTTCACATTGTTATGTTTCTTAACCGTGGATATTTCCCTGTTCGTGATCGGCGAAAATTTGGGTACCTCTGTACAGGCTGGTATTGCAAGCTCGATTCTCACACTCACCAGCTTTGCAATGGCATCTTTATTCGCCTTTTGGTTTAAGATTTTCAAACGTTATCTCCCTGTGGTTTCGGCACTTGCAATGGTAGTCGGTTATTTCGTGCTCTCACATGCGTACAGCATGTCGACTATCTATATTGGAGCCGTTATCATCGGCATCACATCAGGATCTTTTGGCCCGTATTTTATGACGCGTGCCTCCATCGTAGTTCCAAAATCTAAGCAGACCCTTGCGATTGCCATTATCTCCACTTGTATGTTTGTCGGTATGTTTGCTACTACTTATTATGGGATGTTCCTTGCCTCGATCTTTGGCAGCAGCTACAGAAACATCTTTTTTGGAGTCAGTATCAGTGCTCTGATTCTTGCCATCGCTATACTGATTTATATTCCCTTAACACAGCGTTTCGAAGCGGAGAATCCTCAGAACATGACTGCGGAAGAGGTCAAATAGCTTTGAAAGGCCTGTAACGGGAAATGTGCAGCCACCTTTCCTGGTTATTTCCGGCGGAAAGGCAAAAGCACACTTCATGTTACAGGCCCATATCTGCTTTTTCTGATTGATTTTCCTTGTTTGGCTTTTTTGGAAACCATCCTTTTTCCACTCGTTTTTTCTGCTCGAACAGTTCTCGTATACTCCACAGCAACGAAAAACCGAACGTTCCCAGCATAGCTGAAATCACGGTCACATTGATGAACAGAGATGCGGCAATACAGGCCAGTCCTGCCAGCAGGAACAGCGGCCATACCTTTGTGCCCCAATGATATTCCGCTTGAATCACCACCGGATGAAGCATTCCGATCATGATGAATACCGCCGCACCCATTAACACACCTACAAATTGCATATCTTTCTTCTCCTGTCTCTAGTTCGTAAAAACTGCATGTATGATCCGATCACAGCCGCGTTGGCTGAAAGGGGTCAAGTTTCCGACCGGTCAATGGGTCAGACGGAAGCATATGTAAACATTGTAGCGATTCCGGCTGAACCTGTCAATCCATTCAGCCGTTTGTGAGCGGACTATGGACATGTGCGTTCAGCTATTTCCATTTTTCCATGTTCTTGTTTCCATAGAAAGAACCCCCTGATGTAGTTTGATTGTTCTGCATCAGGGGGCCTTTGTCATTCTCCGCGTTTCCTGTATCTGTACACTGACCGTTGGAGGTTGTTTTGTTGTTTCACGCCACACAGGTGCCGGTGACCGCATGTGAAATAATGTTTTCCCGTTCAGACTGTCAGCTCATGAATTTGCCGTTCCTCACTTATAATAGTTCGGAGCGGTTTGTAATGTTTGAAAGTGCTTGATATCATGAGCAAATATAACGTTCGCATCATATTTTTTTTCCAGGCTTCTGACTTTCTCGATGGACTTAAAATAAGCAAGGCTGTCATACAGGAGGCCGGAAGCCTTTGAGGGCGGGCCATATATTTCCTGGGTATAGACGCAATCCTGCGGTAAAATATAGGTTCCTGAGCTCAAATGCACCACTAACCCCAGCAGACCCGGCGTGTGTCCAGGTAAATTGATGACCTCCACACCTGGCACCAATTCGAAATCCTCTTCCACCAGATGATATTGCCTGACCGCAACGTCCAAATCGGCTTTCACATATCCGCCGTGTGTGAGAGGATTTTGATTGAGCCTGACCTGAACCTGTGCCTGATAGAAATCAGCCTTCGGAACATACACATCCGCATGAGGAAACAGATTCAAATTTCCGGCGTGATCCAGGTGCATATGAGAGATCACTAGGGTTTTGATATCCTGCGGCTGAACCCCGCAAAGGGCAAGCTGATGCTCCAGACGTTCCTCATTTGTTTGGTAAAGCGGATAGATTTCCTGCAAATTTTGGGGCCAATAGCCCTTCATGGCATCCGGGTGACTGCCGGTATCATATAAAATATAACCCTGGCTTGTTTCAATTAAGAATGCCATGACGGGGAGCTTGATCCACTCATTCGCAATATGCGGATGGCTGTATGTGCCAATGCTGGAGCATGCCACAACATTGTTTTGATCTGTCTCCAGATAACCGGTATTTAATATATAAAGTCTCATCATCTATCGTTCCTCGTGAATCGTTCTCATAGAGCTTCGCGGTAAATCTCAGCCAGCTCATCGGCATCAAAGAATTTGGGATGAGCTTTTAGTCCGCCGATGGAAACCTTCAGACAGTTGCTTACCATCCAGGGAATCTGATCCTCGGTAATACCGCATTCACCCAAGGTTGTGGTTAAGTGCAGTCTTTGAAGCAGGGATTCCAGCAGCTCAACCACATCGGAGGGCTTGCTGCCGCCTAATAATTTGGAAATCACCCCGAACTTCTCCTCCCCCGCGGGCAGGGTGTGCCGGAAAACAACAGGGGTCAGTGCTGCCAGCCCCTTGCCGTGGACAATGTCCATCAAACCGCTGGCGGGATGCTCCATACCGTGAGGAGCTGTTACGCCGGAAACTCCGATGACCATGCCGCCCAGTGTGCTGGCGAGACACAGCTCATCCCAACCATCCACATCCGAAGAATCCTCATACACAGATACCAGGCTGCGGGCAGACATCCGGATACCCTCCAGCGCCTGCATCGCGGTCAGCGGCTGTACACTGGCCGAGAGAAAGGCCTCCATATTGTGGCACAGTGCGTCGAAGCCAACAGAAGCTAAAATGGATTTGGGCATGGTCGTCATCAGCAGCGGATCAATGATCGAACAGGTGGGCACGATGGCGTTGCAGCGCAGGGATTTTTTATCCATGGTATCGGGATTGGTCATCACGGAAAAGCCGTTGCCCTCGCTTCCGGTGCCGCAGGTGGTGGGAACCGCGACGATGGGAAGCGCTTTGTCACTAAAGGCGCGGCCGAAGATATACTCATTGATATCGCCGCCGTTGACAGCTTGAAAAGCGATACCCTTAGCCGCATCAATGCTGCTACCGCCGCCCAGCGCAATCACCAGATCGCAGTTCTGCGCCTTGGCAAGCTCGGCTCCCTCATAAATCGTGGTGGTGAGGGGATTTGGTGTGACCTGGTCAAATAGAACACAGGAGACGCCGTTCTCACGCAGCAATTCTTCTGTTTTATCTAACAGTCCGGAGCGCTTGGTGCTGTTTCCTCCGGTGACAATGAGCGCGCGTTTGCCGATACCCGCGGCTTTCTCGCCGATCAGGTCGGACTTGCCTCGGCCAAATACCAAATCAACCGGCAGATGATATTGAAATTCCATATAGATTCCTCCCATGAGAGAAGGAGAGATGCCGCGCACCTCTCCCGTCTCTGCTTTCATTGTATTCGAATGACAGATTACTTTATGTTTGTTGTGATTCCGTCTTCCACGCCCACGAAGTAATCTTCTGTCAGGCCATAGCTTTCCAAAATCTTCAGCAGCGTTCCGTCTTCCTTCATTTCGTTGAGAGCTGCGTTGACCTCATTCAGGAAATCCTCATCCTCAAAGCGAACCGCGGCGCCGATCTGGCCGCTGGACTCAGCCTCGTAGGGAGACAGCAGCTTGAGCTTCAGGGAGCTGTCCTGTGCCAGAGTATATCCCGCGACAATACCGTCGGTCACAACGGCGTCGACCTTGCCCATGTTCACAGCGGTCATCAGCGTAGCCTGGTTATCATAGGACATCAGATCGCCGATTTTACCGTCGTTCAACCACTGCTCTGCCGTGTCATAGAAGGTGGTTCCGGGCTGAGCGCCGATCGTCTTATCCTTCAGGTCATCCTTGCTGGCAATGGTGGAGTCCTGAGGAATTACAACGGCCTCGCCCTCCTGATACCACTTGTCGGTGAAAGCGGCTATCTGCAGACGTTCTTCCTTAACATACATCGCGTCGACGACCATGTCAATGCTGTTGTTGTTCAGCTCGACCAGCAGGTTGCTAAAATCAATGACCTTCATCTGAATGTCGGGGATACCGAGTCTGTTGCAGATTTCACGCAAAATCTCAATATCAATTCCCTTGAGCTCACCGGTGTCTACATCCTGATAGCAGAAGGGCGCATCGTTTGAGGAGCCGATTTCAATATAGCCTTTTGCTTTAATTTCCTGGAGCAGTTTGGATTCGCTGGAGCTGGAGGTTTCTCCTTCAGCAGCTGTTGATGAGGTGGAAGAGCTGGTATCCGTGGTTTTGCTTCCGGTTGATGAGCTGCATGCCGCCATGGATGCGAGCAGCACGACAGTCAGGCATAGGGTGGCCAATTTTGTAAGATTGAAGCGTTTCATATCAGTTTCCCTCTTTCTTTGCCTTTCGGCATATTTCAGTACGACTTTGTACCGTTTAACGAACACGTTTCAGTCTGCGCTCAATGATCTTGCAGAGCTGTGACAGGGGCAGGCTGATGATGAGGTAGACAATTGCCAAAATGGTATAGGCCTCCACCGTCAGGAACGTTTGGGACGCATAGGTTTTGGTCCTGAGGAGCAGTTCCTGAACGGCAATCATGGCCAGCAGGGAAGTGTCCTTAATCATCATCACCAGATAGTTTCCGAAGACCGGGATAGAATTTCGAAGCGCGGGAGGAATGATAAAGCGGAATAAAACCTGTGTTTCGCTGAAGCCAAGCGCCAGGCCGGCCTCGCGCTGACCGGGATCAATGGAGACAATGGCGGAACGGATGACTTCCGACATATAACAGCCGTAGTTGATTGCAAATCCGATGATGCCGCAGGTCGCGGCCTTAAATTGAACATTGATATCATACCCCATCGTCGCGGCGATTCCGTTAATGAGCATAGGGATGACATAGTAAATGTAGAAAAACTGTACAAGAAGGGGGGTTCCGCGGATAATTTCAATGAATACGCTTAAAACGCCGGTCAGAATTTTATTTTTAGAAAGCTTTCCGATGGCAAGCAGCAGGGCTGCGATCAATGCAAACAGGAAGCCGACGATGGTAATGTAAACGACAATTCCGACGCCGTTGAGAAGGCTGGGCCCCAGCGTTCTCAACGCCCTATCAAAGTGAAACTCCATGCCGGTTCGCCTCCTTTACAATACACGGGCAAGAAATGCCCGGGTTCTGTCGTTCTTCGGATTGGTAAAAATTTCGGCGGGGGTATCGGATTCTACCACATAGCCGCCGTCCATAAAGATCACACGATCCGCGACTTCCTTTGCGAAGCCCATTTCATGCGTGACAACCACCATGGTCATTCCCTCGTTTGCCAGCTGCTTCATGACCTCCAGCACGTCACCCACCAGCTCCGGATCCAGAGCGGAGGTTGGTTCATCAAACAGGAGCATATCCGGCTGCATCGCCAGAGCACGCGCAATGGCAACGCGCTGCTGCTGCCCTCCGGACAACGAGGAGGGATAAGCGTCGGCTTTCGTCTCCAGACCGACCTTGCGGAGCAGCTCCATAGCCTGTTCCTTTGCGGTTTCTTTCGAAAGCTTGTTCAGATGGATGGGCGCGTACATAATATTCTCCAGTACATTTTTCAGCGGGAACAGATTGAACCGCTGAAAGACCATGCCGACGTGCTTTCGATATTCTGTGACCTGTTTGCCGAGTTTTGTAATGTCCTGATCCTGATAAAGGATTTCGCCGCCCGTGGGGTGCTCCAGTAAGTTGATGCAGCGAAGCATGGTGCTTTTTCCGGAGCCGGATGGCCCGATAATGACGACCACCTCACCTTTTTCAACGGAAATATTGACGTCACGGAGAACCTCAAGATCACCGAACGATTTCGAAAGCTTTTTGATTTCCAGCATTCCCATTTCTGTCACCTTCTTTGTTGTATGAGGAGGGTTCCCTCGTTGTATCAGAGTGCGCATTTCCTGAAAAAATAACAACGGAGCCATTTCTAATCTTAGAAAGGCTCCGTTGCCCATTTTCTTTTTTATGTTAATTCAGGTGAAAGCGCTTCTTGATAATATCCACCAGCACATCACAGGTTTCATCGACACCCAGAAGGCTGGAGTCCAGCATCACATGCTTGTAATCCTTGTCGGACATGGAGTAGCCGCAGTAATGCTTATGATAGGACTCCCGCGCTTTGTCTACCTCCGCAATCATTTTCTTTGCCTCCGCGGGCTGCATGTTCAGCCGTTCCACGCAATTGCACAGTCTTGCGGAATAAGGAGCGTAGATAAACACGTTGATAATTTGACTGTGATCTTTGAGAATATGATCGGAACACCGTCCGACGATGATACACGAGCCTTTGTCCGCAAGATCAGTGATGATGTTGCGCTGTGCGGCAAAGATGGAATCCTGAATCGCGGTGGTTCCCATGCCCAAGGGGTAGCTCATGTTGAAAAAAGCGGACTTTGCGCTCTCTTCCACATCGCTGATGGTTGACACGGGAAGCTCCAGGCTTTTGGCGGTCAAATCCACAATGTCTCTGTCGTAGTATTCGATGCCCAGCGCTTCACTGACCTTCCTCGCGATGGGACGGCCGAGGCTCCCGAATTGACGTGTAATTGTTACCACATATTTTTCATTCATACGCGATTCCTCCCAGTGAACCTGTGCTGCTGCTTCATCTATCAGCAGTATAGCACATAAAAAACAATTTCCAATAGCCTCTGATCCCAATCTTTTTACGATTAGTTGTATGCTGAATACAAGAGATAACTTGTGTCTGATTAGAGGCAGTCGGCAATGGCTGCTTCAAAAATATCCAGGCCGGCCTCCAGCTGCGCGTCGGTGATCACCAGAGGTGCAAGGAAGCGAATTACATTGCTGTAAATACCAGCGCTCTCAATTAATAATCCATGTTTGGCTGTTTCTGCCACCAGCCGGGACACCAGCTCGGGATATGGCTTTTTGGTTGTTCTGTCTGTCACAAATTCCAGTCCAATCATGGCGCCCAGGCCACGGATATCCCCGATGACATCATATTTGTCCGCCCATGCGCGATACCGCTCGGTGACAGTTTTTCCGATTGCCAATGCGCGGTCAGCCAGGTGATCCCGCTGCATAATTTCAAGCACCTTAAGTCCTGCAGCACAGGCCAGAGGGTTTCCGCAGTATGTGCCGCCGATGGTGCCGCCGGGAACAGACTCCATAATTTCCTCTCTTGCGATGATCGCGCTGAGGGGGATGCCAGCGGCAATCGATTTTGCCGTGGCAAGGATATCGGGCATGACACCGTTTTCGTTCCAGTATTCGCTGGCAAACAGACGTCCAGTTCTGCAAAACCCGGTTTGCACCTCGTCCGCGATGAGCAGAATGCCATGCCGGTCACAAATGCTCCGAACCGCTTTGATCCACTCGATGGGAGCCGGAATAAAACCGCCCTCGCCCTGCAACGGTTCCACCACGATGGCCGCCACATATTCCGCGGGTGAGGATTGCTCAAATACCTGCTCCAGCTTGGAGATGTAATAGGCAATCGCGTCTTCCTCGGGCATACCCGCCGGTTTCCGGTATAAATAGGGGAATTCGGCGCGATATACGCCGTCAGGGAACGGACCCATGCCCACGGCGTATGCCTTTTTAGAGGTCATCGTCATCGTCAGAAGGGTGCGGCCATGAAAGGCACCGGAAAACACGATAATGTTGGGACGTTTGGTATACGCCTTGGCAAGCTTGACGGCATTTTCGTCTGCTTCCGCACCGCTGTTAGCAAAGAAAGCCTTTTTCTTTGCCCCGGTCACCGGAACGCAGGCGCACAGCTGTTCAGCCAGGGCGACATATCCCTCATGAGTTACAATATTAAACATACCGTGAAAATATTTGTCCGCCTGTGCCTTGACGACTTCCACAACCTCAGGGTGGGAATAGCCGATGTTCAAAACGCCGACGCCGCCAATCCAGTCGATATAACGATTTCCGTCCACATCTTCCACCATAGCGCCTTCTCCGCGCTCGATCACAACAGGATAGGCACATTTGATTGCGGATGGAACCACGTCTGCTCTTCTCGCAATCACGTCGGATGCCTTCGGTCCGGGTACCTGTGCCGTCACGATTTCAGGCAACGCATCTTTTAGCATATGACTCACTCCTCGGTTGATTCAACCAATTATTATATTATTAGTATAGTACAGAGAAAATGGTTTTCAACGGCTTCGTAGTACAGAGTTTTGGAGATTTATTATACTTTCCATCTAAATGAAAGTGTGGTACACTTCTATTACCATAGAACATAAAAGGATGAAGCACGAATGCGAACACAGGTTGCAGTGTTATATGAATCCGCGCATGTGAAATATAAGCTGACCGTCCACGGCGGGCAAAGCGGTATGAGCAATTCCGCGTCCTGGGTCTATTTGGCGGAAGATATTCACAACGTAACCTTCTTAAAGGGCGGAGAGCTGGTGATTACCACAGGCCTGTTTACACAGAACGGTATTACCCTCTATGAGTTTATTCGCGCGTTTGCGATGTACAATTGCAGCGGTATCCTGATTAACGTGGGGCAATATCTTCAATTGGACGATATCACGCCGGAAATACTTCAATTTTGTAACGAGAATAGATTTCCACTCTTTACGATGCCCTGGGAGATTCATTTGGTCGACATTATGCAGGAATTCTGCGGGCTGTTTGTACGTGAGAACCACAGAGAAGACCATCTGAGCGCGGCATTCCAGGGAGCGATCTATCAGACGCCGGTGCCGGACAGCATCTTACGGGTGCTCAATCAGTATGGCTTTGCCACCTCCGCCGATTATCAATTGATTGCGATCCGCAATCTGGAAGATCCCACAAGAATCACTTCGCCGCTGAATAGCTATGGACTGAAGTATCACCTGTTCCAGCATGACAATCTCATGGTTCTCATTTACCATACAGCGCAAAAGCAGATTTCCTTAGATGGCATCATTGAGGTCATTTGTTTTTACGACGGTATTATGCTGGGGGTCAGCGATACAGTGCACACACTGGAGGAAGTGGGCGCGTGCTATCGGCGCGCGCGCTTTTCTCTGGCGGCCGCGGAATTCTGGAAACGTCCCTTCGTAAAATTCGATGAATTGGGCATGTTTCAACTGCTGTTTTGCGTGTCTGACCCGAATTTGTTGGTCACCATGTATCAGAGACGCCTGGGTAAATTAGAGCAATATGACTTGAATCATGACTCGGATTATATGAATACACTCCGAATCTTTCTGCTGTCGGATTGCAATCTGCTGGACACGGCTTCCCGCATGCATACCCACCGGAATACGGTTGTCTATCGCATTCGGAAAATCAAAGAGCTTTTGAATTCGGAGATGGATGATGCAACGGTAAAGTTTGATCTTTTAATGGCGTTCTACATTAAAGAATATCTTGCGATGTGACTTGATCAATGCACTGTGTCACCCTGCAATGTCCGTTTCTATACTCAGATGCGTCACCAGTTTCTCTGTCTGGTATCAGACCAAGATTTGTGACAGTTCAGTGGAAGAGATCAAAAAGACACCCCGGCCCGCCGTAAAAACGGCGAAGCCGGGGTGTTTTCAAATTATCATCAATCGGTTATATCCTCACGGCAGCGTCGAAGGCTGAGCGGGTTGCCGTGCGGACATTCTGTGCCTTGACGCAGTCGCCTGTGGCGGCGAAGTCGAAAGCCAGGGGGCGGAATGCCTCCGCCTGGGCGGTTCTGGGGCGCATGCCCGCCGCCAGCACCACGGTATCGGCGGCCACCGTGTGCTCCATTCCTTCGCCATCCACAAAGGTCAGGCCGGTTTCCGTGATTTTGGTGCAGCAGGAACTGGTGTGATAGGTGACGAATTCGTCCATCTTCTCCATCATCGCCCACTGGGGCAGCCAGAATTCCTCGGAGGCCAGAGTGTCCAGCATTTCCACCACCGTTACCTGTTTGCCCAGGGCCATGGCCAGGTAGAGCGCCGTTTCACAGCCCACCAGACCGCCGCCCAGTACGACGATGGTCTCGCCCAGAGCCTCTCCCTGCTCCGCTTTGTGGTAACATTCCTCGGCGGTGATGACGTTGGAATTGTGCACGCCGGGAATGGGAGGGATCGCGGCATCGGCGCCCAGCGCAGCGATGATGACGTCCGGATTCAGCGTGGAAATCAGGCTGGGGGTTGCCTCAGTGTTCAGCAGCACATCCACGCCCAGCTGTTCCATCATGTGAATCTGATAATCCATAAAGCGGCACAGGTCGTGTTTAAAACTGACCTGGCGGGAAAACACCAGCTTGCCGCCCAGCTGTCCGGCCTTTTCCAGCAGAGTGACGCTGTGCCCACGCTGCCGGGCGGTGATTGCAGCCTGCATGCCTGAGGGTCCGCCGCCGATTACGAGCACATTTTTGATTTCGCCCACGGGAGGAATCATATCCTTCAGGCAGTACTCACGGCCTACTTCGGGGTTTGCGGAGCAGCCGAAGGCGGTGTTGCGGGCGTAATCCAGGCAGTAAAAGCACTTGATGCAGGGAATGATCTCGTCCCCTCTGCCGTGGCGTGCCTTTTCCACCAGATGAGCGTCGCAGATGGTGCCCCGGGCCATGGCAACCAGATCGGCCTTGCCGGAGGCCAGAATTTCCTCAATCTGTTCCGGTTCCTGCAGGCCACCCAGAGTCAGGACCGGAATTTGAATATCGGGGCATTTTTTGACGGCCTCCGCCAGGTAGACATTGCATCCTGACTCGATAAAGTTGGTGGGGTGCATGATGTGCTCCGTCTCGCTGAAGGTGCTTCCCGCGGAGATATGGGCGATATCAATGTACTTTTTTTGTGTGGTTTTCAGGAACGCGATGCAGTCCTCGACGGTAAAGCCGTCGTCCCCCGCCAGCTCCGAGCCGGAAATCCGGTATTCAATGAGAAGCTTTTTCCCCACGCGGCTGCGGATGGCCTCCAGCACCATGAGGGGGAAGCGGCAGCGGTTTTCAAAGCTACCGCCGAACTCATCGGTTCTCTGATTGAACAGGGGAGAGAGGAACTGGGAGAGGATTAACCCATGTCCGCCGTGAATGAGGATGACATCAAAGCAGCAGGCCACCGCTGCCTCCGCCGCGTCGGCATAGAGGGACGCCAGCTTTTCCAGCGACGCACGGGTAAAGGGTACGGATTCCTCTCCGGTTTCGGGATTGGTGTCGCCGTTAACGGAATAGTTCTGCAAAATGCCTTTTTCATCGTAGTCGTGGAAGCTGAAATTTAAGCACTCGATAGATGCCTTCGCGCCGTAAAAGTGAATGGCATCGGTGAGACGGCGGTAAAACCGGTGTGTCTCCGGCTTGAAGATGTTGTCCTGGGCGTGGAACCAGTCATCGGGGCGCAGGACATCCATGTTCTGACTGGAATAGGTCACGCAGGCGGTGCCTCCCGCCGCTTTGTTCCGGTAATAGGCAATCGCCGCCTCGGAGGGATACTCCTCCTTGCCGAACAGCAGGTGCGTTCCGGCGGGTGCGGACCAGACGCGGTTTTTGAAGGTCACGCCTCCGATGGTGATGGGACTGAAGATATGAGGGTACTGTTGTTCCATGGTATTCTCCTTAGTCGATGTCTCCGTTTTTGGACGGCAGCTGAATGGTTGCCTGCCCCGCCTCAAAGGTCTCTCCCAGAATGGTGTCGATCCACCAGGCCAGCTTTACATAGTGTTTTCCGTCCTGGCAGTATTTATCAAATACATAAGATTTCACCCACATCACATCCCGCTCCATACCATGGGTTTTGATATCGGACATGCTCTTTTCGGGGACGGGAGCGAGATAGTCGACATAGCAGGAGCTGTTGGGCAGATGGTAACCTACCGCCTCCATGGATTCGGGGTTCATGATGCCCCATGTGATTTCCACCAGCTTGCCATGATCGCCCATAAAGTTGTTGAGATGGCGCAGGACATAGTCCCGACCCATGAAATTGATGAAGATAAAGCGGGGTACTTCGGTGTGGTGGGGATGGTCCACGCTGCGCTCTCCGCCGCCCAAATCGGTGCCGTACTTTACCTTTGCGTAGCTGGGGTATTCGGGATAGGAATCGGTGCGGTTGGGCATGCGGTAAATGCCGTCCACCTGGTCCCGCACCATCTTGGCGCGGAATTCGGGATTCATGATCTCCTGCTTCAGCGTGCGGGTGCCGCCGATGCCCATGCCGTAGCGATAGGCGGGCTCCAGCGAATCGTCCACGGGACCGTCCAGAGTATCGGCGGGACGGAAGCCGATGGGCACATCCTCCCAATAGAGGGACTCCGAGCCCTGCCGGTGCTCCTTCTGCCAGATGTCCAAAATCTTCTCCCAGTCCTCGTCTGTGTAGTAGTGGATGGGATGCTCGTTGTCCCAGGGGGGAGCGATCCAGAAGATATCGTCCTTGGGCATGTCGGCGGGGTTCTGATAGCTTTTCAGGTTTTCCTGAGCGGAGAAGGAGACGGTGTTCACCAGTTCACCCCGCTGGTTGTAAATGGAACCGACGCCCTGGATGACCAGAGAACGGAACTCGGAGCCCTCCTTTGGGGTCACATCCGTCAAATGCCGGTCGTCCACCACCAGATAGAGGGTGTCCCCCACGCAGACCGGCTGATGGAACGTGATCCGGTGGGAGAGGCCTGATACCAGCAGGTAATCCCTGGCCTCGGCGGGGAACGGCTTTAAGTAGGTGTCATCGTGGGCGGCGTAGGTGGGAAGGGCGGGCAGTTGATCAAAGCCCAGCTTTTTTGCATAGTCCGGGTCGTTGTACAGAGGATTTTCCGGGTCGTACTTCTTGTTGCAGTATTTCACCATTTCCTCTTCCGCATGAATGATGAAGACCCCGGGCAGACTTTCGGTTACCTTTCCTTCCTGAATTTCACGCGCTCCGATGGCGCCCCTCGACCGGATCGCATCGTCACCCGCCAGAAATGCCTTCAGGCATGGCTTTTCCCGTTGCGTGTAGATACCGGGATAGAATGTTTCATATTGTGACATAGTATGATTCCCTTCCTTTTATTAATGAATGCTTATTTGAATGAGGAGGTTCGCATACTGGTGACCAGCGAACCTCCTGACGTTATCTTGAGTTGTCTATGCTTCCATTCTAAAGAGTTCCTTTGATCATCAGAACAATAATACCAAGAATCAAAGCGCCGCCCGCTATGCAGGTGATCATTGCCTGAATGGTCCGGCGTTTGGTTGTCTTCCCGACGCTATGGATTTCCAACAGTGTATCCACAACCATGAGGCCGCACAGGATAATAGCGCCTATCATCAAAACAAGGTTATTATTCTGCATGAATTTCCAAAGGATCACTGTGAACGCGCAGATACCAAGCACCGCATACATCGATTTTTGATTTGTAAGCATAATCGTTCACGCATCCTCTTTTAAAATCATCCGAAGATTCCAATGGAAGCCATGGCCGCAGTAAGAATGGAAACGATGAAAGCGAACACCACTGCGGTTTTGAAAATAGGAGGATAGGACTCTTTCATGGTTACACCAGTCATCTCGTTTTGGAGAACGATACCAAGGCTGTTGGGCAGGTTATCAAGAACAACCAATGTCCAGATGGTAACGACACCGCAGGCCTGCACGGACATACCGCCAGGAACGTAGATGGATAGGACGATGCTGGAGACCAGTATAATCGCGGATGTGCCGCTGGCGCCGGTCAGAAGAATACCGATGATCAAAAGGCCGAATGCGGAAGGAATGGGAATGGCGCTCAGGAGCTGAACCATATAGTCAAAGGCGGGAGACGCCGCCATGACGAAACCGGGGAGCATATTGATCAGCATGACAATCGGGGCGGCAAATACACCGTCATTGCACTCCTTCACCAAAACGCCAAACTTGCTGGTGCCCTCTTCATGAGGCAGATAAGGAGCAAATAGGATCGCCGAGGCAAGTGTTCCGAACAGCATGGACAGCCACGCCGCGCAGCCGAAGAAATTGTAAGTAACAAAGACGGCCAATAACGGTATGAATGCCGCAATCCAGTGAGGTGTCTTGATTGTTTCAAAATCTGGAATTTCCAATGGACCCGCTTCAAAATGAACACCTTTGTCATAGTCCCGCTTGATCAGATAATTCAGAATTAAAATCGAGCCAACCAGGAATAAGACCAGCAGAAACGTACGCGGTATGATATTTGAGCTGTTACTGAACCCGGTCATGTACTGTTCCAGCATGATCAGATAAGCCTGAGGTGCGCCTGGAATCAAAACACCAAGGTTTCCGGCGACAATCAGCAGGCAATTGATATATTTGCGGGGCATATCAAATTTGGCAAACACCGCCACGACAATGGCAACCATTGTAACCATGATTGCCAGATTATCAAATCCGGCAAATCCGATAATCACGCGGAAAATCAGAATAATAGCAATGCCGCCAATCCGTTTCGCATTGACATTCGAAGTCTTTTCAAACGGCTTGAGCAGCAGATTGACAATGGCAACCGTTGCGCCCGACTTTGAATACAGCGTACCCATAATGCCGCCGAAGACAAGCAGCGGTACAAGCACTGCCAGAGTTCCGCCCAGAGAACTCATTCCGGTATCCCATGTTGATTGCAGTGGCAAATTACTGGTAAAGATGATAATCAATGTAGCGATAACGGAGGAAATAACAGGACTTAACCCTTTATAAATAAAATAGTTCTGTACAACCAAACATAGTATAATACCGATCACGCCAACGGTCAATGACATACAGGATGTCCCCCTCTATTCATGTTCAACAAGCTTGTTATCTGGATTATAATTACGAATGTCAAGCCTGTAAATGCTCTATTTTTTCAAATGTGCATCTTTTAACGATCTTTGAAAAAGATATTTACTTTTTTGATGAACGCCATATAATCTAAGTTGTCAAACAGAAAGTGTCAAATTACGACAAGAGACTTTATGTCTTCGAGGTGATTGTTTTGAACGCAATGACGCAGGAACAAATCGCACAGATTCAAAAGGAAAATAAGCAGCTTCAACAAAAACTGTATTTACAGGAGCGGCTCACCAGATCGCTGCTGATTCAGCAGCTCATCCAAGGAACCCACAGCCTTGATGCCAGAATGACGCAAATGCTCTCTGATGTCGGAGTGACCTTTAAGGCCAACAACTTTCTGATTGTTTTGGTGCGCGTGATGACTCTGTCGCCGTTGTTCCAAAGCACCGGAAAGGATGACAGCCGCTATGACGAGGTGCGGGACATCGGCGCCATCATTCTCAACATTTTCGGAGAACTCATTGAGCAGAAGTATCCTTGCTGGGGTGCCAATTGCGGAGACGGAATCCCATTTCTTGTAAACTTGACCGCGCTTGAAGAAGATAACAAGGAGGCTGCCGCAGTCAAAGCCGCGGGAGAAATCACGAGGCTGACGCAAGCCTCGGTGGATGTCATTCATTCGGAATTCGGAATTGGGCTCCAGGTGGTCATCGGTCCGCCATGCTTTGCGCCCAGTCAGATATGGGTGTCCTATTTAAACACATACAGCCTGTCCCTCTACGCGATGGCAATGAAACCGGAACGCACGGTCTACGCCTATTTTGAACGGGAAAGCTGGGAAAAAACGCTGCTGGAAACCACCGTACTCAACAATAAATTTGTACACGCCATTATGAACCGGAAGTTAAATGAGGCCTCCGATGTTCTGTTTGACCTGATCAAAAGCCAGCTTGGCGCCACGCTGTACGATTACCAATCGCTGCGGCAGTTTCTAATTTCACAGTTTATTGCCGCTTTGTCCGTTGTGACGCCTCCGATCCTGCCGGCTGATACTGGAAGCTTTCTTGTTTTCATTGACACGGAGCTGAAAACATACTTTAATCAAGTGTATGACGGTTGCGGCAGTTTAGCGGAGCTCAAAAAGCTGACCGCCGACATATTTGCAAGATTATCGCACTATTTAACAGGAAGTAACGATACCCTTGAGTCAAGGGTATTTTCTGTGATGCGTTACATCATGGATCATTTCAGTGATGATACGCTCAGCGCCTCGTTTCTCAGCAACAAATTCCAGATGAGATTACCCCAGCTTTCACGGGAATTTCGTCAGACCACGGGCGTTAAACTGATTGACTATATTCACAAGGTACGCATTAAGGAAGCAAACCGGCTCTTATCCGCAAGCGGTTTTAATATTGAGACAATCGGAACTGACGTGGGATATGTGGATGCGGCGGCTTTCATCCGGACATACAAACGCTACGAGGGAATTACGCCCGGACAATATCGGAAATCACATCTGCTTGAACTGTAAGGCCATGTGATTTACCCGATTTATACAGCTGTGCTCTCTTTGCCCATCAATCTGGCTTACTTCCGAATTTTGGCGCTTTATGAGCGGATTAACCGCTTTAAAGCGCCTTTATGTGTTGACATTTTTTTAAGACGGGCTTAATATTTCTATATGTCGCGTCGTAACACGATAAGGCCGCAAGCTGGATTTGTGTGGCGTAAAAAATAATGGGAAAAGGAAAGGATTTGCAAATTGTGACGTTCAAAGGGCATAGCGCCGCAGAACGGACAGGCTCTTTACGGCCCACCAATAAACCGGACAGGCAATCAATGAGTCTTGAAAAAGTCGGCTGGTCTAAGCGTTTCCGCACACGGGCATAATAGCTTCGCGGGAGTTTGGCAGAGCCCGCCGTCATAAAGCTGTAATTTTAAGTTTGATCAAAATAATTCTTTCACAGGAACGAGGTTCGTTTTACATGAATCAAAATAATAAGACTAGTTTTCTGGTGCAATTCAGTATTCTTTTGGCAATTGAAGCAATTTTCTGCTTTACTCCTTTTGGGTCGCTTCCGGCGATAGGGCCTATTGTGGCAACCTTGGCGATGATACCTGTTGTGATTACCGCGGTGCTGCTCGGTACAAAGGCGGGTACGATGATGGGCGCTTTTACGGGATTATTCAGCTTTTTAGTCTGGACGTTCACGCCGCCGTCACCTCTCGTAGCGTTTATATTTACTCCTTTTTATTCGCTTGGTGAGTTTTCGGGCAATTTTGGAAGTCTTATCATCTGCTTTGTGCCCCGCATCTTAACCGGTACGGTGGCAGGGCTTGCTTACCAGGCATTATCAAGAACCTTCCCGAGGAAAAACGTCCTTTGCTTTTCTCTGAGCGCGATCTTGGGGAGTCTGACCAATACCTTTGGCGTGATGGGTGGTATCTGGCTGTTTTTCGGCAATCAATATGCTTCTATCATGGGAGAGGCTATGCTGCTGATCATCGGCATGACAATTTTAACAAGCGGGATACCGGAAGCGATTGTGAACGCGGTGGTCACATCCGCTGTCTGTAAGCCTATGAACATGATTTTAGGAAAAAAAGGTCAGGGCCGCACGTATTGATGATGTGGCAGCGGCGGTGATGGAGGCAAAACATGGGCATGATTCTGGGAATTGATGTAGGCGGATCTACCACAAAAATTGTGGCATTTTCCTTACATGGTCATTTAATTGGAACATTGCAGGTGAAGGCGACCGACCAAATCACATCGGTGTACGGCGCAATCGGTCATTTTGTGCAGCAGTATCAGATTTCTCTGAAGGAGATTGTAAAAATCATTTTAACGGGTGTGGGAGCCTCATTTTTTACGGAAGATATTTATGAGATTCCCACAATAAAAATAAATGAATTTCAAGCGATCGGCTATGGAGGGCTTTATCTTGCTGATATGGAGGAAGCGTTTGTCGCAAGCATGGGCACAGGAACGGCTTTTGTCCGGGCAACGCAGAAAGAAATAGTACATATTGGCGGTTCTGGAGTTGGAGGCGGTACTCTGATAGGACTGTCCTCCATTATGCTGAATACCAGCGATATAGAGGCTATCCGTTCTTTTGCGGAGCACGGACAGATCGAAAACATTGACCTGTCCGTCAGGGACATCATGAACCAGGAGGTACCGTCATTACCTGCTAATTTGACGGCTTCCAACTTCGGAAAGGTGAAAAGCACAGCTGTCGAAGCGGATTTTGCGGTTGGAATGATCAATATGATTTTTCAAACCATTGGTATGCTGGCGGCGTTCGCCGTAAGAAACGATACCATCAAAGATGTTATTTTGACTGGAAACCTTACCACGTTCCCGCAGGTGCAGGAAATCTTTTCAGCAATTGCAGACATACATGCAATTCATTTTATTATACCGAACAACGCGGTCTACGCTACCGCGATCGGAGCGGCAGTTCCATATCTGGAACGCACGTAAAGGCCGCTTTCGGGTGGATAAGCTTGGATGGAGACGAAGTTAAGCGGGCTGACTCCAAACTCTATCCGCAGACGTTTTAAGAGTGTTCCAGATCATGGAACACTCTTTTTTGTGCTGTCAATGAGCCGCAAACGAATCCAGAAAGTGCAAAAAAGACGGCCCCTTTTTGGGGCCGTCGGCGAAAGAGCGCAGCTGGCAAATCTGTTGCGAAGATTTGGCGTTTTGCCGGATCAATTGCGACAGATACTTTATATTTTTATTATGACGTATCCCTGATGATTCGAAAATATCAGTTAACCATTGCTAATACTCGGTGCCTGATCATTTTCTGCGTGATTGACACCCTTTAATGGATTCCAAACCACATAAATTAAAGTAATCACCGTTATGACGGTAAAGGTAACACCAACAGCGTGCATCAGATGAACCGCAGTTGGATCAGTAAACAGCCCGAAGAATTTCTCGGTATAAGCCGCGAGAAAACTACCGATGCCCATGAGACCGATGACCATAGACGTTGCGAACGAACCGTTGGTTCTGGGTCCAATCGCCAGCGCTTTTGTCATCAGGGATGGCTGAACCAGCCCGTTTCCGATTCCGACAACAAATGAGGCGGCCATGAGCATGGAGACCGAATTGGAGGCGCTCATCATGAAAGCCCCGACGGCCATCACCGCGGCGGCCAGCACGATGGTATAGCGCTTAATCACCCGTTCCACAATACCGAAGATAAAACCTGTCGCAATCATACCAAACATCAGAGTCGACATTGCCGTTGACGTGATGACGGCGGACCCCAGATTTTGCTCTGAAACCAGAATACTGGTTTTCACCATAACAGTTTTTGCAAACATTAAAAAACAGAACGCAAACAGCAACACACAAATAAGCTTGATCATCTGCTTTGGAGTATAAACAACTTTAACCGATTCCTTGTTTCCACTCTGACCTTCGGCCACAGGCGCGGGCAGCGAGGGCAGAAAGAAAATTTCCATCACTAAAATAATTAAGAAAATTCCATATGCCAGGAAGGTATATCTCCAGTTCATGGCGCACAGAATGCCGGCAACCATGGTCAGCAAAATGCCCATACAGCTGTCAACCGCGTTGGACCAACCAAGCATATTGGTTTTTTCCATGCCGACATACAACTCGTTGATGATGCCCGCGCACAGGGGCGCTGAAAGACCCATTCCGATCCCGACCAAAAACCGTCCGGCCAGCAGTTGTGTTACGGTTGTGTTGAACAGGAAACCCGCCATGCCGCCGATGGAGTAAATCACCAACGCGGTGATAACAATTGATTTTTTATTGTATCGTTTGATGAGGAAGGGCATCACAAATAGCGCGACAACGATGGACGATAAGCTTGGGATCGTGGAAATCAGGGAAATCGTGCTGGGGTCCACATCAGGAAATGTTTTTTTAATGTCCGCCAAAGCGGAATTTACAAGCGAAGATTCCACATTAAGTAAATAAATAAACAATACCGAGAATCTGGTCAATATAGACTTAATGCTAAGATCAACCTTTGCCATGAATCAATTCCCCCTAAATTAGTTTTACAGCATTGCATTGTTTTTCAGACAATATCGTAGCAATAAGCCGCCTCTCTCCTATTTACGTACCGCGCAGAGAATCACGCTTTTCCTGATGTCACGGATCCATATTCCACTCCTCCAATTCTACAAAATTTTTAATTGTACCGCTATTTATCCATATAATGATAACTTTTTTAAACTTTTTTGTCCAATTGCAATTTTTTATTATAGTCATAGCTTTTATCTATGACTATATTTATGGGAGTTTGCAAATTCTAAATTGCTAGGCTTGTGTTACCAGCTTGCTCTCACGCGCGCGGGAACAAGGACACTCTTGACCGGAATTCTGTGACGATTGAATGCGAGGATTGGTCTGCCGGGCATCATGCCCTGATACGTTCACCTCCTTATTAAATATTATTAGCCAGCGCGTAAGCCTCCCGCATGGCGGTCTGCACGTTGCCCACCGTATTGCAGTCTCCAATCATATGAACCCGCACATTGCCGTCGAAAAAGGTCATCCCCTCGTCGCTTTTGGCGTGCATTCCCGCAGCCATCACAACGCTGTCGGCCGCAATGAGATGTTCGGTGCCTTCCGGATCGGCATAGGTTACGCCGGTTTCCGTGATGCGGGTACAGCGCGCGTTGAGAAGGTAAGAAAAATTCTCCTGCGTTTCCCACGCGCGGGTGAAGAGACTGCGAAAGTGAACGGGAACGCATTCAGGCGCCAGCTGATCCCGCATCTCGATCAGGGTAACCCCATGCCCTTTCTTCGCGATATGTAATCCCATTTCCACGCCGATTTCACCGCCGCCGATGACCACGACCTTCGCTCCCATCATCGGCTCAGTCACCACGGCGTCGATTGCCGGAATGACATTTTTCCCATTTGCGCCCGGAATCGGAGGGATCACCGGATCCGAGCCGATGGCTACGATGATCTCATCAAAGCCCTTTTGTTTCAATAACGCAGGAGTTGCCGCGGTGCTGAGAACGATTTTCACACCGCTCTTTTCAGTCTGACGCACCATATAATCACGGTAGTTGATCAGAGTCCATTTGATTTCAATGCCCTCGGTTTTGTTGATTAACCCGCCCAGCCGATTGGTCTTCTCGTAGAGGGTCACATCATGACCGCGCCTTGCAGCAAGAATGGCCGCTTCCATGCCGGCAGGCCCTCCGCCGATCACCGCAAGCTTTTTCTTCCTGACGGGAGAGGAGACCAAGCGCTCCGCCTTGTGTTCAATACCCCATTCTGGATTAACGGAGCAGACCGTATTCCACTGTTCAGGTCCCGGAATATGGCATTTGTTGCAGCGCAGACAAGGTACGACATCCTCGCCCCGTCCTTCGTAGGCCTTGACGCCCCATTGTGGATCCGCGATGAAGGAGCGGGCCGCGCCGATGAAATCCGCCTGGCCGCTTGCAATAATCTGTTCGCAATGGTTCAGATTTTGGCATCCTCCCACAACATCAATCAGAATACCTCCCCCGGCCAGCTGGACGCCTGCGCGGATGGCGGCGGCTGCGTCCAGCTGGGGAATTTCACGCAGATCAAGATAAGTGGGCTGAGACGGGTCAATGGACTCTCCTCGGATCTGCAGAATATCAATTTTCCCGATAGCAAGCTTGGCAAATTCAATCTGATCCCCGGTAGTCAGTCCGCCCTCGAAGCCGTTCTCATGTCCTGAAATGGATACCTCAATAAGAAAGTCTTTTCCGCAGGCGTTCTTGATTGCCTCGCAGATCATCAGCGGGAAACGGGCACGGTTTTCGATGGAACCGCCAAACTCGTCGGCGCGTCTGTTGGTCAGCGGGGAAAGGAACCGGCCAGGGAACATCAGGCGGTAAGCCATGTGCATGAAGCACATGTCAAAGCCGAGGCTTTGAGCCAGTTTTGCTTCCCGCGCATAGCTTTCCACCATCTCCAACAGCAATTCTTTCGGCGCCGCTCGCCCAGACTCGGCTTTGCTGCCGTCTCCCGCCACAAATTCGGATAATACGCCGTCGCTGGCGTCATACCCCTCCACAATGTTCATGTTAGGGAGCACCAGATAGGAGGCTTTCGCGCCGTAATAGTGAACGGCCTCAGCCACCTGCGCAAAATAGTGCTGATGGGCGCCGTTTGTGATATTCAGGCTCTGAGAGTGGACATCCTTTGTTTTGACAGGATTATTGCCTTTGCAGGTGACAATGGCGGCGCCTGCTTTGGCTTTGTTGCCATAGTGGGTGATCAGGGCTTCGGTGGGCCACTTTTCCGGTCCCTGGACAAAGTGCGGATTGCTGGGGGTCGCGATGAGGCGGTTGCGGAGAAATACGTGATTGACTTTTATTGGCGAAAGTAAGCTGGAATAACTTAAAGACATGTTATCGCTCCTTATGAAACGTTTTGATTGTCTGGGGCACGCCCCTGCCCGAAAGGTGACGCTGACCGCGTCTGTGCCCTTAGTGTATTTCCGTCCTTTGTTTTTGTCCAATTCATATTGCTATATAGAATCATTACATTGAGGTAATGATTCTATAAAAAACGGCGATTGGACAGAATAAGCACGAGGTGGTAAGGTAAGAATCAGAACGGACGTGAACGAACACATTTTTAGCAAGGAGAATGAGGTAACATGACCTACACGGCATTGTCCCCTTGGGCGAAAAGCGGTTACCGGGAGAAATACCCCATCAACCCGCGGCTGGACACTCTGGATGGTAAAACCATCGGGCTTTATGCCTCTTTTAAAGAGTACCATCCCTTTTTCATGCAGGAAGTGGAACGGCAGCTGTATGCACGCTGGCCGGAAACGAAGTTCTCCCACTATACTTACATCGTCGATACCCAGGAGATTGACAAGGACTCGATAAATTTTCCCAGTTTCAAGCACTGGTTATCCGGTGTGGATGCCGTCGTGGGTGTTGGCGCCGACATGGGCTCCTGCGCGCTGTATATGGGTTATCTCTTCGCTCAGGTAGAGCGTCTGGGGAAGCCCGCGGTGCTTCTGAGCAAACAGCAGTACATATCCTCCGCCTCCAAAGGCGCGTCGGCCCGTTCCTATCCCGGCCTGCGCATCGTCACTTACGACGGTCCAGGTTTCGTTCCAAACGCAGTGGACTGCCGCCAATGGACCGTGGACACTTATCGCGATAAGATCGCCGCCATGCTGGAGTCCATCGTGGATGCGCTAACGGTTCCGCTCAACGAGGAGGAGCAAAATCCTCAGCCGCCCCAGGATTATTCAGAGATGACGTTCACCGGAACCCTGGAGGAAATCAATGACTGTTTCTATGAGCACGGATGGACCAACGGCACGCCGGTGGTGCCTCCCACGGAGGAAGCCGTGCTGGAAATGCTGAAGGGTACGGATTTGCCACGGGACTATGTTGTGGCGGAGCTGCCGCCGATGAACGGCAGAGCTACCGTAGAAAAAATCGCTGTTAACGGCGTGATGGCGGGCTGTCTCCCCACATATATGCCTCTGCTGATTGCCGCCGTGGAAGGTATGGCGGACGATATGATCAAGCTCGAGGGTTGGACCTGCAGCAACGCCAGCTGGTCGCCTGTTGTCATTGTAAACGGCCCTATACGCGGCGAAATCGGCATCCATACCGGGCAGAATTTATTTTCACCCTATACCAGACCCAGTGCCTGCATCGGAAGAGCGCTGGCTTATATGATTATGAATATCAGCGGCTGCCGTTCGCAGCTGGAGGATATGAGCGGCCCTGGCAACGATAGCCGATTCGGTATCTGCGTTGCAGAGGATGAGGAACATTCCCCTTGGGGTCCTCTTCAGACCGATTTTGGCTTTTCTGCCGAAGATTCCACCGTGACCCTGTTCTGGCCCAGTGAACACACTCAGCTTCCCGCTGTCAACGTCAGCGCCACGCTGGATAAGCTTTGTTCCGTCTGGCACGGCGGCTTCGATGTGGGCGCCATGATCGTTTTGCCTCCCGAAAATGCGGCACTTTTTACCGCCGCGGGGTATAGTAAGGCAGATATTTTGAATTATATTCAGGCTTATAACCGACGCCCTTCCTCTCAAATCCCCCGCGCGGCTATTGGTAACAACCATCCCCGGAAGGGGCTGGTATTTCCGGCCCCCGGCTTGGCGCATTCCGCGCCTCTGTTCTGGAACACGGAGCACATGTTCGTCCTGGTCGGCGGCCAGGACTGGGGTACCGTCTACCTTGGAGGCGGAGACCACGGCGGGCCCTGCTGCAAGAAGGCGGTACTGCCAAAGGCTTGGGGTGAGCTTTGCCGGAAATATCCCGGCGGTAAACCGCGGTATGCAGATTATTGATCGAACACAGAAAAACAGCTTCCGCGTATGCGGAAGCTGTTTTTACAAAGATTATTTGCATATAAGGTGACATGGCGGTATCATTATCAAAAAATCCATACGGTCTCAATGCACTTATGATTGATTTGTACAACAAAACAATTTATAATACATTAGATACTGTTGCATTTGCTATATTTGCCGCAGCATGAAAGGAAGGGAATTCCATGCATAGTGCAATCATTGCAGATGACGAGGATAAGATTTGTATGTTGATTCAAAAACTGGTAGATTGGGAGACGCTTGATATTCGCGTGGTGGGTGTCGCCAACAACGGAAACGATGCGTTCCAAATGATTGAACGGTACCGACCGGATATTGTCATTACCGATATCCGAATGCCCGGACTGGACGGAATTCAGCTGGTGGAAAAAACAAGGAAGCTTGACATTGCGGCCAGCTTTGTGGTCATCAGTGGGTACAGGCAATTTGAGTACGCCCATCAGGCACTGAAGTTTGGAGTGGAGGACTATCTCCTCAAGCCCATCAAAAAAGATGAGCTGACAGCAACGCTGCAAAAAATTTGTGCTCGAAAGCAGTCGGAAGCGGAGCATCGAAAACAGGCAGAGGGTGAGCCGGGTATGCAGCCTGATCAGGCTCCATTTAATTGCGTGCCTCTGGATGGCTATTTTACCAGCCAAAGAACCAATCAGCTCACCCGCGCGGTTGCCGCCCTGTCATTGGATTTCACCCAACGCATGATTGGGGAGGCCTTCGCCTGGGTGAGTATGCAGCCAAACGTCAGCTCTGTGACCTATTTCGCTGCGGCCGAGCGCCTTGCTTCCGTGATTGGAGCGGCGCTGGTTCGAGGCGGAATGCGGGCCGAACCGCCCGGGTTTCAGCAAATACCCGGGGTGACTGCCGCCGCAGGCAGCGACGTGCTCCGCAAAGCCCTTATGGATTGGGTGAAGGCGGAAATGACTCATGACGGGCTGGAGTACTCCAGACAGGAGCATCTGAGTATCCGTCAGGCGAGGCAGTATATAGCGGAGCATTTTACCGAACCGCTCACGCTGGAAGAGGTTGCGGGTTTCGTCCATTTAAACGCCTACTATTTTTCCGCTGTGTTCAAACGGGAGCAGGGCGTCAATTTTAATTATTACATCATGAATTTGCGCATTGAGGCGGCAAAGGGCCTTTTACGCAAGAGCAATCTGAGCGTTTCGCAGGTCGCGGAGCAGGTTGGATACCGTGATATCAAATATTTTCGTAAAATATTTTTGCAGGAAGTCGGGATCAAACCTTCGGAATACCGCAGGCTTTACGCGTGAGGAAGAAGCATGAAACAAACCGGTCTGAAAAAGATTGAACTGAAAACTATATTTGCAACCTGTTTTATTCTTCAAATTTTGCTTTGCGCCGCGATACTGGTTTTGTGTCTTGCCGAAAATGCACACAGCCATCACCGGGTGACAATTGTATTGTCCATGCTGGTGTTACTCATTTCCCTTCTGATTTTGATGTTCTTTTTTCAGCGGATGCTGTGGCCGATGGACAGGATCGATGCAAAACTCAACCGAATTTGCGAGGAAATGCCCGGTGATCCGTTCTGGCAGGATATTGGCGGCGTTGACACCACCGGATATGTGCTGCGGCATATTGACGAGCTGTTCGAGCGTGTGAAAGCGCAGAGCGGCAGGGACTATCAGGCGGAGCTTTTGAACCGGCAGGCGGAATTTTCTGCGCTGCAAAGCCAGATTAATCCCCATTTTCTTTATAACACATTGGACTCGATCCGGGGGCAGGCGCTGATTGACGGCGCGGATGAAATTGCGGAAATGACCGAGGCGCTGTCTACCTTTTTCCGGTACAGCATCAGTCAAAAAGGAGCCATGGTGACGCTGGCGGAAGAAATCAAGAATGTAGAAAATTATTTCTTTATTCAGCAGTTTCGGTTCAGCAATCGGTTTGACTATTCCATTGTGGCGGAGGATCCGGCCGCTCTGAGCTACTATATTCCAAAGCTCACCCTTCAGCCCATTGTGGAAAACTCTATTTTTCACGGACTGGAAAGCAAACTCGAAAAAGGGCATATCGCGATCCGGGTTACCATGACGGAGAAACGGTTGCTGATTGATGTCACGGACGACGGCATAGGCATGGACAAGGCCACACTGGAACATCTGCGCAGCTGTCTGGAGCGCGGGGTACCCACGGGACGTGGGCAGGGCAGACGCGGCACGGGAACTGCCGTCAGCAATGTCAATCAGCGTATCCGGCTTTTTTTTGGACCGGTTTACGGTGTTACCATTTCCTCCACTCCTCTGATCGGCACTAATGTGCAGGTAGTGATTCCGCTGATCTCCGACCCCGCCCCGAAGGGAGGCACGCACGATTGAGAGAGGAACTGCTCCGCATGGAGCGCGTGGTCTGCATCAGCGGAAGCAAGGTTAGCTTAGATCGGTTTCACCTCAATATTTATAAAGGAGAGGTTGTCGTGGTGATGGGCACCCACGACGCAGGCCAGCAGATGCTCGTGGATCTCCTCTCCGGCGGCGCGCAGCCGGACCGGGGACGGATTCTCTTTGAAGAGGAAGCCATATCATTATCCAATATGGATGAAGCGCGCGCGGCTGGTATCTACAGTGTCCTTCAGGGCAGCCGTCTGGTCCCCGACCTGACTGTGGCGGAAAATATTTTCGTCATCCGCCGCAGCAGACGTCATCACGGTATCATATCCCACCGGGTGATGGAGCGGCAGACAAAACGGATTTTAGATTCCGTCGGCATGGAGATAGCGCCTGATACGCCTGCCCGTCATTTGACGGTGGCTGACCAGCATTTGATTGAGATTACAAAGGCTATGACCATGGGGGCAAAGCTGATTATCAATGATGATCTCCGCATTCCCTATACCCATCGCGAGATGGAGCGCCTCCACAGAATGGTGCGGCAGTACGTGAGCCAGGGCGTGTCCTTTCTGATTGTAACCAGCCACAATGACGAATCCAGCAATATTTTTTCAATCGCAGACCGGGTTGTCGTGATTCGGGATGGTCAAAATGTGGGGGAGCTTCGTCAAAGCGACTATAATCCCACGCTGCTGACCAATCTGGTGGTGGGAAGAGAGTTTCATTTTGCGCCCCGAAAGCGGATGGACGCTCACGCCGGTGAGGTGCTCCGGGTATCGAACTTGTGCGGACAGGGGCTATATCGCGCTTCTTTTTCCGTACACGCGGGAGAGATTGTGGGACTGCTTGATCTGGCGGGACATGCCAATCAGGAGGTGGTGGATATTCTGACCGGTTACGCCGGAGAGGATTCGGGAACGGTTTTGCTGGGCGGTCAGCAAGTCCATTTTTCCGGCCTGGGAGAAGCCATTGCGGGCGGCGTGGGCTTTGTTCCGGCACTTCCTGTCGGCCTGCAGCTTCCGGACTGTATGTCCGCCGCGGAAAATCTGTCGCTCATCCTTCTGCGGAGAAAAAAACATCCGCCGCTGCTTAAGCTGCGGAAACGGTCGGATTTTTTGTTGCAGGATAATCTGGAGTTGCTGGGGCTTCCGGGGGACGCCGTGGACTGCCCCATTCATGAGCTGCCCGCCGCCGTGCGGCTGAGACTGTTATACCTGCGGTGGATTCTGGGGAAATGCCGTCTTTTGATCTGCGTCAAACCCAGCACCGCGCTGGATGTTATGCTCCGCGACGTGGCGCAGTCCATGCTGGACCGCGCCGCGCAATCGGGGATGGCAGTGCTGGTGGTTTCCGCCGACCCTGCCGAGGTTGCCTCCGTGTGTGACCGAATCGCAATCTTCTCCGGTGGTCAGATTAAGTGCATTTTGCCCAGAAGTGAATTTATTGAAGCGGATCTTTCTGTTTATTCTTAATAATTAAAAAGATCTTAAAAATGACCTCCCTTTCATAAAACACTCTCCTTGTTCTGGGAGAGTGTTTTTCATATAATCAGAACAGACCGGATGTATATCATCATCCAGAAGAAAGGAAGAGACTGCAATGAAAAAATTAGCATCCATCCTCCTGACCCTTGCGATGATCCTTTCCCTTGGCGCGCTGAGCGCTTGCACCAATCCGAGCGAAACATCCACCAGCACCGCCTCCGGCAGTGATACTGCTTCCTCCGGCAGTGATACCGCAGCCACCCAGACCAATGATATCCAGGCCCGTCTGGATAAAGGAGAAGAAGTCTTTATCGGGTTTGCCATGGAGACGGTTTCCAACTCCTTTTTCCTCCAGCAGGCGGATTTCCTGAAGGAGAACTTTGAGAAAATGGGCGTTACCTTTGAGTATGTTGCCTCGGAAGGCGACAACGCGCTGATGATTTCTCAGATTGAAAACTTTATCACCATGGGCGCTGACCTGATTATGTGCGCGCCTCCCTCCGCCGACGCGGTTCAGGATGTTCTGCTGAAGGCTGAGGCTGCGGGTATCCCCGTAATTATGATGGGCCAGCACCCGTCCTATGCAGATCAGATCTCCGGCGGTACTTATCTGGACTGGACTCAGGTTGGTACTGAGGTGGCCGACATGGTCAGCGCCTGGATTACTTCCCGCTATCCTGACGCCAAGGACGGTGAAATTCATGCCGCGATTCTGACCAGCAACAGCCAGGGAGTCTATGTTCAGCAGAATGAAGGAATGTATGCCGAGCTAGCCAAGGATTCCCGCATCAATATTGCGTATAAAAATGAAGGTGTCGACTCGATCGATGAAGGCTATACCGCGGCGCAGGAAGCCCTCACCATGGATCCTGAGATTAAAGTTTTCATCGGTTTCCAGGAGAGCCCCGCCATTGGAGCTTCCAACTATGTGATTTCCCGCTCTGATTTGAATCCGGATGAGTTCGGCGCATTTGCCGCGGGACTGCAGGATATGGGCACTCAGCAGCTGGAGCTGGCCAAGGACGGACAGAGCATTTATCGCGGAACGATCGCTTACGGTACTTACGGTGCCGATGATGTTGAAATCCCCTCCGCGGCCGGCCTGTTTTATGTGACCCGGGACGTACTGCTGGGCACAGCGCAGGAAATGCCGTACTGGTCCGCGGACGACAACTGGTCGATCAATAATTTTGACTATTCGTTCGTACTAGACAATCCCCTCAACGACTTCCTCATTGATTTGTATGCCAATACATCCGATACGTCCGCGGCTTCCGACACTTCGGCCAGCTCCGCCGGTTAATCGGTTAGTCTGTCCATTCATACGCCGCGCTTCCGGGGGACTGTTCCCCCGGGAGCCGCAGGGCGGTAGAACGCGGCGTTTTTCTGTCTATCTGAAACGAGGTGAACCGCATATGGAAGAAAACCGGCCCATTTTGTCCATGGAACATATTACAAAAACCTATCCCGGCGTCATTGCGTTGAACAATGTCTCCGTTTCTTTTGCCCGCGGGGAGATTCATGCGCTGGTAGGCGAGAACGGCGCGGGTAAGTCTACACTGATTAAAATTATCACCGGCGCGGTGGAACCGGACAATGGAATCATTCGCTTCGATGAAAAAGAGTTTTCAAAAATGCATCCGAATGAAGCTCGGAAAATGGGGATCGAGGCAATTTATCAGGAGTATAATCTGATTGATTGCCTCAGTGCCGCGGAAAATATTTGCCTGGGCAAAAAAATGGGACGTTTTGTGAATCAGCAGGCGATGGCGGCGGTGGCAAAAGAGATTTTTGAACGGTTTCATATCAATATCGACCCGCGCACGCCGGTATCCGATCTGACCAGCGCGAAGATGCAGATCGTAGAAATCGCCAAAGCGGTTTCGAAGGGGGCGCGGTTGCTGATTATGGACGAGCCGACCGCTCCGCTTACCGTATCAGAGATTGACATTCTCATGGATATCATTGCACAGCTGAAAGCGGATGGCGTAACCATTCTCTATATTTCCCACCGTATGGATGAGATTTTCCGCATCGCGGATCGTGTATCCGTGTTCCGGGATGGACAGTATGTGGTGACGCGTCAGGTTTGCGACACCAACCGCGCCCAGCTGATTGCGGATATGGTTGGACGCACGCTGAGCGAGTCCTATCCCAAACGGAAGAACGCACCGGGCGACGTGGCGATTGAGTTGAGAAATCTCACCGGAAACGGCGTTAAAAATATCTCGTTTTCAGCCAGGAAAGGCGAGGTTGTGGGGTTGGCCGGACTGGTGGGGGCGGGGCGCTCCGAAATTATGAAGGTTGTCTATGGCGCGGAGAAAAAACAGTGGGGAGAAATTTATATTAACGGGACTCCTGCCGAGATCAGATGCCCCAGAGACGCCATGAAATACGGAATCGGCCTGGTGCCGGAGGACCGTAAGCGGGAAGGCTGTTTTCTGATGGAGAGTATTCAATGGAATATTCTGATTTCAAATGTAGAAAATATTTCCCGCGCTTCTGTTGTGGATATCGGAAAAGAAAAGAAGATCGCGTCGGAATATCGCGAGCGGCTTCGCATCAGAACCCCGTCCATCCAGCAAAAGGTGCTCAATCTTTCCGGCGGAAATCAGCAAAAAGTAGTCATTGCCAAAGCGCTGGCCGCAAATACCGATATCATCATCTTTGACGAGCCCACCCGAGGCATTGATGTCGGCGCGAAGCATGAAATATATGAGCTGATGAACGACTTGTGCGCGGAGGGAAAATGTATCATCATGGTTACCTCCGATATGGAGGAATTGTTGGGCATGTCCGACCGCATTGTGGTTCTTCATGAACGGGAGATGAGCGGTGAAATCAGCCGGGAAGAATTCTCTCAGGAGCGCGTATTGGATTTGGCCTCCGGCGGCGATTAAAGCAAAACGCGCGAGAAAGGATTGATGAATGATGGATAAACAAGCGATGGGCGCAGACAAATGGTCCCGCTTTTTCAAAGATTATTTTATGTATGTCGTTCTAATTATTCTGGTTGTATTTTTCTCTGTCCGGTCCCAGAATTTTCTGACGCCCTCTAACCTTTTGAATGTCGTCAACCAATCTGCTTACCAGATTGTCGTTGGTGTCGGCATTGCCTTTATCATGCTGTCAGGCGCCATTGACCTGTCCACAGGCTACCAGATTTCCACACTAAGTGTAATCGCCGGTGTTTTGCTGACCAAAACCTCCATTCCTTATGGATGGGTGATCGCGGTCATTCTGGTTCTCGGTGTGCTGCTCTCACTGGTAAACGGTGTTCTCTATGTGACCTTTGATACCTTCCCCTTTATGATCACACTGGCAACGCAGTATATTCTCTGGGGTATCTCCTTCATGATTTCCAATTCCGCCACCTTCACACCGCTCCCGGCGGGATTTAAAATGCTGGGTCAGGGCTATATCGGCCCCATTCCCATCGCCATTTTAATCATGGTGATTATTGTGATCATAGGCGCGTTCCTGCTCAATAAAACCTATTTTGGACGCTATGTATACGGTCTGGGCAGCAATCAGACCGCAATTGAGCTGGCAGGTGTCAAAACACGCCGTTTAAAGCTCATTATTTTTGCTATGGCGGGACTCTTTACCGCGCTGGGCACCATCATGCTGGTCTCCCGTTCCGGCTCCTCCTCCTCCACGATGGGCCCCGGCATGGAGTTCACCATCATCGCTGGCTGTATGCTGGGCGGTATCAAAATGGGCGGCGGCGGCGGAAAGATTTCCAGCGTGGTCATTGGTCTGCTCATTCTGACGGTTTTGTCTAACGGTATGCAGCTCATGCAGCTTGGAACCTATCCTCAGAAGATTGCCCTGGGCATTGTTCTGCTGGTTGCCATCGGTCTGGATGTATTTCAGTCCAAGACAGCGCTTAAAACCGCAAAGAAGGTTGCCGGAGAGCCTCCGGCCAAGGCGGACAAGAAGGATTCAACCCTGTCCTCCCGTTGATTGTCATATTCTTTGGTTGTTTGAGAAGTATAATTTAAATGAGCGGGATGTGAGTATTGCCATCCCGCTCATGGACGCAACAGTCCGCCTGCATGGCCCCATGCAGGCGGACTATTTTCTTGTCAGACGTTGGATGTCCTCCTGCCGCCGGGATAGAAGGCAAAGGTCAGCACGCAGGCCAGTACCTGTGTTGCTGCGGCACAAAGAAACGTGACGGTAAAGCCGTAGCCGCTGATCAGAAGGCCCCAGAGGTAGGAACCCAGCCCCATGCCGATGTCCAGCAAGAAATACACGGTGCCTCCGGCAATACCGCGGCGGTGGACAGGCATGCCATCCACCGCAAGAAAGTACAGCACGGGCATACAAATGCCCTGTACAAAGCCGTAAACCGCGCCTCCGAGAAAATAGGTAAACTCGGTATGGTACAGCCCCATAGCGGCGTAGCCAATGGCGCACAGCGCAAAGGCCAGCAACAGCGTCAGACGGGAACCAAGGCGGTGAAGCAGCCGGTTGGAGCATAGGTTGCCGATTCCCATGAAAATGGCGGCTACCACCAGCGCAAAACCGGCGTTGCTGTAGCCCTCGTTCGCCGCAAACAACAGAAGGAAAAAGCTGAGACTGGACATACCGATGGCCATGAGGAACATGAGTACGGCAGGACGCATGGCGCCCGGTTCAAAGAAACGATGAGCACCTCTACACGGGAGGGACGTGGCGTGAGCCTGCAAACGGGCTTGAAATTCGGGCTTTTTCTCATAATTGCACAACAGGCAGCATACGCCTCCGGCGATACCAAACAGGGCGGAGGCAAGAAAAACCAAGGAATAATTACTGCCATTGGTAAGCGACACAACAAGGTAACCGGCCCCGCCCAGTGAAATAGCGGTGGCTACCCAAAAAATGCCGATGCCAAGATTGGCCTTTTCCGGTGGGGTTACATCCACATTTGCTGTTGAGATGGCCAGCTGGCCTGCGGAAAAAGCGGCCCCGTGTATCATGCGGAAGAGAATCAGCGCGGCTGCGGTCGCAAAAAAACCGAAGAACCATGCGGTAATGCCATAAATCAAACAGCCCAGGCTCATCACCATCCGGCGGTTGAACCGGTCGGTGCAGTAGCCCCCGAAGAAGCGCATAAAAATGGCGGCAATCGCGTATGGGATACCGAGAAAGCCGCTGAAACTGGTGGACATGCCGATCACGTTTATATATAGCGATATCGTGTTGTTCAGCAGATTCTGACACATATTCAGGCACAGAAATGCCAGCCAGACCAGGATAAAGTAGCGCGTCAATAATTTGGAGCCGGAGCTTGTTTCCATAAAAGCTTCACCCTCAAAGCGAAGATGACGGATCAAAACATCTGTTGTCACTGGATAAACAAGAACAGACGGCTGATCAGACATCGATTTTTTAAAATAATACCATATTATATATCAAACGTCAAATTTTCCACATTGTTAAGCCGCGTTTTAGAAGGCCAGAGGGCTTGGCTTACGCTGTGACAAGAAAATCGCGCATCACGGCTCTGGCCCGGGCGCGGAAAGCATGGTATAAAAAAGAAAACAGCCAGGCATATGTGACTGGCTGTTTTTGAGCGTATTTGGTTACAGAAAGCTTATTTCTCAGCAAAACTCAATGGAGCCGTCGTCGCCCATGGATTGAATCCGGGCAAGCGACTCCACATGATATCCTTTTGCGCGGATCAGGTCCCCTCCGGGTTGGAATGTTTTCTCAATTGCAATACCGGCACCTACCACTGCTGCGCCCGCCTGCTCAACCAGTGAGATCAATCCGTCAAGCGCCGCGCCATTGGCAAGAAAATCATCGATGATTAAAACACGATTTTCGGGATGCAGATACTTCTTTGACACATAAATACTAGAAACCGTACCATGTGTGAAGGATTTGACCTCGGAAGTAAAATATTCACCGCTCATGTTCCTGGTTTTTTGTTTTCTTGCAAACAAAACAGGGCAACCGAATATCTGACCGGCCATGCAGGCTAATCCAATGCCTGACGCTTCAATGGTAAGTATTTGGTTTACCTGCTTGTCGTGATATACGCGATACCACTCTTTTGCCATATCCAAGAAAAGGGCGGCATCCATCTGGTGGTTTAAAAAGCTGTCTACAATGAGTACGCCACCAGGAAGCACCTTGCCATCTTCGCGAATACGGCGCTCAAGAATCTCCAAGGCGCCCACCCCTAAATAAAATAGTTTCTGTCCACACAGAGGTCTGACGAGACAGATATGTTAGTTATTTTACTATCGCGTCAAGGCCATGGCAAGTATTTTTTTAAATTTGTCGAATATGCGTATATTTGACCATTTTAGTTGTTCAATCTGATGAAAATAGACTGATTGGCTGGAAGGCCGGATGCGGCGGATCAAAGGTTAACCGGTTGTAAAATGTTGGTTCTTTTTTGGGAAAGTCTATTGTTTGGCCGACTTACCTCTATTATACTGATTCTGCCGGGCACACATAAGGAATAAAGAACGGTTCGGCGGGAAAAATTGTTGAGAAGGAAGGAATCAGAATGTTCATGAAAAAGCAAGTGCTGGCTGGAGTCCTGTCCGGTGTTCTGCTGCTGGGGGCTGTGCCTCTGGCTTTGGCGGCCACGTCCCACTATAACGATGCAAGCACGGTGGGAGTGTCCGCCGAGTGGACCGCCTGGGTCAGCGCCTGGCAGACCACGGCAGCTGACTACACGAAGGTTTCCTTATCACCCGGCGCGGATGAGACTGAGCTGAATTTTGCGTGGTACAGCCCTGCGGGATCTGCCGCTACCCCCATTGTGCACTTTGGAACCGATCAGGCGGCACTCACCGCCTACACCGGAACCTCCGCCGATGTGGATACCAGTCTCACCGACGCAGCTGCCTACGTCTACAACCACGTGACGGTCACGGGACTGCAGGAAAACACCACTTATTACTATACCGTTGAAAAAAACGGAGTACAGACCGCGGTTGAGACCTACGAAACCGGCGATTTTGAAGCCGTCAACATCCTTCTGGTGGGCGACCCCCAGATCGGCGCGTCCAAGGGGCAGCCCCAGGGCAGCGAGACGCTGGTCAACGACAGCGGCGCCGCCAACACCGCCGCCCGCAATGACAGTTTTGCCTGGGACCGCACTCTGGATATCGCGGTGGCTCAAAATCCCGATCTGAATTTTATTATCTCCGCCGGTGATCAGGTGAACAAAACCGGAAAGCCCAAGGAGGAGGAGTATGCGGGATTCCTCTCCGCCAGCGCCCTGACATCGCTCCCCATCGCCACAACCATCGGAAACCATGACTCTCTTAACGCCGACTATGCCTACCACTTCTATAATCCCAATGCCACCTCTTACGGCACCACCCAGGCCGGCGGCGACTACTACTACTCCTACGGCGAAGGACTCTTCATCGTCCTCAATACCAACAACTATAATGTTGCCGAGCATGAGCAGGCCATTGAGGAGGCCATTGCCTCCGATCCGGATGCTAAGTGGCGCATTGTCACCATGCACCAGGATATTTACGGCTCCGGCGCGGATCACTCCGACACCGACGGCATGATTCTGCGTACCCAGCTCACTCCGATCTATGATGAATATGACATCGACGTGGTGCTTCAGGGGCACGACCACACTTACAGCCGCAGTAAGCTCCTTTATAGCGACGGCCTGACTCACGGAACCTATGAGTTCCAGCTCAATTCCGATCAGACCGACTACGACTGGGATAACGCCTATAACACCACCGACGGAACCCAGATCGCCCTGTATCCCGACGACACCGATACCGAAGGACAGAGCGCCCTGGAGGACTTTTCGGATGACAACCAGTGCTACACCATTGAGAGCACCAGCGGCAATACTGTGGTCAACCCCACCGGAACCCTGTACATTACCGCTAACTCCGCCTCTGGTTCCAAGTACTACGAGCTCATCAGCACCCAGCAGGACTATATTGCTCAGCGGAGCCAGAACTGGCTGCCCAGCTATTCGGTCATCCAGATGACTGCCGATTCCTTTACCATTGACACCTATCAGATTACCGAAGCGGGTGACACAGAGAAAATTGACAGTACCTTTACCATTGAAAAGACAAGCGCGTCCTCCGATGCGGACAGCAGCCTGACCCGCGGACAGGCCGTGCTTCAGATGTATGAAGCTGCGAGTTCTCCGGCTGTCGCCTCTGCCGATTCCTTCTCAGACGTTGCAGCCGGTTCTGAGTACGCCGCTGCCGTGGCCTGGGCCAAGAATCTCGGCATTGTGGTGGGCGTCTCCGATGATCAGTTCCAGCCCGAGAGCCTTTTGTCCCGTCAGGAGCTGGCGGTGATGCTCAGCCGCTACGCGGCGGCGTCCGGGAAGACGGTATCCAGCGACGGAACTGTGTTCAGCGCCTTCTCAGATGCCGCTTCCGTTCCCGCCTGGTCGCTGTCCTCCGTGCAATTTGCCGCCGACGAGGGACTGCTCACCGGAAGTGCGCTGAATGTTTCCGGCACAGTCACCGCCTCCGATGTGGACTTTGCCATGACCAAGCTGGGCGAGCTGTAAGCGATATCACATGTTTAACCGTCTTTACGGAGACGGGACAATCATAAGCATATGGATTCCCCGGGGGCGGAAGCCTCCGGGGAAATCTGTTCATGAAATGAGGAATGCTCTATGGGGAAAAATCGGATGGTTTGGATGCTGGGACGCTGGGGTATACCGGTGATCTTATGTATTGCATTTGCGTTATTTGTGATATGGCTTAACGCAGTGGAGAAAACGGAGCTGGTTTCCAGGTCGGGACAGACCTTTGAAAAAGGGGTGGTGACCGAGATTTTGCAGGATAACCTCCAGTCGGACGGAAGCAGACTGGGCCAGCAGACGCTCCGGGTGGAGCTTCTTACGGGTGAGAAGGCAGGGGAGGAGCTCATCACCACAAGCTCCGCGGGCTATCTCTTCGGCGCGGGCTGTACCGTTGGCATGAAGGTGGTGGTGATCCAGAGCGTGGCGGGAGACAATACCGTTACCACTATTTACAGTCAGGACAGGGAGGGTGCGATTTTTCTCTTTGCGGCGGCGTATCTTCTGGTGCTCTGCCTTGTGGGGGGCAAACAGGGGATCAAAGGGGCCCTTGGCCTGGTCTTTACCGGCTTTTGCATTCTCTTTGTCTATTTGCCCATGGTCTACCGGGGATGCTCGCCCTTCTGGACGGCCGTGCTCCTCTGCGCCGTGACCGCTGTGGCTACACTCTACCTGATCGGCGGGCCGGGGAGAAAAACTATGGTGGCTGTGGCTGGAACCATTGCGGGAGTTGTCAGCGCGGGACTTGCGGCGACCGTCTTTTCCTATGCAACCGGGGTAACGGGGTGGAATGTCTCCGACATTGAGGACCTGCTTGTCCTGTGGAATACCAACGACATTCAGGTGGGAGGGCTGCTGTTTTCCGGTCTTCTCATCTCCAGCCTGGGGGCAGTCATGGATCTGGCCATGTCCATCAGCAGCGCGATGAGTGAGCTGTGCGTCCAAAACCCCAGTCTCACCCGGAGGGAGCTGTTCCGGTCGGGGGTGCAGGTGGGCCGGGATATGGTGGGAACCGACAGCAATACTCTGATCCTGGCCTTTGCGGGGAGCAGTGTGTCCATGCTGCTGCTGGACTATGCCTACGACCTGCCCTATCTTCAGATCATCAATTCCAATAACATAGGCATCGCCATAATGCAGGGTCTTGCCGGAAGTTTCGGTGTGGTGCTCAGCGCCCCGGCCACGGTGCTTTTGGGAACCCTTCTCTTTCGGGGAAGGCAGAGACCCCGGGCACAGGGACAGGAGGAACAGCTGAATCCATCGCCCGCAGAGATAAATGGGAACTTTCTGGAGGGAGGTACGGCGGCAGATGGGCAAGCCATCGGGGAAACGGACACACCTGAATGAATAATCTTATCAATATTCATGTAAATATGAATATTATCATGCTTTATGTGAATTATTTCCCGAAAATTCAGCTGCAATGAGGAATACTTATTCAAAATTGTACTTGCAATTTATCCTGCAAGGTGGTAGACTGAAGCATATTAAATATACGGAGGAAATTACCATGGCTCAAGTGAAAAAAGTGGTTCTCGCCTATTCCGGCGGTTTGGATACCTCAGTGATCATCCCGTGGCTGAAAGAGCATTACGACAATTGCGAGGTCATCGCCGTATCTGCCGATGTGGGGCAGGGCAGTGAGCTGGAGGGGCTGGAGGAGAAGGCCATCAAAACCGGCGCCTCCAAGCTGTACATTGAGGACCTTGTGGATGAGTTTGTAGGGGATTACATTTTCCCCACCATGAAGGCGGGGGCAAAATATGAGGATTATCTGCTGGGCACGTCCTTTGCCCGTCCCATTATCGCCAAGCGCATCACCGAGATCGCGCTGAAGGAAGGCGCGGATGCCATTGCCCACGGCTGCACCGGCAAGGGCAACGATCAGGTGCGGTTTGAACTTGCCATCAAGGCATTTGCCCCCGGGATGAAAATCATCGCTCCCTGGCGTACCTGGGAGCTGGACAGCCGCGATAAGGAAATTGATTACGCGGAAGCCCATAATATTCCCCTGAAAATCAACCGAGAAACCAATTATTCCAAGGATAAAAACCTCTGGCACCTCTCCCACGAGGGACTGGATCTGGAGGATCCCGCTCTGGAACCCCAGTATGAGAAGGAGGGTTTCCTTGAGATGGGAGTATCCCCCGTCAACGCGCCGGATGTACCCACCTATGTCTCCGTTGACTTTGAAAAGGGTTTGCCTGTCGCCGTGGATGGGAAGAAGATGAAGGGCAGCGATATTATCCGAACCCTCAACGAGATCGGCGGAAAGAACGGTGTCGGCATTCTGGATATCGTGGAGAACCGTCTTGTCGGCATGAAATGCCGCGGTGTGTATGAGACCCCCGGCGGCGCTATTCTGTACCATGCCCATGAGGTGCTGGAGACCCTGACACTGGATAAAATGACTGCTCATAAGAAAGCGGAGCTCGCCATTACCTTCGGTGAGCTTGTCTATAACGGCCAGTGGTATACGCCCCTGCGGGAGGCGCTGTCCGCCTTTGTGGACGTGACTCAGCAGAACGTGACGGGTACGGTCAAGCTAAAACTCTACAAGGGTAATATCATCAACGCCGGTGTGAGCTCGCCCTACTCCCTTTATAGTGAGAACATCGCCACATTTGGGGAAAGTGATTACAACCAGATGGATTCCGAGGGTTTCATCAACCTCTATGGTCTGCCCATCAAGGTGCAGGCGCTGCTCAGGCAGGGCTTGCTGAAGTAAGCGGATTCCAATGATTTTGTGACCACAGAAGAGCCGGGAATCCGGCTCTTCTTATATCAGACTGGAGTGCTTTTATTATGAAACTTTGGGCCGGACGGTTCCAAAAAGAAACTGATACCCTTGTCAACGATTTTAATTCCTCCATCACCTTTGACGCCCGCCTCTACCGGCAGGACATCGCCGGTTCCATCGCCCACGCCACCATGCTGGGGGAGCAGGGGATTATCGCAAAGGAGGAGGCTGACGAGATCATCGCGGGCTTAAAGGCCATTTTGGATGATATTGAGGCCGGACACGTGGAATTTTCCGTGGATAACGAGGATATCCACATGAATATTGAGACAATGCTCACCGAGCGCATCGGACAGACGGGCAAGCGCCTGCATACTGCCAGAAGCCGCAACGATCAGGTTGCCGTGGATTTCCGCATGTATGTCAGGCAGGAAATCTCCGTGACCATCAGCATGGTGCTGGAGCTTGAGAAGGTTCTGGTGAAGAAGGCACGGGAGCATCTGGACACCGTGATGCCAGGCTATACCCATTTGCAGCGGGCGCAGCCCACTACCTTTGCCCATTACATGATGGCATACGCCAACATGCTCCGCAGAGACATCACCCGTCTGGAGGACTGCCTGGAGCGTATGGATGAGTGCCCCTTGGGAGCTGGCGCTTTGGCAACCTCCACCTATCCCGTGGACCGCTTCCGCACCGCGCAGCTGCTGGGTTTTTCCAAGCCGACCGACAATTCCATGGATGCCGTCTCCGACCGGGATTTTGCCATTGAGCTCACCTCTGCGCTGTCCATCCTGATGATGCATCTCTCCCGGTTTTCCGAGGAAATTATTCTCTGGTGCTCCTGGGAGTTTAAATTTGTGGAGCTGGACGATGCCTATTCAACCGGTTCCTCCATTATGCCCCAGAAGAAGAATCCCGACGTTGCCGAGCTGGTGCGGGGCAAGACCGGACGGGTGTACGGCTCCCTCGTAACGCTTTTGACTGTTATGAAAGGGATTCCGCTGGCCTATAACAAGGATATGCAGGAAGATAAGGAGCCGGTGTTTGACGCCATCGACACGGTGGAGCAGTGTGTGCCGGTGTTCACCGCAATGGTGGACACACTGACAGTTAAGACTAAAACTATGGCACGGGCGGCCTCCGGCGGCTTTATCAACGCCACCGACTGCGCCGACTATTTGGTGAAAAAAGGGCTTCCCTTCCGCGACGCCTATATGATCGTGGGCCGTCTGGTGAATATGTGCATCAAGAACGGCGAGGATCTGGAGACGCTCACCCTGAAGGATTTTCGCGCCATTTCCTCAGTGTTTGACGAGGATGTGTATCAGGCGCTGCTGCTGAAGACCTGCGTCAACGGACGCAAGGTTTATGGCGGCCCCTCCCGTGGGTCTGTGGAGAAGCAGATCGAAAGTATCGAGGCGTTTCTGGAGGCGAGAGCCTCATGAGACCCAAAATATACATTGACGGCAAGGAGGGTACCACCGGACTCCAGATTTACGACCGGCTGGGGGGGCGTGATGATATCGAGCTGCTGCTCATTGACGATGAGAAGCGCAAAGATACCGGTGAGCGGAAAAAGCTCTTAAACGCCGCCGACCTAGTGTTTCTTTGCCTGCCGGATGCCGCGGCGCGGGAGGCGGTTTCCCTCATTGAGAATGGCTCTACCAGGGTCATTGACGCGTCCACGGCTCACCGGGTGGCTCCCGGCTGGGTTTACGGATTCCCCGAGCTGTTTCCCGATCAAAGGCAGGCGGTGCGCGGCGCGAAGCGGCTGGCAAACCCAGGCTGTCATGCCACAGGCTTTCTGGCCTGCGCCGCTCCTCTGGTTCAGATGGGAATCCTGCCTAAAAGCTATCCTGCGACCTGCTATTCCCTCACCGGATATTCCGGGGGGGGTAAGAAGATGATTGCCGAATATGAGGACGCAAACCGAGATGCGCTTCTGGCCTATCCGGGAACCTATGGGTTGACTTTGGGGCATAAACACCTGCCGGAAATGACTTATTACGCGCAGCTGGAGACGGCTCCTGTGTTCTGCCCCGTTGTGGACGACTACTATGAGGGGATGGCGACCACCGTGATGCTTCATAACCGCCTGCTGGCGGAGCATGTCACGGCGGAAACCGTCTGGAGAACGCTGGATGATTACTATACGGGGGAGCGGTTTATTTCCGTGGCTCCCTTCGGCGGAACAGCCGGCCGCCTTTATTCCGGCGTGCTGGCGGGAACCAATCATCTGGAACTGACCGTCTCTGGAAACGAAGAGCGCACCATTGTGACCGCGCGGTTTGACAATCTGGGAAAAGGCGCGTCAGGCGCGGCGGTGCAGAATATGAATATTATGCTTGGCTTCGACGAGGCGGCAGGATTATAATAATGAGGTGTTAGCATGAAGCAGATTTTCGGGGGCGTGACCGCGCCCTTGGGATTTACCGCCGCAGGTGTGCACTGCGGAGTGAAAAATCATAAAACCGACAAAAAGGATTTGGCACTGATTCTCTCCGAGTGTGAGTGTACCGCCGCCGCGACCTATACTTTAAACCGGGTCAAGGCCGCTCCCATTTATGTGACCATGGAGCACTTGGAGAACGGCACCGCCCGCGGCATTCTTGCCAACAGCGGCAACGCCAACGCCTGCGCGCCTTACAGCCACGAGAACGCTGAGAAAATGTGCGAGTACGCGGCAAAGGCGGCGGGTTTAAAGCCGGAGGATTTTGTGGTGGCTTCCACCGGCGTCATTGGCCAGACCATCAATATCGCCGCCATTGAGGGAGGGGTTCCCGCTGCGTTTGCCGCCCTTTCAAGGGATGGCTCCGACGACGCGGCGCGAGCCATTATGACCACTGACTTGGTCAAAAAGGAAATTGCCGTCTCCGTTACCCTGGAGGGCAAAACCGTCACCATCGGCGCCATTGCCAAGGGCTCCGGCATGATTCACCCCAACATGGGCACCATGCTCGCCTTTGTTACCACCGACTGTGCTATTACCCAGGGAATGCTGAAGGACGCGCTGGGGGAAATCGTGCCGCGCACCTTCAACCGCGTCACCGTGGACGGGGACACCTCCACCAATGATATGTGCGTCGTGTTGGCCAACGGAATGGCGGGCAATCCTTTGATTGAGTGGAAGGACAACAGCTACACGGTGTTTTACAAGGCGCTGTATTTTGTATGCGAATATCTGGCAAAAACGATAGCCGCCGACGGGGAGGGCGCATCCAAGCTGGTAACCTGCACCGTGCGGGGCGCCCGCAGCGAGGAAACCGCCGAGCGCCTGTCAAAGGCGGTGGTAGGCTCCTCTCTGGTGAAGGCGGCCATGTTCGGCTCCGACGCCAACTGGGGCCGTGTGCTGTGCGCCATGGGTTATTCGAAAGCGCCCTTCCGTCCGGAATATGTGGATGTGAAATTCTGTTCCACGGCAGGGGAGATCACGGTTTGCGCCCAGGGTGCCGGCCTGAGCTTCGACGAGGAAACCGCCAAGAATGTCTTGTCTCAGAACGAAGTGGTGATCGACGTGGATGTCCACGAGGGAGATGCCCTTGCCACCTGCTGGGGTTGTGACCTGACTTATGACTATGTGAAAATTAACGGGGATTACCGGTCTTAAAGCCGGTACGGCGGAAGTCATCCGCCGTACCTCCGGCGCATTTGCGCCATCCTGCCGGACGAAATCCGAACTTACCAATCAACGAGGTGCAAACAATGTCTTATTCACATATTGACCGCGCCACTGTACTGGCGGAGGCGCTGCCATATATTCAAAAATACAACGGAAAAACCGTAGTGGTAAAGTACGGCGGCAACGCCATGATATCGGAGGAACTGCGTCAGGCGGTGATCTCTGACATTATCCTGCTGCATCTGGTGGGCATCCGGGTGGTGGTGGTGCACGGCGGCGGCCCGGAGATCAATGATATGCTGAAGAAAATCGGGAAGGAGTCCCATTTTGTTCACGGGCTGCGTTACACCGACGCGGAGACTATGGACATTGTTCAGCAGGTGCTTTGCGGCAAGGTGAATAAGGATTTGGTTGCCACGCTCAACCGGATGGGCGGACGCGCCATTGGCCTGTGCGGGATGGACAGCGGCCTTCTGCAGGCGGAGCAGCTGGACGAGAAATATGGGCTGGTGGGCAATATCACGAAGGTCAACCCGGACATCGTGGCGGACTGCCTGATCAATCATTATATCCCTGTGGTATCCACCGTGGCTCAGGGGATTGACGCTGACACCGCTTACAATATTAACGCGGATACCGCCGCTGCAAAACTGGCTATCGCACTGGGAGCGGAAAAACTGGTGCTGCTCACCGATGTGCGGGGGCTGCTCCGCGACCCTCGGGATGACGCGACGCTGATTCACGTGGTACATGTTTCCGAGGTGCCGGGACTGATTAAGGACAATATCATTTCCGGCGGCATGATTCCGAAGGTGGACTGCTGTGTGGAGGCCGTCCGCTCCGGAGTAAGGCGGGCGCATATTCTCGACGGACGGATTCCCCATTCTATTTTAATTGAAATGCTTTCCGACGAGGGCGTCGGCACCATGCTGCTGTAACTTGGTAAGGATGACGGCGGGGAAAAAAGGAAGGGTTTTGAAATGAATTTTGAAGAACTGAAAGCGCTGGATCACGAGTATGTTATGCAGACCTACGGGCGGTTCGAGGTGGATATCGATCACGGCTCGGGAGCCACCCTGTATGATCTGGCGGGCAGGGAGTACATTGACTTCAGCTCCGGTATCGGTGTCTGCTCCATCGGCTACGGTAATCAGCGCTGGGCGGAGGCTATCACCAAACAGGCGTTGAAGCTGGGCCACATCTCCAACCTGTTTTATACCCAGCCCTACGCACAGCTGGCGGAGATTCTGTGCCGCCGGAGCGGGATGTCCAACGTCTTTTTTGCCAACTCCGGAGCGGAAGCAAACGAGGGTATCATCAAGCTGGCCCGTAAGTACAGCTTCGACAAGTACGGGAAGGGGAGGGGAACCATCATCACCCTGACCAATTCCTTTCACGGGCGCACCGTTACCACCCTTTCCGCCACCGGACAGGAGACATTTCACAACTACTTCTTCCCCTTTAACGATGGCTTCCGCCACGCGGAGCCCACGATAGAAAGCGTGCAGGCGGTAGCGGGGCACGACGTCTGCGCGGTGATGCTGGAGCTCATTCAAGGCGAGGGCGGTGTTCTCCCTATGGAGGGGGAGTTTGTGCGGAAGCTGGCCGAGCTTTGTCAGAAGCGGGATTGGCTTCTGCTGATAGATGAGGTGCAGACCGGCATCGGGCGCACCGGTTCTCTTTTTGCCTACCAGCAGTACGGCGTACTGCCAGATGCGGTTTCCTTTGCCAAGGGAATCGCGGGAGGGCTGCCGATGGGCGGTTTTATGGCAAACAAGAAGTGTCGCGGCGTGATGACTGCCGGAACTCACGGCACCACCTTTGGCGGAAATCCCATCTGCGCCGCCGCCGCGCTTGAGGTACTGGACATTCTGGACGATCATCAGCTTCTGGAGGTGCAGGAGAAGGGTGATTATATCAGAGGTCAGATTGAGTCCATGGACGTTGCCTGCCTTGGCAGCACCAGAGGTCTCGGACTCATGATCGGTATTGAGGTGCTGGGCAGCCAGACCAATAAGGAACTGGCGGCGAAGCTGGTTGAAAATGGGGTGCTCTGCCTCACCGCGGGGAAGATGCTGCGGATGCTCCCGCCCTTGACCATTACAAAAGAAGAAATCGACAAGGGTTTGTCGATTTTAAAACAAGTACTTGCTTGACGGTCGAAAAAAGAGGTGATAAAATGAAAAAAGATTTAACAAAGCTGCTGGATCTGAACAAAGAGGATATCAACAATATCCTCAACGCCGGAGATCAAATGAAGTATAACCAGCGGCACGGCATCATCCATGATTACCTCCGGGGCAAAACACTGGCTATGATTTTCGAGAAGAATTCCACCCGCACCCGGGTTTCCTTTGAAGCGGGAATGTATCAGCTGGGCGGCCACGCGCTGTTTCTGTCCGGGAAGGAATCCCAGATCGGCAGAGGGGAGCCGGTGGAGGATACCGCCCGTGTGCTGGCGCGTTATTGCGATGGGATTATGATCCGCACCTTTGCCCAGAGCGAGGTGGAACTGCTGGCGCGGCATACCTCCATTCCTGTCATCAACGGGCTGACCGATTTTGCCCATCCCTGTCAGGTGCTGGCCGATCTCATGACCATCCGTGAGCGGATGACTCGCCTGGAAGGGCTGAAGCTCTGCTACATTGGCGATGGCAATAATATGGCAAATTCTCTAATTGTAGGCGGGCTGAAGTGCGCCATGAACGTGGCGGTGGCCTGCCCGGAGGGATACGATCCCGCCCCGGAGGTGCTGGAGTTCGCGAAAACAGCCACCGGAGCTGGCTTTATCCTCAGCCGCGACCCCAGGGAAGCGGCGCGGGACGCCGATGTGGTGATCACGGATGTATGGGCGTCCATGGGCATGGAGGAAGAGGTGCAGAAGCGGCGGATTGCCTTTGAAGGTTATCAGGTGAATGACGAGCTGATGAAGCTGGCCAAAAACGGAGCCATGGTACAGCACTGTCTGCCCGCTCACCGGGGCGAGGAGATTACTGCAGAGGTATTTGAAGCTCACGCCGATGAAATTTTTGAAGAGGCGGAGAATCGTCTTCACGCGCAAAAGGCTGTCATGTATCTTCTGATGGGAGATAAATAGATTGCGGGAAAAGGAGTCGATCAAAAATGGCATACACATGGTCGAAAAATCTGGATACGGGAAACATGATGATTGATACCCAGCATAAGCAGCTGATTCAGGCCATCAATGACTTGCTGGAGGCTTGTTCCAAGGGCAAGGGCAGAGATGAACTGAAAAAAACAGTCGATTTTCTCCTGCAGTACACCCTCAAGCACTTCGGCGACGAGGAAAAGCTGCAGCAGTCCACCGGCTATCCGGATTATCCCAATCACAGGAAGCTGCACGCCGAGTTTACGCAGGCGGTGAGAGATCTGTCCAAGGAGCTGGAGGAGAAGGGAAGCTCCATCGTCATGGTCGGAAAGATCAACAGCGCGGTGGGAGACTGGCTGATCCGTCACATTCAAAAGGAAGACGTCAAGGTTGCCAAGCACGTTCAGGACTATAAGAAGTAATATTGCTGTTGATGAGACTGTCACAGAGATAAAGGAGGAAACCGTATGGCATATGTATGGTCAAAGGCGCTGGAGACCGGACACGCGGCGATTGATACGCAGCATAAGCAGCTGGTGGAAACGGTGAACAATCTGCTGGATGCCTGCTCCAAAGGCAAGGGACGGGATGAAATCAAAAAGGTAATGGGCTTTTTGCTGCAGTATACCGTCAAGCACTTTGCGGATGAAGAACGGCTTCAGCAGTCCAGCGGATATCCGGATTATCTGAACCACAAAAAAATCCACACTGAATTTACACAGACCGCGAAAAATCTCGCAGCGGAGCTGGAGGAAAAGGGCCCCTCCATTGTGATGGTCGGAAAAATCAACAAGGTTCTGGGCGATTGGCTGATTCAGCACATCCAGAAGGAAGATATGAAAATCGCCAAGTACATACAAGAAAAGAGCAAATAAGAAAAATAGATACCCGCCGGTACATCCGGCGGGTATCTATTTTTGCTTCTGCCATGTTTCCTGTCCTGACGTGGATGGCACTCCACCGGGTCGGAACCTTGAATTGGACATCGGTTTCCGCGCGCTGCCGCGGAGTCATTTCATGAAAGCTTCATAAAAAACACTTTACAAATACAACTTACGGTTGTATTATGGGGGATGAGGTGAAATCAATGCTGGCACAAAAACTGAAACAGCTCCGAAAGGGGCTTAAGCTGACACAGGGAGAGCTGGCGGCCCGGTTTGGGGTAACGCAGCAGGCGATTGCAAAGTGGGAAGCGGGGCGCGCGCTGCCGGAGACGGAGACCATTTCCCGTATTGCTGCATTTTTCCGCGTGACCACGGATTATCTGCTGGATATGACCGATACCTTTGTGCCCTTGGGGCCGGTTTCCAGTGTACGGATCATCGGCGCTGTCAAGGCTGGGTATGACGCGCTGGCATTGGAAGAGGATTTGGGCAGCGCCCTTGCCGAGGTGAAGGACGCGGAGTGTTACCGATATCTGGTGGTCAAAGGCGATTCCATGGCTCCGCATATCCGCGAGGGGGATCTTGCCCTCGTCCGTCTCCAGTCCGAACTGAATAACGGCGATCTTGGTGTGGTCCTTTACGGAGACGGTGAGGCCACGTTGAAGCAATATTACTACACAGATGGAGCAGTCACGCTGGTGCCGTTGAACGACGCGTATGAAACCGTTACACTTCGGGGGCATGAACTGGAAGGGCTGATGATTTTCGGCCGGGTTGTGGAAACCAAAACGAGATGGTGAGGAGGGCGGATTAATGGACTTAATGGAAAAATTGACGATCCTGGCCGACAGCGCCAAGTATGACGCGGCCTGCACCTCGTCTGGCACAGATCGTCCCGGGAACACTGTTGCTGCCGGATGCTGCCACTCCTTTTCCGCCGACGGCAGATGTGTCAGCCTGCTGAAGGTGCTGATGACGAACCATTGCATTTATGACTGCAAGTATTGCGTCAACCGAGCCAGCAACGACTGCCGCCGCACCGCCTTTACGCCGGAGGAGCTTGCTGAGCTGACCATTGAATTTTACAGGCGCAACTATATTGAGGGACTCTTCCTCTCCAGCGGTGTGATCCGCAGTCCGGATTACACCATGGAACAGATGATTGGAACGCTGCATCTTCTGCGTTATCGCCACAATTTCTGGGGATATATTCACGCGAAGACCATTCCAGGTGCGTCACCGGAGTTGGTGCGCCGTCTCGGCCTGCTGGCAGACCGAATGAGCATCAACGTCGAACTGCCCAGTGAGCAGAGCCTTTCCCAGCTTGCCCCACATAAAAAGCGGCAAGCCATTTTTTCTCCCATGCAACAGATTTGTTTGGAAGAAAAACAGAGCCGCCGGGAGCTGGCGGTCTACCGGAAGGCAGAGCGGTTCGCGCCGGCCGGCCAGGCTACGCAGATGATCATTGGCGCAAGCCCGGAGACGGATTACCAAATTATCAATCTGGCCGCCGCCATGTATGGTAAATACGCGCTTAAACGCGTCTTTTACTCGGCATATATCCCGGCGGTGGAGGATTCTCTCCTGCCCGCGCTGGACGCAAAGCCGCCGCTCCTGCGTGAGCACCGACTCTACCAGGCGGACTGGCTGATACGACAGTACGGCTTCGGGGCGGAGGAGCTTTTGAGCCCCGATACGCCAAATTTTAATCTCTATCTCGATCCGAAATGCAACTGGGCAATCAATCATATGCATGAATTCCCTGTGGATGTGAACCAAGCGGCGCTTGAAGTCCTGCTTCGTGTTCCTGGTATTGGCCCCACGAGCGCGCGGCGCATCATAACCGCCAGAAGAAACGGACGTCTGGGGCTGACGGAGCTCAAACGCATCGGGGTGGTTTTAAAGCGGGCGCAGTATTTTATCAAAGCATCCGACTGGCTTCCGGGCGCGAGGCTGGAACGGCAGACTACCATCAGGGCGCTCATTGATCCCAAGGTTTATTCATTCGGAATGGAGCAGCTATCCCTCTTTTCGGATAATCCCGGCTCCCGGCCCCTGCCGACGGCCCGAGATGTGAAATCTATTACCGAAGCGGTGGAGGAGACGGTATTATGTCTGGCGTCAAGCCTTTAGCGGTTCCCGTCAATGTGATTTATACCTACGACGGGAGTTTTGAGGGTTTTTTATGCTGTGTGTTTGAAAGTGTTTACTCCCGCGAGCTTCCGTTTGACATCCTGTGTGAAGAGGATGCGCCACTGATGTTAATGGAAATGCGTTCCGTCGTGACAGACCCTGAAAAGGCGGAGCGTGTACGCGCCTCTATTCGTCTGAAAATTTCGGGCCGTGCGCTGGAACTTGCGATGACGGTATTTTGCAGCTGCCTTGACCACAAGGAGCTGCGGATGCTGGAGTTTCTCTTGCAAGGCTACCGGGAGGGCGGGAAGCTGTGCCTTAAGCTGGGCAATGCGGTGATGGAGCCGCTGCTGCGCGCGGAAAAGCATCTGCTGGGCGAGGCCAACCTCTTAAAGGGATTTGTTCGTTTTGCCGACGTAGGCGGTGCGCTGGTGGCCGTGATTACGCCAAAAAACTTTATTCTGCCGTATATCGCGCGGCATTTTGTCCTGAGATATCGTGAGGAGGAGTTTATGGTATTTGACAAAACCAACCGGACGGCGCTTGTTTACCAGGACGGTAAGGTCGAGATGCTCCGGTTTGATCATGTGACGATTCCGGAGGCATCAGAAAGCGAGGCACGGTATCAGGCGCTGTGGAAACGGTTTTACGATACCATCGCCATTGAGGGACGGGAAAATCCACGCTGCAGAATGACCCATATGCCCAAGCGATACTGGGCAAATATGCTGGAGGTGAGCGATCTGGTTCGTCCGGCTCCCTGAGTTTTGAATCACCGCATTCCCATGCCCGCTGTTTGTGATTTTCTCGCCTATTTGATTTCAAACGGGTTCTCTCGCCCTTGTTCCCAATCGCAGAGGCTTTTGATGGAGTTTTCCACCATATTGGATACCGCTTCTTCCGTATAGAACGCCGTATGAGGTGTCACGATGACGTTGGGATAAGAGCTTAGAATGGCTAAGTCGTGATTCCCGATTACCTCATTCATTCGATTGAGGTAATATAAATTGCGCTCATTTTCAATAACATCCAACGCGGCAAAACCAATCTTGTGCTGATCGAGGCCTTCAATGAGCGCGGCGGTATCGATCAGGGCTCCTCTTGCGGTGTTAATGAGTATGACTCCGTCTTTCATGGCTGAGATGGACTGCTTGTTAATCATATGGAAGGTGTCCGGAATCAGAGGGGTGTGAAGCGTGAGAATATCGCATTGCTGAAAGAGTATCTCCAACGGTGCGTACTGCGCATATTGGGTAACAGATTGGTTGGGATGCGTGCCATAGGCGAGGAGCCTGCATCCAAACCCATGCAGATGCTTCAGCACGGTGCTGCCAATTTTGCCTGTCCCAATCACTCCAACGGTGCAATTGGACAACTCCTTTCCAAGCTTGCCTTTCAATGTGTAATCCTGCACATCCGCGCGCTTTAAAATATGAGTTATGTTCCTGCATGCCATCAGCATGAGCATAATAGCATAATTTGCAACGCTATTGGGAGAATACGCAATGTTTGCAACCTTGATTCCAAGCTCCCGCGCTTTGTTAATGTCTATGTGATCGTATCCAATGGTTCTGGTGGAAATGTATCGGATGCCAAGCTTGTGAAAACACTCCAGAAGTGCGGCATCCATGGGGGTAGTTATAATATTCACCGCATCATAGCCCCGGGCCAGGCTCACGGTATCCAGAGAAGGCGGCTGTGCGGTGTAGTCATATTCACAGCCATTTTCCTTGCAAAAACGATCAAAATATGCTTTTTCATCATATTCACGCAAGTTATATACGAAAATCTTCATTTCTTTCACCTATTGTTTCATATGTATCCGCTGGACGAATGCGAGTGGTCAATCATGTGATTCCAAGAGAAATATTACAGCTTTCGTGCCGCATTCCTTTATACAACAGTATAACGCAAAAATGGAAGAAATGAAATAGCCAATTGGTGATACTGTTTGTTCCTAAAGATGGATCATTACAGTTCGGAAATAAAATTGATAAAATAGTGACCGCGATTCATTCTCGTTTTGAACGCTGAACACAAAGGTATCTCCGTGCATAGAATGGAATTGGTATCTGGTATATCGGCAAAGGAGATCCTATATGAAACGTTGCGTACAGCTGGAAAAGGCAGCTGAACAGGTCAGCAATCAGGCTGCCATACCGCCGCTGATTTTTCAATTGCCCCCGGAAGAGGGGCGCGAACAGTTAAACAAGGCTCAGGACGCGCCTGTATTTAAATATCCGGCGTCCGTCTCCACTGTTCAGGTCGACACCGGACAGTATGGCATCGTAGCACTGCACTGTGTCAGACCGGACAATGCTGTGGGCCTTCCAAATGTCATTTACTACATACACGGTGCCGGATGGGTGTTTGGCAACCTGCATACCCACGATAAGCTTGTGCGGGAATTGGCTGCCCGAACCAACTCTGTGGTGCTTTTTCCCGAATATAGCCTTTCGCCGGAGGCCAAATATCCCACGGCGATTGAGCAGTGCTATGCTATTCTCCAGAATCTCCCGGATATCGCGTCGAGAATGGGTTGGCAGTTTGATTGGAATACCCTCACTGTGGCCGGTGACAGCGTGGGAGGAAATATGGCCACGGTCATGACGATCCTTACCAAAAATAGAAATGGCCTGAAGATACAGAAGCAGCTTTTGTACTATCCTGTTACAAACGCCAATTTTAATACCGGATCGTATCGGGAATTTGCCTGTGATTATTATCTCTACCGCGCGGGCATGATGTGGTTCTGGAATCAATATACCACATGCGACCAACAGCGCTGTGAAATCACCGCGTCTCCGCTGCTCGCGCCTCTGGAACAGCTTTGCGGTTTGCCGGACGCGATGGTTTTGAATGGAGAAGCCGATGTCCTCAGAGATGAGGGCGAGGCGTATGCCGGAAAGCTCAGAGCCGCGGGGGTGAATGTCACGGCCATGCGGTTTCAGGCAATCATTCATGACTTTGTGATGCTCAACGCGTTAAATGACACGCAGGCGTGCCGTGCCGCGATGAACGCTTCGACGCAGTGGATTAATCAAAAGAATCATAACGGGGACAGGATGAATTTAAGTTAAAAAAGCGGCCTGATCAAATTGATCAATCTAAAAAGATGGTTTTCCTCAATAAAAGTGGGGAAAACCATCTTTTTCATGGAAAATAATGATACATGATTTCTTTCTGCATTCTGATGGAAGCATTGACAAATGATCAATTTACTTTATATTAACTAAAGAAAAGGAAGTATATGCGGTATACCCAGCCCTATCATTTTTATTTTGAGATGCAAATAATTTTTACGTTATGGGAAAGGCGGAAAAACCGATGGAAAAAGCGGTTTTTCTGGTATCTAAAATGGACAGCTTATCGGAAATTTTGATTCGTCTGGAGCGCCTCGTTACCATCGATACCTCTGTGAGTCAGGGGCGGGAGCTGCCGGCGGCGGAATATCTCAAGGCTGAATTCGAGCGGCAGGGGATTCCCGCTGCGGTCTATGAGCCCTTTCCGGGGAGGGGCAGCGTTATTGCCGAGCTGGCGGGACACAGCCCCGAGACGCTGCTGATTCTGACCCATCTGGACACGGCGGATTTTCTGCCCGGAGCACGAAATCGAATGATCCGCCGGGAAGACCGGTATTACGGCAGGGGAACGCTGGATTGCAAGGGCCTCGCGGCGATTTGGACCCAGGTGCTCTGCGACCTGTATCGCGATCTTGGCTGCCCGAAGCGGTCCGTGCGCTTTATAGCGGCTGCCGGGGAGGAGAGCGGAGGAATGGTTGGGATGGACTGGCTAAGTCGGCACACCGACTGCCTCCGGCAGGTGTTTCTGGCATTGGGAGAAGGAGGGGGCTTTCCGGTTGCTTATAAGGGAAGATGGCTTTTTACACTGCAGACGGGAGAACTGGCGCGGGAGCCACCGTTGGAGGCCATTTATTCCGAGGAGGAACAGCTTCGGATTGTGCATCAGGCCTGTCAGCAGGGCTATTACAGCGGGGAAACCCTGGACTATTTCCGTGACCTTCAAAACGCGCAGACGTCCCGCCGTGTTAGTCGGGAGAGCTTTTACCGAGGGGTGGATACTCTCCTGGGGCAGGGGGACTGTACCGTCCTTTCCCGCTATGCCGGATTGTTTCAGGAAACTCTCGCGGCCTTTGACCCGGGATATGGCCTGCTGCCGGTGATTACCCCTGGCTGGAGCGACAACCGCTTCGCCCGCCGGGCTGGAATCGATACCATTGGATTCTTCCCTTTATCTCTCGATAACCGGATAGGGGGGATACATGGGAGGAATGAGTATATTAATAAAGATAGTATATACTTATCGTACAAATATTTTTATGATATTTTAAAAATATTAATTTATTATGACCATTGAATTTATAAAAATACCTGTTATACTGAGCTAAAATCCCCTGATGGGGGATATAGACGGGAGGCGGGCGCATGACCGGCAAAGAAACCACATCCGCGTTTGAGTACAAGGTTTTCCTGCTCCCGGTTATGTTGCTCGTGCTGATCCTCATTGCCGCGCTGTTCCAGTATGTGTGGGTTGGAGTGCTCCCTTTTTCCTTCGCGCTGATTCCTCTGGCGCTGGGCGGCTTTGTGGTGATAAAGTCCACTGTGGAGGCCACCATTGGAAAAAAGAAGATCACCGCGGGTATGCTGGTAGTCTTGGCGCTGCTGGGAACGACCTATGTGGGCGAGTATCTCTCCGGCGCCATCGTCAGCTTCATGATGATTTTCGGCGAATTTTTGGAAGGCCTCACCCTGGAAAAAACAAAAAACGCCGTTCGGGAGCTGGTGAAGCTGGTTCCTGTCAATTGCCGGAAGCTGATTGACGGACAGTTTCAAACGGTCTCCATCAAGCAGGTACGTAAGGGAGATATTCTTCAGGTATTGGCGGGAGAGAAGATTGCGGTGGATGGCGTGATCCACCGAGGCCACGCCGCCATCAATGAGTCGGCCATCACCGGCGAATCCATGCCGGTGGATAAAGGCCCCGGCGATCGGGTGTTTGTGGGTACCCTGAACGAAAACGGCGTGATTGAGCTGGAAACCGAAAAAATCGGCGGTGCCACCGTTCTGGGCAAGATTATAAAGACGGTGAAGCAGGCACAGGACAACAAGGGCAGAGCCCAACGCATCGCTGACACTTTTTCCGGTTATTTTCTCCCCGTCATTCTCGCGGTCTGTATGATTACATATCTTATTACCTGGGATCTCATGCGGGTCATGACGATCATGGTCATCGCCTGTCCCTGTGCGCTGGTTCTCGCCACCCCTACGGCGGTGATTGCCAGCGTGGGCAACGCCGCGAAACGAGGCGTACTGATCAGAGGCGGCGATGTTCTGGAAAACTGCGCTAAGGTCACCACTGTTTGCTTTGACAAGACCGGAACCATCACCAAGGGTATGCCTGAGGTCATTGACCTGTTTCTTTCTAGCGGTGTGTCCCGTGAGGATGTCCTATATGCCATGGCTCTCACGGAAAAAAACTCTGCGCACCCCATTGCAAGGGCTGTGAACCGCTATCTGGCGCGGCAGGTGGATTATGCTGCTCTGCCCAATGCGGAGTTCGAGATGCTCTACGGGCGCGGCATCCGGGCGGTTTATGGCGGCGATATCTATGAGGTGTCCAATTCCAAGGCGCTGGAGTATGTAAAAGACCCCCGGCTGGAGCTGAAGGTATTTCTGGCCGATCAGGAAAACGCCGGAAGAACAGCTCTTGTGGTGCTGAAAAACAGCATTGCGCTGGGGGCGGTGTCTGTGTCCGACACCATCCGGGACTACGCCGGGGAAACCATACGCCAGCTCAAAAAAACGGGTATCAGCCATGTGGTCATGCTGACTGGGGATAATGAGTATACCGCTAGGCAAATCTGTGCCGAGGCGGGGATTGACGAATTTCGGGCTAATCTTCTCCCAGCGCAGAAGCTGGATGCCATCAAGGAGCTTCAGAGTAAGGGCGAGGTGGTTGCCATGGTGGGCGACGGAGTCAACGACGCCCCTGCTCTGGTCCTGGCGGATGTTGGCATCGCTATGGGTGCGGCGGGAACCGATGTGGCGGTGGAAGCCTCCAACATTACCTTGATGTCTGACCGGATCGATATGCTTCCCGCCACCTTCGCGCTTTGCAAACGCTCTTATGGAATCATCAAGCAGAATATTGTGGTATTCGCAGTATGTGTCAACGTGGCGGGCGTACTGCTGTCCGGTCTGGGTTTTCTCAATCCTATGGAAGCCGCACTGATCCACAACGCCTCCTCTATTTTTGTGGTGCTCAATTCCTCAAGGCTGCTGGGCTACCAATACCAATTATCATAACCACCGCTGGAATAACTTCCGCAGCGTGGCGGACGTCTTCGGTTTCCTGCCGTTGTGGCGGCATATGACATACCTGAATCATTCCATTATTTTATTTGATGAAAGGAGCGTTTCTGATGCATGAGGGTAAGCACGGCATACTGGACGGACTGGAGGATATGGATGATCTGTTCGGACTGGAAGACGAGGAAGAGGAAGATAAAGAAGGGCATGAACATGGGGACTGCGGCTGCCATAAGCACAAGCATGAGCACGATGACACATAACTGAGTTTTGAAAACGCCCGCCGGAGTCGACAGCTCCGACGGGCGTTTTCCTGGTTCATCGCATTTCTTATCGGAAGGCCACCACGCTGTGCCGGAAAAATCAGGCGGCATTTGACCTTCTGGAAATTATGTGGACAAAGTGCGGCAAAGAATGGTTCACGAAAGGAATACGAACAGCTCGTGTATGGAACGGCTCCAATCACGATATGACTTTGTTTTTTCCTTTTCTTTTTGCCTGATATAGCTTCTTATCCAGCAGCTCAATCACATCATTGACAGTCTGCACGCCGCTGGTGTGATCAATCGTTTGCACACCAAAGCTGCATGTGACATAAAAACCGCCCCTGCCGTAATAATGCTTTTTTTCGGCAATTGCATTGCGCAGGCGATCCGCGATTTGAACCGCGTTTTTTTGATTGATGCTGGGCAGGCAGAAGAGAAATTCGTCGCCTCCGTAGCGGGCCAACCAACCGTCTTTCCTGCGGAACAGCTGTTTAAACACATTTGCTGTTTCGCTTAATACATGATCGCCGACCACGTGCCCATACTGGTCGTTTATTTTTTTAAACAGGTCAATATCCGCATAAATAAATGAAATAGGCTTCCTGTTTTGGAATGCCCATTTTAAATTGATGGGCAATTGCTTGTCGATAAACCGTCGATTGTGTAAATTTGTAAGAGAATCAATAAAAACTAATTTTTTGATATAATGAAAAGAAACTTGGTCATTGTCGGAGGATTTGGACAGAATGAGTTCCAGAATACAGGTCTGACCATCAATGGTAATTGGCGCTTCGAGTTTTTGCGCATTTTTTTGAATCGAAAGAATGAGATTGCTTAAAACCGGAGTTTCATCTTGCTTGTTTTCCGAATTGGAACGACCCAACTCTTCGTAGATGACAAGTCTGCTCTTGACGTCTATGATGCGAACAGTTTGGTAGAATTTGCGGAGGGTGCACATCAAATCCTCCGCTTGACTCAAGTTGTAGGAATTCATACTATCCCCTCATAACCGACGATAATACGGACATCATTTTTTGCTATGAAATATGTTGTAATATCAAAAAAACCGCTTATGTGACATATTTTTTTATATTATAACATATATTCCTGGAATATTTCAAGCATTACAGCGTATATATTTGGAATGATTCTTCCAGAATATCAATTATGATATGCTTGGAGGTGAATCCATTGTCAGATTATGAGAAATTCGTACGGGATCGCATCACACAGCTCAGGCTTCGAAAGGGAATATCAGAATATCAGCTCAGTCATGACCTCGGTCATAGCAGAAGTTATATTTACAACATCACATCGGGAAAGGCTCTGCCTCCACTGGCCGGGCTGTTTACGATATGTGAATATTTTGATATAACCCCGCGTGAGTTTTTTGATGACAGGCTGTCCTCTCCCGAGCTGATCCACAAAGCCGTGGACGGGTTAAAATGCCTTGGTGATGACGATATTTTAATGATTTTACAATACATTAACCGGCTGAAAAAGTAGTTTTTGCGGATTGCCGCGGCCATGCAATGACGGCATAATAAATGCACCTTGAAATAGTCACTCAGACTAAACTCAAGGTGCATTTTGCTATCAATGACAGCGTTTCCTGATTCATGATGACGAAGCGCGTCTCAAACCATCCGCAAATGCGCTTTTTATCATGCTGGACATTATAGATCAAAGAAGCGGGAGATGTTAAAGTGCCTGAATGCCGGTTTCGCCGGTGCGGATACGAATAACGTCGCTGATGTCGCTGACGAAAATTTTTCCGTCGCCCACCTCACCGGTGGCAATTTCCTCCAGAACCCGCTTAATCAGCAGATTCGCCGTCTCTTCGTCCACCACGGTTTCCACTTTGGTTTTTTGAAAAATATTCTCGAAATAAGAGGTGCCGTGATAAGTAAATTTTTTGCCGCGCTGATTGCCATAGCCGGAAATACGGGTAAACATGGCGCCCTTTGCGTTGCACTCATTGAGCAGCAGCTTCATGGCTGCAACCTTTTCCGGACGAATGATGATCTCAAGCTTTTTCATGATGAGGTCTCCTTTCAATGCTTTTTAAATTGTTCAAAACTTCGGGCCTGGCCCGCATGACGGGCGGGAGTCCGGAATTTTCTTAAGAGATTTTGCGGAAGAGCATCCGGCTTGAGCTTTAACGCGATCAGAAGTCCCAGAAGAATCAGGACAACACCGCAGACAAAGCGGCCTGTAATGAGTTCGTGGAGGAATATGGCGGAAAGCAGGGTGGCTAGGGGCGGTTTGAGGAGAAATACCATCGCCCCCGTGCTGGTGTTCAGATTGGCTAGCGCCGAGAAATAAAACAGATAGGCAAGTCCGGTTCCTACGATGGAACTGTACAGAAATTGAGGGAGCACGGTGCCGATGGGAAAGTAAAATGGATTTTCTCCCCGGGAAAGACCCTGAACTACGACCAAAGGCACCAGGGTGAGCGAACCGAAAATGGACACCAGGCAAGTGGATGCGGTGGGACCAATTTTGGAAATAATCCACTTTTTGCTCAGCACGGTATAAAGGCAGAAAAGCAGCATCGACACAATCGTCACGGCGACGCCAGCCAGAAACGTGGGGCTGGAGGCGTTGGATGCCAGCAGATCAAAGCAGGTGAGAGCCAATCCCATTGCTCCGACCAGCAGTCCCAGCATTTTGGGTTTGCTCAGCCGCTCCTTTAAAAACACAGAGGCAAACAGTGCAACAAACAGGGAGTTGGAGCCAAATATCACCGCGGAAAGGCTGGCACTGGTGTAAAATATTCCGATTTGTGCCAGTGTCATGCTTACAAACACAAGAAGAAAGCCGAACACGAACAATAAACCTACATCGCCTGCAGTCAATTTGATGTTTCTCCCGCGCATATCCCGGATGGAAAAGGGAAGCAAAAAAAGTCCGCCGATTAAAAAACGATAGAACGTGAGCTGCGCGCCGCTTAAGACGCCTGACATGGTTTTGGTGACCACCTCAAAAGTGCTGAAGACGAGAATGGAAATGAGCACCAGAATAAGATACCGGGAGGAGCTTGTTGTTTTCACAGTGATAAACCTTCTTTTTATAATGGTAGTCTCCGGCTTACGCCGGATGCAGTGCAGGGCACGGTTTGGCGGTAAGGAAGGCTTATCCCCGCTCCCACTTAGGCCGGTATTCCTCGGGCAAGGTGCGGCGTCCTTTTTCGGTCAGAAAAGAATATACAAGCCGTTCAATGACGTCCATAGCGGTGGAAGGGTAGTTCATACTGTGAGGCTTATGAACATATTCCACAAAGATGCCGCGATTGGTGAAAATAATGAGTTCCGCAATGTACTCCGCAGATACCTCCCCTGCGATCTCCTTGCGGCGCTGCCCGCGGGAGATGATATGTCCCACCATGGGAAGACGGTCCTTGTTAATGGTCTCCACCGCGGAGGTAGAGCGCATAATGCAGGACCAAAGCTCGGAAGATTTTTGGAAAGGGTGGCTGACAAGATGCCGAAACAGTTCAATCAACTGAACATAGCTGTGAAGCGTGCTGTCTGTATCGGGGGTGTCGGCAATGATTGCCTTTGGCAAAAGCTCGTAGAGCAGATCGTCCTTGGATTGAAAATAATAATAGAAGGTTCCTACTGTAATACCGGCGGCTTCTGATATTTGGGAAACGGATACCTTGTCAAAGCCGCTTTTTTGCACCAGCTTCTTGGCGCAGCGCACAATACGGCGCTTTGTTTCGATGGCCTGTTTGGCGCGTGAGGTTAATTCTGCCTTTGCCATGCCCCATACTTCCTCTCCGTATCAACTCATTCAGATCCATTTGACGGGGTTACTTCATCTAGCGTGATAGATGAAAAAATATTTCAAATTCTCATATGTCAAATTGACTACTGAAAATATTATATAACAGGTTAGATGAAAAAATCAATATATATCAACAAAAAATGAATATATAATTTTAAATAAAAAATAGTTCATCTAATCAATTAGGTGAAAATGCAATGAATAATAAAGAAACTTTCATAATTATTTGTCCAAAGAATCAATAGACGTTTTCAAAAAAGCTTGCTACAATTTTTTCAGGATCAGACACACCCCGCCCCAATGTGGTGGGCGTGAAATCAAATAACACGGCAAAGGAGCTCATCGGATTATGAGCTCCTTTTGTCGTTTTGAGAAGCCTGCCGGGAGCAGACCAAGAAATGGGCCATAGAAAAGAGGGATTTCAGTGGAAACAAACATGGGCATTACCGAAGAGGAGGAGCGCTTTATCCGGAAGGAAACCACACTCTATGTCAAGAATGTCTCCAAGACCTTCGGCAGCAACAGAGCGCTGAGCGGCATCAACCTGATGATCAAGCCCGGTGAAATTCATGGGCTGCTGGGTCAGAACGGCTGCGGAAAATCCACGCTGATCAAAATCTTATCGGGATACCATGTCCCTGATCCTGGCGGGGCTCTTTGGATTAACGGCACGCAGGTCACCCTGCCGCTGCCTCCGGGTGAGTTCACTAAATATGGCATGAGCTTTGTCCATCAGGATCTGGGACTGGTGAATGATCTCACTGTTACCGAGAACTGGGCCATGAATGAAATCGCATTGACCAACAACATGCGAATGGATTGGAATGCAGTGAAGGCGGATGCGCTGAAAATCTTTGCCAAGTATAATGTCAGCATCGATCCGGACGAGGAGGTCGCCAATATCGGGCCAATGCAGCGCGCCATGCTGGCAATCCTCCGCGCGGTGGAGGATATTCACAGAAACAAGGCTACGATGGAGCAGCACCGGGGGCTGCTGGTGCTGGATGAACCGACGGTATTTCTTCCCAGAACCGAGGTGGACACTCTGTTCGACCTGGTACGGAGAATTGCCCAGGAGGGCATCAGCGTCATGTTTGTCTCCCACGACCTGGATGAGGTAATGGAGCTGACCGACGCGTTCACGGTGTTGCGGGATGGAAAAAACGGAGGCTCCGGCAGTACGGCAGTGGCATCGAAGGATCAAATCATTGAAATGATTCTGGGGAAAAAGCTGAATGCGTACCATGTGGACACAAAAGACGCGGAGGTGTTTCAGCGTCAGGAGCCTGTGCTGCGGGTGGAGGAGCTCATGGGCAATATCGTGCGCGGGGCGAAATTTTCCGCTCACCGGGGCGAGGTGCTGGGGATCACGGGGCTGATCGGATCTGGATTTGAGGAAATTCCCTACCTGCTGTTCGGTGCGGTAAAAGGCGCAACCGGCGTCATGGAGTTCCAGGGCAAGCGGCAGGACATGAGCAGGTACAGCCCCCGCAAAGCGGTGGAAGACCGGCTTGCCCTGATTCCGGCCGATCGGAAAACCATGGGTGGCGCCGCCACGCTTCAAGTGACGGAGAACATTATGATGCAGTCTTTGCGGCACTATCGTCCGCATTTTCTTAATTTTAAAAAGCTCAGGGAGAAAAGCTTGGATCTGATTTCCAACTATGAGATTGTTCCCGCCGACCCGGAGCTGGAATTTGGACAACTATCCGGCGGAAACGCACAGAAGGTTCTGCTGGCAAAATGGATTCAGGAAAATCCGGACTTGCTGATTTTACATGAGCCGACGCAGGGAATTGATATCGGCGCCCGTCAGGCCATCTACCGCCTGATTGAAAAAACGGTTAAGGAGCTGGGAATGACGGTGATTTGCTCCAGTTCGGATTATGAGCAGCTGGAACAGATTTGCGACAGAGTGCTCATCTTCGTCCAGGGGCGCATTGTCAGCGAACTTGTGGGAGCGGAGATTACCAAAGACCGAATTACAAAGCTTTGTTATGAAACCGCTTTGGGCGCGTGAAAGGAAGGAATACAAAATGTCAAACAAGCTGCAGGCAGAAAAGCGGCGGTTTCATTTCTCGGAGCTGCTGCAAAAATACGCCGTGATTATAGTTTGGATCGTGATTTTTGCCGTGTTTTCGATCATGATGCCGGATACCTTCTGTACATGGATGAATTTGCGTACCATGCTGGGTTCTCAGGCGGTGCTGGTGATCTGCGCCATGGCCATTCTGGTGCCGATGATCGCAGGAGACTATGATATGTCGGTGGCCGCCAATCTGACCTTTGTAAATGTGGTGGTGGCCAAGCTCAACGCAACTATGGGGCTGCCGCTGCCGCTGACCATATTCATCGGACTGCTGATCGGAGTATGCATCGGGATGTGCAATGGCTTCATTGTCACAAAGTTTGAGATTAATCCCTTTATTGTAACCATGGGTACCCAGACCCTGTTGGCGGGCTTTGTGCTGATGATCAGCCAGACCACCATCACCGGGGTTTCGCAGGCGCTGAAGGATTATGTCTATGTCAAGCATATTCTGGGCATTTCGCCCTCTTTTTTCTACGCTCTGATTCTTTGTGCCATTCTTGCCTATGTGTTCAACAAAACCGCTTTTGGGAAACGGATTCTCATTGTAGGCCGCAACGCGCAGGTTGCGCAGCTCTCCGGTATCAATGTGCCCCGCATCCGGTTTGGCTGCTTTGTGGTCTCGGGACTGATCTCCGCCTTTGCGGGAATCATATACACCGGCGTTCTGGGCGGCGGCAATCCCACGGCCGGGCTGTCTTATGTCATGCCTGCCTTTGCCGCGGTGTTCCTCGGCTCCACCTGTCTGCGGCCGGGACGGTTTGACGCCTTCGGAACCATCATCGCCGTGTATTTTCTGACCACCGGAACCAACGGCCTGGCGCTCCAGGGACTGCAGTCCTATATCCAGAATATTTTCTACGGCGGTGCGCTGGTGATCGCGGTCATCTTTTCCGTGGTGGCCAGACGCTCCAGAGAGAAGAAGGAGATCAAGCGCGCCCAGCAGGAGCGGGCGCAGGCGGAACAGGAGCTGCTGGAGCAGCTAGCCAAAAACTCATCCATACCTGCCGCGGAATAGCGGTTATGTGTTTATAGGTTTTGCCTGCAAGGAGGCGGTAAAATTTGTAATAGATAAATCCCCATTACTTAAGGAGGAAACTCAGATGAACATGAAGAAAATCCTGGCTCTGCTGATGGCAATCTCGATGACGGCCATTATGACGGCTTGCAGCCAAAGTGACAGCTCCTCAGTCTCCGCCTCCGGCGAAGACGCGTCCAGCACGGCGGAAACAACAGCTTCCGAGACAAGCACCGCAGATTTGGCTTCCGTCATGCAGGAAATTGACGACCAGCTGGCGGACTATTCCGGAACGCCCGCGTTCCCTGCCGCTGATTTTGAGAAGCTTGACGCGAAATCCATTATTCAGGGCAAGAAAATCTTTTTGCTGTGCGCAAACTCCACCAATCAATACATGGTCAACATGACGGAGTGCTATGAAGCGCTGGTCAATTATCTGGGCGGCGAGGCCTTTATCTATTACGCCGACGGTACCAATGACAGTTGGACCACCGGACTGCGTACCGCCATCAGCCAGAAGTATGACGCCGTTGACATTGTGGGCGGAGCCACCATTGACACCCTCTCCAGCGTTATTGACGAAGTGAAGGCGGCGGGTATTTATATCCAGGATACCCACAACGCCGACGTAAACGTGACCTATAACGACGACTATTCTGTGGGCGCCGATTTTACACGGGCTATGAAGCTTTGCGCGTTGGAAGCCATTCGTCAGGTGGGCGACCCCGCCGAGGTCAATGCCCTGGTGATTGCGGACATCGGCCTGTCCAGCTGTGACGACTATTGCCGCGAGGGTATCACCTCTGTATTCGACCAGTATGATGTCAAGTATACCATTAAGGACGTGGCCATTACCGATTGGACCACCGCCATTGCCCAGCAGGTGAGAACCGCGTTCATCAGCGATCCCACCATCAACGTGATTGTGGCTTACTATGACAACATGCTGCTCTATATCACTCCCGTTCTGGACGAGCTGGGTATTTCCCAGGATCAGGTTGTGGTCGGTTCCTTTAACGGCAGCCCCGGAATCCTCGATCTGATGACCGAGGGCACCGTGGACTTTGATCTGGGCGAGAGCGTGGGCTGGATTGCCAGCAGCGGTCTGGACTGCATGCTGCGCGGCCTTGCCGGGATGGAGGTGTACAACACCATCGGCACTGCGGCCTATATGATCAATCAGGACAACCTCGCAAACTGTCTGGACCCCGAGACTGGAAAGGGCTCCTATGCCTATGACGGTGTGCAGGACGTCTACCTGACCGGCTATGGCGAGCTATGGGGCGTTGATCTGACCGGAGTGTTTGACAGCATCGCCTAAGCAACGCAACCCCGCGCCGTCCGGCGGGTTTCTCCATTGAGGAATCCGCCGGAATCAAAAAGCCAATTAGTTCAAGACTTACTTGTACTGTAATAGATTGGAAGGAGTCAGAGCGTATGAAACGCATCGGAATTGATGTCGGAGGTACTTTTACCGATTTCATCTACGTCGATGAGGATCAGACTGAGGTTTACAAAACCTCCACCACCCCTCATGATCCGTCGGTTGGAATTATGGACGGTATCCACGCCATCTGTGAGAAAACCGGAACAAAACCGGAGGAAATTGACGAAATTTTTCATGGCACCACCATTGCCACCAATATGGTGCTGGAGCGCAAGGGCAGCGAGGTTGGCATGATTACCACGGAGGGATTCCGGGATGTTCTCCAGACCGCGAGACATAAGCGTCCCTATAATTTTTCCATCATGCAGGATCTGCCCTGGCAGACACATCCGGTTTGCAAGCGCAGGAACCGTTACGGCGTGACCGAGCGGGTGGTTCCCCCCAGCGGGGCGGTGTACAAGCCGCTGGATGAGGAGCAGGTTCGCAAGGCAGTACACAAGATGAAGCGGGACGGCATCACCGCCATTGCCGTATGTTTTATGTTCTCCTTCCTGAATCCCGCCCATGAGCGGCGGGTCAAAGAGCTGATTCTGGAGGAAATTCCAGACGCCTATATCTCCCTGCGGTCGGACATCGCTCCCCGCTTCCGGGAATATGAGAGCTTTACCACCACTTGCTTAAACTCTTATGTTGGTCCGAAAACGGCGGCCTATATTGAAAATCTGATCAACACATTGAAGGCATCCGGTTTTGTCAACGCCAATCTGCATCTGATGCAGTCTGGAGGCGGCGTGGCCACCGGCGAGGCGGCGGCGGAGCAGCCGGTGAATCTGCTGATGTCAGGCCCCGCCGGAGGTGTGCTGGGCGCCTGTTACACCGCGAGGCTCACCGAGGTGAACGATATCATCACGCTGGATATCGGCGGTACCTCCGCCGACATTGCGGTGCTGCCCAATCTCCGGCCGGGCATGAAGCATTTGCTGGATACCCAGGTGGGAGGCTTTTCCGCCATGGTGCCCATGATTGATATCATGACCATCGGCGCGGGCGGCGGATCTCTGGCCTATATAGACGAAGGCGGGTTTTTCCGTGTGGGGCCTGAGAGCGCGGGCGCGGTGCCCGGCCCGGCCTGCTATGACCGGGGCGGCAAGGTGCCCACCGTGACCGATGCCAATATCCTGCTGGGACGCCTCGGAACCGAGCTGCTGGGCGGGCGCATGACCATCCGTCCGGAGCTGGCCGTTCAGGCCATTGAGGAAACGCTTGCCCCGGCACTGAACATGCCAATGCTGGACTGTGCTCAGGGCATCATTGATATTATGAACAGCAATATGGTCAGGGCTATTGAAAAGGAATCCATCCGCCGGGGGCGGGATGCCCGGCAGTTTGCCCTGTTTGCCTGCGGAGGTGCAGGAGCGCTGCATGCCTGCGCGGTGGCCCGGATGCTGGGCATGAAGCAGGTGATGATTCCGCTCAACCCAGGCGCACTCTGCGCGGTGGGTTTGTGTACCACGGATCTGCTCTATGATTTTTCCAAGACCTCAATGATGCTTTCCACTAAGGTAGATAATGAGCGGCTGCAGGCAGATTTCGAGGAGCTGGAGGCCAAGGCCCACCAGCGGCTCATAGAGGATGGTGTCCCGGAGAGCGATATCCGGCTGAAACGGATTATCGAGTGCCGGTATGAGGGACAGGGCTATGAGCTGCGGGCGGAGCTGGACGGCGGTAACGTTACCCCGGAAAGCGTAGCGGGGATGCTGGAGCGGTTCCATATGGCTCACAAGGACTTTTTTGGACGCTTCTATGGGGAGACGCCGGTTGAGTTTGCCACCCTTCGGGTGGAGGGAGTCGGAGTCATGCCCCAACTGGAAACCAATCGGATTGAGGTGGGAACGCAGGATGCCTCCGGCGCACTAACCGGACATCGCGGCGTCTACTTTAAGGATCACGGCGAGAAGCTGAAGCTCTTTGAGACAAGCGTTTATGACAGGGCAAAGCTCAAGGCTGGCAACGTAGTGAGCGGTCCGGCGATTATCAATCAGATGGACACCACCATTGTGGTGGAGCCTGAATGCATTGCCGGAGTGAATGAATATGGTGTGATTTTGATCGACATTGACTGCACGGAAAGGAATGGGTGAGCTTTTATGTCTGAACAGCGCTATATTGAAGGAACCGATATTCCAAGGGTGCCTGTCGATCCCATTACCCTTCAGGTGCTCGGAGGAGAGTTTAAGTCCGTGGCACAGGAGATGGGGATGATTCTCTACCGCATGTCCTATTCCTCCATCATCCGGGAGTCGGAGGATTTAGGCGCCGGTATCTGCGACACCATGTGCCGCCAGATCTGCGAATCCGAGAACTCGCCCATGCACGCAGGCTCTGTGGGCGGCTATATCAAGGGCATTCTCACCCGGCTGGAGGGCAATATTCACGAGGGCGACGTGATCATCCATAACGATCCTCACCACGGCGCATCACACGCGCCCGACGTACAGATTGTCATTCCGATTTTCTACGAGGGAACGCACATCGGTTATTCCGCCATTAACGCGCATCTGGTGGACATCGGAAATTCCGGTGCCGGAGTCTCCACTACTTCAAGGGACGCAGTCTCAGAGGCCACGGTGCTCTATGCGCTGAAGCTCTATGAAAACGGCAAGCGCAACGACCAGCTCTGGCAGATGATTCTGGACAACACCAGAACTCCCTCCATGAATGCCAACGATATCGACGCGCTGATTGCCGCCGCCGAGCACGGGAAAAAGCGCTTTCTCGAGGTAGTGGAGAAATACGGGCTGCCAGTGGTGTTTTCCGCCGAGGAGGAGTGGTTTGAGTACACTGAGCGCATTCTGCGGGAGCAGATTTCCAAAGCTCCGGACGGCGTTTATTACGCCGAGGAATTTTTGGACGACGACGGCATCGATCTGGATACCCGCCTGAAGGTGGCCTGCAAAATTATCATTGAGGGAGACCACATGACAGTGGATCTGTCAGACTCCTCGCCTCAGGTTCCCACGGCGGTTAACTGCCCCTTCTCCGGCAGCACCAAACCGGCCATCAATACGGTGATTCATTCGGTGTTTCTCGACGCGGAGGAGTTCGGCAATTTTGTCCCGCAAAATGAGGGGCTGGAGCGGCCCATTACCTTCATCGTGCCGGAGGGCAATCTGTTCAATCCCCGTTATCCGGCGGCAACCTCCGCCCGGTTTAACGCCACCAACCGTCTGGCGGACACCATGCTTCAGGCGCTGGCTCAGGCGGTGCCCCGGAATGTGGCGGCAGGCTGTTCCGGAAACCTGCACTATATTGTCTACTCCGGCTATATGGAGGATCAGGATGAATTCTGGGTGTACGGCGAGGTGAACGAGGGCTGCTATGGCGGACGTCCGGGGAAGGACGGCATGGATACGGTGGACTGCCTCATTGCCAATACCCGCAACATGCCCGTGGAGGAGTCCGAATGGCACTACCCCATCCGCGTGGAGCGTTACGAGATGAGAGACGATGTTCCGGCAGCGCCGGGCCAATGGAGAGGCGGCAAGGGCATCATCCGCAACACCTCCTTTCTGAGCGACGGCTATATCGGCTGTGAGGGAGACGGCCATTATCACATTCCCAAGGGGCTGTTCGGCGGAATGGACGGCGCGCCTGCCCGGTTTACCAAAAATTCCGGCAAGCACGACGAGAAGGCGATGATCTCAAAGCCTTCCAGCGAGTTTATGAAGGCGGGTGACTCCATTCAGGTGGAGACGCCCTGCGGCGGTGGCTACGGAGACCCGCTGGAACGGGAGCCGGAGCTGGTGCTGGAAGATATTTTGGATGGCTTTGCCTGGTTTGAACAGGCCGAGCGGGATTACGGCGTGGTGATCGATCAAACGGCCATGACCGTTGACCTGAGTGCCACGCAGGCACTGCGGGCCGCCCGCAAATCATAGTATTGGAGTGTTATTGTCATGAATTTGGAGGATTTGACACTGACACAGGTGTCCGACCTTCTGGCAGCAAAGGAGCTTTCTCCTGTAGAGTACACCCAAAACGTGATTCGACAGATTCATGATAAATGGGATCTCAACGCGGTTGTCACATTGGATGAAGAGTTGGCGCTGTGCAATGCCGCGCAATCGGAAAAACGCTATTTGGACGGGACTGCCAGAAGTCCCCTGGAGGGCGTTCCGGTGGCGGTTAAGGATATTATTGATACCAAGGATTTGGTGACAACCTACGGCTGTCAGGCGTATGCCGCTTATCAGCCCAAGGAAGATGCGTTTGTGATCAAGCGGCTCAAGCAGGCCGGAGTAAACGTTTCCATCAAATGCA